>Ga0326727_10025404_pt1 | contig 11109 bp, 11 predicted proteins | sample MB2enrmetagenome_FD_207643 | JGI IMG/M metagenome (GOLD analysis project Ga0326727, IMG submission 207643) | Lab enriched peat soil microbial communities from McLean, Ithaca, NY, United States - MB29MY | ecosystem: Environmental > Terrestrial > Soil > Wetlands > Peat | place: USA: New York... | reverse complement strand
CGTGGTCTTTAACGGCTCCATGGTCTGCGTCACTAACGCCTATGCCGCTTCCGACGGCGACTTCTTCAGTTACTACTTCAAGAAGTATCACCTGGGTCCGCTCATCGGCATGCGCACCTGGGGAGGCGTCCGCGGCATTCGCGGCTACATCCCCTTGCTCGACGGCGGCTACGTCACCCGGCCGGAAGGTTCCCTCTACGGCCTCGACAGCAAGTGGCTCATCGAGAATTATGGCGTGGCGCCTGATATTGAAGTCGATAATACGCCCGACCTCGTCATGAAGGGCCAGGACCCGCAATTGGAAAGAGCCATCGAAGAGGTGATGAAGGCGATCAAGGAGCACCCGAAACATCTGCCTTCACGGCCGCCCGACCTTCCAGCCTATCCCAACGGCCCAGGGTAAAGCAGAAGGCAGTAGGCAGTGGGCAGAGAAGCGTGGGCGGAATCACGTGGCTCGCGATGCTCCAAAGGGATCCGAGTATTGCTGAGGCGCCAGTTTGTCGAAGCCATGCAGGGACGTTTTGTCATTGTATAGAGGACTTTTTGACCGTTTTAGCTAAGTAGCCTTGTTTTCAGTATGTTCTCAGCTTCGTGGGGGGAAAAACCGATATCCAAGCCTTTATTTTCAATAACTTCTCAGCTTAGGGCAAAATGTCCGGTCAAGCTGTTCGCGTGACAGGAAGTCATCTTGTAATTCGAGCCTTGAACTGCCCGCCATGACTCCTCCTCGCCAGGCTAAAACTCAGGACAAGCCTAGGCGACGCATACCTTGTATCACATCGTTACCGGTTTGTCAAGTACTTCTTTCAGCACCAGATGCTGCCAAGGTGAAGCTGTGGCAGAGAGCGCACTGCATTGCAGCCTGGATCAATTGCCATCCACAAGCCCCACCAATGCGCGGGTGAGGGCGCCGGCGATGTCGGGTCCGGCGGAATTGATCTCGCCGTACCAGCGGTCTTTCTTGTTCTGCAACCAGGGCGGCTGGTCGTCATACTCGGCTTTGGGAATGATGTAGCCGAGTTCATCGTTGGCGAGGCCGAAAATAAATTGGTATTTGCTCTTAAGGTGTTCGCGAATTGCCGGCTCAAACGGTACGTCGGGAAAATCCGCGCCGGGGTAGCGGGTTATGCCCCCGTTCACGAGTTCAGGATAAATCTCGCCCGGCACGGTCACGATTTCCGCCACCACGCGCCCGTCCGCGAGGAAACGGATGTAGCTGACTTCCGTCTGCACGTCCTGGCCCGTGGTGAATTTCAGTTTGCCCAGGCCGGGAACTTCCTTTTCCGCGACCGACGGATCAAGCTGGCCGTTCGTGTAAAGCGGCTTGCGGCCGCCGAAGACTCCGGCTGCGCCCGCGGCGCGAAAGTGGTCGTTGTGCATGGGAGAGAAAATCGTGGTTCCCCGGAAGGCGATGGCATTTATGCTGACCTCTTCCCCGCCCTTCACTGCACGCTCCACAAGCTGGCCGATGACGTTGCCGAAAAGCTCCGCCTTGCGCCAGGTGTTGTCAGCGGCGACGTTGCCCGTGTCGGGGTCTTGCAGCGCCACGGAACTGCCATTGGTGGAAAGCAGGCCGCCGATCGAGCCATTCAGGAAAATGGCCGTCCCGCCCAGATGCGTTTCCACAAACTGGCAGAGCCAATGCGGGTAGTCGGCGGTAATCTCCGTGTTCTTTCCCCCCAACGTTTCCGGGTGGTCGCTCCAGTTAATCAGGTTGGCAATAGGCTGCCCCCCGGCCGCGGTCAAATGCATGACGAAAAGGTAGGGATCTTTCACATAAGGCGGCCGGCTGTCAGACTGCAACAGCGCCAGCAGGGGATGATCGTCGCGTCCGAGCGTGAGGCGCGCCGGCTGCATCGACCGCGCTGCCTCCACAGCCGTTTGGGCGATGCGTTCCCGCAGCCACGCCATATACTTCTCATCGATCCCCGATTGCAAAGGCCCCGGACCCCACAGTCCCATCGTGTCCGGCCCCTCGTGGTCGTGCGTGGAGGCCACGATCAGGTGCGTCACTTCCGGCGCCTGGGCCTTCACCCTCTCTCGAATTTTCAGTACGTCGTCATAAAAGAGGCCAATCAGGTCCGCCGCACACACCACCAGGGTCTGGTCACCCGCGCCCAGAGCAAGGCAGCGCGCGTAAAGATTGTCGTGGACGCCGGTCGCAACGCGGTTTTGACCATAGCCTGCGATGTATACGGTGGCGGCATGAATGTCGGGGGTGATCAAGGTTTTGGCCGCACTCGCGCGCAAGTCCCCCGCGGCAGAAGGCATCGCGCTGGCCAGGATGAACACAAGAAATGCTGAAGAAAAAGGGAGATATTTCCGCATAGGGCTTTTGATCTCCTCCAGTCGAAGTGGGTCAGAGTACATGTCCAACGTGTGGCGGCCCCCACACGAGGCTTTGAGCAGGTAGCGGGGCAGAGTGGCGCGGCGGAGCCGCAGAATAGAACCAAAAGGCAAAGGGCAAAACCTCTTCGCGCCAGCCTAACGTCCCTTGGAGCTATTGCTTGACGGGCTTAGCCTCAGATGCTTGGCGCGCCTTGGCCATTTGCAGGACAAGGTTCTTCGCGATGGCTGGAGCTGCCCTCACCCCATCGACGGCAGTGACCTTGCCCGAAGCCAGCACGATGCTGGTGCGGGTGTCGGTAGCTGTATAAGTGAAATCGTAGGTGAAAAGAGGTCGATCGACACTCACGATGATGTCTGCCACGCGAACATCCCTGACGATCTTAATACCCCAGGCAGAGAGCTCGGGCTTCTTGGCAAGCTCATTTTCGAGCGCGTCGGGAGTGAAGAAAGAGGTTTTGGAGTTTACGGTCAGCGTCCTTGCCGCACCAAGCATTTCACCCTGCTTCGCCTCATTGAGACTAGCTCGCACAGGGCTCTCCGGGGGTTTGAGATCAAGTTCCTTCCCGGAGCCCAACATCCCCCGGCTGGGGAAGTTTATAAGGCCCATAACGCTCTCGGCCGGCACCGCGAAATTCAGCCCTTGGCCACCCAGGGAAGCAGTGACAATTCCCAGTAATCGTCCCTGCGCGTCAACCAGAGCGCCGCCGCTGGAACCGGGAGCAACAACACATGTAAATTGCAGCACCCGGAAGCCGCTCCCTGCGCCGGGGACCTCGTGGGCCGGACGGACGGCGCTTATGATCCCATCTGAAGTGCTCCAAGTGAGGCCCGCCGGGTTGGAGATGGTGAAAGCGGCCTCGCCTTGTTTCACCTCGTCCAGGCGGCGCACTGCCAGAGAGGGCAACCCGGTTGCCTGAACGTGCAGAGCCGCGATATCTCGCCGCTCGTCGATGCCGAGCAGTTCCACTCGGTCGTAAATCTCCCCATTCCGCAATCTGACCTGGGCCTGCTTCGCGAGCTTGACGAGGTGGTAAGCCGTGAGCAGATATCCGCTGGGCTTTACCACCACCGCCGATCCGATCGAATCCACTCGACCTGTCCCCGAGCCGACCAGAACAAGCGCCACGGATCCCCTGACCTGGCCTGTAACTTTCTCGCTGTCCGTGTCGGGTGACATTGGATTCGCCTGCTGGGCTGGAACCGACGAAGCCAGGGCAAGCCAAATTAGCACCATTATGAGTGCGACCTTTGTCCACATATGTCTTACCTCCTCTCCCTGAGTACATACTCAGACCCTCAGCACTCAGGCGGCCACGCCCCCCCACCTTAGCTCAAAGACTTCTGCCAGGGTGGCCGGCGTTTCCGGTCGAGCCAGGTGTTCGCTTCGGCTTCGCCGGTGAATCGTTCTTTCACCGGGTCCCAGTGCAGCGTGCGGTGATACCAATAGGCCAAATTGCCAAGGTGGCACACGGTAACCGAACGGCAGCCGATTTCCACATCGCAAATCGGTTTGTTCCGGCTCTTTACGCAGTTCAGGAAATCCTGGTAATGGTCGGTGCTCTGGTAAAGCTGGACGCCATTCTCCGGGATGGGATCCTTGTCCAAGCCTTCCGGAGTGATCTGAAATTTCCCGCGATTTACCAGAATCTCGCCGCCGGTGCCGATGAAGCGCACGCCCCCGCTTTTGCCGTGGATAACCTGCACGCCATTGGCGTAAATGAACCTGACGCCGGTCTGGGCTTGGGGATCCTCCGGCGGGATAATCTCCACGGGCCCGCTATCGTCCATGCCCAACCCCCATTGCGCGATGTCGAAATGATGCGCGCCCCAGTCGGTCATCCCGCCGCCCGAATACTCGCGGTAGTTCCGCCACGCCGGGAAGTCATTGGGAATCCCGCGCGGGCTGAGGATGGAGTTGTAGCCGCGCATCGGGGCGGGCCCCAGCCACATGTCCCAATTCAATCCCGGCTCCATCGCTTCTTCCGGCAAATCGCACCACTTGGATGACGTGCCCACATCCACGACGACCTGCTTGATGGTGCCGATCCGTCCATTGCGCACCAGCATGCAGGCTTTGTAGAACTCGGGAGAGGAGCGCTGCATGCTGCCGGTTTGCAGCACCCGCTTATGCTTGCGGACCGCCTTAACCATTGCGCGCGCCTCGGGAATGGTCAGGGAAAGCGGCTTTTCGCAATAGATGTCCTTCCTGGCTTTCGCGGCCATGACCACGTGGAGCGCGTGCCAATGGTCCGGGGAGGCAATGCAGACGGCATCGATATCCTTGCGCGCCAGCAATTCGCGGAAATCGTCGTACGCGGTGCAGCCTTTGTAGCCCTTAACCATTTTCTTGGCGTACCAGTCTTCGACGATTTGCTTGGCGGATTCGCGTCGCGTGGTGTCCACGTCGCAGACCGCCACCACCTGCGTGTCTCGGGCGAGAAACTTATTCAGCAGGTACCGGTTCTGCTTACCCACGCCAATGAAGCCCATCGCCAGCCGATCGCTGGGGGGAGTTCTTGATCCCCAGACATGGGACGGTATAAAGATGGGAGTGACAATTCCTATAGCGCCGGCAACTCGTATGAAATCGCGCCTGCTGACCTGCTTGTGGGTTTTCATGTCGCTTCTTTTCGTGTGTTTGATTAACCGGAATCTCCATGGTCCCATTCCGGCCGACGGGCAATATACTCCCGACAACCCGCGAACGCAATTGTCAGGGGGTCGATGGCCAAGCGGGGCGGGCTGGCGCTCCGATCGGCGCAATATTTGCCACAATGGGGAAGTAGGGGCGGTTCGCGAACCGTCCCTACTTGGGATTATGTCCAGGTTATTTGTCTAGCGAAATTGTCTGGAGAATTTGTCTGGATATTGGCTTCCGACGTTATGTCTTAAATCGCAGATTTTACAATACAACCTCATTTTGAACTTAACAAAAAGAAATAACTATATTATACTGGTAACTGCGCCCCGATACTGATATCTACATTATTATGACCTCGATTGGATGAATTTCAATCCGAACCTGAATCCTCACATCAAACCCTGCGAAATCCTGAGGGAAGAGGACTCAAGGACATACCCGACACAGAAGGACGAGGTCGCCGGCCTTGACGCCAGGATCGCTGGTCACAGATTGATTGTCGGAGAAATTGAGCGCTAGGATCACCGGAACCGGCTTGCGCGCATCAGCGGGAACGTAGATGAGTACGTCCTCGGAAACCTCCGCTTTCGGGGTGGGAAAATAGATCGTCACCTGCTTGCGGATGGCCTTGCCGCCCAACGCTTCTTTGTCAACATCAAAGACCTTGAAGCGGATATGCTTCGATGGCTTCGGACTGTGCCCATAGACATTCGTCTCCAGAAGCTGGAGAATCTCCGCCCGGCGGCGCTTCCTCCACTCCCGTGCGGTCTTGACCGCTTTGCCGTCATTGAACACGAGCGGATCGGGGAGTGTTAAAGTCCCGGCCTTCGACTCGTCGTAATTGGCGGAAACCACTTGGCCCATGCTGCGTAAAGAAGGGGTCCACGCACGCGCGGAGACAATCCCTAATTGGAGCAAGCTGAAGCTCAACACGGTGAAGAAGGGTAGAAAGAGGAGTGAGGACGCGGGGGGCCACGAGGATCGATGCAAGGCCTGCATAATTCTTGCCTCACCAAAACCCGGAGTTTCCATCTCGATATTTTCGAGCGGTCGCCAGTATACACGCAGGCCGACACACGTGCCAGGGGCCCAAGCGTGCCCTGCCCGCCGCGGCTGTCACGGGCATCCGTGGTTCCATTGGCGATATCTTAAGTTGTTCATGGGGATACTCCGGCAGAGGCCAAGCGTACATCGTCCCACTTGGTCCATCTGCCGGATGGGAAATAAGCGTGTGTCACCGCCCATAATTAGGGCGCTGACTGAAACCTGACTAACCGTTCCCGAGGAACATGACGTGAACGTAGGTGCCCAGCCGCACGTTGAACGCCAAGTACCAGCCGACGTGGTCGGGATCGTCGTAAATCACGACTTGGTCACTGTCCCACAGCCAATCATTGCAGTAACCGTAGTCATAGGGAGCAACGCTGAAATAGAAACCGCCGAACCAGAAGCGGGCGGGCGCTCCGCCAGCCAAATGCCAAACGTGGCCGCGGCCAATTCCTCCGGTGAAGTGCCCGTGCTCCCAAGGGTGATCCAGGTGGTAGTGGGGGTCCCCTGGGCCGGTATCGTGTCCGATCCATTTGCCGTTGGCGTGAACGTGCGGCGCCTCAGGGTGCCCGGCCGCGTCGCTATAGTGTTGCGGTTGCGGATGAGGATTACCAGTTGACTTGGCGGGGCCATGCTTGGGAGCACTATGTGCAACCGCATTGCCCCCGTGCTCTTCACCTTTACCCTCACCATGCTGGGCCCAAGCAGAAACTGCAAACACCAGCAAAACTGCAAGAATTCCACAGAGCCGTTTCATGCCTCTCCTCCTTCAGACCTTCCACTGCAATGCTTCTCAGGTCTTGTGACGTAGGTTTGGTTTGGCGTAGGAAGCTTATTTCCTGCGCCTGCTGCACGTCGTAACAGGTTGTGTCGTGCCCGACAACGTAAGCTTAGCAGAGGTCGATGATCCTAAGGAAGTGCCGATTTGGTGGTGACTCAAATTCGCTTTTCGTGGCGGCAACTTGAGGCCGCCATGCCGACGCTGGAACCATGGGCTCCTACCAACGTGAAATCGCCCCAGCATCTGCAAGCAGGTCATTACTCAGCTTGTTTAATCCTCAACCGTAGCCGCCCCCAAAGAAGTCCGAGACGAAAACGCCTTAAAATATTTGCATCACGATTTCGTCTACACTACTGGATGCATGACGCGCTGAGAATCGAGTTTATGACCGACGACCAAAACCGCCGCATCGCGGAGACCGTCAAGCGGGAACAATCCCGCCTGCGCAACTTCATTCGCAAGCGCGTTCTGGACGAAAGCGAGGCGGAAGACATCCTGCAAGAAGTCTTCTATGAACTCGTCCAAGCTTACCGGCTAATGAAACCGGCGGAGCAAGTCGGCGCATGGCTGTTCCGGGTGGCGCGGAATCGCATCATTGACCGATTTCGCAAGCGGAGGCCGGAAGCGGCGAGAAGCAATCTCCCCGCCGAAGAAGAAGAGGGAGAGTTGTTCCCGTGGGAGGACGTGCTCCCCTCGCCCGACGCCGGCCCGGAGGCCGCCTACGCGCGTGAAGTCCTGCTGGAAGAACTTGACGCGGCCTTGGATGAACTTCCTGAGGAACAGCGCGAGGTGTTTGTCGCCCATGAACTCGAGGGCCGGAGTTTTAAAGAGCTGGCAGCAGCGACCGGGCTGAGCGTAAACACCCTGCTTTCCCGAAAGCACTACGCGGTGCTCCATCTGCGGCGGCGGTTGCGTGCTATTTACAATGAATTCAAGAAAATGTGGGGGTACAAACGATGATTACGCATGGCATTAGGCGGGTATTGAAAGTTTTGTTGACCGTGCTGTTGGGGGGAACGGTGTTCAGTTTTGCTGTCATGTGGCTCTGGAACTGGCTGATGCCGGTTCTCTTCGGCCTGCATGCCATCAGCTTCTGGCAAGCTTTGGGCCTCCTGGTTCTGAGCAAGATCCTCTTCGGCGGTTTCTATGGCCGGCACGGCTTCAAGGGGGACTGGCGGGCGCGCCTGATTCGGCGCTGGGAAGACATGACCCCGGAAGAACGCGAGAAATTCCGAGCCGGCATGCGCGAGGGCTGCGGTCCCTTTGGATCCTCACCCGCCGCGCCCAAGCCTTGACCTCGGAACAAGGATCAGAAGGAGGAGAACATGGCGCAACGCGTCTGCCCGTGGTGGTTAGGTTACTTGCTCGCCAGCCCACTGCGGCGACTCATGCAGGATCCAGTGAAGGTGTTGGCCCCGTATATTCGAGAAGGCATGACCGTGCTCGAACCTGGGCCGGGCATGGGCTTCTTCACGCTCGAACTCGCTCGCTTCGTCGGCCCCTCCGGCCGCGTGGTGGCCGTCGATATTCAGCCGCGAATGCTGTCCAACCTAAAGCGCCGCGCCGCCCGGGCGGGGCTTCGAGAGCGTGTGGATGCGCGGTTAGCCGCCCCGGACACCCTGGGCATCGCCGACCTCGCTGGCGCCATAGACTTAACGCTCGCGTTCGCTCTGGTGCATGAATTGCCAGCCGCCGGACCGTTTTTTGCGGAAGTCGCGAAGGCATCGAAGCAAGGAGCGGGGCTGCTCTTTGCCGAGCCGACAGGACATGTGAAGACGGTGGATTTCGAAGCCGAACTGGAGGCGGCAATCCATGCCGGGTTCGAGTTGGCAGAGCGTCCCGCAATTCGCCGCAGCCACGCGGCCTTTCTCAGGAGGGCGTGAAAAGATACGAAAAACACCCGTCAGCCTGAGAGGAGCGAATGATCTCCCTCTGTACATTTTATGGCAATTCGAGAATCTTTGCCGCCTGCAGCTCCTCAGGCCGCCAGATTACCTTTCCTGCTAAAAATGAGTTGACAATATGCTTCATCACGGGTATCTTGTTCGCCGAAAAATAATGACTGACTGTTCAGTCATTAAATGGAGAGAACGATGAGGGAACTGAATTCCAGACGAGGGAGGGCTGCCAAATCCTCCCTCCGTCGGCGAGACCAGAGGCTGCAACGTCAGGAGGAAATCCTGGCGGCCGCTTTCGAAGTCTTCGCTGCCCACGGGTACGAGGCCACCCGCATGGATGAAGTCGCCCGGCAGGCCGGGATCGCCAAGGGAACGATATACCTTTATTTCCGGGATAAGAAGCAGCTCTTCCGAGCAGTGGTGCGAAGCCTTGTGCAAAGGAGATTTGATGCCCTAGCAGGAAGCTTCAAGGGGACGGCGGAGCAGTTACTGCGCGAGCTGCTGTCGCGCATGTATAGCCAGGTGGTGAGAAATGAAAAGGCTCGCTCCATCGTGCGCCTGCTGATCGCCGAGGGCGGCAGGTTTCCCCAACTTACCGAGATCTACCACCGCGAGATTATTGCCCCGGGGATGAAGGCGGTGCGCCAGGCGCTCATGCATGGGATTGCCACGGGCGAATTCCGGAAAACCGCGGCCGTGGGATTCCCCCAGCTTCTGGCAGCGCCGGGAGTTCTGGCTATCGTGTGGAGATTGCTTCACGGGGAGCGGCACCGGCTCGACCTCGACGCTTACAGCCAAGCGCACTTGGAATTCATACTGGATAGCTTGCGGAAGCAACCGGATTGAAAGCCGCGAGGTGATTGAAGCGGTGCGGCAAAGGAGAAGGTCCATGCGGTCGAGGGCAGGATGGATCACGTTATTGGTGGCGTTGGCGTATGCGGGCGGAGCGCCCGTGGATGCGCAACAACCCGCTCCGCGGCGGCTGACGCTGAGGGACGCCATTGGTCTGGCGCTGAAACAGAACCTGAGTGTGCGCGTGGCGAGTACGCAAGTGGAGGAATTGGAAGGGACGCGCGAGAGGCGGCGGGCTTCCCTGCTGCCGCACGTCAACGGGGACTCGTTAGCCAACCGCGAAAACATCGATTTGGGCGCCATGGGAATTTCCTTTCCCCAGGTTCCTGCCGTCGTGGGTCCATTCAACCACTATGATTTCCGCCTCTCGGCGAGCCAATCCCTGATTGACCGCCACGCTTACCACAACTGGAAGGCCAGCGAAAAACAAGAGGAGGCCGCCAAGCTCGATTATCAGGACGCCCGCGATTCCGTGATTCGCCAGGCCGCCGGGCTTTATCTTAACTCCCAGGCTTCCGCTGCGGAGGTCGAAGCGGCGGAATCTCGCGTGACGACTTCCGAAACCCTGGAGAAACTGGCGCGGGACCAACATGCACAGGGACTGGCGACCGCTGTCGATGAGGTTCGCGCGCAGGTGCAACTGGCGCGGGACCAGCAGAACCTGCTGGTGGCGCGTAACACTTATCAGACTTCCCTGCTCGCCCTGGCACATTTCCTCGGACTCAGCCCCGGAGCGCCCCTGGAACTGGCCGAACCCTTGAAATTTCATCACGTGGAATCAGCCGACGCAAATCAGGCGCTGCACACCGCCCTCGAGGCGCGATCCGATTACGCCGCGCTCCTCAAGCAACGAGATTCACTCAGCGAGGAGCTCAAGGCCTCGCGGGCGCGCTATTTCCCCACCCTGTCGGTCAATGGCGACTATGGAGCAATCGGGCGCGGGTTCAACTCCATGGCGGGAACCGGCGAGGTTCAGGGAACGCTCACGGTCACCTTATTTGACCGGGACCGCGCGGGAGAGAAGACGGAACTCCAAAGCCAGGTGAAACGCCTGAACGCGCAGATTGACGACCTCAACCGCGAGATCGAGCAGGAACTACGTACGGCGTTGCTGAACTTGGAATCCACGGAGAGTCAGGTGACCGTTACCGAGGCGGCCCTCCACCTGGCAGAACGCGAACTGAGCTTGGCGCAAGACCGTTTCCGTAACGGGGTGACAGACAACATCGAGGTGGTGACCGCGCAGGCCAGCCTGGCGAGCGCGCAGGATGACCGCATCATGGCCCTGGCGCAGCACGCCGACGCGGTCATGGCCCTGGTGCGGTCGCTGGGCGGAACCGAAAAGATTTACCAGACATACCTCAGCGAGCCCTGAGCATTGCGCGTTCGAAAGTCGAAACTCGAAAATCGAAACTCGGTCCGAATTTCGAATTTCGAGTTTTGATTCTTGTGAGACAGAGGTAAAACGCCTATGAAACGCTTGATTCCCCTCATAGTGCTGTTGGCCATTGGCGGCGCCGTGGTCTACTTCCATCCCCAGT
>Ga0326727_10025401_pt1 | contig 11111 bp, 7 predicted proteins | sample MB2enrmetagenome_FD_207643 | JGI IMG/M metagenome (GOLD analysis project Ga0326727, IMG submission 207643) | Lab enriched peat soil microbial communities from McLean, Ithaca, NY, United States - MB29MY | ecosystem: Environmental > Terrestrial > Soil > Wetlands > Peat | place: USA: New York... | reverse complement strand
TCCATCAACTCGTCGACCGTCTTTTCCCACTCCGCTTCGCCGTTCAGAGCGCCCAGCGCCGAGACGCGAACCACGGGCAGATCGTCGCCGGGGAACTGGTAGGACTTGAGCAGTTCGCGAACTTCGAGCTCGACGAGGTCGAGCAATTCCGGATCGTCCACCATGTCGACCTTATTCATGGCGACGACGATGAAAGGCACACCCACCTGACGGGCCAGCAGGATGTGCTCGCGGGTCTGGGGCATGGGGCCGTCGGTAGCCGCGACGACAAGAATCGCGCCATCCATCTGGGCCGCGCCCGTAATCATGTTCTTGATGTAGTCGGCGTGGCCGGGGCAATCGACGTGGGCGTAATGCCGTTTGGCCGTTTCGTATTCGACGTGCGAAGCCGCGATGGTGATGCCGCGGGCTTTCTCTTCCGGCGCGTTATCGATCGAATCGAAAGAACGGAATGAGACTTTGGGGTTATGTTTCCCGAGCACTTTGGTGATGGCCGCCGTCAGCGTGGTCTTGCCGTGATCGATATGGCCGATGGTGCCGATATTGACGTGCGGCTTGCTGCGGTCGAACTTCTCTTTGGCCATGTCTTTCGAAAACCTTCAAACGGGGAAAAACTGGAGCCGTTGACCAGGATTGAACTGGTGACCTCGTCCTTACCAAGGACGCGCTCTACCAACTGAGCTACAACGGCTCATACAAAAAAGCTGGTGGACAGGGGAGGATTCGAACCTCCGTAGCTCGCAAGGAGCGACAGATTTACAGTCTGTTGCCATTAGCCGCTCGGCCACCTGTCCGGGGTAACAATTTCAATAGCTTAGCAAACTCGCTCGGAACGTGACCTGCTCGATTGGGCTATTGTTGGACGAGCGTCTTTTAGGACGCCAGCCCGCAACTGTTAATCATACCTCATTGGGCAACGCCGCCGGAAACTGTCGCGTCGCGTGGGGCAGGTCCGACCCGGTACGCACACGAAAAGACTGGTCTCGTCCGGACAAGGTCATCCATGCGGCTGCGCCAACGGTCAAAACCTGCGACGATTGGTTGGCAATCAGCCTCCGCGGGAGGGTCCGAAGCTGCTGGAACGCCGACCAAAGGTTTTTCAACGGTACCGGGTCAAGCTACTTCGAGCATGTCCGCCGAGTGGGATGGTTCGGGAATCGGATCGCCATCCTCACGCATAGCCCGGAGGTGCGCTTCAATAGCTTCGGTCATTCGGTTTCGCGTTTGTTCCAACGTCTGCCCCGTGGCAATGCAGCCCGGCAAATCCGGCGCGTACGCGCTGTACTCAGTGGCCGTGGGTTCGTAGATCACAGCGTACTTGTTCATTTGAGCGTCCCCGGCGCAACCTCGTCGGACGGATGGCCGTTAACCGTAACCTTGCCGGGTTTCGTCATGTGAACGAACTGCCGGTGGCTGCCCTTTGTGTTCTTGAGCTTCCACCCATCCAGGTCCCGAACCTTCATAGATACAACTTTGACGTGGACGTCCCCGGTGGGAGATCTGGCACGGGCGGCTCAAAAAGAGGCCTGCCACGCCGCCTACTTCATTATTATGTATTCTTCAGTGGAAACATTGCGCGACATTTGACACACTATGTGTTTTGGGAAATGGCGGGGCCGGCCTCTTTTATGTCGAATGCCATTAGAACTCGTCGTGTGGGATACCGTCGCGAAGACACAGGGGCGTCTGTTTCCCGGGGGAAACTTATGGGCTTTAGAGGTTGGGCGGCGTAAGATGTTGAATTCCCAAGGCGTCTCCTGGCGATTTCCTGCCCGCATGGCAGAAGCGGGAACACCATGAGAAGCCGGGTTTTCGGGCGATTTCCCAGCATCGCTCTGGCGCTTCTTTTCGCTGTCTCGGTCATCTCCGGTGCAAACTTACCCGATTCGACGACCCCGTTCAGCGTGCTCGACGCAAATGGCGCGCGCGGGCCGGTGCCGTTTCCTCATAAGATCCACGAAGGAGTGGTGAATCCCGACGCTTCCTTTCCGCACCACGTCGCGGAGGGCGACAGCTGCGCCGGATGCCACCATACCGTAAGTTCGATTACTTCGACCACGCAGTACCAGGCATGTTCCACGTGCCATGGACCGGACGGGCAGCAGGGCAATCCAGCCGACCGAGAAGGGATCGAACTCAGTGGCCGCGAGGTCGCGCACCGAGCCTGCATCGGCTGCCATCGCGCCACCGCGGCCGTAACGCCGCGCGTCTTCAAGAACAATGTCACTTGGACCCGCTGCGGCGAATGCCACGAGCCGACGCTCAGAGCGCCGGCCGTGCAGGCCACACAGCCACCGGTATTTCTAACGTCCACCTCAACCACCACTGCGCCTTCCGTCGTGCCTGGCGCGATTGCCCCGGACACCTCTCCCATGAACCGCTGGGACGTCAACCCGCCCATGCGTCACGAGGGCCGGTGGTATGACCCCTATCATCAGAATCCTTTGAAAGGCGACCTGCCCTTGAACGATGGCTCGCACTTCCTGAGCATTTCGGCCGAGAGCGAATCGCTGGGTGTACAGCGCCAAACCACCGGAACCTGGAGTCCCACCAATGGGGGCACAAACCTGCTCGAGCGCGGCAACCAGTGGGCGTTCCGCGAGAACCTGCTGCTGACGTTCGATCTCTCGTCGAAATCCACGGCGTTCCGTCCCGCTGCCTGGCGCGTCTCGTTCACGCCGGCGTTCAGCTTCAATTTCCTGCGCACGCAGCGCGCTGGTATACCGTTTGAAGACGTGGCGAAGGGACTGGATCGAAGGAAGGCATTCGCCACCGTGCAATCGTTCTTCGCGGACTTCCGTCTGGGCGACACTCCCAAGGTTTTCCCATTCCTGCATTCGGACGAAGGCATCCGCGGCGACAGCCCTTATTTCGATTCCACTTCGGTGCGCTTCGGTATTCAGCCGTTCGTCAGCGATTTCCGCGGCTTCATTTTCAACGATACGAATCTTGGAGCGCGCGTTTTCGGCAACGCCTCGGCCAACCGTTACCAGTTCAATCTGGCGGGCTTCAGCATGCTGCAAAAGGATGTCGACAGCGAATTGAATACATGGCTTTCGCGCGGTCAGACCGTTGTGATCGGCAATATATACAGGCAGGATACTTTTCTGCCCGGCTACACCATGCAGTTCAGCTTTCACTACAATCACGATCGCGGCGGGGGTTATACGGATCAGAACGGCTTCGTCGACCGGCCGGTGCCAGCCGATCTCGACGCGGTTTATTTCGGCTGGGCGGGTGAAGGCCATCTGGGCCGGCTGAACCTCACACACGCTCTCTATCAGGCGGTGGGGCGCGACGGCCACAACCTGATCGCCGACCGGCCGGTAACCATCAACGCGCAATTTGGAGCGGCGGAGGCCTCGGTCACCGAGGACTGGATTCGTTTCAAAGCCGGATTCCTGTATGCGTCAGGCGACAGCAAACCTTACGACGGCACCGCGCGCGGCTTCGACGCAATCATGGATATGCCGGATTTCGCGGGCGGGCGGTTCAGTTTCTGGAATGCGCAACCGCTGCGTCTGGTGCGCACCGAGTTTAATCTCGACTCGCAGAATAGTTTGCTGCCTTCCATGCGCAGCAATAAATTCGCCGGCGTATCGAACTTCGTCAATCCCGGCCTGATTCTCTACAACGCCGGATTCGATGCCGATCTCAAGCCCAAGGTGCGCTTCGTGGCGAACTGGAATTACGTGATGTTCGACCACACACAGCCGATTTCGGCGGTTATCGGGGTGAATAACATCAGCACCAAAATCGGGCTCGACAATGGTTTTGGCTTCCGCATCCGGCCGCTGCTGAACGAGAATTTTACGATCGATACCGGCTATTCATTTCTGTTTTCCGGCGAAGGCATCAGGCAGATTTACGGCGGCACGGGCCAGGCGGGCGCGGTCTTGCATGCGGTGTTCCTGAGGATCAGGTTGGTTTATTAATGGCATACAGATTACCGATTGTCGCGGCCGTGCTTGCTATCGGGATTGGCGCCGTGCTGATTCGCGGGCAGGCCCCCGAGCAGCAGCCGGTGGCTACCGAAGCTATGGCCCGCAGCGCTGGGTGTCTCAGCTGCCATCTGGGTATCGAGGACATGCACAACGGCAAGGTGCCGCTGGCGTGCGTGGATTGCCATGGCGGCAATGCGTCGTCGACTGTGCCTGCCGGGGCTGCAAAGGGCTCGGAGGCATGGCTGGCAGCCAAACGCGCGGCTCATATTGCGCCACGATTTCCCGACAGCTGGCCCACCTCGGGCAATCCGCAGCGGACCTATACTTTGCTGAATCGCGAAAGCCACGAGTTCGTGCGCTTCGTGAATCCGGGCGACTTGCGCGTGGCGAATCAGACGTGCGGGAGCGCCGGTTGCCATGGCACGGACGTTCACAATGTCGGTCGCAGCATGATGACCACGGGCGCCATGCTGTGGGGCGCGGCAACTTATAACAATGGCGCGTATCGCGTGAAGAATTATCGCTTCGGCGAAAGCTACGACAGCGCGGGCCGGCCGCAAAAGCTGGTCGCCGACACGCCGGTTACGCCGGAACAGACGCGCACCAAGGGCATCCTGCCATTCCTTGAACCGCTGCCGCACTGGGAGATCTCGACACCCGGCAATATCCTGCGCGATTTCGAAGCCGGCGGCAGGCGTCCGCCCGAGGTCGGCCAACCGGCGCTCGAGGAAACACCCGGCCGGCCCACGCAGAATCTGCTCAGCTCGCGCGGCCTCGGCACCAACCTGCGCACGGACCCGGTATTTCTGGGGCTGACGAAGACGAGGCTGTTCGATCCGCTGCTTTCCTTCCTCGGAACCAACGATCAGCCAGGGGATTACCGTTCGAGCGGCTGCACGGCGTGCCATGTGATTTACGCCAACGATCGCGACCCGATGCATTCCGGGCCTTACGCCGCGGCCGGCCATGACGGCTTCAGCATGTCCGGCGATCCCATGATTCCGAAGAACGAGTCGGGACATCCCATCCGGCATCAATTCACGCGCGCCATTCCTTCGAGCCAGTGTGTGGTCTGCCACATGCACCCGGGAACGCTGGTGCTGGCCAGCTATTACGGAGTCACCTGGTGGGATCTCGAAACCGACGGCCGCGTCATGTACCCCGCCCAAACGAAGCATCTGACGCCGGGGCAGGTGCAGGCAATACAGGAGCGCAATCCCGAGAGCTCGGCGCTCAAAGGCCTGTGGGGTGACGTTAATTTTCTCGATAAGATTTATTCCGAAATCAATCCGAAGCTGCAGCACACGCAATTCGCCGATTTCAACGGCCACGGCTGGGTCTATCGCGCGGTGTTCAAGCAGGACCGCAAAGGCACCATGCTGGATGTCGACGGCAATCCGCTGCCCAGGCCGCCGACGGCCGCGGAGATGCAGAAAGCCGTCAGCGGCGAAGCGCAGCCCGGCCTGCCGGTGCACCTTAAAGACATCCACATCGAGAAGGGCATGCAGTGCGAGGATTGCCATTTCCGCAACGACAGCCATGGGAACGGAAATCTGTATGGAGAGCCGCGCGATGCCATCGAAATCGATTGCGTGGATTGCCATGGAACGATATCGAAGCGCGCCGACCCGAGTTCGCTCAATGCCCGCACCAGCGCGGCGGCCGGCGGCAACCCCATGCTCAATTACCGGACCGTGATTCCGGTGGACGCGAAACTGAACAGCTCAGTGCTGGGCAAGGATCGCTTCTTTAATAAAGACGGCAAGGTCTTTCAACGCTCGGCCATGGACGAAGGCAAGGTCTGGGAAGTCGTGCAGGTGAAGGATTCCATCACGCCAGGAAATCCGCATTACAACGAGAAGGCGCGCCTCGCAAAAACTATCCTGCGCGACGGCAAGACGTGGGGATCGGCGCCGGGCGACGAGAAGATGCTCGCCCACTCCAATGCGAATATGACTTGTTACGCCTGCCACACGTCGTGGACGCCGAGTTGCTTCGGCTGCCATCTTCGCCAGCAGGCCAACAAGAACACTCCGATGCTGCACTACGAGGGGGCGCAAACGCGCAACTGGACGTCCTACAACTTCCAGACCCTGCGAGACGACGTCTTCATGCTGGGCCGGGATGGCACAGTTACGGGGAATCGCATCGCCCCATTGCGCTCTGCCTGCGCCGTGATGGTGAGCTCCCAGAACGCCAATCGCGAATGGATTTATTCGCAGCAGCAGACCATCTCGGCCGAGGGTTATGCGGGGACGGCGTTCTCGTCGCACTTCCCGCACTCGGTCCGCACAAAGGAAACCAAGACCTGTACGGATTGCCATGCGGCGGCTGGGAAAGACAACAACGCCTACATGGCGATGGTGCTGGCGCAGGGCACTAATTTCTACAACTTCATCGGACGCTACGCCTATGTCGCGAGCGGAAAGGGCGGCTTCGATGCTGTAGCCGTTACTGAGCACGACGAGCCGCAGGCGGTCTACGGCAGTACGCTGCATCAGATCGCCTATCCGGAAGATTATCGGGATCACGAAAAGCGCGGCGGCGCGCTCAAAGAGGCGTATCATCACTCAGCGAGCATTCCGGCGCTCGGCGATGCCGAGGTACTCGATCTGCAGCTGCGCGGCGAATATATCTATGCGGCCATGGGCAAAGGTGGCTTCCGGATTTTCGACGTTGCCAACATCGATCACAAGGGCTTTTCGGAACGCATCGTGACCGCGTCGGTATCGCCGATGGGCCAGAGCCTGGTGGTGCCAACGAAGTATGCGATGTCGGTAGCTTCGCCGTCGACGCTGGCTGTAGACCCGACGCGCAGTCATCTGAAGGAGAACGAAGAAGCGGCCAATCGGAACGACCCACAGCCCATCCCGCTGGTCTACGCGTTCCTCTACGTGGCAGATCGCGAAGAAGGTTTGGTTGTCGTGGGCGATCCGAAGAAGGGCGTGGGTACGCTGCTCGATGGCAATCCCAATAATAATTTTCTGCGCCGCGCGCTGGCGTGGAATCCCGGCGGCATTCTGAAAGGCGCCAATCATATCTCGGTCGCGGGCAGGTATGCCTACATCACGGCCGAGGCCGGCATGGCGATCGTCGATCTGGACAATCCCGCCGCTCCCAAGCTGGCGGCGATGGTAGGGTCCCCGGTGCTGCGCCAGCCGCGCGATGCGCAGATTCAATTCCGCTACGCCTTCGTGACCGACGCGGACGGCATGAAGGTCATCGATATCACCGATCCGCACAAGCCGGTGCCTGTGGCGAATGCCCTGGTGCCGCTCGCCGATGCGCATCGTATGTATCTGGTGCGCACTTACGCTTACATCGCGGCGGGCAAACAGGGCCTGGCGATCGTCGATATCGAACATCCCGACCACCCGCGCCTGGTCCAGACCTTCAATGCGGGCGGCAAAATCAATGACGCGCGCGACGTGAAGGTGGGGATGACGAACGTCAGCCTCTTCGCCTATGTCGCGGATGGCGCCAACGGACTGCGTGTGGTGCAATTGACTTCGCCCGAATACACGCCGGGAAACATGGGTTTCAGTCCCACGCCCGATCCGCATTTGGTCGCCACATATCAGACGCATACCCCGGCTGTGGCGGTTTCCGAAGGCCTGGATCGCGATCGCGCGGTGGACGAAAGTGGGAATCAGCTTTCCGTATTTGGCCGGCGCGGCGCGCGTCCGTTCAACGGAAATGAGATGCAGCGCATGTATCTGAAACCCGATGGGACGCAGTGGTCGGTTCCGGAGATTCGCTCGGATGCCGATATTCGGCGGGCGTACGGTCAGCCCACGGGAGGACGGTAGAAGTGGCTGCCGCCCTGCTCCCCATGGTTCTGGCGTTCCTGCTGGCCGCCGGTAATTCGGGAGATTCTTTGGTACTGGATCGCGAGGGACATCAGGGCGCGGTTGCCTTCGATCATGCGGCGCACGTAAAAGCTCCGCATGATCCGCAGTCGGCGCATCCGGCCCCGGCAACGGCCACGTGTGCAGGGTGCCACCATACCACTGACGGCAAGGGCGTGATTCAGCTGGTGAAGTGCGAAGGCTGCCATGGCCCCGAAGGCGATCCGCGCAATCCGCAAAGCCGGGCGTTCGACGAAGAGAATCGCAAGACGGCGTTTCATGAGATGTGCATCGGGTGCCACGCAAACCTTGCAAAGGCGGCAGGTGCAACCTCGAATATTCGCACCGGGCCGGTCGACTGCGCCGATTGCCATAAGGCGAACGCGAGGGCTGGGAACTGATGCGCGCGGCACTGGCCTTCCTGGGACTGGCAATTGCGTGGGCGCCTCTGCAGGCGGCTACTTTCGGCGCGTCCGCGGCCTATTCGCATCTGCATCCGAAACATGTGGGTATCGAATGCCACGAATGCCACGCGCTCGAATCGAACCCGGCGGACATTCATAAGATGCCCGGCCACGCGGCCTGTGTGGGTTGCCATAATTTTGCCACCGAGGCAGTGAAGCGAGCCGATGCTTATTGCGGGGAATGCCACACATCGCTCGAGGCTTCGACTGATCATCCGTCGCTGTACGATTTCCCCAGGCAACACAGCAGCCACGATTTCGGCGATCTTTTCTCGCATGTCGCTCACAAGAATGCGGGTGCGGCAACGCGATGCGGGGCGTCGGAAAGTACATCGGGAGCTGGGTCTCAATCGCAGTGCGCGGATTGCCATGCGCCACTGAAATCCGCCACGAAACAGCCGGATAAGCAGATGGAGGCCAGCCATACTTTCTGCTTCGCCTGCCACTGCGATAGTCCACGCGGATACAGAGCAGCGCAGAAGAATCTCAACCCCAGCCGCAACGATTGCGCGGTTTGTCATGTGGGCCATGAGGCTCCGCTCACGGTGTTCGCCGATGTCAAAGATTTCCGGCATGCGGATCATATCTTTGACACGAGGCCACGCAAGAAGAATGCCGGGCCGGTTTCTCACGATCCCGATGTGCTGTGCGTGGAGTGCCATCGAACAGCGGCGGAATCGCGACAACTGAGCGATATCCGGCCACCCGCGGCGGCGACGTGCGCTTCCTGCCACACCGGAAAAGTCGGCTTGCCCGATCCTCTGGAGCAAAGGCCATGAGGTCCTGGTTCACGTTGTTCGCGGCCATTGCTCTGGTGTCCTGCGGAGAGCACGCAGAAATGCCGGCTCCCGCTCCATCGGTTACGATCACCCCTGCGAAGCGCACCGAAAAGCCGGTTTTCGATCACCGCCTGGCGGAGCACGCCAAGGTGGCCTGTGAAAGCTGTCATGCACGCAGCCTCGATAATCTCACTGGCGTCGAGCCGCAGCGCCCGCCGCATACCGCCTGTTCCGATTGCCACTCGTCGGAGAATTATCTGAATGCATCCACCACGGAGCCTCTTTGCGCCACCTGCCATCCGGCTCGACAAATCCTCGATGCCTCGCTCAAGACGCAGGTATTGCCGTTTCCCAATCAGCTGCATCAGTTTGGTGTGCGCGCGTTCTCGCACCGCGATCACATGGACGACGCGAAAATGTCGCCTGCCCCCGCCGGCTATGGCTGCGCCTTTTGCCATGCCAGCGGCGCCAGTCTCGCGGCCAAAACGTTCCCGGCGCACGCCGAATGCTACTCATGCCACGTCCATCAGGCGGGCCAGAAGTTCGGGCGCTGCCAGGATTGCCACGCCCCCACCGGTGAATCGCTGGTCTTCGCGCACGACGAGGGCACCGCAACCCGGGATTACAATTTCCTCCACTCCGGGCACACCAAACACAAAGATGGATTGGCCATCGCCTGTGCCACCTGTCATAATTTAACGGCCGAAGCGCCGAAAGTTTCCGATATAGCTCGCCTCGAACCGACGCGCGGCGAACAGCATAAATCCGCCTGCTGGGGCACATGTCATATCCAGAAGGAAGAAACACGGTGCGGGAAATGTCACGTCCGCGGCGTGCCGCTTGCGGTCAAAACTTCATAGCGTATGCCAAAGGAAATCCAGAGCCGACGTGAAGTCCTCCGCGCCATCGAAAAGGCGCCGCCTCTCGAAGATCTGCTCGAGATGCACGATGGCCACTACGAATACGAACTCGATCTGGAAGTATGCGTATACGGTCGGAACTACCACGGCAAGCAGGTCGGCCCTTATATCAAGCTGCTGGCCTGGGAGCCTGGCGAGACGATCATCAAGCAGGGAGATTGGGGCGGCAACACGTTTTACATCGGAGTGGATTACGAGCTGGACGTGTTTATCAAGACGCCGGACGGAGGAGAACTGCGCGTGGCCTCAATTCCGCAAGGCTCGCAGTTTGGCGAGATGTCGGTTTTGGCGGGCGTGCCGCGCGCGGCAACGGTCAAAGCGCCGGAGGAGAAAGGCGCCCGCGTTTTAGAGATCCAGCGGCCCGCTCTGCGCCTGCTGCGCAAGATACCGTTCTTTCGCGACAGCCTGGACGCAGTCTACACGAAGCACGGCAAGATGGCCGCCTTCCAGCGCATGAGGATCCCGCTGGGCGTGAGCGAGGCGATGCTGAGCCCGCAAAATTCTGGTCTGTCGCGGTTTCAGGTTTTCTCGAAAAACCACGTGCTGGCCGACGAAGGTTCGCCTATCGAGGAACTGTATGTCATCAAGGAAGGCTGGCTGCGCCGAACCACGGCCGAGGGCCGCCGCGATTTTCTGGGTCACGGCTACTGCTTTGGACTGGAAGGCGGGGTTTGGCCCTATACGGTTACGCTGCTTTCCCGTACGGAGCTGCTGAGCATCCCGCTCGATGGATTGCGCCACGTGCCCGCTATTCGGGATAAGCTGTTGGGGGAACTGAGCGCTTTCGCGGCTCCGGAGATGGGCGGTGGTCTGGCCATTCCGCCGGAAAACCGTACTCAGGTGGCCGCGTCTCAGGCACGGCTGATTACCACGGGTCTGGTGGATGCCACGAACCTGTTGGTGATGGATATGAAGCTATGCGTGCGCTGCGGCCGTTGTTCCATGGCTTGTCACGAGATTCATGGCCAGTCCCGGCTGGTGCGGCACGGTATCGCGGTGGAACGCCTGGTAACGCCCACCAGTTCAACCGTCCAGGCGGTGCTGGCGCCGATGGCCTGCATGCACTGTCAGGATCCGGAATGCCTGACGGGCTGCCCCACCGGAGCCATCGGGCGTTTTGGCGACGGGCAGGTCGATATCAATACAAAGACTTGTA
>Ga0326727_10025399_pt1 | contig 11111 bp, 11 predicted proteins | sample MB2enrmetagenome_FD_207643 | JGI IMG/M metagenome (GOLD analysis project Ga0326727, IMG submission 207643) | Lab enriched peat soil microbial communities from McLean, Ithaca, NY, United States - MB29MY | ecosystem: Environmental > Terrestrial > Soil > Wetlands > Peat | place: USA: New York... | reverse complement strand
TAATTTCGCTCCTTTTCCCAGCGCGTAATTAATCGTCGGGATGCTTGCCCGCACTCGCTTATCGCCGGTTACATTTCCATCTTTGTCCATGGGTACATTAAAATCCACCCGCAGAAAAACTCTTTTTCCTTTCATCTCTATTTGGTCAATGTACTTCATCTTTGTTCCTTATCTTTTCTATTTCATTATAAAAGAAAGCAATTCCAGCATTCTGTTGGAGAAGCCCCACTCGTTATCATACCACGAGAGAATTTTTACCATATTGCCACCCAGGACATTTGTGTTTGGAATGTCTACGATGGAGGAGTGTTTGTTGCCGTTAAAATCGATGGAAACCAATTCTTCCTCCGAGCACATAAGAATCCCTTTCATGGCGCCTTTAGCGTATTCTCTTAACTTATCATTTATTTCATTTTTGTTAGTGCTTTTTGAGAGCGTTGCCACGAAATCAACTAAAGAAACATTAGGGACAGGTACGCGAATGGCCAGCCCGTCAAGTTTCCCCTTCATTTCCGGTATGACTTCAGCTATCGCCCGGGCCGCGCCGGTAGTCGTGGGTATCATGGAAAGAGCGGCCGCGCGTGCCCTTCTTAAATCTTTGTGCGGTTCATCCTGAACAACCTGATCATTGGTGTAGGCATGAATTGTTGTCATGAGGCCGTATTCAACACCAAATTCCTCATGCAATATCTTGACGATCGGCGCGAGACAATTTGTGGTGCATGACCCCATAGAAATAATATTATGCTTGGTTTTGTCATACTCTTCCTGGTTGACGCCGAATACCACAGTAACATCAGGATTTTTAGCCGGGGCGGAAATAACAACCTTTTTTGCTCCTGCCTCGATATGTTTTCCGGCGCCTGTTTTGTCCGTGTATTTCCCGGTGCTTTCCAGGACAACATCGATGCCTAAGTCTTTCCAGGGCAATAATTCCGGTTCTCTGACGGAAAATGTCTTGATTTCTTTGTCATCAACGATTATGCAATTATTTCCCACCTTAACTTCTGCATCCAGGATTCCATGAGTTGAATCATATTTAAGAAGATGAGCCAGAGTTTTTGCGTCGGCGAGATCATTTATTGCTACAAATTCTACATCTTTGTTTTTATATCCGGCTCTGAACACAAGCCGGCCAATTCTTCCAAAACCATTAATAGCAATCTTTACAGACATATCAACCTCCTCACTAAAAAACGAAGAATTATTTAATTTATAAGGGTATTTTTGTCAACTGTTTTGCTAAATGTCAGGTTAGCGTTCCTGCGGCCTCATTTGTTGCAAAAGCAGCATGGTTTTCGATTTTGCGATCCGGCCTCCAATCTAATTTTTTACAGGCGACGTTAATTATTCACGATTGAACTATAAGAAGAACAGTCTTGTATGTCAATGGAATATTATTTATCAAGGCGAGGAGTGAAGTTAATGCTCGTTGCCGGTGGCCAGGCATTCGGATGGATTATATTCAACACAATGTGTCGAGTTTATTAGGGGTATACTGAATATTGAAAGAAAGACATTAAAAAAGCGAACATAGTATGTCGGGACGAAACAAGATGTAAAATTAGTGTTTAAATGTACTCCTGAAAATTTGGTTCATACATGGTTGATTTGATATGGCCGGGCAGATCAGCAGGTTCAGGCATTTGGGTAAGTCCCCGCGCGAAGACGACTTTTGCTACAGCCACGGCAATATTAGCCGATACTTCACGAATATGCTTAAGCGATGGATAAATGCGTCCTATTTTCAAATCATCCGCAGTAACCTGTTGGACCAGCGATTTGGCTGCTGCTGTAAACATTTCATCCGTGACACGTGATGCCTCTGAGGCTAACACTCCTAATCCGACGCCGGGGAAAATATACGCGTTGTTTGCCTGACCCGGCACAAAAGTATGACCGTCGATATTGACCTCAGGGAAAGGACTGCCGCTGGCAAAAATGGCACGTTTGTCGGTATGGCGGTAAGCTTCTTCGGCGGTGCATTCAGCTTTAGATGTAGGGTTGGAAAGCGCAAACACTATCGGCCGGTTGTTTATCCTGCTCATTGCTTTGAGTATGTCGGAGGTAAAGGTACCGGGTTGACCCGATACGCCGATTATTGCTGTCGGCTTGACGGTCTCGACCGCGGAGAGGAGATCTTTGTGGAAAGGATAGTCATGGGCGTAGGGACGCTTGTGTTCTGCAAGATCTGTACGGTTGCCGACAACAAGACCTTTGGAGTCCACAAACCAGCAGTTGCGGTGAGCGGCAGTTAGCGGCAGTCCTTCTTCCATCATTGCCGAGGAAACAAGATTGCCTATGCCGATGGCGGCTTCGCCTGCCCCTAAAAACAACAGGCGCTGTTTGGAAAGCTTGCCGCCGGTAATACGCAACGCGGAATACAGCCCGGCCAGCGCGACCGAGGCGGTTCCTTGTATATCATCGTTAAACATGCAATATTTATCGCGGTATGCCTCCAGCAGACGGAAGGCGTTTACGTTTCCGAAATCTTCCATTTGAATCATGACGCCGGGAAAGAGTTTAGCAGCCGCAGCCATGAATTCTTTTATTAACGAATCGTATTCCCTGCCCCGCAAACGAGTTTCCGGCAGGCCGATATAATCCGGGGCATTCAGCAGTTCCTGATTATTGGTTCCGACATCTATCGTAACCGGCAGACATAATTTCGGATCAATACCCGCACACGCAGTATAAAGCGATAATTTGCCAACGGGAATTCCCATGCCGTTGGAACCAAGATCGCCCAGCCCCAGGATTCGTTCACCGTCCGTGACCACAATAACGCGAACATTTTTATGTGGCCAGTTTTTCAATATCTTTTTTACACTGCCGCGATCATATTTTGTAATGAATATACCGCGGGATTCGCTAAAAATCCTGCTGTATTCCTGACAGGCCTGTCCAACGGTCGGGGTATAGATAATAGGTGTCAGTTCTTCCATATTGTCAATCAGGACGCGATAAAACAGACTTTCATTGCGATTTTGTAAACCAGTGATGTAAAGGTACTTTTCGAGATCGTTTGCTTTGCGCCGTACATTATTGATTATATGCAAAGCCAGCTGAGCTGCGGAGAAAACGCGCGGTGGGAGCAATCCATGCAAACCGAGAGCTTCGCGCTCAGCCTCGTTAAAGGCCATTCCCTTGTTCAAGGCGGGGTCGCAAAGCAATGTTTTCCCATGGGGAATTTTTGCAAAGCGACCTTTAATTGTCTGGTTTGGCATGGTTTTTCTCCTTAACTAATTTTTGATTGACATTTATTTCTGCGAAGTTGAAGTATAAGAAGAAGAGCCTTGTGTCAATAAAATAATGATATGAGTTCACTTTTAGGTTACGACATAAAAATATCAATTGCTGATAAAATATTTTGCGGTTAATATTTCCTTGACATATAAAACTGAAAGCTCTTATACTCCCCCGAAATATACGAAGTTTAAAAAATTCTAATAAAATTTAAAGAACGGAGGCAATTATTATGGCAGAAAAAAAAGGATTGAGTAAACCGGTTAAATTGAAGTCCGATCTGGCTGAACTGCTGGGCGCTAAAGCGCTTCCCCGCACAGAGATAACCAAAAAACTGTGGGATTACATCAAGGCCAACAAACTGCAAACGAAGACAGTCAATGGAAAACCGGAAAATGCAGGAAAGAACATTGTTGTGGATGCCAAATTAATCAAGATAATTAACAACACTAAAGTTAAGACCTCGAGCGGTAAAGTTGTTGATTTTACAAAATTGAAAGAAGGCCAGACAATTGATATGATGCAGATTGCCTCTGTTGTCAGCGCTAATATCGAGTAAGTTAAAAACATACAATCGTTTTTTCCCAGACAGGCAGGTTTAACATCCTGCCTGTCTTTTCTGCACCTTTTTAGATAAACTCATTAAGATTAATTTCTTCAGCATCCGATCTTCAACTTCAAATAAATATTTATATTTTGTTCGGAATGAAACATTCATCATATTATTGATTTTGTAACAAATGCCGTATATGATTATTCTGATAAATCGCAGTTGGCTGACGGAATTCCGGAATTCGGGAAACATAAAACATGGACACAAAAAAAGCTATATTATGGCCTGTGATAATATCAGTTTTAATTCATGTATCACTGCTCGCGGCTACAGGGATGATTGATTTACGCGATAACATTAAGCCAGTGGAAATGATTTCCGTAAGCATTAAAGAACCTGAATTTGAAGTGGAAAAAACAACAGCGTCCAAAAATGAAAATAAAGCAAAGGAAAAAATAAAATCGACTAATGCCCCAAAAGAGAGAGGGGTTGGCATCAACAATGATGATTGGCGCGAGGATACAATTTATTTAGACAGTAAAGATGTCAAATATGTTACGTATTTGGCCAATATCAAAAAAAAGATCTCACAGACTTGGAACAATCCCGATTGGCAATATCCCCCAAATTCTAACGAAAAAAATGAAGAAGGAACTGTTATCGTAAAAATGTCCATCGATGCCGATGGCCGTCTTGCCGGTGTATCCATTATGTCTTCGTCGGGGTATGCTGATCTTGACAACGACGCGTTAAATGTTGTTCAAGCCATTGGATCGTTTGAACCATTGCCTGAATATTATGACCTGTCGCGCTTGAATATAATCACATATTTTATCTACAAGATTACGGATTAGGTTTTTCGTTTTGTATGAACTTATGCGCAAACAATTAACAAGCCCTTATAACACTTTGATATTATCGTTAACTGTTCTTCTGACGTTATTTTATGTTAGCACATCCTGCGCCCGCACGGTAACTGATGAAATAGGCCGCAGTGTAACTATATCTTCAGCGCCACGAAGGATTGTTTCTCTCGCCCCCGGCATCACGGAAACACTCTATGAGCTTGGCCTGGATGACAAGATTGTGGGAGTAACCAGTTATTGTAACTGGCCGCCGCGAGCACGCCAAAAGCCGCGAATAGGCGGCTTTATCAATCCGTCCATAGAAAAAATTGTTTCTCTAAAACCTGATTTAATTATCGCCACCGCCGACGGCAACAGAAAAGATACCGTGAATCAACTGGAAAGAATAGGTTTGACCGTATATGTGACAAATCCTTCTGATACGGATAGAATTCTTAAAAGCATCCTGCATATTGGTCAAATTACAGATAAAATAAATGTTGCCGCAAAGCTTGTGGAAAAACTCCAGAAAAGATTGGACAATATTGCCGCACAAACACAAAACAAAAGAAAACCGAAAGTTTTTTTTCAGATTGGTCTGGAACCGGTGATTACAGCCGGCAGGGGGACGTTAATCAGTGAAGCAATAGGCCGGGCCGGCGGTATTAATATCGCCGGCAATGATGCTGCCCGTTATCCCCGCTACAGCGCGGAAGGTATCATGGCGGGATCGCCAGACATAATTCTTTTTGCGCCCATGTCCAATGATAAAGAATTCGCGGCAGTAAAAAGTTATTGGCAAAAATTGGCACAGATACCAGCGATAAAAAATAATAAAATTTATCGTATAGATACTGACCTGATTAGCCGGGCGTCTCCGCGCATTTTTGATGCCATCGAAACAATGGCGTTGATATTTCATCCGGAAATAAAAATGAAGTAATACCAATCTGCTTATTATTACTGCCTTACTGGAAACTGATGCTGATTAGGCAGCAGTTTCCATCAAATTAGTGTGCAAACGAAAATAGTGAAGGATAAAACGGGAAGCAGCTAAAAACTATTCACTAACTTATAATAATTATGAGCCATTTCCAGTCTTTGTCCAACTTATATAGGAGGTTTTATTTCATCAATGCTTGTCTTGGCCTGGCGCAGCAAATCAAGAACTTCGGCCTGCCGCGCCGCGGGCAGAGATTGAATCTTTCCCATTTGATCATTGATGTAATCAATTTTCGCTTTCAGATCAGCCAGCAATGGAGACAAAATAATCGGCTGTTGTATAACCTGTGATTGTTTTAATTGTTCTATTTGGGCGCCGGCTTTGATTTTGATTTCTTCCAGATATTCCGGGATCGTCACATCAAAGCCCAATTTTTGTTTGATTAAGGATGCCAGTTGCTCTTGCGCGGTAAATTCACCATGTATTAAAAAAACCGGCATTTTTTTATTATGAAAATTTCCCAGCCAATCCAAAAGCTGACTTTGTCCAGCGTGAGCGGAAAAACCGTTGATGGTCCATATTTTGGCTTTTATAGCAATGTCTTCACTAAAAATACGGATTGTTTTCGCGCCATCTACTATCCTGCGGCCGGGTGTGCCTTCCGCCTGAAATCCGACAAAAACAATACTCGCTCCTGAACGCCACAAATTATGCTTCAAATGGTGCTTGATCCTTCCGGCATTGGCCATGCCGCTTGCGGAAATGACAATTGCCGGACCTTTCATTTCATTAATTTTCATGGAATCTTCGGTTGTCGAGGAAAATTGAAGCTGCGGCAGATCCAGAGGATCTTCGCCGTTTTTTAAAAGATTTTGCGTTTCACTGTCCAGATAAGAACGGTAATGGCGGAATATTTCTGTCGCCTTAATTGCCAACGGACTATCCAGAATTACAGGCATATCTTTAGGCAGTCTTCCATCACGGGAAAGCAGATGCAGAGAGTAAAGCATTTCCTGTGTTCTTTCCACGGCAAAAGCGGGAATAATTACTTTTTCTCCTCTGGAATAACTGTACTTAATCGCCTCGGCCAATTCATTTAAACTGTCATCTTCGCCTTTATGATTGCGGTCGCCATAAGTTGATTCCATAAAAAGGAAATCCGCTTCGCTGATTATGCTGGGGTCTTCCATTAATAATTGATGACGACGGCCGATATCGCCGGAGAAAATTAACTTTGTGGATGTCCCGTTTTCTTCGATAAATAATTCCAGAATGGCCGCGCCTAAAATATGGCCGGCGTCTTGAAAGTTGACTTTTATCCCGCTGCCTGGAGTAAAAATTTCATTGTAGGTTTTAGTTTTGATTAATGGGCCGACAGCTTCGGCATCTTTAGTTGAATAAAGCGGTTCAATACCGTTAGACTTGCCATAACGCTGCATTTTTTTGTTTTTCCAGTTTGCTTCTGTTTCCTGAATATGAGCGCTGTCCAAAAGTAATATCTTTATCAGGTCTCCTGTCGGCTCAGTTGCGTAAACAGGACCGTGAAACCCCTTTTGCACCATACGGGGAAGCAATCCTGAGTGGTCGATATGAGAATGTGTAATAAGGAAAAAATCGATTTTTGCCGGGTCGTATATATCCACTTCCCAGTTGCGTTTTTCAATTTCGGCGCTGCCCTGATGCATACCGCAATCAACTGCGAATCTTGTTTTGTCTGTTTCAATAATAAAACAGGAACCGGTAACGGCCCTTGCCGCTCCGAGAAATTTAATTTTCATGAGAAATCCTTTTTGACGAATTGTATATCAACTAACATAATTTGCAGTTTAACGTCAATGAAGCCGAAGAAACACCTTCCCGTATCCTCATTAATTCATGATGGTGAAACAATATTCTTTAAACAGGTTTTCCGCTTACCTTCCTAACTGATTACAGACTGGCTTTAGCGGCCTTCTTCATTTTTTTGGCTTCTTTCTTTTCTTTGACGGACTTTACAGGTTTTTTCTTTGCGTCTTTTTTCCCTTTGTCCATTGATTTACTCATGATGAATTCCTCCATTTTTAAAATATGATAAATTAAATTTACTCAAAAACAAAACTCAAATACAAACTCAAACGTCATGCAAGTATAAACTATATGTAAATATAATAGAAGGAATGTATTTCGTCAAACATAAAAATGTGAAATTTCTTTCTGTTGACAATATCCTCGCGATTGGAATAAGTTTATACCAAGCCGCATTCTTTGGCTAACTTTGTTGGCTGCGTCGTCGGCTTCCTCGACGTATTAGTAATACGCCTGCGAAGCCTTCTTCTTGCCGCCGCGTTATCCTTTGAATGCAATCTGGTATTATAATAAAATTGTGAGAACAGCGTGTCAGACAAAAAAATTCCACAACCGGTGATAGCGGTCCGTAATTTAAGAAAATCGTTTGGCGCTTTTACCGCTGTAAATGATATCTCTTTTTGTGTTGATAAGGGTTTGTGTTTTGGTATTCTGGGACCGAACGGCGCCGGTAAAACTTCCACCATCAAAATGATTTATGGTTTTTCACCGCTTACATCCGGCGATATTTTTGTTTTTGGATTAGACATAAAAAAACAATACAGGATTATTAAAGCCCATATCGGCGTCTGCCAGCAGGATAATACCCTTGATCCTGACCTGACTGTGATGCAGAATTTTGAAGTTTTCGCCCGTTATTTTGACCTTGATAAAAAAACTGCCATTGAAAGAGCGTTGTCTTTATTAAAATTTTTCGCTTTGGAACAACGCCGGGAAGCTCGCGTCACGGAACTTTCCGGAGGAATGGTGCGCAGGCTTGTTATTGCCCGCGCCTTAATCAATCAGCCTGATCTTTTGATTCTGGATGAACCGACAACGGGCCTTGATCCTCAATCGCGCCATCAGGTATGGGAGCGGTTGGAAAGCCTGAAAAAAAAGGGTATGACTATTTTGCTTACAACCCATTACATGGATGAGGCGGCGCGCCTTTGCGATGAGATAGTAATAATGGATCAGGGCAAAATATTGGCGTATGGATCGCCCCAGTATCTGATTAGCGAATACACGGGAAAAGATATTATTGAGATCGCTGAGCCGGAAGATGATTTACGCGTGTTTTTTCGGGCAAAAAAAGTGAGGCAGGAGGATCTGGGGCATCGCCTGATTATTTACACCGAAGAAGGACACGAATTTTACCGGGAAATCTGTAATCGCTTTACCCACAAAAGTTGCATATTGCGTTCAGCGACTCTCGAAGATGTTTTTCTGAAATTAACCGGACGGGAGTTGCGGGAATGAACGTCGATGTTTCCATCCGTTTTATGCGGATCTGGCAACGGAATCTTACTGTTTATAAGGAAAGTTGGAAAATCAACTTTCTGCCGCCGCTTTTGGAGCCGTTTTTTTATCTTCTGGCCTTTGGAATCGGTTTTAGCGGCATGATCGGTCCTGTCAGTTATGGGTCGGTACAAACGTCTTATTTGCGTTTTATCGCTCCGGCGCTTGTGGCGATCAATATTATGAACAACGCGTTTTTCGAAAACACGTTCGGCTCTTTTGTTCGAATGTATTACCAGAAGACATTTGACGCCATGATGGCAACTCCGCTCAATGCCGAAGAAATCGTAACCGGTGAAATAGTCTGGGGAGCGACAAAAGCGGTAATCGGCACGGTTATAATGCTGATAGTGATAAGTTTCTTCGGATTAGTGAGCTATCCGGCGGGAATATTAATTGTTTTTGCGGCATTTCTTGGCGGGATAGCCTTTGGTTCCACAGCAATGTTTTTTACCGGCATGGTTGAGAGAATAGAATTGTTTAATCTGCCCATATTTTTGTTTATTACCCCCATGTTTCTTTTCAGCGGTACTTTCTTCCCACTAACCGGTTTGCCCCTATGGGCTCAATATTTCGCTTTGATTTTGCCGCTCACCAATTTGGTCAACCTTGTCCGGGCACTAAGCTTCGGCTTATTTAACTTAGAATTATTGATAAGTTTAGGATACTTAACCGTTTTTTGCCTCGTCATGTTTCCTCTGGCTATTTTCAAAATGCACCGCAGATTGATTAAATGATGTTTGATGCCCCGGAAAAATAAAGGCAAATATTGCTTGACTAAAAACCTGTAGTGTGAACTAGTAAAAAAACGAGCAAAATTAAGTGTGTTTATATTATAGAATGTCAAACCTTTCTTAATAGATAAAACACAACCACCATGCTCTCCGGAGTAGTGGTGGTTTTTCGCTTTCAGCGGCAATGAGCTTTTAAAAAGCTCCAGAGGTAAGGCATACAAGCCCCTCACTTTTTCCTTCCTTCTCAACCGGGAGATGGATGGGGGTGATTTTGATGCTTTGTGGGGCCCCATCGGGGAATGAAGTTTAAACAGAAAGTAATTAAGAAAGGGGATTAACATGAACAAGAATTTGTATGTCGGCAACCTGTCTTATAAGGTCACAGATGAAGACCTTAAGTCTAACTTTTCCGAAGCAGGAGAAGTTGCAACCGCCTCAATCATTAAAGACAAGTTCACAGGCCAATCCAAAGGTTTCGGCTTTGTCGAAATGAAAACTGAAGAAGGCGCTGCTGAAGCGATTAAAAAATTCAATGGCGGTATGCTTGATGGTAAAGCCATTACCGTCAACGAAGCAAGGCCGAAGAAAGAATTCGGCGCGGGCGGCGGCGGCTCCAGAGGCGGCGGACGTCCCGGCGGCGGTGGATTTAATAGAGGCGGCGGCGGTGGTAATCGTGGCGGTGGCGGCGGTAACCGTGGCGGTGGCGGCGGAAGATACTAAAATTATCTAAAAAATAAATTTTCTTAAATAAAGAGCGGAAGGGTAATTTGAAAAACCTTCCGCTCTTCTGTTTTTATGTAGAATTCAGCTTTTTGCTCACTGTAACGCATAAAAACATTTCGTTTTCGATAGAAGGATCATGAGAAGCATCTTTAGGCAGACGTTGCACAAAATTTAGATACAATGATTTGGGCGACATTGTGCATATGTTGATGCACAGCTTTTACGCTTCGGCCTGGATAATTTCTGAAGGTTATAAGAACGCCATTCAGCGCCGCAAAAAAAGCATGAGACATTGGTCTTACCGGTTCCGGCATGTTGATTCTTCTGAAAAGGGTATCGAATTTATCAAATATAAGCCGTTCGGAGGCGTTAAGCTTGTCGACCATTTCGGCGGAAAGTGAGCCGTCCAGCATGAAATGTGTCATCATTCGGAAATACTGGTCATTATCGATCAGGTAGGTAAGGTAGACTTCGGCCACCTTTTCGGCGGGTTTTTTTTCACTATTCCTGATAATGCTATCAAGAATGACCGTGATTTCTTTGGCTCCATGGAGGAAGGCTTCCACAAACAGAGACTGCTGATCGGGGAAATACCGATAAATGGATGCATGAGAAATTCCCGCTTCTCTGGCAATGTCACGAATGCTGACTTTGTTGAATGGTTTTATGGCAAAAACACGTTTGGCGCTTTCGATAATGACATCCTGTCGTGCTTTTTTCTCAAT
>Ga0326727_10025397_pt1 | contig 11111 bp, 6 predicted proteins | sample MB2enrmetagenome_FD_207643 | JGI IMG/M metagenome (GOLD analysis project Ga0326727, IMG submission 207643) | Lab enriched peat soil microbial communities from McLean, Ithaca, NY, United States - MB29MY | ecosystem: Environmental > Terrestrial > Soil > Wetlands > Peat | place: USA: New York... | reverse complement strand
CGAATTCCGGCGTTTGCATGTAATCGGCGAAACCCCGGAACGAGGAGTTGTGCCAGCCGGTGTTCGGGGAGTCTGGGCGTGCATGGCGCAGTCCGCCTAGCTGCTCCATGTGGGTATAGGCGATTCCCGCGAGCCGAAGTCCTTCCGGCAGGGTGTCACGATTAAACTGCGGGTTGTGACGAGAGCGCGGGATGGTCCGCACATCCACCAGGTGCGTCACGCCGTGAACGCGGAGCATTTGGATGAAGGTGTCAAGAGCTCTCGTCGAATGGCCGATAGTGAAAACCGTCGGCCGGGTAACAGGCACGCTCTCCCCGATCATCGCAGTTTATCGGACCTCCTCAGTGCTGTCCTCTTCATCATAGAGTTTAGGCGAACGATACAATGTGGGTGGGCTGACGGCACTGGTCTTAGGACGCCGGGCGTCCGTCAAGTGCTACGCTGAGCCTGCTCATGGAAGCGACAAGAACACTCATTGACCAGCAGGACACCTCACCAGGACCATCGCTGCCCGATGATCTCAGAGTACTGTATGGCGGCGATCTGAGGTTCCAGGCATCCTCGGCCCGGTGCCCATAAGTGGTCGGGAACTTCGTGTCGACTCTCGACGGAGTCATCAGCTTTGAGGTCCCTGGCCATTCGGGCGGGGGCACAATCAGCGGTTCTGACAAAGCCGATAGTTTCGTCATGGGATTGCTCCGAGCCTCGGTGGATGCCGTCGTCGTCGCTGCGGGAACCGTCAGCCAGGTAAGCCCAAACCACCTTTGGATCGCGGAATCCATCTACCCCAAGGCCAAAGATTCCTATGCCGGCTACAGGCAAAGGTCCCTTAAAGAGGCGGGGTGCCCGCTGCTCGTCGTTGTCAGCGGACGCGGCAGACTGGACTTGAGGAGAGCCATCTTCCACGCGCCCGGCGCCAGAGTCTTGAACGTCACCACGAAAGTTGGCAGTTAGGAACTGGCGAGTGCTGGCGCAGGCGCACTTGATTCAACGAAAGTGGTCGCACTCGACGAAACCGGCGGTTTGATCCTCCCTTCTGCGGTCCTTACGCTTCTGCATGATGAATACGGCGTGCGAATCGTGCTGCATGAAGGGGGCGCGACTCTCTTCGGGCACTTCATGGCGCAAGGTCTGGTCGACGAGGTCTTCCTCACCCCGGCTCCGCAGATCGCCGGTCGCACGAGCGAGCGCCCGCGACCCGGCATGGTGGCTGGTGTGGCATTCCTGCCGGAAGGGGCGCCCTGGTTCAAGTTGGTGAGCGCCAAGTACAGAGGCGACCACCTGTACTTGCGTTATCGAATGAAGAGCGGGGAATAGTTGGTCAGTTCACGCCGGTGCTGGCCATACTGCCGCGTTTCGCATCAACATGGCCATCCATGGCAAGTCTGCCCTCGAGACAACTCCGTGATTTGGTCGTTGGGATCCACGCCATAACGCCGAGGAAGAGGGCTCCGGCATAGGTCGGCAAATCGGGCTCGCTGTTGCTGGAATCACTCCGATCCAGACCGGCGATGCAGGTTGGATATTCCGAGAATGTTTGCCTCCCGGATCAGCGCCGGTGCTGTCGTTGCGGCGGTACGTCCGAATGCGGCGTTTCATCGTCGCTGGCGCACCCCAGTGAACACGGCTGAAAGTGCTGTCGGGACCGTGTTCGCCGGGTACGGCGGCGGCAATCGGCGGGCGGCGGGTCGTTTTTTTGGGCTTACAATTGAGATCTGTGGACAGGGTTCCGTTCCTCTTCATTTCGGCCGCTTTTGCCTTCTGGCTGTCAAATCCAGGCAGACTCACCGGAAGCAACCGCAATGCGCGCCCAAAGGAGGCATCGCTGCTGCCCCATGACCTAGCACGGTCATCTCGCGCTACCTGCGATGTGCATTGCGGCGGTGTGCATCGGTTTTCCGCCCAAACCTTTTTGGGCGGCGTTTTGGGCGGAAACTTGGCGTTTTATACGATGATTACGGCAAGGACGTGTCTGGAAATGCCTGTGCAATCAATAAAATGGAAGAGGAGGCAGTGCTTCACACGCAGGAGGTCACAGGTTCGAGTCCTGTCGCGCCCACCATTGGAATCAATGTATGCTGGTTCTCAACCGGAAGAGCAAGGGAAATCCCGGTTAAAATCGTTGCCCGGAGAACCCAGATGAAGCCGCCGCCTCTCGATGCGAACGAGTCCGCGGCCTATCTACCATTGAGGCCGTTGCGCTTGACCAATCTTCAACGCTATGGGCTTGCGGTTCTTTCCGTCGGCATTGCATTGGGGGTGGCGTTACTCCTCGAGTACTTCCACTTCCGCGTCCCTTCGGCACTTCTGCTGCTGTTTGCGGTGGCCCTGAGTTCCTGGCACGGAGGGCGAGGGCCTGCCGTGTTGGCGGCGATCCTGTCCATAATCGCCTTCTACTGGTACTTCGTGGAGCCGGTCCGCACCATCCACATCTACTCGTCCGAGATCCCGTATTTCATCGTTTTTGTATCCTTCGCTGCGCTGCTGTCCTGGTTCGGCACGATCCGGCGTCGCGTCGAGGCAGATCTGCGCGAGCAGGCAGCTCTCCTCAATCTCACGCACGACACAGTTCTTGTGATGGATATGGAGGGGGTTATCAAGTACTGGAATCGGGGCGCCGAGGAACGGTACGGCTGGACCGCAGAGCAAGCGATGGGCAGAGGTGTTCACGACCTGCTCAAGACAGTCTTCCCGGAGCCGCTTGAGGAGATCAAAGCGAAGGTGACGCGTACCGGCCGCTGGGAAGGCGAGCTTCTGCACACAAAAAAAGACGGAACCCAGTTGGTGGTGGCGAGCCGCTGGGCTTTGCAGCGAGGCGAGCGGGGTGCGCCAGTCGCCATCCTGGAGACCAGCAACGACATCACTGAGCGCAAGCGGGCCGAAGAGAGAATTCAGCAGCAGCAGATCGAACTGCAGCAGATCCAGGATCTTACGCCGCAGTTGGTCGCAGTGTTTGGGACCGACAGGAAGCGGCTCTATGCCAACCGGCCCGCCCTCGATTACTTCGGTGTAGGCCTTGAGGAATGGCGGAGTATCCCCGATCGTTTCTGGTTTTTTCATGCGGATGACCGGGAACGCGTTGCGAGAGATGTGTACACCGGACCCGCTAGCGACGTTCCGCACGAATTCGAAGCACGCCTGCGGAGAAGGGATGGAGTGTATCGATGGTTCTTGTTCCGCGATAATCCCCTGCGCGACGAACAGGGACGCGTCATGCGCTGGTATCTCACGGCGACCGATATAGAAGACCGCAAGCGAGCCGAGGAGGAGCGCCAGGCGCAGGTCTGGTTCCTGGAAAGCATGGACAGGATCAACCGGGCCATGCAGGGGACGAATGACCTCGAGCAGATGACGGGCGATGTCGTCGAGGCCATGCTGTCCATTTTCGATAGCGAACGGGCCTTTCTGTACTACCCGTGCGATCCTAATGCCCCTTCATTTGAGGTGGTCATGGATCGGACCCGAGGGGAGTATCCGGGAGCAAGAGGCGTGCTTCCCATGACTCCGGATACGGCCAGGGGCTTTCAAATAGTCCGCGCGTCAGAGGGAGTTGTAACATTCGGTCCCGGGTGCGACCACCCCCTGATAGGAGACTTCGTGGAGCGTTTCGGCCACAAGTCTTCAATTGGGATCGCCTTGTATCCGAAAACCGGCAAGCCGTGGGTGTTAACGATGCACCAGTACTCTTACCCGCGCGTCTGGACGCCAGACGAAAAGAAGCTGCTGGAGGAGATCGCCCGGCGGGTGACGGACTCGCTCACCGGCCTGCTGATGCTCCGCAGTCTGCGTGAAAGCGAGCAAGCTCTGCGGCAGAGCGAAGCTTACCTGGCGGAAGCGCAGAGGCTGACCCATACAGGCAGCTGGGCTCTCGACCTGGCCAGTGCCAAGTACGTCTACATTTCAGAGGAAACCTTCCGGGTCTTTGGATTCGATCCGCAAGAGGGTTTTCCGACCAGGGAAACGCTTCTCCGACGAATCCACCCAGAGGATCGGAACCAGTGGAAGGAGAATTTTGAGAAGTCGGTCCGCGAAAAAGTAGATAGCTCCGATGAGTACAGGATCGTGCTGCCCGACGGGACGGTCAAGTATATTCACACGATCCGGCACCCTGTCCTGAATGATGGGGGAGATGCCGTTCAATTGGTGGGCAGCTCGGTCGATATTACGGAACGCAAGCGGGCAGAGCAGGCCTTGCAGGATAGCGAAGGCAATCTCAATCGGGCGCAGGAGATCGCGCACATCGGGAGCTGGCATCTCGACACCGCCCGCAACCAACTCACCTGGTCAAACGAAGTATATCGTATGTTTGGCAGACCGAGAGACGAAGCTCTTACTTATGAAGCTTTTCTCGATATGGTCTATTCCGAAGACCGGGAACGTCTCGATCGCGCGTGGGCGGCTGCCCTCCAAGGAGCGCCCTATGACATCGAGCACCGCATTTTGGTTGGGGACGAATTGAAATGGGTTCGGGAGAGGGCTGAAGTCGAATTCGATGCGCAGGGGAACGCAGTCAGAGGAATTGGCACCGTGCAGGACATCACCGAGCGCAAGCGCGCCGAAGAGGCTCTGCGGCTGTCCAACGCCTATAACCGCAGCCTCATTGAAATCAACCTCGATCCATTGGTGACGATCGGACCGGATGGGAAGATCACCGACGTCAATGCCGCGACCGAGGCGGCCACGGGCCGCTCACGCAGCGAACTCATCGGGACCGATTTCTGCGATTACTTCACCGAGCCTGCAGAGGCCCGTGCCGGTTACCAGCAGGCGTTCCGGGAAGGTCTGGTGCGGGATTATCCCTTGGAGCTGCGGCATCGGGACGGGCGTGTGATGTCGGTGTTGTACAATGCCTCGATCTATCGGGACGAATCGGACCAAGTCTCGGGTGTATTTGCCGCCGCTCGCGACATCACCGAACGCAAGCGCGCCGAGGAAGCGCTGCGCGAGAGCGAGACGAGGTTCCGCACCTTTGTGGACCACGCGACCGACGCCTTCTTCTTGATCGGCGACCACGGAGGGGTTCTTGACGTGAACCGGCAGGCATGCGAAAGCCTCGGCTACACTCGTGAGGAACTGATCGGGATCACGACCCGTGAGTTCGACGCGAATGCGGAGGACGTATTCCTGCAATGGATCGGCGGCCGGCTCGATACCGGGGTGGACTGCACCTTCGAGACTCACCATCGGCGAAAGGATGGGACCCTGTTCCCGGTTGAGGTTCGTGCGCGCCCGTTGTGGCGCGGCGGTCGCCGACTCAGCCTGTGTTTGGCACGGGACATCACCGAGCGCAAGCGCGCCGAAGAGGCTTTGCGGCAGAGTGAGGCGTACCTGGCGGAAACGCAACGGCTGACCCACACAGGCAGCTTTGCTTTCGATTTGGCCAGCAACCAGTACATCTACGTTTCGGAGGAATGCTTCCGAATTCTTGAAATGGATGCACAAGAGGGTCTACCGGACAGGCAAGCGATTTCCCGACTTATCCACCCAGACGATTGGGACAGGGTGCGGGTGGACTTTGACAAGGTGCTGCGCGAAAGAGTAGATGCCTCGAGCGAGTTCAGGATCATACTGCCCGGCGGAACGGTCAAACATATTCAGGCGATCCGGCACCCTGTCAGGAATGATGCGGGAGACGTCGTTGAGCTGGTGGGTACGGTGATCGATATGACGGAACGCAAGCGCGCTGAAGAAGCCCTGCGGCTGTCCAACGCCTATAACCGCAGACTCATTGAAACCAGCCTCGATCCGTTGGTGACGATCGGGCCGGATGGGAAGGTCACCGACGTCAATGCCGCGACCGAGGCGGCCACGGGCCGCTCACGCAGCGAACTCATCGGGACCGATTTCTGCGATTACTTCACCGAGCCTGCTCAAGCCCGTGCCGGTTACGAGCAGGTGTTCCGGGAAGGTCTGGTGCGAGATTATCCCTTGGAGCTGCGGCATCGGGACGGGCGTGTGATGTCGGTGTTGTACAATGCCTCGGTCTATCGGGACGAATCGGACCAAGTCTCGGGTGTATTTGCCGCCGCTCGCGACATCACCGAGCGCAAGCGCGCCGAGGAAGAGTTGCGCGAGAGCGAGACGCGGTTCCGCACCTTTGTGGACCACGCGGCGGATGCCTTTTTCATGCTGGATTTCGAGCGAGGAACCATTATCGATGTGAACCGGTGCGCCTGCGAGAGCCTTGGCTATACCCGGGAGGAACTGATCGGGATGAACCCGATGGACTTCGACGTGGATCTGGATCGAGCGACCCTCGAATCCATGGCGGAGCGGACAGCGGCGGGCGAGACGGTGTTGTTCGACAGACACTGGCATCGGCGAAAGGACGGGACGCTGTTCCCAGTGGAAGTTCAGACCAGCGTCTTCGGGCATCGCGGGCGCCGTTTCCTGCTGAAGATTGCCCGGGACATCAGTGACCGCTTGCGGGCCGAAGAACAGCGCGACAGGATGCGGCAACTCGAGGCGGATCTCGCGCACATCAACCGGGTGAGCATGATGGGGGAACTGGCCGCCTCGGTCGCGCATGAAGTCAACCAACCGCTGTCGGGAGTCGTGAGTAACGCCAGCGCCGGCCTGCGCTGGCTGGCCGGAGACGTGCCTAACCTGGAGGAGGCGCGGGAAGGTCTCCGCCGCATCGTCCGCGACGGGAAACGGGCCGGCGAAGTGATCGCCCGAATTCGGGCGCTGACAAGAAAGGCTGCGACGCCTACAGAGAAGCTGGATCTGAATGAGACAATTGGCGAAGTCCTGGCGCTTATGGGGGACGAAGCGAGAAGAAAGAGCGTGATCATCCGAACCCAGTTTGCGGATGACCTTTCGCCTGTTTCAGGCGATCGGGTTCAGTTGCAGCAGGTTGTGCTGAATCTCATTATGAATGCTATCGAAGCGATGAGCGCTATCGATGAGCGGGCACGAGAACTGGCGATCACCACGCGGAACGTCGACCCTGACCAGGTGCAAGTGACGGTTCAAGACTCGGGGAAAGGTATCGACCCCCAGACCATAGACAGGATCTTCGACTCTTTCTACACGACCAAGCCCGGCGGCATGGGCATGGGACTTTCCATTTGCCGTTCCATCCTTCAGGCGCATGGAGGCCGGATATGGGCTACGGCCAATGACGGCCGAGGCACAAACTTCCACTTTGCGCTTCCGAAGCACCACGAAGAAGGATCAAATGCCGAAGTCGCGGGAAGCTGACGCAGTCATCGCGGTTGTGGACGACGACCTCTCGGCGCGGGAGGGACTCAGTAGCCTGATTCGGTCTGCGGGTTTGCGGGTCGAAGTCTTCGCCTCCGCGCAGGAATTCCTGGCCCGCCCCGGCGCCCAGGCGCCATGTTGCCTGGTGCTGGACTTGCAACTGCCGGGGCTGAGCGGGCTCGACCTGCAAAAGCGGATGGCTCAGGCCGGGCTGGAGATCCCCATCGTTTTCCTTACCGGCCATGGCAATATCCCAGCGTCGGTGCAGGCCATGAAGGCGGGAGCGGTTGAATTCCTGACTAAGCCGTTCGATGAACAGGAGCTGTTACAGGCGATTCAAGAGGCCATCGAACGCGACCGGCGCACCCGACAGCAGCATGAAGAGATGCGTGAGTTGCGGGGCCGGTACGAATCGTTGACCGCGCGCGAGCAGCAAGTCATGCAGCAGGTGGTGTCGGGTCTGCTGAACAAGCAAATTGCGGCCGAACTGGACATAACTGAGTTCACGGTGAAGATTCATCGCGGACACGTCATGCGGAAAATGCGTGCCGATTCTGTGGCGGATCTGGTGCGGATGGCGGAGAACCTGGGGATCCGCTCGCTTAAGCGATCCAACCACGCCTAGAATCAATAGCTTACGAATAGCACCAAGGTGTAATAGATTTCTTTTTCCCCCACTGCTATTTAAATACCAATGGTCCCCTTAGTTGCAGTGGTCGACGATGACATTTCGGTGCGGGAATCGCTGGAGAGCTTGATCCGGTCCACAGGCCTGGAGGCGAGAGTGTTCGCCTCCGCGGAAGAGTTCTTGAACCCACCCCGTCCTCGCGAGCCGGACTGCCTCGTCTTAGACGTGCGCCTGCCGGGGATGAGCGGAGTCGAACTTCACCGCCACCTGGTGGCCCGCAATTATAAAGTGCCGGTTGTTTTCATTACGGCGCATGCATCCGACGACCGTGCGAGGTCGGAAGCGGCCTCGGATTGGACGGTTGCCTACTTGACCAAACCATTCAGTGAAGATGAATTGCTTGATGCCGTCAACGCGGCTTTGAAATGGAAACCGCCGAACGGCCAAACCCAAGGCAGTTAAACCAAGGAGATCCCATGAGCGACACAGGAGCTTTGGTTTACGTAGTCGATGACGATGCGTCCGCGCGCGAAGGGTTAGCAGGTCTGATTCGCTCCGCTGGACTAATGGCGAAGACTTTTGCGTCAGCGGAGGAGTTCCTGGCCGCCCCACGACCCAAAATGCCGAGTTGTTTGGTGCTGGATGTGAATCTCCCTGGGCTGAACGGACTCGAACTTCAACGGGAGCTTGCAAAATCCGGTGTCCAGGTCCCCATCATATTCCTCACAGGCCACGGCGACATCCCAATGACCGTTCGCGCACTCAAAGCAGGCGCGGCAAACTTCCTGACCAAGCCCTTCGACGATAAAGAACTGTTGAATGCCATCCGGCAGTGTACAAAATCCGCTGCGGCTTTCCAGCCCGGTATCGGGGATCGGATCAAGCGCCAGAGCCTGGTGACTAGGCGCGACGTCTTGGCAGGTGCCACCACGAAGGTGTTCCCGCCATTCCGCCTGGACACCATCAACCAGTGCCTCTGGCGCCGCGGAGAAGCGGGCCAGGACGAGCGCATCCTATTGACCCCGAAAGCATTTGCCGTCCTGCGCTACCTGGTGGAACATGCCGGCCGCCTGGTTACGCAAGAGGAACTGCTGGACGCGGTCTGGCCCGACACGTTCGTCCAACCGGAGGTTCTCAAATATCAGATTGCCGACATCCGGAGCATACTAGGAGACAACCCCAAGGACCCTGTTTTTATCGAGACTTTGCCCCGGCGAGGGTATCGGTTCGCGGCCGCAGTGAGGGATAGCGGCGACGCAGAATCACCAAGTTCGATGGATAAGGTGCCAGGCAGGCTGGTGGGCAGAGCGCGCGAGTTGGGCGAGTTGCGAACCTGCTTGGAGAAGGCATTGCGGGGCCAGCACCAAATCGTCTTTGTCACCGGCGAGTCGGGCATTGGAAAGACCGCGCTGGTGGACGAATTCCAACGCCAGGCCGCCGCGGAGCGACCCTCCCTCCGCATCGCCCACGGGCAGTGCGTGGAAGGCTACGGTGGGACGGAAGCCTATTACCCGATGCTGGAGGCGCTGGGTCAGTTGTGCCGGGGTCCGGAAGGGGATCGCGTGGTGGAGATTCTGGCCTCACACGCACCCACCTGGCTGGTCCAGTTCCCTTCGCTGCTAAAGCGCGAACAGCGCCAGGCTTTGCAGCAGGAGATCCTGGGAGCGACGCGTGATCGCATGCTGCGCGAGATCCGTGATGCGCTAGATACGCTCAACTTGGAAGCGCCTCTGCTGCTGGTTTTCGAGGACCTGCAATGGGTAGATGCCTCAACGGCCGATCTCATCTCTGCTCTTGCCCGCCAACGGACGAGAGCGAGGTCGATGGTGATCATCACTGAGCGGCCGGTGGGCATGGAAACAGGGGATCATCCGCTAAAGAGAGCGAAACAGGAACTGTTAGCGCATTACCTGTGCCAGGAAATCGCTCTGGAGCCGCTTTCCCAAGCCCAAGTGGCAGAGCACCTGAGCGGAGAGTCCGGCGAAAGCTTGCCGGAAGGTTTTGCCGAGCTGATCTATCGGTACTCGGAAGGCAATCCGCTGTTCATGATCGCTGCCCTGGATCACATGACGGAGCACGGCTCGATCGCGCGGGAGGGCGGAAGGTGGCGGCTTAGGGTCCCGCTCCAGGAGATCGATCTCGGAGTGCCGGAGACTCTACGGCACATGATCGAAGCTCACATCGACCATTTGACGATAGAGGAACAGCGGGTACTCGAAGTGGCCAGCGTGGCCGGAGTAAGGTTCCCGGCAAATGCGGTTACGGCAGCGCTTCAACAGGCACCGGAGTTCGTGGAGGAGATTCTCGAGAAGCTTTCGCGCCGTTCCCATATCGTGCATGCTGCCGGCGCCAAGCAGTTAGCCGCCGGTAGTATCTCGCAGGTTTTTGAGTTCGTGCACGCCGCCTACCGCGAAGTCTTCTACGGCCGGCTCACCCCGGTGCGAAGGGCCTGGATTCGCCGGCGCATCGACGATTCCGTTTCCCAGCCCTGGCGTGGAGTTGAGGAAACAACGGCAAGTCACTTGGCGGAAAGATCTGGCTGTAGCGATCTGGTGCTTCAAACCGCATCTGAAGCTTGCGTCGACACGGCGGCCTTGGCGCTCGCCTGAATTAATTCCCTGGGGACCCTGTCGGCAGGTCGGCCGCTGATCAAGCGAACCCGCGCCCACTCTCGTTGCGCCTCCCCGTCGCGAGCGCGGCTTGTCGACGGATGCGAATGGCCAGGAGCGATTGCGTTCCGCCTTTTTGGGAGGCCTCCGTCGACATCAGCGGGTCCCTCGAGCTAAGAGTACGCATGATGCGTTACGCGAGGTGCGTAATATGAAGAACCCTTTTCACTATGGCGGCATCGTGGAAGGAGCCGCATTCTGTAATCGCAAGAAGGAATTGGCCGACCTCACGGCAAAGACAAGTACCATAGAACTGCTTGGATGATGCGTGAGCGGACAGGTCGGCGGAAGCTACAGGTAGACCTTGTGTGGGAGGGCCAGCAGATCGCCCGCATTCGCGTTTTGACCGCACACGCCTTCGACGCGATACTAGACATATGTCCGGTGCCGCGCCCCAGGCCGCCCTTTGCGTCCGCAATCTGCGGAAGGCGTACAAAGACGTGGTCGCTGTCGACGGCCTCGATCTCGAGGTGCGCGGGGGCGGGTGCTTCGGTCTGCTGGGGCCCAATGGCGCCGGCAAGACCACCACCATCGAAATTTGCGAGGGTCTCACGGCCGCCGATTCGGGCGATGTCGAGGTGCTCGGCATGCGCTGGAACGCCGACGCCAGG
>Ga0326727_10025395_pt1 | contig 11111 bp, 8 predicted proteins | sample MB2enrmetagenome_FD_207643 | JGI IMG/M metagenome (GOLD analysis project Ga0326727, IMG submission 207643) | Lab enriched peat soil microbial communities from McLean, Ithaca, NY, United States - MB29MY | ecosystem: Environmental > Terrestrial > Soil > Wetlands > Peat | place: USA: New York... | reverse complement strand
GGCTCAGGGACTGGTTTCAGCCAAGCAATAGAGACACAAATACCCGAGAAGCACAGGTTCTCCGGGCAGATTGTTGTATGGGAAGTGGCGGAGGAGGGCGCTCGCGGCGGAATGCTGCTGCGCAAGAGGGCGGGGAGGGAAGGATCGGGAGAGGAAACAGCTGACGCGCTGCGTTGCAACTTGCCGTTAGCTGCCGGTGGCAGGCTACCAGCCCGGAGCGATCAACTCGCTGAGAGCGGCGTCATCGAGCGGCTGCAGCGCCTTGAAGCTGGTCTTCACCTGGTAGGGCGTGCTGGGGGGATTCTGAATAGCGACACACAGCTCGTTGACGTGAAGGCAAAAGTCAATTGGAAGCAGAGGAGAACGCTGCCCGCGAATGGCTCGTGACAAATCGACGATGCCACGCGCGAAATCGAGGCGATAGCGGTGGTAGCGATTTTTCAGACTCGCTTTCCTGACCGGAGGATAGATTCGGGATCCGCGATCTCGTACCGTTGCCAGGAATGGAAAGGACCTGGTGATTGGATAAGCCTCTGCCTTGAACTTGAAGATCGAATATCGATCGAGGTACACCGGAGCAGAAAAGTTCCAACATTCATTCACGGTCAGAACCCCGGTATCTCCCACGATCTTCATTACGTGACTGTGCGGAGCAATCAGACCGCATGTGAGCCGGGCAACAACACCTGATTCGAAGGTAATGCACGCAACGGAGAAATCTGCGGTCGTATTCTCAAGAGTTTCTCCGGGATGCACGGGCCTGACCGGCCATAAACAGGAAGAAAAGGCTGTGATCGTTTTGGCCGGCCCGAAGTAGGCGACCAGCCATGCCAAGTAATAGCAGGCGTGTTCCGCAGTAACTCCCGCACTGAGCTCTTCCTGATAGTCGTAACGCGCGCCTGAAGGAGACCGCCACGTATGAGGCTCCATCAAGTGCAGAGGGCCGTCGTCCAGTTCCGCATACACAAGACGCACCGGCCCGATTTCCTTCTTGTGCAGAGCCCTCCAGAGCGTCTGAGCGGTTTCTCCCAGCAGGCTGCTTGGCGCCGACCCTAAGTACAGACCTTTTGCAGCCGCCAAGTCGACCAACGCCTTGGCCTGATCAAAATCAGGCGCCATCGGCTTCTCAGAATAGACGTGCTTTCCGGCCTCCAATGCTGCTTTGCTAACTTCGAAATGGCTCGTGGAACTGGTTAGGTTAACAATCATTTCGACGCCAGGATCTGCTAACATGGACTCCAACGTCGGATACAGATTTATCGCAAAATGATTGCAGAATTGAGCTGCTCGCTCCGAATCGCGGTCAGTCGCCCCCGCCAGCTCTAATTCGGGATAAAGCTTTATCGATGGGAAATAGCGATCGCCCGTAAATCCACAGCCTACGATTCCAATGCGCATCTTTCTACTTTCCATAGTTATTCCGGGGAACATTGCGTTTTTTCTTTGTGGAGAGTTTGCTGAATGCGGCCGCGGTTAACCGCAAAGCGAAGTGACCTTCTCGCCAAACCCCGCACACAGCCGAATGCGACTTCGTGTTTTAGACGAGGGCCGATATTATGAGCGCACGGCTATTAACGGTTCAGCGGCTTCATCCTGTTCCAGTCGGATGACCTCGACGGGCTGTCTTCCAATCATCCATGCCGCAGCTCTGCGAACAGTCGCCAATAGAATCATCCATCCTTTCGAGACCAAGAGCGTCAGCCCATCTCGATAATGACCGGCGCGCAATGCTTCCTTCATCCAATAGAAGATCAGCCCTCCAAACCAGGAGAACCGTCTCGTCTTGTCTTGCCTTCCACCAGGATATAATCCTGCCTTAGCACGTTCCAGCAGGATATAAATTCCCTTGATAAAGGCCGGCACCTTCCACGAAGCATTCGTCGTATGCATTCTGTACCACACGGTATCGGGTGCGAGGACGAGAATGGTATTCCCCGCGACCCCCATCTTATTCAGCAAATCCTGTATGTCCTGATAAAAGATCTCGGCTGTCCATCCGTCTGTTGCGTTGAACGCGGCACGTTCAACAACCAGAGAACTTGTGTTATATACCCAAGGTCTGTCCTTGGAAAGAAAGTCAGGATACTCGACGATACGAATCTCGCGCGGAGTTGCAGTTTCAGTGACAAGTGGAATCTCGCCATAACACATAGCAGACCGCCCGAGGATAAGTTTAGGATGGTGGGCCTTAACCAGGAGGCTATAAACATCTAGGGCCCAAGGCATCAGAACGTCATCTCCGTCGAGGAATACTATATACTCCCCTTTTGCCAGAGATACACCATGATTCCGCGCTGCACAGACACCTCCGTTGACGGAGAGCGTGGCGAGAATAATGGAATCGCCAAAAGTGCGCAGTACGTCCGCAGTATCGTCCTTCGAGGCGTCATCGACCACGATCACTTCTTTGCTCGGGTGTCCCTGCGACAAGGCAGAGTGAACACACTCCCTCACAAAGTCTTGTTGATTGTGACAAGCGATAACGATGCTAAACAGCAAATCCGACAATTAACTACCTCTGCGACGAGACTCCAACTTCCTGCACTCCCGTCTTTGCGGAGCCTCTTCATTCCGGTTGATGACGCATCAGGGCAAGACGATCGACTGCGTGGGTTTGCGTGTGTATCTCAAGAATTTCTTCCATAGTGCGACAACTACCATCGGAGCCGTCCCAAGAAGCAGTCGAAGCGCCAGTCTTCGTTCACCACCGCGCCAGCAGTGCAGGACGGCAATACTCGAGGTGATTCCGCCGATTAAAGCGTATCGGTCCCACCGGCGCTCGCGCCCCCCAGGGTATCGCCCCTCATTTTCGAAGCGTGCTATGCCAAGAAGTCCGCGGACCGCGCCTTTTAAATTCCATGACCTGGTCGTCTCGTGTTGGCGATACCCAGCGGTGTAGGGCTTTTGGACAATAATGCACGGTCCGTAAGTCCCGGCCTTCAGTAGAAAATTGACGTCGTCGGCGGGAAAGGCTGCGACGCCGTTGTGTCCATAGCCTCCCATTTCGTCGAATATCGGCTTCCGGATGACAAATTGGCTATTGCAAAGGCGCTGTGACACATCCTTCGATAGATAGTCCGGATACCTTAGAATCTCCACTGGGCGCGATGCCTGTGCTTCGACTGGGATGGATTCGTCATCTCGAAATTCGATCATGCGCCCCATGATCAGGGGTGGTGAATCACAGGTGCGGATGATCCGATCGTAGGTCGCAAGCGCGCAGGGCAAAAGAAGATCGTCATGATCCAACATGGCAAGGTATTCCCCCTGGGCCAGAGCAGCCGCCTTGTTCCGAGCGGCCTCTGCTCCCTGGTTAGCCTGGAGAAACACCGTGATGCGTGTTCCGTAGGATTTCAGCAATTGTGCCGTTTGATCCGTGGAACCGTCATCGACGACGACGACTTCATAGTTTGTGAAGGTTTGGGATAGGATTGAGTCGATTGTCCGGCAGATAAATCTCTCCGCGTTAAAGGCAGCAATCAAAACGCTGAATCGAACCAAGATCGCATCCTCCGCTTCGGACCGACTTGCCCACCCGCATAAACCCGCATTTCAATACCACGGGTTGTTCGGGGTTCTCAGCAATGAACCGTTCGGTTCACTTCTCTTTGTATTTTGGTGCCATTTCGGCTCTCTGACTGCGGCCCGATGCGTGTCTCTTGATGGCGCCTCAGGGCAAGATGATCGGCTGTGCGCGCTTGCGAAAGCCTCTCAAGAACTTCTTCGAGAGTGCGACAGATACCATCGGAGCCGTCCCAAGAAGCAGTCGAATCGCCGTCTTTCGCTCTCCTCGCTGCCAGCAGTGCCGAAGGGCCCAATTCGCGGAGATTCCGCCAAGGACAGCGCGTCGATCCCCGCGGCGCTTCCTTCCTCCAGGGTACAGTCCATGATTCTCGATTTGAGCCACACGAAGTAATCCGCCGGCTCCCCGTTTTACATTCATTGAGGAGCTTGTCGCCCATTCGCGATACGCAATGGTGTACGGTTTGAGGACGATAATGCATGGTCCGTAAGTCCCGGCTTTTAGCAGAAAATCGACGTCGTCGGCGGGAAAGGCTGAAAAGCCTGTGTGCCCATAGCCACCCATCTCGTCGAATTTCGACTTCTGGATGACAAATTGGCTGTTGGAATGGAGGATTGGCAGATCCTTCGACATATAGTCGGGAAAACTTAGAACCTCTATCTGGCTCGATCCCTGTGGATTGGTTGGGATGGGCTGTCCGTCTCGAAAAGTTTGGATGGACCCGATGATGAGGGGCGGTGAATCAAGGGTGCGGATGATGCGGTCATAGGTCGCGAGCGCGCAGGGAAGAAGAAGATCGTCACTGTCCAGCATCACAAGGTACTCCCCACAAGCCTGAGCGGCTGCAGCGTTCCGAGCGGCCTCTGTTCCTTGTTTAGGTTGTCGAATTACCTTGATGCGTGTTCCGTACGATTCCAGCACTTGCAACGTCTGATCTGTGGACCCGTCGTCCGTCACGATCACCTCATAGTCGGTGAACGTTTGGGACAAGACAGAGTCGATCGTCTCCCCGACGTACTTCTCTCGGTTGTAGGCGGGTATCAATATGCTGAAGCGAACCATCGTTGCATCCTTCATTTCGGGCTAACGTGCCCAATATTTCCGGTGTTTCCGGCGAGGTCTTATTATGCTTCTCTGGAACCTGCGACGTTCGATAGGAACAGGAACTTACCCTTCAGGGGATAAGACGATTGGCCGCGCCGGTTTACGCGAGTATCTCAGGACTTTTTTCCATAGTGCGACAAATATCATCGGGGCGGTCCCAAGAAACAGTCGAAGCGCCACCTTTCGATGTCCCCGCTGCCAGCAGTGACGGACAGCCGAATTTGCCGCGAGTCCGCCGAGGACCGCGTATCTGTCCCAGCGCCGCTCCACCCCACCAGGGTACAATCCCTGTCTCTCGAACCGAACCAGACCCAGTATCCCGTCGACTGCCCAGTTCACATACGCTGAGGAGTTTGTCTGATTCTCGTGATACCCGACGGTGCAGGGCTCGAGGACAATGACGCACGGTCCGTAAGTCCCGGCCTTAAGTAGAAAATCGAAGTCGTCGCGGGGAAAGGCTGCAATGCCGTTGTGCCCATAGCCCCCCATCTCGTCGAAGACCGACTTCCGGATGACAAACTGGCTGTTGGCGTGAAAGACTGGCACATCCTTCGACATATAGTCAGGAAAACTTAGAACCTCCACCTCGCTCGATCCCTGTGGATTGGTTGGGATGGGCTGTCCGTCTCGAAAAGGTTTGATGGACCCGAGGATGAGAGCTGGTGATTCAAAGGTGCGGATGATCCGATCGTAGGTCGCAAGCGCGCAGGGAAGAAGAAGATCGTCGCTGTCCAGCATGGTAAGATATTCCCCAGAAGCTAGAGCGGCCGCATCGTTCCGAGCGGCCTCTGGTCCTCGTCTAGGTTGTCGAATTACCTTGATGCGTGTTCCGTACGATTCCAACACTTGCAACGTCTGATCCGTGGATCCATCGTCAACCACGATCACTTCATAGTCCGTGAAGGTTTGGGCTAAGACCGAATCAATGGCTCCGCGGATAGACTCCGCCTTGTTGTAAGCAGAGATCAAAACACTGAATTGAGCCTTCATGGCATGCCCGCCTACAGAGCAGTGTGGTATTGCTGCTTTCTAACAGTCGAAGCTTTCGTGAGTTGCTTATTCTCCGGAAGGCCCCAGGAATACTGGCGTTGACCGAATCACGCGATCACTTGCAGGATCTTCACAAAGAAACTGCGGCTTACACCGCGACTAACCCATATGCCGGTACAACATACTACCAAGGCGCCAGGAAACAGCCCCAGGTAATACGGAGAATATCTTTCTTGCATAAGGAACGCGTGAAGAAAGAGAGCGTACTTCCTTAGTCGTCTGAGGATACCGGAGATAAGTGATCTGCCTACGGGTAGTTCCAAATTGGTCTTTGAATCTTAGGAGGCCTTCATTGTCCGGTTCAGTTCGCCCAAAATCCATTTCCACTGCCTGCGCGGCCTTGCTCTCAGAAATCACCTTCCAAAAAAGGAAGGGCATGCCTGCAAGATAATGATACTGCTCATCGGAGCACCCATATTTGTAGACGATCATTTGGCGATGACGGAGTGTCACGATGGCGGCAATTGCGTGCCCGTCCTTACGTGCCACACGAATCTCAAAGTCTAACTTGAAGTTCTTTGCCAGGTTGCGAAACCAGCTTCTTGGTTGCGGCAGAAGTTGATGCCGGCGCCTGGTAATGATGAGTAGTTTGAAGAGCTCATCGAGCAACTGCTCTGAAGAGCCTTTCTCATATTCCAGGTTCTCGCGTTCCGCCTTGCGGATCCGGCGCTGCAGGCTGTTCTTATCGAGATTTCTGAAAAGTTCCTCGAGTGGCTTGGTCAGATCGAGAGTGTGCAGCCAGAAAGACGGGCCCACAGACAAGGATCCTGCCGGATCGCTCCACTCAACCGGTCGGAGTTCAATGTAGCGCAGGCGTCTCTTCTTTGTTGCAGTGACGAGCCACTCCGCGAAGTCATGGCCGCTGGTTGCTTCGCTCAGCATCGGCTCGGAATGGTCTGAAAATGGAAGCGATACCAGACGCTTACCGGTAATCCAGCTGTCGACCTCGCAGAAAGCAATTCCATCGGAGAGAGGCTTCTCGGGCTCCGCACTCGTGATTGCAATCAGCTGATAGCCGTAGGTATCGACCAACGTCTGCAGCCATTCTCTGCGGTGAAACACGCTCGATCCCGGATGGGATGCGACCAGTGCATCCCAGCGGCGATCTGTCATCGGGTTGAAGGTGTAAAGTGGCATCAAAGTATCGGTAGCGCCAACGGCAGCGGGTCATCTGGATATTCATACGGAATGCCCGCAACTCGGCGTGTTGCTTCAGCGAAGACAAAGAAAGACCTGCCACGAACGCGGCACACCACTCTTCTGGCTCAGTCTGCGCGATACCTTGTGCAATCAGTTGAGGCGGGACGACGGCAGCGTGCGATCTAGCACCTGAAAACGTTCGCCGCTTCGATTCCCTTGGTTGCATTGCGTGTGTCGACCACCACCTTTGCCTGATCGACAATTGCGCGATAGTCATACTGCGAGTGATCGGTGACGATCACAACACAGTCGAATTCGGGAATCTTCTCCAGCGGCGTGCTGGTCATGTTCAGGTCGTACTTGCGGCCTTTGCCAACCGACGGGAAGAAGGGATCGTTGTATTCGACACGCGCTCCGCGCTTCTGCAGCAGCTCGATGATGGTGAGTGCCGGCGATTCGCGCAGGTCGTCGATGTCGCGCTTGTATGCCATGCCGAGGATGAGGATGTGGGAACCAAGGAGCGCCTTGCCCTGTTTATTCATGGCCTCGATGACGTTTGCAACCACGAAATCGGGCATGTTCTCATTGATCTGCCCCGCAAGCTCGATAAAGCGCGTGTGGAAATCAAACTCCCTCGCCTTCCACGAAAGGTAGAACGGATCAATCGGAATGCAGTGTCCACCGAGCCCCGGCCCCGGATAGAAGGCCTGGAATCCAAAGGGCTTCGTCTTGGCGGCATCGATCACTTCAAACAGATCGATGTTCATTCTCATGCAGAGCTGCTTGAGCTCGTTCACGAGAGCAATGTTAACGCAGCGGTAGATGTTCTCGAGGAGTTTGGTCATTTCCGCAGTCGCAGGCGAAGAGACCGGCACCGTGCGGTTGAAGATAGAGCCGTAGACAGTTGCTGCCAGGTCACGTGCGACTGGACCACATCCACCGACCACCTTGGGGATGTCGCGGCGCGCAATCGTGTCGTTGCCTGGGTCCTCGCGTTCCGGAGAGAAAGCAACATAGATGCCTGAGCTTTCTGCGTCCCGCGTTACGCGCAATCCAGAGCGGTTCCCACTCTCCAGAATGGGGACGACAACTTCCTCCGTTGTACCTGGGTAAGTTGTACTTTCCAGCACAATAAGTTGTCCATCATGGATGTGCGGCGCGATGCTCTTCACGGTTCCGGTGACATAACTCAGGTCCGGCTCGTGGTACTCGTTCAGCGGGGTCGGCACGCAGATGATGACAACATCCATCTCGGCGATCTGCGCGTAGTCGGCGGTCGCCGTGAAGCCGTTCTCGCGAGCCAACTGCACCTCGGTGGCAGGAATGCGGACAATGTAGGAGCCACCCTGGTTCAGCGTGTCGACCTTACGAGGATCGATATCGAATCCGGTGACCCGGAAGCGTTCCTCGCTGAACAACAAGGCCAGCGGCAGACCGACGTAGCCCATGCCGACAATACCAATGCGAGCCTCGCGGCTGCGAATGCGACGAGTCAATTCAACTGCTTTGTCAACAGAAACCAGTGCCATTATTCACCTCATGACCAGAACACAGAAATCGATGATTGAGACGTTGAGTTGCCCATTTCTGGCTTCGGAAAGTCATCAGGGCACAAAACCAACCGGCAATCGGCACATGCCTGCGAAACAGACGCGCCAGCGAGTCCGGCAGACATTCGCTTGAGATATCTGCAAAAACTCTGTAGTTGAAGCGAAGATCCGCGATTTTCTACATCACAGGCGTGAATAGATCCGATCTCCGATCCAGGACGTCACGCCGAGAGGCAAGTGACGCCACACCGCCTTTGCCATTCCCGCCAGGTTGTTGTCATTCCCCTCAGAGGAGTGCTCGGCATCCGGAAAGCCTGGATAGTAATAGCGATAGAGACGTACCGGTTCAGCGCCCCACTTTGCCTTGTACTGAGCCAGACTCTCATCGCCTTCCGGTACTTCGCCGAGATCGACAACCCGGCATCCCTCCTGATGCGCGTCATGGATGGCCTGCCAGAGAAGGATGTCGTTCGGCCGAAGCGGCAGAGCGCTTGTCCGAGCACCATTGAACGCATATGAGAGGGTCTGACCAAGCCTGAAGTAGACATGGCCGCCAACAATTGTTGTGCCTGCGTCAGTGTGGTGTTCCACCAACCAAACCCGCATGAGGCCCTTCGGGCCCATCGACTGCCAAAGAGCGCGAAAGAAACGATAGGACCTGGCAGGTACGACATTACGCCTCATGCTCTCGAGATAGACGCTGTACCAGCCTTTCAAATCGTCTTCTGTTTCCGCCAGGCGGGCGCCTAATCCGTTCGCAAGCGCCCTGCTGATCGACCATTTAATCCTGGTTCGATGCTTGCTGTTGGAAAAACGAAGAGGCTCGCCCGGAGTCTCGTGAAGACGCAACAGATAAGTGAATCGCCACGGCTTTTCAACGACTCCGTCGACCAGGCCGCCAAGTTCCCTGTTCTGAGGCTTGATCTGAAGGCGGACGTTCGGCTGTTCCGACACGCGCCGCACTGCCTCTTGCAACAGGAGCGTCGTAACGTGTGGATCGCTCGTCAGTGGTCCGGCAAGAGGAGTGCGCGGGAGCGATGACAGACGAACTCCGGAGAGTGGCCGCCCCTTACTTAGGGGCAGACCACGCGTATACATCAAGGGGAACAAACCATGAAGCTCCCCGCCTTCATCCTCGCAAATTAAGCAGACGGACTGCTGCTTATACTCCCGCTCCAGAGCCGCAAGCCAAGCCGGATGGTGATAGATCGAGGCCGCGGGGTGCCGCATCACAAAAGATTCCCAGCGAGGATCAGTGTGAGGGTTTGTTTCTCTCACGCGGAATTGCCGGGATTTCGCCTCCATGACCGTATTCCCTTGATCTGCCGCTGACTGCACAACACTCACGGTCGCCCCCGAACCCTCCGTCTGCCGTTCTGTCACTCAGCGCTCCGACACAGATGTAACGACCTGACTTGGCTGGACATCCCAGCAGTGTTCCGTGGACAGGCCATCGATCAGACGCAGATATTCCTCGCGCTTCCGATTCCAACCATTCTTTTGGACGTATTCCAGACCATTCGCAATCAAAGTTTCGCGCAGTTGCTGATTTTCGGCCACCTCGCACATGGCCTGCGCCATGGCGTCCGCATCACCCGACGTGAAGAAGCGGACATCATCTTCCTTGAAGTAATAACTGTCAATTTTGGTGCGTGACACGACGACGGGAACGCCCTGCGACATGAACTCCATAATCTTGGTGCTGTAGGCTTCGTTCCCGAACGAATCTGCGCGCTTGGGAACAACGCCCAGATCGGCGTTCGCGATCAACTGGGCAATCTCTTCGAGCGGCACCCCATCGAAGAATTTCACCGAGTCTTCAAGACCGAGCTCCCGCACCAGAGTCTTGAGCTGTGACGCCAGGTTCTCGTTTCCGCCACCATACAGATGAAACTCCGCATTCGGCACTTTTTCGCGGAATTGGCTGAAAGCGCGAATTCCGATATCGATGCCCTGGTGCCACTGGAACGATCCTGGGAAGAGGACGATGTACCTGCCGTCATTCCTGGTGCGCGGCCGACGGGCAAAGATCTCCGGATCGACATGGTTGACCAGAACGGAACAATGGTTTTCATCCGCTGAACGAGCAATGAGCTTGTCGTACCACAGGTGATTGGAAACAATCACATGATCGACAAACTTGATGGAGAGCTTCTCGAGGACGCGCAACGCCGTGACGTACAGCCTCTTGATGCCGGTGCGGAATTTATTCTCAAACAGCTCCGGGACGATGTCGTGGATATCGAGTATGAGCTTGGCGCCTGTACACTTCGGATACCATGCCGCGAAGACCAGGAAGTCCGGAATATTGTGGACATGGATGACGTCGTAGTTCTTCTCACTGTGCAATTTATTGAGCAGCGACGAGGCCTTGGTCATAAAACGCAGATGACGCACGGCGAAGGCCCACGGATTCGACTCGTTCTTCACACGCCGAAATACGTTGTAGATTTTGACGCCGTTGAGTTCAATTTCTGCCTTTTCTGTCGGAGACCAGGAGAGGGAGATGACATCTACGATATCTCCACGCCGCGCCAGAGTCTCGGCATAGCGGCGAACGCGATTGTCATAGATGTAGTGGCTATATGCGATCATGCAGATCTTGCGACGGGTATTGCGTTTCTCAATGGGAACCTTATCGCAATAGTAGCGGGAAACTTCGCGCGGCAGAGCATGCCAGAAGGTGTCGCCGTATTTCTCCCGCGCATAACGCAGAAATTCTTCGTAGTGAGAGACGGGATACT
>Ga0326727_10025394_pt1 | contig 11111 bp, 12 predicted proteins | sample MB2enrmetagenome_FD_207643 | JGI IMG/M metagenome (GOLD analysis project Ga0326727, IMG submission 207643) | Lab enriched peat soil microbial communities from McLean, Ithaca, NY, United States - MB29MY | ecosystem: Environmental > Terrestrial > Soil > Wetlands > Peat | place: USA: New York... | reverse complement strand
GCTCCGCGAAAAATCCGGCCCGAACCGTAAAATATATGTTTTGGGGAAGGGCGGCCGGGGAGTAACCCTTGACCCTCTTACCGAGGGGGTCCGGGGGGCATCATGCCCCCCGGCGGGGTTCCAAGGGGCGGAGCCCCTTGGCCGCCGGAGGCTCCGTTGGATTTCACGGACAAGGCGCTGATATTGCGGGTGGGGCGGTTTCGGGAATCCGACGTCTGGGTGCGTCTGATGACTCCGTCGCGGGGCGTGCTCCAGGCCTTCGCCTTTGGCGGCAGCAGGAGCCGCCGCCGGTTTTGCGGCTGCCTGGACACCTTCAACCAGGTCTTGTTTACGTTTCGCGGCAGTCGTGGCGGCCGGTACCTGTATCTGTCCGAGGGCACGCTGCTCGCCGCCCACGCCGGTTTGCGCGCCGATCCGTCCCGGCTTGGCGTGGCCCGCAACTGCGCCGATTTTTTTGAGATGGTCAGCCTCGGCCCGGCCGGGGCCGGCCGGGCGTACACCTTGCTTTCCGATACCTTGGCGGCCGTATCGGGCGGGGCGGCGGTGAGCGGACTTTTTCCGGTCTATTTCCGGGCCAGGCTGGCCTTTGACCAGGGTTTCCTGCCGCCGCTGTGGATTTGCTGCGAATGCGGCGGGCAGTTGCCGGACTCCCGCGCGGCCCGGTTTGACCTCAGGGGCGGCCGGTTGTATTGCCCGGTCTGTGCCGGCGCGGCCCAGGGCGCGTTTTTGCCCTGCGGCGGCGAGACCTCGCTTCTGGCCCGTCAGGTCATGGAGCGCGGCCCGGAGGATTGGAAGGCCTTAAACGCAAGCCCCACGGCGCGGCGCGAGTTTTTCGATATCGTAGACAGGTTCGTGCGCTTTCATCTCGGCGTCGGCTACGAGGACGGCGGATTTCGCCGCCTTTAGCGCCGCGTCCGTCAATTGCGCCCTGGCGACAAAGGGCGCGACAACCGGAGCGAGCATGCATTTCCAAAACGTCATCCTGACCCTGCAACGTTTCTGGGCCGACTACGGCTGCGTGATCGTCCAGCCTTTCGACATCGAATGCGGGGCCGGAACCTTCAATCCCTCGACCTTCTTCCGGGTTATCGGCCCTGAACCCTGGGCCGCCGCTTACGTTGAACCCTCGCGTCGGCCGACCGACGGTCGCTACGGCGAAAATCCCAACCGGCTGCAGCATTATTACCAGTTCCAGGTCATCCTCAAACCCTCGCCGAACGACGTCCAAGATGTCTATCTGAAAAGCCTGGCCGCCCTCGGCATCGACGCCGCCGCCCACGACATCCGCTTCGTCGAAGACGATTGGGAGTCGCCCACCCTGGGAGCCTGGGGCCTGGGCTGGGAAGTCTGGCTCGACGGCATGGAAGTCACCCAGTTCACCTACTTCCAACAGGTCGGCGGCATCGATCTGACGCCCGTCAGCGTCGAAATCACCTACGGACTGGAACGCATCAGCATGTACCTGCAGCAGAAGGAATCGGTCTACGACCTCGCCTGGAACGACCACGTGACCTATGGCCACGTCCATCACCAGAACGAAGTCGAACAGTCGGCCTACAACTTCGAACACTCCGACGCGGACATGCTGCTGGGATTTTTCGATTCCTACGAAGCCGAATGCTTACGGCTCATCAAGGCGAAATTGCCCTGGCCGGCCTACGACTATTGCCTGAAATGCTCGCACGCCTTCAATCTGCTCGACGCGCGCGGCGCCATATCCATTACCGAACGCACCGGTTACATCACCCGCGTGCGCAACCTGGCCTCCGGCCTGGCCAGACTTTACGCCGCGCAGCGGAAAGAACTCGATTACCCGATGCTGGTGGAAGCCTAACCGGGGCTTTGCCCCGGTTAGGCCTCCTTCAAAAAAGGATATTCCATGCCCCAATTCGTGTTCGAAATTGGCTTCGAGGAGATGCCGGCGCGGTTTCAGCCGGGTTTGGCCGTCGAGTTCGAGCGGTTGCTGAGTGAAGCGCTTGTTCGGTCGAAGATTGATTTTTCCGGACTTTCGGTCGGCGTGACGCCCAGGCGTTTGGCGGCGGTATTCGGGGATTTGGGGGCGGAACAGCGCCGCGAGGAGGAGGTCGTGACCGGTCCTCCGGTGCGGGTCGCGTACGCCCCGGACGGATCGCTGACCAAGGCCGGCAGCGGGTTTGCCAAGACACAGGGCGTGTCCGAGTCCGATCTTTTTACCGTGACGACCGAGAAGGGCGATTATTTGGCGGCGCGCAAGGCCACCGGCGGCGTGGCGACGCTTTCGCTTTTGCCCGGGATATGCTCGTCGGTGATGGCGGCGCTGAGCTTTCCCAAAAAGATGCGTTGGGGCGACGGCGAAGTCGCTTTCGGCCGGCCGATCCGCTGGATACTGGCCGTGTTCGGCGCGGACGTGGTCGCCTTCGAGTACGCCGGGGCGAGTTCCGGGCGACTGACCTTCGGCCACCGGGTGATGGGGTTCGGTCCGTTTACGATTGAGCGGGCAGGCGATTATCCCGCGATTATCCGGGATCAGGGCAGGGTCATCCTCGATCCGGCCAAGCGGCGCAAGGTCATTGCGGAGCGGGCGGCCGAGTTGGCCCGGCAGGCGGACGGCGGCATGGTCGCAAGCGCGGCCTTGCTGGATGAAGTCGTGGGCCTGGTGGAGTATCCGGTTCCGGCGCTTGGGCGGTTTGACGCCAAGTTTCTGGAGCTTCCCCGCGAAGTTTTGTTGACCAGTATGGAGAAGCATCAAAAGTGTTTCGGCGTTGAGGACGCCGGCGGCAAGCTCTTGGCGCATTTTTTGACCACTTTGGGCCTTGAGCCGGCGGATATGGACGTGGTGCGGCGCGGCTGGGAGCGGGTGCTGCGGGCCAGGTTAGAGGACGCGATGTTTTTTTACCGCGCCGATCAGGCCGCCGATTTGGACGGCTGGCTGAGTAAGCTCGACCATGTGGTCTTTTTGGGACCGCTGGGCAGCGTGGGCGAGAAGACCAAGCGGATTTCCGCCTTGTGCGGCTATCTCGCGGGCAAGGTCGATCCCGGGCTCGCGGAAGGTCTCACCCGGGCGGGCAGGCTGTGCAAGGCCGACCTGGTGTCGCAGATGGTCGGCGAGTTCGCCGAGCTGCAGGGGGTGATGGGCGGCATTTACGTCCGGGCCAAGGGCGAGTCCGAGGTCGTGTGCGCGGCCGTGGCCGAGCATTACCTGCCGCTGGGCCCGGACAGTCCTTTGCCCGGATCTCTCGCCGGGGCGCTGCTCTCCATCGCCGATAAGATCGACACCCTGGTGGGCTGTTTCGGCCTGGACATGATCCCGACCGGCGCGGCCGACCCGTACGCCTTGCGCCGCCAGGTTTTGGGCGTGTGCCGCATCATCATCGAGCGCGGCCTGCGTCTGAGCCTGTCAGAATTGATCGCCCGGGCCACGGCCAACTACGCGGACTGCGCCTTCAAGCTGTCCGGCGACGACATAGCGGCCAAGCTCACCGAATTTTTCGCGGCCAGGCTGCGGGCCTATTTTACCGGCCAGGGTTATGAGACCCTGGCGGTCGAGGCGGCGGTCTGCGCGGGCGTGGGCGTGGACGATGTCTGGTCGCTGGCGTCGCGGCTTGAGGCGTTGTCCGCCTTCGCCAAGATGGACGATTTCAGCCAGGCGGTGTTGACCTTCAAGCGCGCGGCCAACATCATCCGCAAGCAGGCGCCCGGCGAGGATTTAAGCGGGGCGTGCGATCAGGGGTTATTGGCCGAACCGGCCGAGCGCGAGCTCTACGCCAAGCTCACCGAGACCGGCGAGCGCTTCGAGCAGTTGTGGCAACGCGACGACTATGGCGCGCTGTTTGCGCTGCTGCGCGAGTTGCGTCCCTATGTGGACGCCCTTTTCGACACCGTGATGGTCATGGCCGAGGACCCGGGCTTGCGCCGCAACCGCTTGTTGCTGCTCTTGTCCCTGGTTGGCCGGCTGTATCGTCTGGCGGATTTTTCGGCCTTGCAGGTGTAGAAAATAGTTGACATCTTCCGGCATTTGAATAAAATCAGCGATTCATTTTCAGTGACTTTATCGAGGAGGAATTCCCGTGGCCAATCATAAATCCGCCCTGAAACGGCATCGTCAAAGCCTGGTCGCCCGCGCCCGCAACCGGGCCATCAAAACCCAGGTGAAAAACGCCATCAAGGCCGTGCGCGCGGCCATCGAGACCAAGGACGCCGTCCAGGCCAAAACCGCCCTGGCCGCGGCCACCTCGGTCATCGACAAGGCCTCGACCAAGTCCGTCCTGCATTGGAAGACGGCCGCCCGCCAGGTTTCGCGCCTGAGCGGCGCCGTCAACGCCCTGTCGGCCTAGCTTTCGCCCTGAACGAGCCGGGCCCGCCGGGTAATCGGCGGGCCTTTTCATTTGCCCAATCCCGCCGGCTACTCGACGGGCCTTTTCGTTTGCCGGCCCTGCTTGACTTTTCCCCGCGCTCTCTTATTAATGGGAGCAGAAAATGTTTCATTTTCGTGATCCCATTTATAAGTACGGCCGCGCCTTTGCGCGGCCTCGCGGCGTCCGCTGCGGGAGCGCGAAGTGAAACACTTTGCGCTCCAAGCAATAGTCTATCAAACGTTGCCCACGCCTCGGCCGAACGGCGGCGACCGGCCGCGCCGGCCGTAAACCATGCGCCCCGGAAAGATCATGCCCTTCGTCCAATGGGACGGCTCCATGGCCGTCGGCGTAGGCCGCATCGACGGCCAGCACCAGGAACTCATAGCGCTTATCAACGATTTGGGCGAGGCGCTCGGCACCGACCTGCAGCAGGAGGTCGTGGCCAAGGCCGCGGACACCCTCATGTGCTACATGCGTGAGCATCTGCGGGAGGAAGAGGCGCTGATGGCCGATAACGCCTATCCGGACGCCGAGCGGCATATCCGGGAACACCAATCCTTTGAGGCGGCCCTTTGCGGGTTCGATCCGGACGGGACGCCGTTGGATATGGAAGCGGTCAACAAGATGTTCTTCTTTTTGAGCTCCTGGCTGGTCAATCACATCTGCCGCACGGATCAGAAGCTCGGGCTGTATCTGAAGGCGAACGGTAAACCGGAGACGGTCCCTGGCGTTTAGCCGAGCCTGCGGGAGTTTTCGCTGTACGTCGGATGCTGGCGGCGCGGCCGATGCGGCGGGAGCTATTGTGAGCCCGCCGTTTTTTTTGGAGGTGCCTATGACGTCACAACTTAAGACCGGATTTTTCCTGGCCTTTTTGACCGGTATCTTGCTGCTCATCGGCCAGTCCCTGGGCGGACGCGGGGGATTGATGGTCGCCCTGGTCTTTGCCGTGGCAATCAATAGCGTCAGCTATTGGTTTTCCGACCGGATCGTCTTGTCCATGTATGGCGCCCGGGAGCTGGCCCCGGACGACGCGCCCGGGCTTTTCGCCATTGTCCGCGATCTGGCTCACCGGGCGGACACGCCCATGCCGCGCCTGTATTTGATAGAGGAAGAGGCTCCCAACGCCTTCGCCACCGGCCGCGATCCGGCGCACGCCGCCCTGGCCGTGACCGAGGGGTTGGTGCGCTCGCTTTCGCCCGACGAGGTGCGCGGTGTCCTCGGCCACGAGATGGGCCATGTGGTCAACCGGGACATCCTGATCCAGAGCGTGGCCGCGACCATCGCCGGGGCGATTTCCGGGCTTTCCGCGATGATCCGCTGGGGGGCGATCTTCGGCCTCTCCCGCGACGGCGAGGACGGGGGCAACCCGGTGGGCGCGCTCGTGATGGCCATTGTCGCGCCGATCGCGGCCCTGCTCGTCCAGATGGCCATATCCCGGTCCCGCGAGTTCGGGGCCGACCAGGCCGGCGCGCGCCTGTCCGGCAATCCTATGTATCTGGCTTCGGCCCTGTCCAAGCTCGATGCCGCCGCCCGCGAACTGCCCATGAACCAGGGCTCGCCGGCCACGGCGCACATGTTCATCGTCAATCCCTTCAGTGGCGGCGTCCTGTCCACACTGTTCTCCACGCATCCGCCGATCGCCGAACGCATCGAACGGCTCAGGCAAATGGCCGCCGGAGGACGGGAATGGTAATTTTTCGGGCCGCTCTGGCGTGCGCCGTCCTGGTTGTCCTGGCCGCTACCGCCCTGGCCGAGCCTCCCGATTCGAGTCCCCGGGTCACGCCGGTGGTCAAAGCCGCGCGTCTGGCCGCACCGGCGGTCGTGAACATCACCTCGGCCCGGATCAGCGAACGCGGTAACGAATCGTTTGATCTGTTCTTCGGCGACAGTGGTTATTTCGACCAGCCGGGCGGCCGCGAGGAGAGCCTGGGCTCAGGCGTCATCATCGACGGCAGCAAGGGCTTGGTCCTGACCAACGCCCACGTCATCACCGGGGCCACGCAGATTACCGTGCGCCTTCAGGACGGCCGTGAATTCTCGGCCGGACTGGCCGCCTCGGACCCGGATTTCGACTTGGCGGTTTTGCGCCTGGCCAAGGCTTCGGACCTGCCGGAAATCAAGATGGGCGACTCCTCGGACCTGATGATCGGCGAAACCGTGATCGCCATCGGCAACCCTTACGGCTACAGCCATACCCTGACCACGGGCGTGGTCTCGGCGCTAGGGCGCTCCATCCGCACCCAGGACGGGGCCTTCACCGACCTGATTCAGACCGACGCGGCCATCAATCCCGGCAATTCCGGCGGGCCGCTGCTCAACATCAACGGCGAGCTCATCGGCATCAACACCGCCATCCACGCCGGGGCTGAGGGCATCGGCTTCGCCATTCCCGTGGCCAAGGCCAAACGGGTGATCACCGAACTGGAAAGCGCGGGCCATGTCCGGCCCGCTTGGCTCGGGCTGTCCGGTCAGAGCCTGGATGTGCGCACCGCCCGCCGTCTCGGCCTGGACAAGGCCAAGGGCATGGTGATCACGGAGATCTACGAGGGACAAAGCGCCGCCAAGGCCGGGCTTTTGCCCGGGGACGTGATCTTGTCCGTCGATTCCGTGGCGGTCGAAGACCGGGAGCATTTCGTGGACCTGCTGCGCAACTCCACGGTCGGCGAAACGGTCAAGCTGGGCCTCTGGCGCGGGGGTGAAAGAACCGTCGTTTCAGTGGAAACCGGGGAATTCACTTTGGATGCCGCCCGGGCAGTGGCTCTGGAGCGTTGGGGCATGGAGCTTTCGGTCGAGCGCGGTGGAGCGCGGATCGTCAAGCTCAGTCCCGGTTCGGCGGCCCAGAAAGTCGGTTTTGCCGTCGGGGACCGCCTGATCCAAATCGGCGGCACGCGTCTGCGCGAACCCTCGGATTTTGTCCAGGGGGTGTTGCGCTACCGCATGCACAACACCATCATCTTGATGATCGAACGCGGTGGCCGGCAATACTACGCAAGATTTTCAGTGTAACCAGACTGTTATCCGACGACGCTCATATTGACGGTGCGAATCGGCCCGCATCCTCTTCTTACGCCCGCACCAGCGCCAGTTTAGCGGCGGCGCGGTTGTCGGCGGCTCGCAGGATTTCGTGCCGGAAGTGCTCGCGCGCGGGCAGGGACTGCATGTATTTCCAGACCGCTTCCAGCGGCACGCGGCTGCGCAGATAGTCTTCACAAGCGACGTGGCTGTAGTGATGGACCAGGCAACGGCTGACCACGACGGCGCCCAGTCCGGCGCGGTTCATGGCCTCGGCCAAGGCTGGATAATTGAAGAGGCTTTCTCCTTGCGCGCCGGACATGGGCAGCGGCAGGATGAGGTCTTGGAGCGGGGCGGTCATAAACAGGCAGCTGAAACTGACGTTCTGGGTGGTTTGGTAACGCCCACGCTGGCCGGCGAGATAGACTTCGGCGAGGTTTTCGCCCAGGACTTTTTCCCATATCCAGCGATGGTAGACCCAGTTCACCGGTACCTCGGGTCCTTGGAACATGCGCCGCTCGGAAGGGTAGGCGCTGCGCAGGAAGCGGCCGAGGACTTCGCGTCCCATTGCCGAGATCGGCACGACCGGAGAAAGGGCAGCCGCCCGCGCGGTATTCTTGTACGCCCGGCTGGCTTCGGTCATGTGTTCGAGCCAGTGCGGGGTGACGAAGACGTCTTCGTCGAGCTTGACGACCAAGTCGTTTTTGTGCGCGGTCAGGATGGCATTGAGCGTATTGGCCACGGCCGGGACCAGGCCGCGCGGCCGGCAGTCGATTTTGGAGGCATTGGGATGTTTGGCTAGGAAGCGCCCGATGACCGCCTGGTGTTCTTCGCTCGCTGCATTGGAAATGATGTATATTTCCTTAAAATTATCAATATTTGTATACCACTCCAAGCAACGCAGACACAATATAAGACAATCGAGGCGGTGCGATGTCAGAAGAATCAACACCGGCCTGATGCATGTCTGCTTTTTGTTGAGGTAGCATATCTTGTTCATGGCCGTTTTTCTTTTGCCGAAAATTTTTTAGATTCCATTTCGGCATTTCAAACCTCTTATCGGACAAAACGACTTAAATCTTTAGGGTGGAAATTAAAAAATATTTATTCTTTTTTCACTTTCATAACGGGTGGATGTGACCGGCCGGATTCCCGGCCGCGAATTCCCGGTCCCATATCTTCGCGCATACCCGCGTTTTGCGCGGCCTGTCCGAGCGGCCACGTGGCCTTGGCCGCTCTTGACAGCAAATCCCGCCTACGGCTATGGTTCTCTATTCATGGCTCACCTTGCCCGGGGCAGCCCGCGCAAGCCGGTTTTCTTGTCACCCGGACCCATCCGACATGCCCGCTTGCGCGGCAGCCGGACATATCCACCGAATCTGGAGGTTGCGATGGGCTATAAGATTACGATTGACGAGGACAAATGTATCGGCGACGGCGAATGCGTGGACGTTTGCCCGGTTGAAGTTTACGAGTTGAGGGACGGCAAGGCCGTTCCGGTGCACATGGAAGAATGCCTGGGTTGCGAATCCTGCGTGGAAGTCTGCGACCAGGATGCCATAACGGTCGAAGAGGAATAGCGCGCCGCGCCGCGACCGCCTGTGAGGCGGCGAACGCGGCGACCTTTCCCTTCCCGCCAGGCTGCGTCCGCGCGGGCGTTGCTTGCGCGATCTTCCGGGAAAAACGCGGTGTGAAACCACCGCGTATTTCTCGAACATCACACGAGGGACCGGGCGAATAGTCCGCCACTTTCGCTTGTCCCCCAATCCCCCCGTGGAGTTGCCCCAATGGATCTGGATCTGTCTGAAATTTTTTTGGAATATGAGAAAATGGCGGCCGAGGCCGATGCCCTCTTCGCCACGGTCAAGCAGGCCTGCTCCGAACAGGTTTCCTGCCGCGAAGGCTGCAGTGATTGCTGCCACGCCCTGTTCGACCTGTCCCTGGTCGAGGCCATGTACTTGAACGCCAAGTTCGCCGAACTCATTACCGACGAAAACGCCCGCGAAAGCGTCGCGGCCTTGGCCGACGCCTCGGACCGCGCCCATTACCGGCTCAAGCGCCAGGCCTTCAAGGCTTCACAAGAAGGCATGCCGGCGGCGCAGATCCTGGAAATGATCGCCAAGGAGCGCATCCGCTGCCCGCTGCTGGGCGATGACGACCGCTGCCGCCTGTACGCATACCGGCCGATCACCTGCCGTGTCTATGGCACGCCCATGGAGATCGGCGGCAAAGCCCATACCTGCGCCAAGACCGGCTTTATGCCTGGAGAGAAATACCCCACGGTTAAGGTGGAGAAGATCCAGGACCGGCTGATAGCCTTGTCCCAGAAAATCGTCGACGCCATCCCCACTAGGCATGTGGCTCTGGCCTCGGTGCTGGTGCCGGTGTCCATGGCGCTGCTCTCCAAATACGACGAGGAATACCTGGGCCTGCCCCAAGAGGGCGAAGAAGCCCAAGACGAGACCCAGGCCTCCTGCGGCTGCGGCGATCCGTCCTGCGGCTGCGGCGCGGCCAGCCCGGGTGCGTCGCCGGAATGCAAAAACTGCGATTCGCTGTTTATCCGGGACATCGGCACAGGCCTTGGTGAAATGCCTCAGGACGCGTCGCAGCCGGATTTCAAGAAGCCCTAAGGACTGGACTCGATGACAAATGACATTCGGACGCCGGCCTCGCCAGCGGCGGACAATCCGTGGGACGAGCCGGTCCCGGCTATATCCCCCGAGGAAGAGGCCAAACTCAAACAGGCCATCTACGACAAGATTCCCGAGCGGCGCAAGAAGTACATCGACAAGATCGGCTACGCCAATTGGGACCCGTTCCAGAAGCCCCAGGACCCTATCGACATCCGGCTCGACGAGACCGAACGCACGGCCCAGCAGCTCATTCGCGAATTTCTCCAGTCCAAGCGGGAAGCTGGTTCCAACGAATACAACCGGGGCGCTTGGGAGCTGTGCCTGGGCGTGATTGGCGGCAGCCAGCGCTTTCAGGGCATGTTCGATTTCTGCAACTGGTACCGCGACCTGCTCGCGCGCGAAGGCAAGCTCGGAAAATAACCGCAACCTCAAACGACAATCGAGAAGAACATGTCCGAACAATTCGCCACCGTTGAGGAATATATCGCTGACCTGCAGGCCAAGTTGGCGCAGGCGCCGCAATGCGCCGCGCACCATTACAACCTGGGCGTGGCCTACCTCTCCAAACGCCAGTTCGACAAGGCCGAAGAAGCCTTCTACAAAGCCCTGGAATGCGCCCCGACCATGGTCGAAGCCTATGTCCAACTGGGCGGCGTGGCCATGCAGCGCGGCGATCTCCAGGCCTGCCTGAACCACAACGTCAAGGCCTCCGAACTCAGCCCCTTTTTCGCCGTGCCGTTCGGCAACATCGGCTTCGTCTACATGCAGGCCGGCGACCACGCCAAGGCCATCCCGGCCCTGAAAAAAGCCATCAAGCTCGACGCCAACTTTATCCAGGCTTACGCCACCCTGGCCTCGGCGTTGTTTATGGCCGGTGACCTGGATGGCTGCATCGAGGCCGGAACCAAGGCCGTGGAAATCGAACCCATGTTCGGCCCGGCCTACAACAACCTGGCCCTGGCCTACCTTGAGAAAGGTGAATACGCCAAAGCCGTGGAAAACGCCGACAAGGCCCTGTCCACGGGTTTTGAAGTCAATCCCAAACTCCTCGAAGAACTCGCCGCCCACCGGGGCTAGAAGTAAGGGGAGAATCGGGGGGAAAACCCCTTTTGCAGCGGAAGACGCTTCGTAG
>Ga0326727_10025393_pt1 | contig 11112 bp, 10 predicted proteins | sample MB2enrmetagenome_FD_207643 | JGI IMG/M metagenome (GOLD analysis project Ga0326727, IMG submission 207643) | Lab enriched peat soil microbial communities from McLean, Ithaca, NY, United States - MB29MY | ecosystem: Environmental > Terrestrial > Soil > Wetlands > Peat | place: USA: New York... | reverse complement strand
GCTGGACAGGAATCTTGTATGCTGAAACGAACCGTACAGAAGCAGTAGTAGTATTGTGACCGTAGAACATCGGGGCTGACTTTTGGTCAGGCGCGAAATTTTGAACACGAGACTTTTTGTACAGCGAGGGAGATTGAAACCATGGCTTATGTGATTGCGGAACCATGTATCGGGACGAAGGATACGGCGTGCGTGGATGCTTGTCCGGTGGATTGCATTCATCCCAAGAAGGACGAGGCGGGACACGCGGAGAGCGACCAGTTGTTCATCGATCCGGTGGAGTGCATCGATTGCGGCGCGTGCGTGCCGGTGTGCCCTGTGTCGGCGATCTACGCGGGCGACGACCTGCCGGAGAAGTGGGCGGATTTTGCGACCAAGAACGCGGCCCACTTCGGGCGGTAAGGCGGATTCGAGGTTCAAGGTTCAAGGTTCGAGGAATATGGCGCGCGCCTCATGGGCTGCGCGCTATTTCTTTGCGATTGAGCGAGACAACGACGGAGATTCTGACTCTGCGAGTTAGAATGACGAACTTATCGAGGCGGCGAGATGACGGAGCATGTGGGGGAGGCGATTGTGCTGCGCACATGGCCGTTCCATGAGGCCGACCTGGTGGTGAGCCTGTTTACCCGGGAGCAGGGACGGGTGAAGGGCGTGGCGCGTCATGCGCTGAAGAGCCGGCGGCGGTTCGGCGGGGCGCTGGAGCCGATGACGCATGTACGGGCGACCTATGTGGAGAGGTCACGGCAGGAGCTGGTGCGGTTGGATGGGTTGGAGGTCCTGTCGTCTCCGCTGTCGCGTGCGGTGGACTACGAGCGGACGGCGGCTCTGGAGATGGTGGCCGAGGTGCTGGAGGAGGCGATGCCTGAGGGTGCGGTAGAGGATGCAGTCTTCCGGCTGGCGCTGGCGGTGCTGGACGAGCTGCAGGTGGGACGGGTGTGGATGCCGGTGACGTACTTTGCGCTGTGGATGAACCGGCTGATGGGTTGGATGCCGGAGCTGGGGCGATGCTCGGCGTGCGGGCTGGACCTGCGTGGAGGGATGGCGTGGTACTCCGCAGCGAACGATGGGGTGACCTGCGAGGATGACCGCAGTGCGGGGAGCACTGCGCTGAGTGCAGAGTCGGTGGCGACGGCGGGCCGGATCTTTCGCGGGACGGTGAAGGGGCTGGCGGAGGAGGATTGGCCGAAGGCGCGTGTGGCAGAGTTGCGACGGTTCGCCATTGAGGTACTGGAACGGCACCTGGAGGGACGGCTAATGACGGCGCGGGTACTGGGGCGGGGATGAAGGGATTGGGGCTGATCGCAGTGGGCTAGACTTGGGCTGAATGGCGATCGGGGCGCGGGAGAGACCGGAGGCGGCGCACACGGCGGCAGGCGGGCGGGTCCGTCTATCAGCGTTGCTGCGCAGCTTTTGGGCGTGGTCAGGGGTAGTGTTTGGGCTGACGCTGGCGGTGGCGTGGGTGGAGTATCGGCTGGGAGTGTCGCGGTACAACTGGGACCCGTTGAGTGATCCGCTGTTCGGCGACCTGATGGAGTATCCGGGGACGTATCGGTGGCTGCATACGGCGGCGTTCTTCTTCAACGTGACGGGAAGGCCAGTGCAGTATCCGCTGTATTCGCCGGTGGCGTACCCGCCGTTTGCGGCGATGGTGCTGGCGGGACTCTACTCGGCTGCCAGCCCGGTACTGCGATACCTTGAGGTGACGGCGGTGTGGCTGGCGGCTGCGCTGTGGGGCGTGCGGCGCGCGTTGATGCGGGTTGGGATTGGTGCGGCGACAGCGACACTGTTTCCGCTGACGATGGTGGCGATCTCGTTCCCGATTGTGCGCCTGGTGCATGAGGGGAACGTGGAGCTTGCTCTGTGGGTGCTGACGGCGGCGGGGGTGTGGGCTTATGTGAAGGATTCGCGCGGCGGCGACGATGCGGCGGCGGTGATGTGGGGACTGGCTGCGGCGATGAAGCTGTATCCCGCGGTGCTGCTGGTGCTGTTTCTGCCGCGCGGGCGTTGGCGTGCGTTTGCGCTGGGAGTGGCGGCGTTTGCGGGGGCGACGGCGCTGGCGCTGTGGTGGCTGGGGCCGACGATGGGAGTGGCGTGGCGAGGATCTCTGATCAACGTCTTCGGCTACCAGGGCGTGCGGGCGAGCGAGTGGAGTCTGCGGGAGCTGGCGGCGAACCACTCGACGTTTACGCTGGTGAAGCTGGCGGCGATGATGACCGGCGTGCCGCTGGCATGGCTGACGCTGCCGTACTATGCGTGCGGGGCGGCGGCGATGGGGTGGGCGTTCTTCGGCAAGCTGTGGAGGATGCCGATGGCGAACCAACTGCTGGCGGTGACGGCGTTCATGGTGATGTTTCCGCCGGTGTCGTACTTTCACACGCTGGTGCATATGTACGCGCCGCTGCTGATGCTGCTGTTTTTTGCTATCCGCGCAGAGCAGGCGGGGGTGGTGGTGCGTGGACTTAAGCTGACGGTGATGCTGTTTGTGCCGCTGTTTGCGGCGTGGACGCTGTTCCTGTTTCCGCGAATCTATGTCTTTGACGGGCTGGTGCAGGCGGCGCTGCTGGTGGCGATTTTTGGGTGCGCGATGAGGTATCCGTTTGCGGTGGATGGGGCGGAGACGGAGTTCCTGCGGTTGGTTAAGGACGCTTCGACGTAAGAAGAGCTTAGGATGTTTCTTCAGCGGGCGGGAGGTCTTCTTCTTCGGGTGGGGTGTTCTGTGGAGCAGGTGGGATAGCTAGTGGGCTGTCCGGATTTGCGATGAGATAGATCGCGATGAAGAGCGGAGCATAGATGGCAGTTGTGATGAGGGAAGGGACTGCCTGGAAGAAGTAGTGGACGCCGGGGGATGAATACGGGAAAAACCAAAATCTTATCTGGAGCAGTATGAAGGCACAAGCGGCTGATGCGAGTGCAGCGAGTGTTCCTGCAATTCTAGCTTTTCTTGTCTGCTGCGCGGTGGGGTTGGAGTCCGGCGGTTGCAGGAGCCTGACCTGAAGAGGCGCGATGATGAACACGACACATAGGGTGATGGGAATGGGCCAAAGATGACTGAATAGATTGCTGATGATGTTCGACTGTTCCAGTGCAATCTGGGATTTAATCGAGAGCATCAATAATTGTTCCAGTTTGGATTGAAAATTCAGCAGGTTGAGGAACTGTGTCAGCGGGGACAGAAATACGATGAGTGAACCGGAAATCACATTCAGGCCAAAGAAGGTCAATGCGTAGACCAGGATGCGGCGGATGGACGATTTAATGGGAGCGACCGCGTCGCGCAGCGTTCCGGTTCCAGTATCGGCGATGCGTTGCAGAATCGCTGCGGTTGCGAACAGCGCGCATGCGAAGAGAACGGCGTATATAAGCAGCGTGGTTAGACTGATTGGGAAGGTGATGTATTTAAGCGTCTGCAAGGTTGCGTGGGTGGGTTCGACGGATAACGGCGAAGTGCTCAGGACCGAGCGGCCTTCGGATTGCCGAAGAAGAAGTTGATGGAAGACATAGTTATCAAGCAATGACCGGAGCCAGGTGAGGATGAAGTCGATGAACTCAACGATGGCAACCGGCAGCCAGAGGATGGGATGTTGCCGGAGGAGGGATACGGTAGAGCGCCAGAGGTCTCGCATTGGGGTGGGTTGAGCGTCGAAGAAAGAGTAAACCGTTCGAGGCAGTGCGTGGGCGAAAAATGTGTACATCATAAAAATAGAAGAGTAACGGCGGGTGTTGCGGGAGGAAGGTGCGAAGGATTGCAGCGGGCGAGCTAACCGCGGGTCCTTCGACTGCGTTTGGCGCTAGGCCCAAACTTCGCTCAGGATGACAGCGTAAACAAACAACGACGAAAGACGGGATCCTTCGACTACTTTTGCGCTTGATGCACCAAACTTCGCTCAGGATGACAATTTCGGATAGATGTGCGATTGCGGTCGGATTGGTTAGACTGGGAAGGACCACAAAATCAGAGGGAAGATGCGGGCGATTGCGGAAGAGAAGACGAAGGCGCTGACGTTTCAGGAGCTGCTGTTCCGGCTGGAGAGGTTCTGGGCGGAGCGGGGATGCGTGTTGCAACAGCCGTACGACGTGGAGGTGGGCGCGGGGACGATGACGCCGGACACCTTCCTGCGCGTGCTGGGGCCGAAGCCGGTGCGCATTGCGTATGCGCAGCCGAGCCGCAGGCCGGCGGACGGGCGCTATGGCGAGAACCCGAACCGGCTGTTTCGCCATACGCAGATGCAGGTCATTTTGAAACCACCGCCGGAGAATATTCAGGAGATATATCTTGAATCGCTGGAGGCGATGGGGATCGACCTGGGCGAGCACGATATCAAGTTTGAAGAGGACAACTGGGAGTGGCCGGTGGGAGGCGCGTGGGGCGTGGGCTGGCAGGTGATGCTGGATGGGCTGGAGATTACCCAGTTCACCTACTTCCAGCAGTGCGGCGGGATGGACCTGGACCCGATCTGCGGGGAGATTACCTACGGGATGGAGCGGATTGCGGGCTTTCTGCAGGATGTCGATTCGATCTACGACATTGTGTGGGCCGTGGAACCGGACACGGGGCGGCGTGTGACGTACGGCGAGATGCGGCTGGCCGAAGAAGAACAATTTTCTGCATACAGCTTCGATTACGCGGATGTACCGAAGCTGTGGGAGCATTTGGGACTGTATGAGATGGAGTGCCTTGCGCTGCTGAAGAAGTTCAGCGAGGCAGTGAATATGCGAGCCGGAGAGCCGGTGGAGGAGTACACGCTGCGACTTAAACGCTTCCCAGTGCTTGGGGCGTATGAGCTGGCGTTGAAGTGCTCGCATGTATTCAACCTGCTGGATGCGCGGGGAGCAATCAGCGTGACGGAACGGGTGGGCGTGATGGCAAGAATCCGTACGCTGGTGATTGGCGTGGCCAAGGCGTATGTGCAGCAGGGGAGTGTGTTACAGCGATTAAATGCAAAAGCGTCGGAAGAAGCGCGGAACCTTATTGATTCAATTACGCCTAGAGAAATGATATTCAACATAAACAGGAAGGGTGACGACGTTGGCTGAGTTTTTGTTTGAGATCGGCCTCGAAGAGGTGCCGGCGCGGATGATTGCCAGTGCGCAGGCGGAGCTTGCGAAAAAGATCAATGAGACGCTCGCTGATCTCTATCTTCTTGATGACGATGCTATCGTAGAGAGCTTTTCTACGCCGCGTCGCTTAGCGGTGCGAGTCAAAGGCGTGCGTGCCAAGCAGGGTGACGTGACAATCGAAACTCAGGGCCCTTCTGTAAAGGTCGCCTATGCAAAAGACGGCTCTCCAACACCCGCTGCTTTCGCATTTGCTAAGAAGTTTGACTTGAGAGTCGAAGATTTGAAGGTGAAGTCCACCCAAAAGGGTGACTATTTGGAGGCGAGGTTCTTAAGACCAGGCCTCCCCGCAACTGATCTAATCGTCCAGGAAATGCCGTACATTCTTAGTTCGATCTACTGGGCGAAGAACATGGTGTGGCGCGCGGGCAGGCCGGAGCGGTTTGTGCGGCCGGTGCGCTGGATGGTGTGCCTGCTGGGCGAGGTGGCTGTGCCGGTCGAGTTCGGCGGGAAGACGGCGGGGAAGGTGACGCGCGGACATCGTGTGCTGGCGGGGGATGAGGCGATTCCCATCGGCTTTCCCGATGAGTACGAGCAGACGCTGCTGGATGCGTTTGTGGTGGCCGATGTAGAGGCGCGGCGGCAGACAATTCGCAAGGCGCTGGACCGGGTGACGCGGACGGCAGGAACAGGACTGCGATGGCGCGAGGACGAGGCGCTGGTGGATACGGTGACGCATCTGACCGAGTGGCCGACGGTGGTGCTGGGGAGCTTCGAGCCGGAGTATCTGGAGCTGCCGGAAGAGGTGCTGGTGACGGTGATGCGTGACCACCAGAAGTACTTTGCGGTAGAAGATGCGGCGGGAAAACTGGCGCCGCACTTTCTTGCGGTGCTGAATACCAAGGCGGATGCGGCGGGCGAGGCGGTGATCCGGCATGGGAATGAACGTGTGCTACGGGCGCGCTTCAATGATGCAAAATTCTTCTGGGAGTTCGACCAGCGAGTGCCGCTGAAGGAGCGGGTCGTGCTTCTGGAGAAGGTGACTTTCCAGAAGGACCTGGGGAGCTACGCTCAAAAAAGCGAGCGCGTTGCCGCCATCGCGAAGCGGCTCGTCGCGTATGCCAACGCGCGCGGTGCCAAGTTGAACGAGACAGCAATCGCCGAAGCTGTGCTTCTTGCCAAGACCGACCTGACGACTGAGTTGGTGAAGGAGTTTACCGAGTTACAGGGGCAGATTGGCGGCCTCTACGCCTTATCTCAGGGCATCAGCTCCACTGTTGCTCATGCTATCTACGACCAATACCTGCCAGCTTCAGCTTCGGATCGCATTCCGCGCCTGTCCGAGGGCTGCGTACTGGGTCTTGCCGACCGCATTGACACCATTGCAGGCATGTTTCGGCTGGACATGGAGCCCACCGGCTCGAAGGATCCGTTTGCGCTGCGGCGCGCTGCGAATGCGATTGTCCGCATCCTCGCGGAGTCCGACCTTCCGCTTTTGCTGAATCACGTCATCGACGCCGCTGGTCCACCTCCGCTCGAAACGACCCACAAGCTACTGTCCTTCTTCTCGGAGCGGATCGAATTTTATCTGCGCGAGGCGAAGGGACAGGCGTACGACGTGGTGAAGGCAGTGCTGGCGGCTGGGGCGAACGACGTGCGCGACGCCGTGGCTCGCGCGGAGGCGGTGACGGCGGTTCGCGGCAGCGAGGACTTTGCGGCGGTGAGTGCGGCGTTCAAGCGCATGAAGAACATTTTGGCGCAGGCGGAAGAGAAGGGGATTGCGGCGGGTGGAAGTGTTGCGGCGAGTCTGCTTGGCGATGCGGCGGAGCGGGCGTTGGCCGAGCGGTCGGCTGCGGTTGCCGAGCAGGTGAAGTCGCTGAGCGCGCGGAGTGATTATCGTGCGGCGCTAGAGGGGATCGCGACACTGCGCGGGCCGGTCGATGCATTCTTCGACGCAGTAATGGTGATGGCTCCCGAGCCGGAGATTCGCGCGAATCGACTTGCTCTGTTGCGTCGCGTACTGAAGGACTTCTCGGGGATTGCGGATTTTTCGGAGATTGTGACGGCTGGGTGAGAAGGCATATCTCTGGGGCTGAAGCCTGGGCCTATCTCAGACGCAAAGGCAAGTGCAAAGGCAGAAGCAGATTCCTGCGCTGCGCTCCACCCCAGCGAGCAAAGATCGCTCGCTGGAGACCCCGGCTAGCTGCGGAATGACAAACATAAAACAAAAGCGCAAACAAGCAACCGCAGGTCCTTCGACTTGCTGCGCTCGCTCAGGATGACGGCGTAAAACAAGCAACGGCGAAATGCGGGGATTCTTCGCTGCGCTCAGAATGACAATTCGTCTTCCTCAACCGCTATAGGTGGGTTCAGCCGAAGCGGGGAGCGAGCAGGATGTGCTGCTCGACGACGCTCTGTTCGAGGATGGATTTGTCGGGATTGGACGGGTTGTAGCGGATTTGGACTCGCTTGTTTCTCAATTGGATGGCGAATTCCTTGGCGTCGGCTTCCCTGGGAAAATCGTGTATGTACTCGCCGTAGTGGTATTCGGAGAGGAAGTAGCTGTACTTAAGGGTGACGATGAAACGGCTGGTTTTCGAGACACGAGTTGCCTCGGCGCTGATGATGAGGCCTTCGATGGAGGGCCAGCCCTGAGCGGCGTTCTCGATGCGACCCTTGCGCCAGCGGCGTAAGTAGATGGCGGCCCAGCCGGCGACGAAGGCGAGCGGCCACTTAAGGATGTAGACCCAAATCTGGGTGAGGCGCAGCAGGTCGTGCCACAGAATGGGAGCGGTTGAGATCATGGATGGTACGGTATCACACGATGTGTGGCGGGTTGTAGGGATTCCGCGGCACGAAGAACAACTACGGGGATTCTGGGCCAAAAGCGGCCCAGAATGACGGTGTAAAACAGGCAGCCGCAGGTTCCTTCGGCAAGCTCAGGACAGGCTCTTCGACTCGCTACACTCGCTCAGGATGACAAAGTGTGGGTCAGGCGGGGCGGTTGAGGGCGAGGGCGAGCAGGGCCTGAGTGAGACGGTCGGGGTCGTGGCGCAGGAGGTTGCCTTGGAGGGCAAAGTCGCCGGAGATGGGTTCGACTCCGAGGGCGCGGATACGGTCGAGGTCGGGTGCGATGGGGGCCTGGCCTCCGCGTGCGTAGAGATCGAGCAGGGTGGGCGAGATGGGCGCGGTGTTGATGAGGGCGTAGTCGAAGATGCGGGCGTGTTTTCCGGCGGACTGCGCTCCTGCGCCGTTCGCACCATTTGACCCGCAGTGCTGGAGGATTTTTTCGATGTGCTGGGCGGCAGTGAGGCCGAGCGACTCGTTGGCCTGGGTCATGAGGTTGGCGATGTAGACGCGGGTGGCCTTCGACGCGGCGATGGCCTCGGGGATGCCGCGGACCAGCAGGTTGGTGATGAGCGAGGTGTAGAGCGAGCCGGGGCCGATGGTGATGAGGTCGGCGTTGGCGATGGCTTCCAAGGTGGCTGGGAGGGGTTCGACATCGACGGGCGAGAGCATAAGCTCGACGATGCGCTGGGGGCTGGCGGTGATACTGGTTTCGCCGTGGACCAGATTGCCGGAATCCATGCGAGCGGTGAGGGTGACGTTGCTGTTGGTGGCGGGGTAGATGCGGCCACGGGCGGCGAGAATCTGCGAGGACATCTGCACGGCCTGGGCGAAGTCTCCAGTGATATCGGAGAGCGCGGCGAGGAATAGATTGCCGAAGCTGTGTCCCTCAAGGCCGCCGTGGTGGAAGCGGTACTGGAAGAGCCTGGCGAGCAGGAGTTCGTCCTCGGAGAGCGCGACCATGCAGTTGCGGATGTCGCCGGGGGGGAGCATGTTGAGTTCTTCGCGCAGGCGGCCGGAGGAGCCACCGTCATCGGTGACGGTGACGATGGCAGCGAGGTCGCGGATGAAGCAGGGAAGGGCCGGCGGGTGCTCCTCGGTCTGTGGACTGGCGTTAAGCACGGGCGCGTCAGGGACGCGGCGGAATGCGGCAGGCGCTGCAACGTAGCGCTTGAGACCGCGCAACAGCGTGGAGAGGCCTGTTCCTCCGCCGATGGCTACGACACGCAGGGAGGGTTTCCCGTTTTGAGTTGTGGAGGACACTTGCTGGTATCAGTGTAAATGGAGTGGGGCGCGCGCGGTTGCGGCTGGCGGTCTAGACCTCGGGGTAGAGCAGCTCGGTGAAGCGGGGATCGTCGGCCATGTCCTGGAAGTCGGAGTCGGCGCGGGCCTGGATGCGGTTGCGCGGATTGAGCCGAATGGCCTCGGTGAGATGCTCCAGGCAGGTGTGGGCATCACCGGTCATGCTGGCAAGGACGGCGAGGCCATAAAAAGCATAGTCGGCGCAGGCGTTCTCGGCGAGGATGGTTTTCAAATGCGAGCGCGCGTCTTCGTAGTTGCCGTCGTTGAGCAGGGAGATGGCGTAGTCGAATCGCTCTTCGCAGGAGTGGAACTTGGACTCGCTTCTGGAGGCCTGCTGAGTGCATGCGTTGATGTACATGCGGATGCGCTCGGCCAACTCGGCGGGGCAGGTGGCCAGCAATTGCTGGAAGGCGGCGGAGGCTTTATCGAACTTGCCGTCCTGCATGAGGCGGAGGGCTGCTTCGTATCGTGCAAGGGCCTGGGTGCGCTGGCCGTCGGCAGATGTGGAGACGGCGCCGGCAATGGTACGCGGACGTTTTGAGGTGGAGGGAGAGGCGTTCTTCATCGGGTCTCTGTGTTTCCTGTCTGCGTGGTGCAACTCCCGGATGGGTTGGCCGGCACCACCACACTATGTAGTGAGTATGCTCCGGTTTTATACGCAACTGCGACGAGAAGGTCAACCCGTCCAGCGCGCGGGTGGGTCATGCGCCCGGTTTGTGGGCGTAGATGACAGGGTTGAGGTCGGGGTCGTTGTACATTTTGAACTGGCGGTAGAGCTTGAACCGGCGGCGGCCTCCATGCACCTGCCGCCAGAGCTCGTCGAGGCAGACGACGAGGTCGTTGCGCTGCTCTTCGAGCAGGGCGAGACGGTTGAGATTGCGATGGCGGTGGGCCTCGGAGGCGCTGGGGCGACGGCTCTCCTCGGCGGTGTGGTAGAGCTTGAGCGCGAGGATGGAGAGACGGTCGAGGATGAGGCCGGGGGATTCGGAGTGAAGTGGAGCGGTGGGGCTTTGCTCCCCAGCGGCGGCGAGAAGCAGGCGATCGATGGCTTCGATGAGATCGTTGCGCTTCTGGTTGAGAGCGTCGATGGAGCGCTTGACCCGCGCGATGGCGGCGTCGGAGGCCCCCGGCTCGCGGGCCTTGTCCTCCTCGTGCCAGAGGTCGAAGTTGGCGCGATGATGGGCGAGCGCGAGATCGTTCAGGTCCGCGGACGAGGTGGGCGCAGACGGGACTAACACCGGCTGGGCCGGCGCCGGCGGTTCCAGGTGCCAGCGGAGTGTGGCTTCGTCGTGCAGGCGCGTGATTTCGAGGGCATTCAACATGGCCGTTGGAGCGGACGAACGGATAACACATCCCACTGTAGCAGCAGGCAGGGCGCGGTTCCATAGCGGGGCTGGAATTGCGGGCCGATAGATAGTCCTCCAGCCTGCGCTTACCATATATCATCGGATCGGTTGCCCGTGGAATGGGCCGCCGCAGGAGAAGACGAGTGTCGCCTGAGCCAGCGATTCGGAGAGTGCTGATCTATCGCCTGGGCAGCCTGGGCGATACGGTGGTGGCGTTGCCCTGCTACCACCTGATTGCGCGCAGCTATCCCGAGGCGGAACGGGTCCTGCTGACGAACTTTCCGGTGCATGCGAAGGCCGCGGCCTCGGCGTCAGTGCTGGGCGATTCGGGGCTGGTGCATGGCACCATGCGTTATACGGTGGGGACTCGGCGGATGGGGGAGCTGGTGCGGCTGGGGCGGGAGATTCGCCGCTTCCGGCCGGACGTGCTGGTCTACCTGATGCCGTTGCGGCCATGGAAGCATGTGCGGCGCGACCGGATATTTTTCAGACTGGCTGGAGTGCGGAGGATTGTTGGGCTGCCCACGGAGCAGGACTTGAAGCGGCGCTACGACGCGGCGAG
>Ga0326727_10025389_pt1 | contig 11114 bp, 13 predicted proteins | sample MB2enrmetagenome_FD_207643 | JGI IMG/M metagenome (GOLD analysis project Ga0326727, IMG submission 207643) | Lab enriched peat soil microbial communities from McLean, Ithaca, NY, United States - MB29MY | ecosystem: Environmental > Terrestrial > Soil > Wetlands > Peat | place: USA: New York... | reverse complement strand
TCTGCTGGGGCCGGAACTGCAAGCCGGCGACGTTGCGCCGGATTTCGAGTGCGTGAACAATGCGCTGCAACCGGTGACGCTCGCCGGGACGGGGAGCAACATACGCATCTTCAGCGTCCTGCCGTCGCTCGATACCCCGGTCTGCGACGCGCAAACTAAGCGCTTCAACGAGGAGGCCACCAGGCTGCCGGGCGTGGACATCTACACCGTCAGCGTGGACCTTCCTTTCGCGCAGAAGCGCTACTGCAACACCTATGGCATCGACAACCTGAAGATGCTCTCGGATCATCGCGACGTTTCCTTCGGCACGAATTACGGCACGCTGATCAAGGAGCTGCGCATCGAAAGCCGAGCCATTTTCGTGATCGATCGGGAGAATGTGATCCGCCATGTGGAGTACCTGAAGGAGGTGGCGGAGCACCCCAACTACGTGGCCGCGCTCAAGGCCGCCCGGGCTCTCGCCGGGGAGGCCGCGGCCGGGGCTGCTTGACAAGAAACTAACCCTAATCCTATCATGTGGTTTGCCGTTGCACGGCGCGTCCGATCCGGGCCGCGCGGATCAAGGAGGTTGGTTTGATCAAGCTGGATATCATCAACGAGGTGGTCAACCGAACCGGAATCACCAAGACCAAGGCCGAGATGGCCGTCGAAACGGTCTTCGAGAGCATGAAGAAGGCCCTGGGGCAGGGCGAGCGGATCGAACTGCGGGGCTTCGGCATCTTCAACGTCCGCCCTCGCAAGACCGGAATTGGCCGCAATCCGCGTACCGGCGCTGAGGTTTCCATTCCTCCGGGCAAGGCGGTGCGGTTCAAACCCGGCAAGGAATTGCAATCTTTGCAGTAGTCTGATTCTGTGTCCTCTCAGGGTCTCACAACCGGCCCGGACCTTCCTGCGCCGACCAATGGGACGCGGGCCGGCGCCCAGCCCTTCTGGGGCCGCGGTACGTCGCGCCCGCGCTACTGGCTGCATCTGCTGCTGCTCGCCGTCACGCTTTACTCCACCACCGCGGTCGGCGCCCGCATGATCCGGAATTTTCGCTGGAACATCCCCGCCTTCACCATCGATGACCTGATGGCGGTGCTCCGCATGTGGGGCCACCCGTTTTCGCTCGCCGCCGGGTTGCCTTTTTCGCTGACCCTGCTCGCCATTCTGCTGGCGCACGAACTCGGCCACTATCTCACCTGCCGCCACTACCGCGTGGATGCCAGCCTGCCCTATTTCATCCCCGGTCCCCCGCTGATCGGCACCTTCGGCGCTTTCATCCGCATCCGCTCGCCCATTTACTCCAAGCAGGTGCTCTTCGATGTCGGAATCGCCGGGCCGCTGGCCGGCTTCGCACTGGTGTTGCCGGCGCTCGCCATCGGGCTGGCCTGCTCCAAAGTGCTGCCCGGCGTCGAGCGTGGAGGCGATTTCGTCTTCGGGGTGCCTCCGCTGCTGTGGCTGATGGAGAAGGCCATATTTCCGGGCGTCTCCACCGCGGACATTTACCTGCACCCGGTGGCCCGCGCCGCCTGGGTGGGGATCTTCGCCACGGCGCTGAATCTGCTGCCCATCGGCCAGCTCGACGGCGGCCACATCCTGTACTCCATGGCGGGCAAGTGGCACAGGTGGCTCTCCAGGATCTTCGTTCTCGCGCTGTTTCCCCTGGCCTACTTCTATCGCGACCCAGCCTGGCTGCTGTGGGCCGCCCTGTTGCTGTTCCTCGGATTGCGGCATCCGGCCATTTTCGATCCCACCGCGCTGGATTCCGGCCGGATGCGGCTGGGCTGGCTTGCCCTGCTCGTTTTTGTGCTGTGCTTCATGCCGGCGCCTATCGGTTCCTGAGCGCCATGAAGATCTCCGCCACCATCATCACCTGCGACGAGGAGCGCAACATCGCGCGCGCCATCGAGAGCTTGCGCTGCTGCGACGAGATCCTGGTGCTGGACAGCGGCTCGCTGGACCGCACCGTCGAAATCGCCACCCAGCTCGGCGCTCGCGTCGTCGAGAGTCCCTGGCAGGGGTTCGCGAAACAGAAGAACCTGGCCGCCGCAAGGGCCTCCCACGACTGGATCTTCTCTCTGGATGCCGACGAGGCGCTCAGCGAGGCGCTGGAGGCCGAGATCTGGCAATTGAAGAAGAACGGTCCGCTCTTCGACGCCTACACCATGCCCCGCATGGCGCAGTATTTGGGCCGCTGGATACTGCATTCGGGCTGGTACCCCGACCGGAAACCGCGCCTCTACGACCGGCGCAAAGCCACCTGGGTCGGCGACTTCGTGCATGAAAGCGTGCAAGTGAGCGGGACGGTTGGGCACCTCAAGTCCAATCTGCTGCATCACACCTGCGAGTCGATCTCCGAGCACTTGCGGACGCTCGACCGCTACACCACGCTGGCGGCCCAGGAAGTGGTCTCCAATCACCAGAAAGTCGATTGGCCGAACCTGATGCTGGAGCCGCTCTGGAACTTCCTTCGGACGTACTTCCTGCAGTTGGGTTTTCTGGACGGGCTGGAAGGGCTGACCATCGCCTACATGGCCGCCACGTACACGTTTCTGAAATACGCGAAGGCCAGAAACATGAGCCCGTAGGCGCCCCCTCGCGAGCCGAAGCGTTTTTCCGCTCCAGGCCGTGCTCCGCGCCACCCTTCAGGTGTACCATCGAGTATTGTCATGCTAGAAGCGATTTTGGCGCTGGTTGTGGGCCTGCTCGTCGGCAGCTTCCTGAACGTCTGCATCTTCCGGTTTCCGCGAGACCTCTCGGTGGTTCGTCCGCGCTCCTTCTGCCCGGCCTGCGAGCACCCCGTGGCCTGGTACGATAATGTCCCCCTGCTCAGTTTCCTGGCGCTGCGGGGCCGCTGCCGCCACTGCCATCGGCCCATATCGCCGCGCTATCCGGTCGTCGAGGCGCTCACCGGGCTGCTGTTCTTCTCGATCCTGCTCGTGCACGGGCACTCCATGCTTTCGCTCAAGCTGTGCACGTTCGCGGCCCTGATCGTCGGGCTGGTGTTCACGGACCTCGAGGAGAAGATCCTGCCGGACGAGTTCACGCTGGGCGGAACCGCCCTCGGCATTCTGTTCGCGGCCCTGATGCCCCCTACGTTTGGCCTGATGGCGGTGCTCTTGCCGGTGAGCTGGGGGCGCGCCTGGGTTTCGGCGATCGACGCCGCCTTCGGCGCGGCGGTGGTGGGCGGGACTCTGTGGCTCGTTGGCAGGTTCTACTTCTGGTGGCGCCATCGCGAGGGGCTAGGACTCGGCGACGTGAAAATGGCCGCCATGATCGCCGCTTTTCTGGGACTCCAAGGAGGGCTGTCCGCGCTGATTCTGGGTTCGTTCCTCGGTTCGGTGGTGGGGCTGATCTACATCTGGGCGACTCGCAAAGACCCCGCCACCTACGAACTGCCGTTCGGCAGTTTCTTGGGCGCCGCCGCCCTCGGCTTCGCGCTTCTGCAGGGCCAGCTCTTCGCCTTGCTTCAGAAGCTGATTCATTAGGGCCGCGCCCCGGTCGTGCCGCCGGTGTATTTCCAAAATATGATTCTTCGTCCATGTGGAAAACGGGCCGCAGTTGTGTACCATGAGGAGGTAGCCTTTTCATGAACGCCCTACTGGAGACCCTCGGCCCGGCCGACCCGGATCGGGTGCTCGCGCAGTCCTTGGACGCCGGCCGCCTGCCCGGGCACGTTGCCGTCATTATGGACGGCAACGGCCGCTGGGCGCGCCAGCGCCATCTGCCGCGGGCAGCCGGGCACAAGGCCGGTGTCGAACCGGTGCGCGTGACGGTGGAGACCTGTGCGCGCCTGGGCATCCGGCACCTCACGTTGTACGCCTTCTCGGTCGAGAACTGGAAGCGTCCGCGCGGCGAAGTGGATACGCTTTGGCGGCTGCTGAGAATCTACCTGCGCCGGGAACTGCCCAACCTGATGCGCAACCGCGTGCGCCTGGTGGCCATCGGGCGTATCGATGCCCTGCCCAAACCCGCGCTGCGGGAGTTGCTGGACGCGGTGGAGGCCACGGCCGCCAATCGCGGATTGCAGGTCAACCTGGCCATCAACTACAGCGGGCGCGCGGAGCTGGCCGATGCCTTCAACGCCCTGCTGCAACGGGCCCGCGCCAACGGCGGCCTGGATGGGCTGAACGTCACCGAGAACGATATCGCTTCCCACCTGTACACCGCCGGGCTCCCCGACCCGGACCTGCTGATTCGCACCTCCGGCGAAATGAGGATCAGCAACTTCCTGCTCTGGCAAATCGCCTACGCCGAGCTGTACGTCACCCCCACCCTTTGGCCCGACTTCACGCGCGGCGACCTGCTGCGCGCCTTGCTGGAATACCAGAGCCGGGACCGCCGCTTCGGTGGCTTGACCGCCCCGGAGCCCCCGGCAGAGAGCCCCGTTGAGCTGGCCGCGGCTGAGTTCGGCGCTCCAATCCGATGAAACGCGTTCTGACCGCCGCCGTTCTGGCGCCCTTCATTGTCTACATCGTGCTCTGGGCGCCGCGCCTCACGTTCCTGGCTGTGCTCACGGCTGTAGCGCTGTTTTGCTTCCACGAGTTCTCGGGCATTATCGCCAGCTATGGCATCGACTCTCCGGGGCCGCTCGGTTACGCCGCCGGCCTGGTGCTGCTGCTCATCCCGCGGGACGCCACCCTGGCGCTGGCTTTGACTACGCTCGCCGCTTTGACGCTGGGCCTCGCCGGGAGGGATCTTGCCAAGGGTCTCCCGCGCGCCGCCGCGCTGCTGCTCGGTGTGCTGTACATCTTCGGCCTCTGGCGTTGGGCCATCCCGCTGCGCGAATTGAATCGGCACTTCCTGCTCTTCGCGCTGGCGGCCAATTGGGTGGGCGACGCGGCTGCCTACTACGCGGGCCGGGCTTGGGGCCGCCACAAGCTCGCGCCGCGCGTCAGCCCGGCCAAGACCTGGGAGGGCGCCATCGCCTCGCTCGTCGCTTCGCTGCTCTTCGGCTTTTTCTACCTCACGCGGATGATTCCGTCGGTCACACCCATCGCCGCCCTCCTGCTGGCGCTGGCGGCCAATCTGGCCGGGCAGTTCGGCGATCTGGCGGAATCCGCCATGAAGCGCGGCGCCGGCGTCAAGGACAGCGGCGGCATGCTCCCCGGCCACGGCGGCTGGCTGGACCGCGTCGACAGCAGCCTGTTCGCGCTGCCGGTGATCTACTGGCTGGTCGGCTTGCTATTTCCCGTTTTCTAGCTGCTCATGCACGAGATCCTCGATCATCTGCCCGCCGCCGCGCTGGTGCTGGATCTGGGCTGTTCGGCCGGCAGCTTCGATGCGGGCGCATTCCCATTCCTGACGGTCCGGGTGGATCTGGAGCCGCGCCGCGCTACCCCCGGCGCCCCAATGGTACAGGCGGACGCGGCCCGCTTGCCGTTCCGCGCCCGGGCATTCGACGCCGTGGTCTGCAACCATGGCCTGGAGCACTTCAAGGAATTGAAACCCGCGCTTCAGGAGCTCGGCCGGGTGCTCAAGAGCGGTGGCGCGCTCTTCGTTTCGGTGCCCGACGCCACCACCTTGCAGGACCGACTCTACCGCTGGGCGTTGAAGGGAGGCGGTCACGTCAATCTCTTCGACAAACCCGTCAAGCTGGCCGAGATGCTGGCCTGGTACTCGGGCTTGCCTCACGTCGCCACCAAGACGCTGCACGCCTCCTTCTCCTTCTTGAACCGCAGGAATACGCCGCGGCCCGGCCTCAGGAGGTGGCTGCTCTTCTGGTGGCGCTGGGAAGGAGCGCTCGCCGTTCTGACCGCGGCGCTGCGTTTCGTCGATCGCCGCTGCGGCGCCGGAACCAGCGTCTATGGCTGGGCCATGTACTTCGGCAACGTGCCCGAGCCGGTGGTACTTCTGCCCTGGACCAACGTATGCGTTCGTTGCGGCCAAGCGCACCCCTCCGCCTGGCTGGCCGAAATCGGGGCCGTCCGCCGCCGGCTCTTATCGATGTACGCCTGCCCGGCCTGCGGCGCCGCCAATTTCTATTCGAAGGACACTTGAGAGGCAGTGGGGTGGGTGACGGGATTCGAACCCGCGACGTTCGGAACCACAATCCGACGCTCTACCAAGCTGAGCTACACCCACCGTGGCGAAAGGGGATCAAGGCCAGTTTAACACAGGGCTACGCCAGCCCCGCTTTCTTCCACAGCTCGTCCACGCGCGCGCGCACCTCCGGCGACATACGGATCGCCTCGGGCCACGGCCTCGCGAAGCCTTCCTGCGGCCACTTGCGGGTCGCATCCACGCCCATTTTCGAGCCGTAGTTGGGCAGCCGGCTGGCGTGGTCGAGCGAATCCACGGGCCCCATCGCGAATTCGATGTCGCGTTGCGGGTCGATGTTATTGAGCGCTTTCCAGGCCACTTCGCGCACGTTCCGCACGTCCACTTCCTCGTCCACCACCACAATGCACTTGCTGAACATGGCCTGCCCCGATCCCCAGATCGCGTGCATCACTTTGCGCGCGTGGCCGGGGTAGGACTTCCGAATGGCCACCAGCATCAGGTTGTGGAACACGCCCTCGGCGGGCATTGAGAAGTCGCGGATCTCGGGCCATTGCAGCCGCATCAGCGGCAGAAAGATCCGCTCGATGGCTTGCCCCATGTGGAAGTCTTCCATTGGCGGCGGCCCCACGATGGTGGCCGAATAAACGGGCTTCTTGCGCTGCGTGATGCAGGTGAGATGGAAAACCGGGTAGTCGTCTTCGAGGGAATAGAAGCCCGTGTGGTCGCCGAACGGCCCTTCCCGCCGCATCTCGCCCAGCTCCAGATAGCCCTCCAGCACGATCTCGGCCTCGGCCGGCACCTCAATGTCCGACGTTTCGCACTTCACCATCTCCACCGGCTGGCCTCTCAGGAAACCCGCGAACAGCATCTCGTCGATGTCCGGCGGCAGCGGCAGGACGGCGGAAAAGATGGTCGCGGGATCGGCGCCCACGGCCACCGCCACGTCCATGCGCTTGGCGCGCCCCTCGTGCAGCAGGCGGCGGTAATGCTCCGCGCCCTGCTTGTGGGTCTGCCAGTGCATGCCCGTGGTGCGCTCGTCGAAAACCTGCATGCGATAGACGCCGCAGTTGGGCTTGCCGGTATCCGGATTCCTCGAAAACACCAGCGGCAGCGTGATGAAGCGCCCGCCGTCCTGCGGCCAGCATTGCAGGATCGGATAGTCGAATAGCGAGAAACCATCCCGCCGCACCACCTCTTTGCACGGCCCGCCGGAGACGCTCTTCGGGAAGAACGACCCCAGTTCCGCCAGCTTGGGCAGCATCTTCAGCTTCCCGATCAGCCCCTCCGGCTTCTGCATTTCCAGGAACCCGCCGATGCGCTCCACCACCTCGCCGATGTTCGCCACATCCAGCGCCAGTTCCATCCGCCGCGCGCTGGCGAAGGCGTTGATGAGCACGGGAATCTGGGAGCCTTTGGGCTTCTCGAACAGCAGCGCCGGGCCGCCCCGCTTGACGGAGCGGTCGGCGAACTCGGCGATCTCCAGCACGGGGTCGACCTCCACGGAAACCCGCCGCAGTTCGCCCGCTTTCTCGAGCGCCCCGATGAATTCGCGCAAATCGGTGTAGGACATAGATTGGCTGCCGGCTGCCAGCTTCTATTATCATGGAACGGATGACCAATCGCATTGCTTTTGTTACCGGCGCGAGCCGGGGGATCGGCCGCGCGATCGCGCTGGCCCTGGCCAAGGCCGGGGCGCGCATCGTGGTCGCTTCCAACGAACCCGAGAACAACGAGAAGGTGGCCGCCGAGATTCGCGCGGCGGGTGGCGAGGCTTTCACCGTCTTCCTGGATCTGACATCCGCGGATTCCATCAAGGAGGCGTTCGCAACGGCCCAGCAGCAATTCGGCCGCATCGATATTCTGGTCAACAACGCCGGCGTCACCAAGGACGGCCTCGCCCTGCGCATGAAGAAGGACGACTGGGACTTGGTGCTCAACATCAACCTCCGCGGCGCGTTTCTGGCCACGCAGCAGGCGCTGCCGGGCATGCTCAAGGAGCGCTGGGGCCGCATCGTCAACATCGCCTCCGTGGTTGGCCAGTCCGGCAATCCCGGGCAGGTCAACTACGTCGCCTCCAAGGCCGGCATCATCGGACTGACCAAGGCGCTGGCCCAGGAAGTTGGCAGCCGCAATATCACGGTGAACGCCGTAGCGCCGGGCTTCATCGAGACCGACATGACCGCCAAGCTCACTCCGGAACAGCGCGAGGCCATGCTGGCCAAGGTCCCTCTGAAACGCGGCGGACTGCCGGAGGACGTCGCGGCCGCGGTGAAGTTCCTGGCCGGCGACGAGGCCTCCTACATCACCGGCCACGTGCTCTCGGTCAACGGCGGGATGTACATGTAATATGTCGCCATCCACGGAATCCAAGTTCAAGGTGGGCCTGGTGCAGATGGCCTGCTCGCGCGATCCCAGCGAGAATCTGGCCAAGGCGGAATGGCGCGTGCGCGAGGCGGCGGGCCACGGCGCGCAGATCGTCTGCCTTCCGGAGCTGTTTCGCACGCCCTATTTCTGCCGCGAGGAAGACCCCGAGCTGTTCGCGCTGGCCGAACCTATCCCCGGTCCCACCACCGAGCGCCTGGGCCGTGTGGCTCGCGAGCTGAAGGTGGTGCTCATCGCCCCGTTGTTCGAGCGGCGCGCCCCCGGCCTGTACCACAACACCGCCGCCGTGATCGGCCGCAAGGGCGAGCTCTTCGGCATCTACCGCAAGATGCACATCCCCGACGATCCGCTTTTCTACGAGAAGTTCTACTTCACGCCGGGCGACCTGGGATTCCCAACCTTCTCCACGCCCTTCGGCCGAATCTCGGTCCTGATCTGCTGGGACCAGTGGTATCCCGAGGCGGCCCGCGCGGCCGCCCTGCGCGGCGCGACCGTGGTCTTCTACCCAACCGCCATCGGCTGGCATCCGGCCGAGAAGGAGCAGCGCGGCGCCGCCCAGCTCGACGCCTGGCGCACCATGCAGCGCTCCCACGCGATCGCCAACGGAGTCTACATCGCGGCGGCCAACCGCGTGGGCCGCGAAGGACCGGCCGACCGAGCCATCGAGTTCTGGGGATCTTCCTTCGTCGCCGATCCCTTCGGACAGGTCATCGCCGAGGCCAACGATACCGAGGAGGCGACCCTGATCGCCGAGTGCGACCCCCGCCGCATCGAAGAAGTCCGCCGCAACTGGCCCTTCATCCGCGACCGCCGCATCGACGCCTACGCCCCGCTGCTGGAGCGTTGGCTGGGATAATGGAGCTCGAACCAATGGAGAAAGAAACCAAGAAAGAGGCCACCCACCCGGCGAGCGCTTCCAAGCGCGCCCGGCTCGAGGCCCTACTGAAAACCAGAATCTGGCCGGCGATTCCCCGCGAGGTTCTCGGGAGCACGATCACCCGCGACGAGGAAGCGCGAATCCTGGGCTACGGCCCAAGCGGCTATTGATTCCGGAGTCTGCCTTGAATCGTACGATGACTTGAAGGGCTACCTGCTCCCAAACGCCCGCATTTCATTTCTCGATCCTGACGAACTGGCTTCAGCCACGCGGGGCGCAGGTCTGACAGTAGTTCGCCTCTCCAAGGTTCATCAGGGCGGGCAGATTCAGCTTGGCTCAAGCGATCAGTTCGGCGATGTTCTCCGCCGTCACCTTTGAATACCTACGCCCCGTTCTGGGATTAACGCTGTCGGGCTTGGACCTGTCGGGCAGGTTGTGCGTAGCGCGGTGGATTCGAAAGTACTGGCCGCCGGGAGGATTGTTCAGGTTGGCCATAAAACCATGCGGGTTTGCTGAAAGCCAACGCTCGTACCCGGCGTCATCGCCAATCCAATGGATAGCTGCCATTCGGCCTCCTGCCCTCCGCGGTGGGGAGATCGTGTAACCCCAATTAAGCCTCAATTGAAGCACATCTCGACCGCATGATCAACGCCCGACGGCGGGAGGTTGACGAGATGTGGAAGTGGGACAGTTTCAAGTCGCTGACTGCTGGTTCGCGACAAAAGCCCTTCCCACCCCCAGATATGGGCTGCGCACTACCAACACGGTTCCGAGAAACACTGGCAGTTGGCTGGTCCGTTCAGTACAGCAGCACCTTCAGCGCGCCCTTCTCGGCCGCCCGTGCGAAAGCCCGCGGCGCCTCCGATAGCGGAAACCGGTCCGCGATCATTTCACCGAGCGGCAGCCCGCCCCGGCGCAGCAGCTCGACGGCCGGCTCGAAGCGCCCGCAGCGCGAACCAACCAGCGTGATCTCGTTGACCACCATGGCCGCGGCATCGAAGCCAACCTCGCCATGGACTGTGGATTTCACGATCACCGTGCCGCGCGGCCACGCCATCGCAATCGCCTGGCGCAGCCCGGCGGCCGTCCCGGTGCCTTCCACCACCCAATCGTAGGCCGCGCGCGCCGGCTCGGCCTCCATCTCCACCGCGACGCCGGCCGCTTCCGCGATGCACAGCTTCTCGCGATGCCGCCCGAACAGCCGCACCTCGGCACCGTGCCGGTGGAGCACCAGCGCCACGAGCAGTCCCAATTTCCCATCGCCGAGCACGGCCACCGTCGCGCCCCGCGGAATCGCTACCTGGTCGAGAATCTCGCAGGCCGCCGCCAGCGGCTCCGCGAAGACCGCGTCCTCGGTCGCGATCTCCTCGCCCAGCACGTGCAGATTCCGCTCCGGCAGCGTGAAGAATTCGCTGAACGCCCCCGGATGCTTCACGATCCCCAGCACCGTGCGCTGCGGGCAGTGACGGCCGAGGCCGCGCCGGCACCACTCGCACGTGCCGCACTCCAGGTTGATCTCGCCCACGACGCGCCGCCCCACCAGACCTTCGTCGTCGGCCTCGATCACCTCCCCGACGAACTCGTGCCCGGGCGTTCCCGAGAACCCGTAGTAGCCCCGCTGCAGCTCCAGATCGGTGTTGCAAATGCCGCCGCACAGCAGCCGGATCAGGGCCAAGCCGCGCGCTCGTTCGGGCCGCGGAGCCTCGCGCACCGTCACCACTCCATCCTCGATATGAACGGCCAACATACGCCACCCAGTATAATCGGAGTCTATGCTTGCCGAACTGGTGTGCTTCGAACCGAACTGCCGCGCGCGCTACCCGATCACCGAAGTTATCTACAACTGCCCGCGCTGCGGCGGCCTGCTCGA
>Ga0326727_10025388_pt1 | contig 11114 bp, 8 predicted proteins | sample MB2enrmetagenome_FD_207643 | JGI IMG/M metagenome (GOLD analysis project Ga0326727, IMG submission 207643) | Lab enriched peat soil microbial communities from McLean, Ithaca, NY, United States - MB29MY | ecosystem: Environmental > Terrestrial > Soil > Wetlands > Peat | place: USA: New York... | reverse complement strand
AAGGACGGTGTGGCCGGCGGCGAATTCCGACAGGATGTTTCCGCCGCCCTCGTCCGCGATCTCGTCTTTGGCGGGATCGACCATCACATCTCGGCTTTTTTGTACGGCCGCGCCCAGTTGGATATCGATCACTCGACCGACGAATTCATGAAGATTCTGCTCGCGATCGTCGGAAGCGCCGAACGGAAAGCCCCTGGCGTCGGCACGATCGAACGCGTTGTCGCGCGACTGGAGGCGGTGGCGGACAAACTGGAAATCCACGGGAGTAATCCACGCTAGTCAATCCTATCGGGAGCACGCCAAGTGACATATCGGTCGATTTTTCGGCAAGGGCTGTTCGCTGGACAACGCATCGTCGTCACCGGCGGCGGCAGCGGCATCGGCCGCTGCACGGCGCATGAACTGGCCTCGCTCGGCGCCCATGTTGCGCTCATCGGCCGCCGGATCGAGAAGTTGGAGGCGGTGGCGGCGGAAATCGCCGCTACCGGCGCGATAACTCCGACCTGCCACGCCTGCGATATCCGTGAACCCCAACAAGTGGCGCGATCCATCGCCGACGTCATGAGTGCCGGGCCGCCGATCGCAGCGCTGGTCAACAATGCCGGCGGCCAGTTTCCATCGCCGTTGAAGGACATTTCGCCCAACGGCTTCGACGCGGTGGTACGCAACAATCTGACCGGGGGTTTCCTGATGGCGCGCGAGTGCTTCCGCGCATCGATGGAGGCCAACGGCGGCGCGATCGTCAATGTGATCGCCGACATGTGGCACTCGATGCCCGGAATGGGCCACTCCGGCGCCGCCAGGGCGGGAATGTTGAACCTGACGAAGACGGCGGCGGTTGAATGGGCCTATGCCGGTGTCCGGGTCAACGCGGTGGCGCCTGGTTGGATCGCCTCGTCAGGCCTGAAGGCCTATCCGCCTGCGATGCGGGCCCAGTTCCAACAACAGCAGAGCTACGTGCCGCTCAAACGCTTCGGCACGGAGTCCGAGGTTTCCGCGGCGATCGTGTTCCTGTTGTCGGAGGCGGCGAGCTTCATTTCCGGATCCTGCCTGCGCGTCGACGGAGCCGCGCCGAACGCGCGTTTCGACTGGGAGATGCCGGATCACCAGCGATCGAGGCCCTTTCGCGGCTTTGAACTCGAGACTGAACTCGACTTCCTCACCCTCAACGACCAATCCCGCTGAGGACTTGGGACATGGCGATCCTGGAGTCCCAAATCTCTCCCAACAGCGAGGCGTTCGCGGCCAATCGTGAGGGGATGCTGCGCCTGCTGGACGATGTGCGCGGCCACGAGAAGGCTGTTCGGGCCTTGTCGAACCAGCGACGGGAGCTGTTTGAAGCCCGCGGTCAATTGCCGCCGCGTCAGCGCGTCGCCCGCCTGCTCGACCGCGGCAGCCCGTTCCTGGAACTCTCGACCCTTGCCGGCTTTGGCATGCACGAGGACGACGGCTGCGGCAACGTGCTCGGCGGCACCGTGATCTGCGGTATCGGAGTCGTCGACGGCGTCAACTGCATGGTGATCGCGCACGACAGCGGCATCAAGGGCGGCGTGATCCTGCCGCTCGGCATGAAGAAGCAATTGCGGGCCCAGCACATCGCGGCCGAGAACAAGCTGCCGGTGATCTATCTCGTGGAGTCCGGTGGCGGCAGCCTGCAACTGCAGGCCGAGACCTTCATCGAAGGCGGCGGCATGTTCCGCAACCAGGCGCGGCTCTCCGCCGCCGGCATTCCGCAGATCAGCGTCGTGCACGGCTCGGCGACGGCAGGCGGTGCCTATCTGCCGGGCCTATCGGACTACGTGGTCATGGTGCGGTCCCGCGCCAAGGTGTTCCTGGCCGGGCCGCCGCTGCTGAAAGCCGCCGTCGGCGAGATCGCAACCGACGAGGAACTCGGCGGCGCCGAGATGCATGCGGCGGTCTCGGGCGTCTGCGATTATATCGTCGACAACGATGAGGAGGCGCTCGCCTGCGCGCGACGGATCGTGGCCGGGCTCGGCTGGGCGCCCGCGGCGCCGGCCAGGGATTACGAGGAGCCGCGTTACAGCCCAGACGAACTCGCCGGCACAGCTCCGATCGATTTTCGCAGGGCCTATGACGTGCGCGAGGTCATCGCACGGCTGGTCGACGGCTCCGACTTGCACGAATTCAAGGCCAACTTCGGACCGGCGACGATCTGCGGACAGGCGGCGATCGCGGGCATCACCGTGGGCCTGATCGGCAATAACGGGCCGATCGACGCCGATGGCGCCGCCAAGGCCGGGCAATTCATCCAGCTGATGTGCCAGGCCGGCAGCCCGATCGTCTATCTCCACAATATCACCGGCTTCCTCGTCGGCGTCGACGCCGAGCGGGGTGGCATTGTCAAGCACGGCGCCAAGATGCTGCAGGCCGTAGCCAATGCGACGGTGCCGCAGATCACGCTGCACATCGGCGCGAGCTTCGGCGCCGGCAATTTCGGGATGTGCGGTCGCTCGCTCGAGCCGCGTTTCATCTTCGCCTGGCCCAATAACCGGATCGCCGTGATGGGCGGCGAACAGGCCGCCAAGGTCATGACCATCATCACCGAGGAAAGCCGGAGCCGGCGTGGCCAGGCGGTTGATCGCGAAGCCCTGAACGCCCAGGAGAAGCAACTGATCGACCAGTTCGACCGCGAATCCACCGCGTTGTTCGCGACCGCGCGGCTCTGGGACGATGGCATCATCGATCCACGCGATTCCCGACGGGTGCTTACCTATTGTCTCCAGATCTGTCGCGACGCGGAGCGCCGCACGCTCAATCCCAACACTTTCGGGGTGGCCCGGCTATGAGCATCTATAGCGAACAGCATCTCGCGCTTCAGCAATCCGCCCGCAAGATCATCGAGAGCGAGATCAATCCGTACGTCGACGCCTGGGAAGCGGCCGGGATCTATCCGGCCCATGATGTCATGGCGAAGTTCGGCGCGGCCGGTTTCCTCGGCATCAACAAGCCCGAGAGCTATGGCGGGCTAGGCCTCGACTATACCTTTGCGCTGGCCTTCGCCGAGACGCTGGGTGAAATCGCCTGCTGCGGCGTTCCGCTCTCGATCGGCGTGCAGACGGACATGGCGACGCCCGCGCTCGCCCGCCACGGATCGCACGAGCTCTGCGAGGAGTTCCTGCGGCCGGCGATCGCAGGTCAACGTGTCGCCTGTATCGGGGTTTCCGAGCCGAGCGCAGGCTCCGACGTCAGCCGGATCAAGACCGTTGCTCGCTCCGACGGCGCCGACTACGTCATCAACGGCGGCAAGCTCTGGACCACCAACGGCGTCCAGGCCGACTGGATGTGCACGCTCGCCAACACCAGCGACGGACCGCTGCATCGCTCGAAATCGCTGATCTGCGTGCCGCTCAACAGCCCGGGGGTGACGATCGCACGCAAGCTCGACAAGCTCGGGCTGCGTTCCTCCGATACCGCGCAGATCTTCTTCGATGACGTGCGCGTGCCCAAGCGCCATCGCATCGGCGACGAAGGCCAAGGCTTCATCTACCAGATGGAACAGTTCCAGGAGGAGCGTTTGTGGGCCGCCACCAGCATGCTGCGGCCGCTGGAGAAGGCCATTGCCGATACCATCGCCTATACCGGCAACCGCACTGCCTTCGGGCGCCGCATCCTCGACAACCAGGTCGTTCGTTTCCGCCTGGCCGAATTGCAGACAGAGGTCGAGCTGTTGCGCTCGCTGATCTATCGCGCCGCGACTGAACTTGTCGCCGGCGCCGACGTCACGACGCTGGCCTCCATGGCCAAGCTCACGGCAGGCCGGCTCGCGCGCGAATTGTCGGATGCCTGCCTGCAATTCTATGGCGGCATGGGCTTCATGAACGAGACGCCGATCTCGCGGCTTTATCGGGATGTCCGCGCCACCTCGATCGGCGGTGGGGCGGACGAAATCATGCTGGAAATCATCACCAAGCGAATGGGGATGACGGATGAGAGCCGCCGTCTGGCTCAAGGCGGCAGCCAGTGACCGCGCGCCAAAAGCCCGCCGATCGATCGTTCAGCACCCTCTTGATTGCCAATCGCGGCGAGATCGCCGTGCGGATCGCACGCACCGCGCACGCGATGGGCCTGAGAACGGTCGCCGTGTTTTCCGAAGCGGACGCGGACATGCCCCATGTCGCGGCGGCCGATCGCGCGGTTTGTATCGGCGCGGGCCCGGCGGCGGACTCCTACCTCAACATGGAAAGGCTGATCGACGCCGCGCGCAGGACCGGCGCGGACGCGCTGCATCCGGGCTACGGCTTTCTCTCCGAAAACGCCGATTTTGGCGAGGCTTGCACGGATGCCGGCATCGTCTTCATCGGCCCGCCGGCCAGGGCCATTCGCGCCATGGCAGACAAGGCGCAGGCCAAAGAGATGATGCTTGCCGCCGGAGTTCCCTGCGTGGGCGGATATCAGGGGGAAGATCAGTCCGCTGCCCTGTTCGCACGCGAAGCCGAACGCATCGGCTATCCCGTCATGATCAAGGCAGTGGCCGGCGGCGGCGGCAAAGGGATGCGGCTGGTCGGCGCGGCCAGCGATTTCGCCGACGCATTGGCGCAGGCTCGCTCCGAAGCGGCGAAGGCCTTCGGACGCGGCGACGTGCTGCTCGAGAAGGCGATCGTCGCGCCCCGGCATGTCGAGGTGCAGGTGTTCGCTGATCATCACGGCCACGTCGTCCTGCTCGGCGATCGGGATTGCTCGATCCAGCGACGACATCAGAAGGTGATCGAGGAGGCGCCGGCGCCGGGCCTTGATCCCGCGCTGCGCCGGCGCATGGGCGAAGCCGCCGTCGCCGCGACGCGCGCCGTCGGCTACGTGAACGCCGGAACCATCGAGTTCCTGGTCGATGCGTCAGGCGGCTTTTATTTCCTCGAGATGAACACCCGGCTGCAGGTCGAGCATGCCGTCACCGAGATGGGCACCGGCCTCGATCTCGTGGAATGGCAATTGCGCGTGGCGGCGGGAGAACCGCTGCCATTGCAACAGGATGCGATCCGGATACGCGGCCACGCCATCGAGGCGCGGCTCTATGCCGAGGATCCAACCGCTGATTTCCTGCCGCAGTCGGGCCAGGTGATCGCCTGGGAGCCGCCTCGGGGTCCTGGCATACGGGTTGATCACGGCCTCCGACCGGGGGTTCGGATTTCGACCTTCTACGATCCGATGATCGCCAAGGTCATTGCCTATGGGAGCGACCGCGATCAGGCCATTCGCCGGCTTGTGCTTGCGCTTGAAGATGCGACGCTGGCAGGACTGCCAACCAATCGGGGCTTTCTGCTCGCCTGTCTTACCAGCCCCGCTTTCGCGGCGGGCGCGCTCACCACCAGCTTCATCGCTGAGCATGTTGCGACGGCGGAAGCAGGACCGCGATTGGAAACGGTCGCGCTGGCAGCGGCGCTGCTTTATGCACGGCTTGCGGACCGCCAGCCGGCAGCCCTGCGCGGCTGGCGCAGCGCGCCGTGGGACTTGGAAACGCTTGAACTTGAGTGCGGCGGGTGGTCCGGCCGTGTCGGGATCGCGATCGCCGGGGATGGCACCTACACGGCGCACCTCGACGGCAAGACGACGACAGTACGTCTGCCGGAGGACCGGCGCGATCGTTGCCGCGTCCAGATCGATGGTGTCGATGAACCGATCACGGCGATAGGGTCCGGCGCTGAACTTTATCTTGCGCATCACGGCGCCGATTTTGTCGTCCGCGAGCGCTTGACGAAATCCGAGGATGCCGCGACCGGCGGAAGCGTGATGGTTCGGGCGCCCATGCCGGGCGTGGTCGTGGCCGTCAACGTGGCTCCGGACGCGCACGTCGACAAGGGCGACGCGCTGCTGGTTCTCGCCGCCATGAAGATGGAACTGCGCATCATTGCGCCGATCCGCGGCAGCGTGGCCGCGATCCATACCAGCGCCGGCGACCAGGTGCCGATCCGGCGCGCGCTGGTCGAAATCCGGCCGGATTAACCGAGTCCGGCTGCGCTCACGATGGCCGCTTGCGCTTGTGGGCGAAGGGGTTGGCCTTCTCGCGCAGCGCGATCCTTACCGGCGTGCCTGGAAGCTCAAAGAATTCGCGCAGCGAGTTGACGAGATAGCGCAGATAGGATTGCGGTACCGCGTCCGCGCGCGAGCAGAACAGCACGAAACTCGGCGGCCGCGCCTTGGCCTGGGTGATGTAGTTCAGCTTCAGCCGCCGGCCCGATACCGCGGGCGGCGGATTGGCGTCTACCGCCTGTTCGAACCAGCGATTGAGAGCTGCTGTCGGCACCCGCCGATTCCACACCGCGTAGGCCTGTTCGACGGCGCTCATCAGGCGGTCGATGCCCTCGCCCATCAGACCGGATACCGCGACGATCGGCGCGCCCTTGACCTGCGGCAACAGGTTATCGGTCTCGCTGCGCAAAGCCGCAATCAGGCTGGTCTGCCGCCCCATCAAATCCCATTTGTTGACGGCGATCACCAGCGCGCGGCCCTCGCGCTCGATCAAATCGGCGATGCGCATGTCCTGTTCTTCGAACTTGTTCTGCGCGTCCATCACCAGGACCACGACTTCGGCGAAGCGGATGGCGCGCAACGCGTCGGACACGGAGAGCTTTTCCAGCTTTTGCTCGATCCGCGAGCGCCGCCTAAGGCCGGCGGTGTCGAATACGCGGAAATCCCGTCCCTGCCAGCAGATCTCGACCGCGATGGCATCCCGGGTGGTGCCGGCCTCGGCGCTGGTCAGCAATCGTTCCTCGCCGAGCAGATGATTGATCAGCGTCGATTTGCCCGCATTGGGCCGGCCGACCACGGCCACGCGTATCGGCCGTTTTGCCAATTCCTCCTCGGGAAGGATGACATCGTCATCGTCGAATTCCTCGCGCTCGCCGGCCGGCTCGGGCATCAGCGCGCGCAGGGCATCATAGAGATCACTCAATCCTTCGCCATGCTCGGCCGAGATCTGCACCGGTTCGCCCAAGCCCAGCGCGTACGCTTCCATGGCGCCGGCATCGCCCTGCTTGCCCTCGCTCTTGTTGGCGACCAGAACCACCGGCTTGTTGGCGCGCCGGGCGACATCGGCAAAAGTCCGATCGTTCGGCGTCAGGCCGGCGCGCGCGTCGACCACGAACATCAGGGCATCGGCCAGTGCAATCGCGGTCTCGGTCTGCTCCTGCATCCGCGCGGTGAGCGATCCCTTGGCCCCCTGGTCGAGGCCCGCGGTGTCGATCACGGTGAATTCGAGATCGCCAAGGCGTGCGCCGCCCTCGCGGCGGTCGCGGGTGACGCCGGGCTCGTCATCGACCAGCGCGAGCTTTTGGCCCACCAGACGATTGAACAGGGTCGATTTTCCGACATTGGGTCGGCCGATGATGGCGATCGTGAAAGACATCCGCGATCCCTGCGCCCGCTCCGGCGCGCCTGTCAATGATGCCGCAAAATCAGCGCGTGAAAGTGCCGCTTGGGAGCGGGGCCGGGAACGGCGAGGCGGCCTGTTGCGGCAGCGGCGCGGGCTGCGCCGACTGTGCGGCCGGCGCCGGTTGCGCCGGCTGGGAGGATTGCGCGGGTTGCCCGGCCTGGTCGGGCGGCGGTGCGGTGGTGCGGCGGCGCACGATCTTCTTGGGCTTGGGCGCCGGCGGCACCGCGGCCGTACTGCCGTCTTCCTCGGGCGCTGCGGCGGCATCCTGGGCAGGCGCGCTGCCGGCGGTGGCTGCCGGTTGTGTGCTCTTGGCCTTGGATTTCGCGGCGTGCTGGGGTTTGGCCTCCTCGGCTGGCGGTGCGGTGGCGGCTGCCGCCGCCGCCTGGGCATTCTGCTGGTCGAGCTGCTGCTGTTGCTCGACGTTGCCCTTGTATAATTCTTTCGGCACGCCCTGCTCCAGGCCTGGCACACCATCGGGGAACAGCGGCTTGCGATCGCCCGGCAGTTTCTTCTTGGTATCGAGGAAATCCAGCAAATCGGAGGGATCCCAATTGCTGATGCTGCTCGAGCAGCCGGCCAGCGCACCGGCCAACGCGATCAGCACCGATGCTGCGATCAGACGTTGCGAACGGCGCATGGTCGATTTCCCGCTCAAGTCATTCTCCTGGCCAGTCAGCTCTTCGCGACCGGCGGCAGCAACGCCTGCAGCGCCTCGGCGCGCGACCGCAGGCTCGCCGGGGTCTCGCCATCGTTGGCGATCAGATCGAGCCAGCGCCGCGCCGCGGCGGTGTCATTGGCGTGCCATGCCGATAGCGCCAACAGTTCGCGCGCGGAGTGGCGGAAGGTCGCCCCTGGCGAGGCGGAAGACTCAAGGCGCTGCAATACAGTGGAATAATCGCTGCTGTCCAGCAGCAATCCCGCAGCGCGAAGCCTGGCGAGATCCCGTTCGGGTCCGCCAACGCTTTGATCGGCAGCAATATCGTCGTAGAGCTTCACCGCAGCCTTGGGATCACGGGTAGCGGCTTCCGCCGCGGCATGCAGCCTTGCCAGCAGGCGATAGCCTGAGGGCGCCTTGGCCGCCAGCTCCTCGAAGGCCGCTTCCGCCTCGGCATGCTTATTCTCTTGGGAAAGTTCCACCGCCTTGTCGAAGGCCGCGCCGGCCTCGGCCGCCTTCTTGGCCTCCAGATACTGGTAGCCGCGCCAGCCCCCGACCGCGGCAATGATCAGCAGCGCCGCAGCGATAATGAAGATCGAATACTGGTCCCACAGCTTCTTGAGCTGGTCCCGACGCACGTCCTCGTCGACTTCATCAAATAATTCAGACACTTGAAGGTATCCTATACCCGCTGGCCAACTTCGCTCAAGGCCGCGCCAGGCGCCCAAATCCGGCGTCGCGGTGGCGATACCTTAGCGATATGGCGGCGGCAAGGCAAAAGCAGCTCGATCAGAGGGTTACCTGGGACATCCTTAAGCCGAGGGCCTTGTCGTGACCTAATGCGGCTCTGGCGGCGGGGCCTGAACCGCAACGGTAAGAGGATTGACCGGAACCGGGAACGCGGCCGTCTCCGACGGCACATCGGGAAAGGCCGTCTCCCAGCCACCACCGAGCGCCTTGAACAACTGCACCAGGTCGAGCGCGACATTGGTCGTGCTGGATGCATATTGCTGCTCGGCCTGAAGCACGGACCGTTCGGTGTCGAGCACGTTCAGGAAGTCCGTAACGCCGTCCTTGTAGCGCGCGCGGGCGAGCTCGCGCGCCGCGCGCGAGTGGTCGGCCTGGGCCCGCAATCTCTCGCGACGGCTTTGTTCGAGGCGGTGGGCGACCAATGCGTTGACGACATCGTGCCAAGCCTGCAGCACGGTCTTGCGATAGGTGACCGCCGCTTCCTGTTGCTGGGCTTCGCGCAGTTCGAGCGTACTGCGCAGGCGGCCGCCCTCGAAAATCGGCAAGGTCACGCTGGGGCCCACCATGTATTGCAGGGAATTGGCGTCATAGAGATGCTTGATCGTCAGCGAGTCGAAACCGACCGTGCCGTTGAGCTGCACCTTGGGATAGAAGTCGCCGATGGCGACGCCGATGTTGGCGGTCGCGGCATGCAAGGAATCCTCGGCGGCGCGGATGTCGGGCCGTCGCCGGGCCAATTCCGAGGGCACGCCGAGCGGGATGCGCGGCGGTCCGATGCGCACCATGCGTATTCCCAGTTCCGCCCGAAGTGCTCCCGGCGGCTGGTCCAACAGCAGGCTGAGCGCGTTGATGGCCTCGGATTCCTGCTGCTGCAGCTGTGGAATCTGGGCCCGGATGGATTCGACCTGGGCGGCAGCGTTCTCGACATCGAGGCCGTTCTGCAGACCGCGCTGCTGCCGATCCTGAGCGAGCTGCAGAATATCGCGGTCAACCTTCAAATTGTCGTTGGCAATATTGATCTGGGTCTGCACGCCGCGCAGCTGCATGTAGTCTCTGGCAAGCTCGGCGAGACTGGACACCAGCGCGTCGCGGCGCTGGTCGGCGGCCTGATCGACCTCGGCATCGGCCGACTCGACCTGCCTGCGGACACGGCCCCAGAGATCGAGTTCCCAGGAGGCGTCGAATCCGGTGTTGTATTCGTCGAGTGGGCCTATCTTGGTGCCGGCAGCGGATGGCCCGAGCAGTCCGGTCAAGAGGCTGGCAATGCCGTTGTTGCTGTACTGCTCACGGGTATATTTGGCACTGCCGTTGATCGACGGAAATTCGGCTGCGGCGGCGACGCCGCGTTGAAAGCGGCTTTCCGCCAAACGCAGGGTCGCGGTCCGGACGTCGAGATTGGCATCGGCGACACGCTGTTCGAGCCGGGTCAGGATGGGATCGCCGAATACGTTCCACCAGGTTGGATCAGTCGGTGCTGGCAGCCGCTTGGCGGCTTTGGCGTCCGCGTTGAGGAATGACACCTCCGGGAGGTGGGAATCCGGCTGGACGAAGTTCGGGCCGACGGTACAGCCCGCGATCACGGCGCAGGCGCCAACCGCGGCCATCAGGCTTCTGAGCTTGGGCAAGGTCATCAATGTGCCCCGCCCGGGCGGCCGCCGCCGGTCTTTGCTGAGAGAAGAAAGCAAAAGGGTACCGCGATGAAGGCGACGATGGCGCAATAAAAGAAGACGTCGGAATAGGCCAGGATCGTCGCTTGCGCCCGAAAGGCCTGGTAGACTTGCCCGATCGCGACCTGCTGGACCGCCATGCCGGCCCGCCCCATCGTGCGCAAGGTGTGCTCGTAGCTTGCAATCAAGGCCTCGTAAGGCTGGTGAAACGGGCTCGCCCATTGCGACAGATAGGTCTGATGAACCTGCGAGCGCTGGGTGACCTCCGCCGTCGACAACGAAATGCCGATTGAACCGAGCACGTTGCGAAACATCGAGAACAGCGCCGCCCCGTCGCCGTTGAGGCGGCGCGGCAATGTCAGATAGGTAACCGTACTGATGGGGACGAACAGGAAGGCAAGGCCGGCGGTCTGCGCCGTGCGCATCAACACCAGCGTTCGAAAATCGATATTCGGTGCAAGATGACTGGAATAAAGCAGCGCCAAGCCCATGATGGTGAAACCCATCGCGATGACGTAACGGGTCTGCACCACCGTCATCAGCCTGCCGACGATCGGTATCAATATGATGACCGCGACCCCTCCGGGGGACAAGACGAGGCCCGCCCATGTCGCGGTATAATCCAGGGTCGAGTGGGCGACTTGCGGGATGATAA
>Ga0326727_10025385_pt1 | contig 11115 bp, 9 predicted proteins | sample MB2enrmetagenome_FD_207643 | JGI IMG/M metagenome (GOLD analysis project Ga0326727, IMG submission 207643) | Lab enriched peat soil microbial communities from McLean, Ithaca, NY, United States - MB29MY | ecosystem: Environmental > Terrestrial > Soil > Wetlands > Peat | place: USA: New York... | reverse complement strand
TGGGCATGCAGCCGGTTCTCGGCCTCGTCGAAGATGACGGAGTTGGGGCACTTGATGACCTCGTCCGTGATCTCCTCGCCCCTGTGAGCCGGAAGGCAGTGGAGGACCAGGCAGCCTTTTTTGGCGAGCTTGAGCAGGCCCATGTTTATCTGGTAGCCCTTTAGATCTTTCAGCCTTTTTTCCTTTTCCGCCTCTTCACCCATGGAGACCCAGACATCCGTGTACAGGATATCGGCGTTCTTCGCCGCCATCTTAGGGTCTTTCGTAATTGAAATGTCGCCGCCCATGGCCTTTGCTTTCTTCACTACCCTAGGGTCCGGATCGTATCCCTGCGGACACGCCACGGCCATTTTCATGCCCATGATGGCCGAGCCCAGTAACCATGAATTGCAGACGTTATTCCCATCGCCGACCCACGCGAACTTCAGTCCCTCGAAGCGGCCTTTATGTTCCCGTATGGTCATCAGGTCTGCCAGGACCTGACAGGGGTGCTCGTGGTCCGTGAGCCCGTTAATGACCGGTACCAGGGAATTTTTTGCCATTTTCTTGACGGTATCGTGGCTCTTTGCCCGTATCATTATGCCGTGCGCATACCCGGAGATTATCCTTGCCGTATCCTCAATGGTCTCGCCTCTACCGAGCTGGGTAGTGCCGGGGTCAAGGAATATGGCATGACCGCCCAGGTCCGTCATCCCGACTTCAAAGGATATCCTGGTCCTGGTGGACGATTTTTCGAATATCATTGCCAGGCTTTTATTCTTCAGGTAGTCAGTGATGACTCCGTCTTTTCGCTTCCTCTTGAGGTCTTCTGCCATGTCGAGGATGTCGTTGATATCCTCGACACTCAAGTCTGCGATGGATATTAGATGCATTAAACCTCCGCTCTTTGAAAAGTTAATGAAATAAATAAAACGCTTTCAGATTATAAAACTATCCTCTGAGTGGCAGGGAATGGGGCTCTAAATGAAAAAAATATGGCTTTTATCTGTTTTTCGTACGTTTCACCGTCATCGCATTGAGCACATCCGGGCACACGAAGCTTGTTAAGAACACGAATGGTTTTTCTCACGAAGGCTCGCTGAAGCGAGCCTCACAAAGTCGACATGAAGACCACAAAGGATTTTTATGAAATTAGTTGCGGCGAAAAGGCTTGAGTGGATATAACAGATTATGAGAAAAGCTATATTTAAGCTACCCCCGACTATACCAGTAGTGGTGTTGATGAGAAAGTCGATGGTGTTTGAGGCTGCTGCTGTTCTTCTGCTGATACTATTGATTTTCGTTTTGTATGTGATGATAGCGAGCAGTGTACCTAGTGTAAAAGAACAGTGGAATACGACTGTCGGTCAAACACCATATATCTTTGCGGGCGATAACGGTACGCTTTACGTGTTCAGCGGCAATAATATAAGCCTCATAACGCCCGATGGTAATGAGAAATGGAGCGTAGGAATCCCCGCTAATTGGACGATCATCGACGAATTTGCACAATATTCACCATCTAGTTCTACGGGGGTCGTTTGGAGCGATTTAGGCCGGGGTACTGGTTTTAGGCCGGATTATGCCCCCGCAGTAGCATCGAGCGATGGCATACTATACGTGTATATAAGGCCAAACACTTTAGTCAATCCTAATTGTGAGAATCTAACCTATGGGCTTGAAAGGGCCCTCGGTCCTGATTGGGAGGATCAGCCATCATTTGCAAGGCTGATGGCAATATCGCCGGATGGCCAGGTCTTATGGATAAAACCGATAAGTAACGAGACTAATGCTAATATCGACAATAACTGGATGTCCATCGAAGACGTTTATATATCTAGTACCAATGATAAGATATACGTTTACCATCCTTATGAGCTGACAGTGCTTGATACCGATGGCACGATTTTATTCAATATCGATAACGTATCCGATCCGGCTGCTGTGGATAAGTACGGGGATATATTTGTAGTTCAATCTGAAAAACCTAATGTATACGATCCCAACGATACTTTAAGTGATTATAAGGTGCCCTCCAGCGTTATCGATGCTTATTACCCTAACGGCACGCTATGGTGGCAGAAGGATGTGGGAGAGCCGCTGGAGAGGCAGATATTGGACACTAATTTAGGGCCGGAGTACTGGACATTACCATTATACCATGATAATATTCTTTATGCGCCCATGCAAAATGGCATAGCTGCACTCAACCTGAATGGAACGGAGCTTTGGTCGGAGAACTTCAACATGGAAGTTAACCTGCTCTGGGCGATGCCATTCGACGCGCAAAACAACCTGTACCTGACCCTTAATCTCGAATACGCCGCAGAACACTATTCCGGGTTTAATTATCCTTTGTACATGATAAAACCTGATGGTAGCAGCTTTAACTATACAATGAGTCAGCAGATCGCCGGCCTTTCGAGCGCAAGTAATGGCATAGGCTATTTCATCAGTTTTAGTAATTATAATGCTACCCCGTTAAAACTCAGTGACATGGAAACGGTTAATATTACGGCCAATAACCTCCTGACAGGGAAGGACATATGGAGCTTTATCATACCGAACACAAATATTCAAAAATTGACTTTAACCCCTTCAAATATAGGTTTATTGGGTAGCCCGAACGCCGGGGCATATAACTCTATCCAATATAATCAAGAGCACCCTGAGCTTCAAAATCTCAGTAAGGATGCCATTGGTCCATGGGATATCGCAGGCGGAAATTGGTTTATCAACGTGTTAGCCAGTGATAACGTCGTATACGTTAGCTACTATGATTACAATTATGAGTACCCGGCTTCGCTAGCGCCTCCGATGTATTTCAATAATAGTTCGGACGCGTCACTTTATACAGAGGCGGCCGTACTCAACCGGTCGGATATAGACATCCTGAGCGGAATCCTCGCTCTAGATAATAGCGGCCATCTTTTATGGAACAGGCCCACAAGTTCAATGGTCACAGCAATGGTTGCGAATAACAGTACTATCTATTATAGTACAGAAAACGGTAATCTATCCGCCACACAGTTCAATATAGCCATAGGCTTCGCCTTAGCCGCCATTGTGTATCTTTTCCTTAGATTCTTTTGCGTAGGAGCAGTAGCTAGAGCAAAGGCAAGCCTGAACAAGAACGAAAAGCGTAACCAAATCTACGATTTCATCGTCAAGAACCCCGGGTTGACTATCTATGAGTTAGCAAGGGGCACTAAAATTAATATGGGCACGGCGCGATACCACGTTTTCATCCTGGGCATGAACCATAGGATAACGTCCTACAAGACAGAGGGTAAATATGTCAGGTATTTCACCAACTCCAACTCTTATAGCAGGGATGAGCAGCTCATACTATCAGTCATGCGTAGAGATATTATCGGTAAAGTTTTAATGCTCCTGTCGGAAAATCCATGTATGTCGATCACACAGATCTCGAAAGAGCTTAATCTTCAGGAAAGCGCCGTAAGCCGCTGTATAAAAGAACTCTCCGAGAAAGGAATCATAACAAGGGAACCGATTGGGAAAAAGTGTCTTTTAAACGATACACAAAGAGAGCACATTAATATAGCGATCAAACGCATTAATGGCGAATAAGAAATAGACGATAAAATTCATTATAGCATTTTCTATCTTTATTAACAATTTAGTTTATGATTTAGGATTAATGGACGGTTTACGAATCGTGAGATAAGGTTTATTTAACCATCTAAAGATATTAAAACGGTTATTATATGAGGCGTATGATAGCATCCACCATATTCCTATTAACTTTATTACTTGCGGTTAGCCTTGGCGTTAGCATATCCAATACTGCAGCCCAGCCGGCCACTCCAAACCCGAATGCAACCATCACTCCCGTTCCAGGCTCGGTAGCACCATATCCGAATGCGTCCATCATGGGCAGAGTGCTCGATGCGGATGGAATGCCCGTGGCTAATGCTATTGTCACATTGTATGAGAACGGGAATGTTGTACATGATGGCGGAGCCGTGTATGATAACCCACAGGCGTCAGCGCCCTATGTAGATGTTGAACCGCCCGGAGAACCTGCAAACCTGTATCAGCCGCCTTTGGAGGGTTCTTATCAATTTTTTAGTATTTATCCCGGTAACTATACGTTGACTGCGGATATCGATGGTTATACAAACTCAGTATTGGTAAATATAAGCAATGATACTCTACAACAGCCTTTCTCGACGCCTGAAAACGTTAATTATACCTCCATAGTGGATATTACTTTAAAGGATTATCTTGTGCCGAGCCTATCGCCAACACAAATGGCTTATACAGGCAGTATTACCGGGAATGTAACTGACTTACAAGGTATTCTATCGGGTGATACAAATGTCACTCTATGGCAGAATGGGCGGGTTGTAAGGATCCCGATGAACCCACAGATCTCTTACCGTAACGGCACATATCTATTTGAGCACCTCGCCCCTGGTGTATATCAGATAACATCTGAGGTACAGGGCCATAAGGGCCTACCGGTTTCCGTAAACGTAAGCAATAGTACGGTTAACGTTAATCTTACAATTCAAGGCTACTATATGATGTTGCCCCCTTCGCCCACATCTTTGCCGCCTCTTACGCCTGAACAATTAACACATAAAGGGATTATTACCGGATTCGTGTTTGATGGGAACGGTACAATTATTCCAGGGGCTTTAGTGAGGTTATGGCAAAATGGCTTGTACGTTCAGCTTCCCAATAATCCACAGCAAACAGCGACCGGACAAAATAACACTACTAGTGGATCCTTCATGTTCGGGCACCTTGCACCGGGCGTATACGAAATAACGGCGGAAGCAAATATTGATGACATAAGCCAGCCCGTCACCGTTCTCGTCAGTAATGGCACGGTAATTGCAAATGCCACGATCGAGAATTATACTTATACGCCGCAGACAACATATCCCATAACCAATTCTACGGAACAGAATAGTATACCAGTACCAACGCCACCAGGACAGGAAGGACCAACGACGACATCATCAATAGGCAGTCTCGCAGCATTGTTATGCATGATAATAGCTGCAGCATATATTTCAAAATATAAGAAATAATGAGCTCACAGATCAGCTATGATATATTCACATGACACCGATCCGCCATACTTTATGGTGTTGGTGAAAGCGTTGGTTATGTTGTCGCATCGTTAGATAAGCTTTATTTAACCTTATGATGATATTAAAATCGTTATATGAGAAAAGCGATTTTAGTCCTTGTATTGATACTGGTTATGTTATTCTTATCTGGCTTTAGCGATGGCCAAACTATCGCCACAACGCCAGCTGTTAATTCCACACAACCTATTATAGTCAATACGACGACCAATCTTGGCTCGTATGGCGATTGGTCAGGCTATGCCGTAAACCAATATGGCACTGGTATTGGTGATATTCCGATTACGTTACATATTATGGGCAACTATAGTAATCAAACTCCTTACGAGATTTATAGTGTGACCAGGATAACCAATAATAGTTCGCCGTGGATTGGCTATTTCAACTTTAATGACGTCATCATTAAACTGAGCGGTGTATCCTCACATTATGGATATCTGGATACGGTTGCCCCTATAGCAGATAACCAGACTATGTATGGGAGAACTGATAACCATACGTTGATGTATGACAGCGCATGTACGGTGGGCTCCCTAATTCTTACATCGACTCCAGGTCAACCGATTCATAGTGGTATCCCTATGTCATCTCCAATGATATCGGTTAGCCATAACAATGTCTTCCTGAATCAGAGTGTGACGGTTTCAGGACAAAATTTCACGCCGAATAGAATGGCAGTATTATATGTTGTATGGACTGGTTATAATTCTTCACAGAATTATTCAGCGAGAGTTGATACGAATGGTAATACTTCCTGGTCATTTAATGTTAGGATAGGAGAGTATTCTATCTATGCTCTGGATGGGAACTCTACTAGTAAAAAATCCAATACACTTACAATAAGTGCAAGCCTTAACGGTGCAACACCTTCGCCTGGATTTGCAGCAGATGTGATGATAATCGCATTGATAGCGACAGCAGCGGCATTAATAATTGAGGAAAGGTCAAAGAAAAAATAGGTATGATCGTGGTATTCCAATGAGCTTATTTAGAGAATGTGGGGAAGGGGTATTATGAATAAGTGGCTAATTGCTCTATCCTCGCTGTTGGTATTATTAGTATTGATCGTATTAGCATTGTACATATTCCCTATTACCGGTATATTACAGCCGCATGTTTCGGCGTTGCCTTCTAAGGTGGACGGTTTAACCCTTCAGGTTTCAGGTAATGATTATAAGGATAGCGATGGTTTAACGTCGGCAGAAAAATTGGATGCGATAGCTTTAGCACTTAACGATCCTACTATAATAGGAGCTATGCAGCAGGCTGTAGCTGTTAATAATTCTAATCCTCAACCACCTGATTATGATATGCCTCTTGCCATTGTTATAAGTAATGTCACCTCCGAGAACTCTAGTGAATTGATGGGTATGGACTCGGGGTTTTTGAACACATCATCTAAAACTGCGTATTTATACGTAAGTTTTAAAATCGCCTTCTCTGAGTTAGTAAACCAATATATCGTGTATGTGGATTTAACTAATAACAGGACGTTAGGATTATTAACATTCGAACACCTGGTAAGTCCTTTTGCAACGATCACCATACCTCCGGGTTCTATATGGTATACCCAGGTATCTGACTTAACAGGTTTAGCAGGGGGTTATGAGCCGGCAATGCAGCCTTACTTCAAGGTGAACATGGATGACGTTAATACGACTTCCATGGTTATACTATCAAAGAATAATTTCACTAAATTTAAGGAAGGTTTACCATATACGGCATTGAAGTACGTTGACTTCATGACAAATGCCACCATGATAGCCGATGGAAATCAACCGCAGCATATTGCATCCATATACGATGGAGTTGCCACTTGTACGGCAAATGTTAGTTTTAACAACTCAATCCCACCGGATGCTAACCCCGAATTCCCCAACTATTATTATTATGTGCTCATAGAGAATAAGGATCTAGACAAAGAGATCAATATAACATATAGTTATCAGGGATGATAACCCTCGATCGTGAATGGAAAATATGGTCGTTTTTACTATCGGAAGCGTATACCAAACGGTGAACGAAAAATAGAAATAAGTATGTATTTCGAAGATAACGGCATAGGGCACGAGCATTGAGCCCGGGATGACCAATATGTATTTAATCCCTCAGTATATGATGGGCTATGAGGATTATATATGGGGATTAATGATAGGATGAACAGGCTCCTGGTTTTAACCTTAGTACTATCCTTAGTACTCGTATCGGCGATAATTGCCGGGTGTGTATTTAATAGTACGCCCACGCCTACACCGACAGTAACGCCCACGCCTACTCCGCAACCTACTGTTATGGTGACTCCATCACCAATGCCCCCGACGCCGACACCGCAGTATTATTATCCATATCCGGTCGCCACGCCGACATTAACCAACGGCTCTCCGACGATCCATCCGGTGATGCCTGGCGAGCTTGGCCGACAATAGAAATTAAGTCATATCTCCGGCCATGCGGTAAAGTTTGCATGTTGAAACTAGTTTGAGAATAAGGTATAGGTTATTGCTTCTTCAACATTAATTAATTTTCACTTCGCCCGCAAGGATCTTTTTATAATCTTCATAATTTTTTTGTAATAATTCCGGTGCATCTAAGCCATATGGGCATTTGGATATGCACTCTCCGCAGTCAACGCATTCTTCAACTTTCTTCATCATTTCTTTTGCCTTAGGGGTCAGCCAATCCTGGGACGGCGAACGCCTGATCAAGTGGGACATCCTTGCGCAGAGATTGATCTCAATTCCGTTAGGATACGGCATGCAGTATCCGCAACCCCTGCAGAAATCGCCTGTTAGTTCCTGCTTTTCTTTTTCAATTGATGCCTTTCTTTCGTCGGTCAACTGTGGCGGGTTATTCATATAAGTTAAAAATTCATCCAGCTCAGATTCCCGCTGGATACCCCAGATAGGAAGCACATTATCGAACTGCGTCATAAATGCATACGCTGCGGCAGAATCCGTGATCAATCCCCCGGATAAAGCTTTCATGGCAATGAATCCCATGTCCGCATCCTTACAATTTTTTATCAGTTCAATCTCCTTTTCTGACGATAGATAATTTAACGGGTATTGCAATGTCTCATAAAGTCCGGAGTCGATGCACTCCTGGGCCACATCCAGTTTGTGATTCGTCAGGCCTATGTGCCTGATCTTGCCCTGTTTTTTCGCTTCCATCATGCATTCGTACATTCCCGCCCCGTCCCCCGGCTTGTAGCAAACGTCTGGCCAATGGAACTGGTAAATGTCGATGTAATCCGTCTTTAGTATTGATAAAGAAGTCTCTAGATCCTTCCAAAATGCTTCGGGCGTACCGGCACGCGTCTTGGTCGCTATGAAGACATTTTCGCGTATTCCCTCGAATGCCAGGCCAATTTTTTCCTCGCTGTCCGAGTACACGCGTGATGTATCGAAGAAGGTTATACCTCCTTCGTATGCCTTCCTTAAAATTTTAACCGCAGTCTCCGTATTTACTCTTTGGATAGGAAGCGCGCCAAACCCATTGCGGTCAGTTGCGATCCCGGTACTTCCTAATGTGATCTGTGCCATCGTTGTGTCTCCTCTTTATACGGCCTTTCACAATATAAAACCAGTAGCCACTGCCATATTTGCCACTTCCGATCGTTCTTGCTTCTATGTCTTCTTGAATACCTGTTTTGCCATGGCGACTCTCTTCTCCAGGTCGGGCCCTTCAAGTTCTTCTACAACGGATTCAAGGATCGTCGGTATATCAATGTGCTGGGGACATTTTTCAAGGCATTCTCCACATTGTACACATCTGGATGCGAATTCAGGCTCTCCTACAGATAGGACTCCGCTCAGCCTTACCGCATAGTGGAACTTTGCCCCTTCCGCATCGCCGGACATGTACAGGTTGTTGTAGTCCTCGAAGCAGAATGGAATATTCACACCGCTCGGACAGGGCATGCAGTATCGGCAGCCTGTGCAGCCTACTTTCATCAGCTCACGGTATTTCCGCTCTACTTTTTTTACCAGTTGCAGCTCAGCTTTAGTCAGAGAATTCGGGTAAGCATTATCGGCCACCGTAAGATTCTCTTCAATATGTGTTTCCTCATTCATCCCTGAAAGGATGACCGTTACTTCCGGATGGTTCCATACCCAGCGAAGAGCCCATTCTGCCGGGGTCCTCTTTGTCGTGGCCTCATCCCAGATATCTTTTACTGCAGGAGGCACAGGGCTTGTGAGGTTCCCTCCGCGCAGCGGCTCCATAATGACCACCCCAAGGCCTTTTGAAGCTGCATATTCCAAACCATCGGTCCCTGCCTGGTTCTTTTCATCCAGGAAGTTGTACTGGATCTGGCAAAAGTCCCAGTCGTATGCGTCCACTATCCTATTGAAATCCTTCCCCGCGCCGTGGAAGGAAAAACCCGCGTTAGTTATGCGGCCGTCGGCCTTGGCTCCGTCAAGGAAATCGGCTATGCCCAGCGTTTCGACATTGTCCCATAGCTCGCCTAGCAGAGCGTGTACGAGGTAATAGTCAATATGGTCTGTGTTGAGCCTCTCCAGCTGAGCATTCATGAAATGGTCCATGTCCTTCCGGCTCTTTAGCAGCCAGGTGGGGAGTTTTGTCGCGAGTTTAACTTTTCTGCGGTATCCGTCAGCGAGAGCACGTCCTAGAAAAAGCTCGCTCTGTCCCCCGTGATAGGGCCAGGCGGTATCAACGTAGTTTACTCCATGGTCTATCGCATAGCGTACCTGCTTTGTGGCTCTTTCTTCGTCGATAGAACCATCCTCTTTCACGGGGAGGCGCATACATCCGAATCCAAGGATTGAAAGTTCGTCTCCATTTTTGGGCATTTTTCTATACAACATTTTCATTCACCTTTGAATAGTTCCCTTACTTTTTCACCCCGATTCTATGCAGCCACTCCGATACCTCTTTCTGCGCTTGTTTTACGCCACTTCCCCGGACTGCGAGGCCATCCAGAATAGTCGACCGCGTGCAAAGATCTTTGATATCAGAAACACTTCGCCCCAGGCCGCTTCCCTCGTTTGTGCAAAACGGTACAATGGTTTTTCCTGAAAAATCATATTCTGACAAAAACGTTGCAACGGGCATGGGTATCGTACCCCACCAGTTGGGATAACCGACGAAAACCATATTGTACGGTTCCATGTTCGCAACTTTCGTTTTAAGCTCCGGCCTAAACTTCTGGCTAAGTTCCTTTCGTGCCTGCTCCACGACCTCATTGTAATTGTGGGGGTATGAATTGATGGCTACAATTTCAAAGATATCTCCGCCGACGCTTTCATGTATTTGATTAGCAATTACGCGCGTGTTACCGGAATGTGAAAAATAAGCCGCAAGTACCTTCTTTTCTTTGCCAGAGGTATTATTACTACTAGTCTTTGCTGTCATCTCATTTCTTCCGCCCGTTCCTTGACTTGCAGATGGTGCTAAAACATTTTTCAATTTTATCATACTTCAACTGCTATTATCAATATCGCCTTATGCGGCTATAGTATACAATAGGAACATAGGGTATAAATATGGAGTACAAACATTCATGTTACATACGAACAGGATTGATACTATGGACGATAGTCCTAAGAAATACAAGTATAACTGGGGAATCGATGCGACCCTGGATGTGATCGGGGGCAAATGGAAGCCGCTGATCATATATGAGTTAAGAGATGAGACACTACGTTTTAGCCAGTTACTGAACAGGGTGCAGCCCAAGATCACCCAGAGGATGCTCACAAAACAGCTTCGCCAGCTTGAAGAAGACGGCCTTATAACCAGAAAGGTTTACACGCAGGTCCCGCCTAAAGTGGAATATTCGCTTACGGAAACAGGAAAATCCCTGATGCCTATCCTCGACCAGCTCTGTGAGTGGGGATACGAACACATGGGAGACCGCATCGAGTACAAATGTGAATAGTAAATAGCACTTCTTTATCAGGTTCTGTAACGTCTTCGGCCGGTAGTAGATTATATGGCAGTAAATCGGTTAGTTTAATACTTCATCAACAGATGAAGTTACGGAGCCACGATA
>Ga0326727_10025384_pt1 | contig 11115 bp, 10 predicted proteins | sample MB2enrmetagenome_FD_207643 | JGI IMG/M metagenome (GOLD analysis project Ga0326727, IMG submission 207643) | Lab enriched peat soil microbial communities from McLean, Ithaca, NY, United States - MB29MY | ecosystem: Environmental > Terrestrial > Soil > Wetlands > Peat | place: USA: New York... | reverse complement strand
GCTATTCGGGTACGAAAAAGGCGCTTTTACAGGGGCCGCGGCCAGAAAACCGGGGAAGTTCGAGCTCGCGGACAAAGGGATTATCCTTCTCGATGAAGTGACGGAGGTGGACCTTAGATTGCAGGCGAAACTCCTCAGGGTCCTGCAGGAAAGAGAGGTCGAGGTCATCGGCTCGAAGTACCCGAAGAAGGTGGACGTGAAGGTGATCGCCACGACGAACAAGAACCTCGCCAAACTCGTGCAGGAAGGGAAATTCCGCGAGGATCTCTATTACAGGCTCAATGTGTTCCCCATCGTGGTCCCCCCCTTGCGGGAAAGAAGGGAGGACATCCCCGAACTTACCGCGCACCTCCTGAAGAAGTATGCCCGCGGGACGGATACCCGTATAAGCGCGGAGGCGATGGATTACCTTATGCAAAAAAGCTGGAAAGGGAACGTCAGGGAACTGGAGAACGCGGTCGCCAGGGCTTGCATCCTCTCCGACTACACGGTCATTAAGCCGGCGCACCTTCAGGATCCCTGCGACGAGAACGAGCAGGCGACCCCGAGGACGTCCGTGGACGGCGTGGGTTCGGTGAAGGATATGGAGATGAAGCTGATCCTTGATGCCCTGAAATCGATGAATGGGAACCGGACAAAGGCAGCATTTGTCCTGGGAATAACCTCGAGGACTTTAAGAAATAAAATAAAAGAATATCGGGACCTGGGTGTTGCGGTCCCTTAAGGGAGGGCTTCTTGGAAATAATCGGTCTCCTTGAGAAAGCGCTCGATATACGGGCTTTTTATCACCGGATACTGGCGAGCAATATAGCCAACGTAGAAACACCGGGATATAAGGAGAAAGATATAGACTTCAGGAAGGAACTGGACAGTTTGATGGGAGGACCCGCGAATATCGAGGTAAAAGTGAAAGACGCGATCGATGGCGGCATGGCCTCCGTCGATGGAAATACCGTGAGCATGGAGGACCAGATTGTCAAGATGACGGAAAACACCTTGATGTTCAATTCCCTCGTCCAGATGATTAACAAGAAGTTTTCCATGATACGCTATGCGATTAACGAAGGGAGGAAATAAGATGGGGATGCTCGATATCCTGCGCATAAGCTCTTCAGGCATGAAGGCCCAGAGGACGAGAATGGAGGCTATTGCGACGAACCTGGCGAATGTCCATTCGACGAAGACCGAAGAAGGGGGTCCTTTCAGGAAAAAAGAGGTGGTTTTTGCCCCCGCGGATGTCTCGGAAGAGACGCCGTTCGGGTCAGTGCTGGAGCATAAGATGGAAGGGGTGAAAGTCGAGGAGGTAGTCGAAAGCGCGAAGCCCTTTGAGCGGACGTATGATCCCTACCATCCCCATGCAGACGCCGATGGCTACGTGTCACTTCCCAACGTCAACGCGATGGAAGAAATGTCGGACATGGTGGCGGCGACAAGGGCCTACGAGGCGAATGTCAACGTGGCCGGGAGTGTCAAGCAGATGTTCCAGAAATCTCTGGAAATAGGCCAGTAGGGCTTTTGTTTGAGGGGGAGGCCCCGGCGGCTTTGCCGACGGAGGGGGCGACGCTAGCCCCAATAGGAGAGAGCCATGAAGATAGAAAAGGTCGTATTCGACAATTTCGCGCTGGACGAAGGGGCCAAGGTGAAGAAAGGAGCGGCTTCCTTCTCCGAGATCCTGAAAGAGTCGATCAGCAAGGTGGCCGAGCTTGAAAAAGAGGCTAGCGAGCAGGCGGAGAAACTCACTAAAATGGAAACCCAGGATGTCCATAACACTATGATCTCCGTTCAAAAGGCGGACCTGAGCTTCCAGATGATGATGCAGATAAGGAACAAAATTATCGACGCGTATCAAGAAATAATGAAAATCCAGGTATAGATAGATGGACGCGTTCATCGCCAACCTGAAGACTCATCTCAAAACCGTACCCAGGAACACACTCTATCTCTACCTTATGGTCCTGGTGGCGGTTGTCGGCGGGTCTGTTATCGGACTTTCTGTCCTCCAAAAGGAAGATTATCAGCCGTTGTTCACAGGGCTCGCCACCGAGGATGCGTCCACGGTGGTGGCGAAGCTGAAGGAGCAGAAGGTCCCTTACAGGCTGGGCGTAAACGGAACGACCATATCCGTGCCGAAGGAGAAGGTCTACGACGTAAGACTGCTCCTCGCCGGTCAAAATTCACTACCCGGCTCGGGCGGGGTAGGCCTGGAGCTGTTCGATAAGACCAACTACGGCATGACAGAGTTCATGCAGGGCATTAATTATAAGAGGGCCATACAGGGGGAATTGACGAGAACCATCAATCAGATGCCGGAAATCCGAGCTTCCAGGGTTCATATTGCCATACCCGAGAAGACGCTCTTCACGGAAAGGGAAAAGGAGGTGACGGCATCGGTATTCCTCAAACTGAAACCGGGCAGAGAGTTGGGGAAGGAACAGGTAGCCGGAATAGTGCAGCTTGTGGCGGGCAGCATAGAGGGGCTGAAGGCCGAGAACGTGGTGGTTATCGACTCCTCCGGGAAGATCCTTCACAAGAGCGGCGATACGGATTCCGCTTTTAGCATGTCCGGTCAGGAATACGAGCTGCAGAGGAATGTGGAAAGGAAGATCGAGGAGTCGGTCCAGTCGATGCTCCAGACCTTCCTTATGAACAGCAGATCCATCGTGAGGGCAAGCGTCGAGCTCAACCTGCGGAAGGTGGAGAAAGTAGAAGAGGAGTATGCCCCGGACAAAGCCGTGGTAACGAGCCAAAAGAAGGTCAGGGAAAAGTCGGTGAGCGGGAAACCGAAAGCAGGCGGGGTCCCCGGTGTCGCGGCCGTTGCTGCGGCCGCCGCCGCCAAGGCGAAGCACGCGGGGCCGAAACAGGAAGAACAGAACCTTAACGAGACGGAAAGGGAAGACGTACAGGTCAACTATGAAGTGAGCAAAACGGTGAGAAAGATCGTCGAGCCTTTCGGTGATATAAAGCACATCTCTCTCGCCGTCCTCGTCGACGGAAAATACGAAAAGATAAAAGGGCAGAACGGCGAGGAGCTGAAGTATATCCCGAGGTCGCAGCAGGAACTGGGTAACATACGGAACCTGATCTTGAGGGCGGCCGGTTTGAACGAAGAGCGGGGCGATAAAATCGAGGTCTTGAACATGCCCTTCGAGGTCGAGAACATACCGGAAGAAAAGAGCCTCTTCGGCAGTGCGGACAACAAGGAGCTTGTGCTCAATCTGGGAAGGTATGTTTTTTACCTGATCATCGCGCTGTCCATATTCTTTCTCATTCTGAGGCCGTTCTTCAAGATATTCCAAAGGAAGGAAGAAGCTCTTCCCCTGCAAAAGATAAAAGACATCTACATGAAAACCGGAGGAGCAGCAGCTGCGGCTATTCCGGCGGGAGACCAGACTCAACCGGCGCTAGGTGAAGCGTTCAAAGACAAAGCCCTCGTGGGATCGGTAATACGGGAATGGGTTAAGGAGAACGTGTAATGGATGCACCCGTAGAGCTTCCAGGTATAAAAAAAGCCGCAATACTCCTGCTTACGATGGATGAAACCCTCTCGAAAGAGGTAATCAAGGAGCTGGATGAGGACGAGATAGAGGCGGTCGGACAGGAAATAGCCAAACTGCGCCTTGTGCCGCACGAGATGGTGAGCAAGGTGCACGAGGAATTCGCCAGGAAGATTGATGGGCGCAAGAAAAATGTCGTCGGTGGGGAAACAAAGTTTAAAATGCTCATCGAAAACAGCCTGGGCAGCGAAAAGGCGGAACTTTTCATTGAGAATATGGAATCGCGGAGGGGCATGCCGGGTGATTTCCTGAGAACTGCCGACGCCAGGATACTGGCGAACGTCTTACGCGGGGAACACCCTCAGACTATTGCATTGGTCCTGTCGATATTGAGTATAAGGAAGGCCTGCGATCTTGTGACGTATCTTCCGGAAAAAATCCATCGCGATGTGGTCTCGCGGATGGCATACCTGGAAAAAGTGGATAAGAAAATCATCCAGGACGTGGAGAATGTCCTCAAGGAGCAATTGGAGACCACCGGCGCCGTAGAGGGCAGACAAATAGGCGGGGTTGAGATGGTGGCGAACATACTCAACCAGATGGACAGAAAGCTTGAATCGGAGCTGTTGGGAAAGATAGAGGAAGAAGACGCGAGCCTTGCGGAGCGGATACGACAGCTCATGTTTACCTTTGAAGACCTCATGAAGATCGACGACCGGGGCATGCAGACGCTGCTGAAGGAAATTACTTCGGAGGATGTCAGTCTCGCCTTGAAGGGCTCTTCCGATCATATTAAAGAGAAAATCTTTAAGAACATGTCGGAGAGGGCCGCCGCGATGCTCAAGGAAGACCTGGAGGCAATGGGTCCTGCCAGGGTCTCCGACGTCGAACGGGCGCAGATAAAGATCGCGATGGTCGCCAAGAAGCTGGAGTCTGAGGGCAAAATAATACTCACGAAGGGCAATGAAAGATTCGTCTAGGGCGTCGATACCATTTACTTTCGACGACCTCGGTGTAGTTGGGCATGAAAGACCCGAGGCCGGGTTCGTCTCCTATTTTCGTCCCAGGGCCGCAGAGGCAGAGATTGAAGAGACGGTCGAGGAGCCGCCTCCGAGTCTCGAAGACCAGGCCAGAAAAGTGTTCGAAGACGCGTACGTGCAGGGGGAAAAGGCAGGCTGCGATATGGGCATGCGGCGGGTTGACGCCATCGCAAAAAGGCTTGAGAAACATATTGAAGAAGTGACGTTATTCAAGGGTGTCCTCGAGGAGAGATATGAGGAATTGGCGGTCGAGCTTGCCCTGAAGTTCGCCGAAACGATTGTCCTCCAGGAGTGCGCGGAGAAAAGAGACGTGTTGGCGGCCATGATAAGAAAGGCCATGGAGATGTGCGAGGAGAAAGGCGAGATCGTCATACGGGTCAGGGCGGAGGATGCCCGCTATATAGAGGGTATCCGCTCCGATCGCATCAAGGTGATCGCCGACGACACGCTGAAGGATCCGGGCTTTATGATCGAAACACAGGTGGGCGACATAGACGGAAGGATCAGTTCCCAGATTGAAGAGCTCAGAAGCGCGCTGACCGGTGATCATGAGTGATGAACGGCTTCTGTCGAAGGTGACAGGAAAGCTCATCCATCGCTATCCCTACAGGATATACGGAAGAGTAAACCAGGTAGTGGGCCTTGTGATTGAGGGCAGGGGCCCATTGTCGTCAGTGGGTGACTCGGCGCTGATCTACCCGCTCGACGACTCGCCTCCCATACATGGGGAAGTCGTCGGTTTCAGGGGCGGAAAAACCATGCTTATGCCCCTTGGCGATCTGAGGGGCATCGGCATAGGGTCACGCATACTCTCGAAGAAGCAGACCGTAAGCACCACCGTGGGCGACGCCATCCTGGGACGGGTCATAGACGGTCTGGGTCACCCTATCGACGGGAAGGGGCCCTTGAGCTGCCGCGAATCGATCCCCATTTATCAGGCTGCCGCCAACCCCATGAAAAAGCAGCGTATTGCCGAGCCCCTTGACCTGGGCGTGAGGAGCATTAACGGCCTTCTCACCTGCGGGAGGGGGCAGAGGATGGGGATATTTGCAGGATCGGGCGTCGGGAAAAGCGTCCTCCTCGGCATGATAGCCCGCCATACCGAGGCAAAGGTGAACGTCATCGGCCTGATCGGGGAAAGGGGCAGGGAGGTGCGGGAGTTTATAGAAAAAGACTTGCAGGACGGAATCAATCATTCGATAGTCGTGGTCGCGACTTCCGATCAGCCGCCTCTCATCAGGGCAAGGGCCGCTTTTCTTACCATCGCCCTTGCCGAATATTTCAGGGACCGGGGAAACGACGTGCTTTTGCTCATGGATTCGCTGACGCGCTTCGCCATGGCGCAAAGAGAGATCGGCCTTGCCATAGGGGAGCCGCCTACGACAAAGGGGTATCCGCCGAGTGTCTTTTCTCTGCTTGCGAAGCTTCTCGAGAGGGCAGGCAATGGAGAAGGCGAGGGCACCATGACAGGCATTTATACGGTGCTGGTGGAGGGCGACGACCTTGATGATCCCATAGCCGACGCAGCGAGGTCAATCCTCGACGGCCATATCGTGCTCTCCAGAAAGTTGGCGAATGGAAACCATTACCCGGCGGTGGACGTGCTCAAAAGCGTCAGCCGGGTAATGAAGGACATCGTGGCCCGGCAGCAGACGGAGTACGCGGGCAAGATCATCGAGGTGCTGGCGGAGTATGAGAGGGCTGAAGACCTCATCAATATAGGGGCATACGCGTCAGGCAGCAACCGGAAAATAGACTATGCAATCTCCATGATGGAGAAGGTGAAGCTTTTCCTCATCCAGAAGAGCGACGAAAAGGCCACCCTTGAAGAAACGATCAACAGCATGAGGATACTCTTCTATGTTTAACTTTCGTTTCAGCAGGCTGATGGAGATCAAGGAAAAGCTGCGCGAACACAAACAGGGGGAGCTGGAGAGCGCGATTGCGGCCTCGGAGACGTTGATGCACCGGATCAGGGCAATGGAAGAGGAGATCGTAAACCGCTACAACGGCATGGTGAGCCGGTGCATAACGGGAGAGCAATTTTCTCTGCTGATCGGTCATCTGACCCACCTGGACGGAAAAAAAGCCGCCATGAGGGAAGAGAAGGAGAAAACGGATAAGCGAATCAACGCCCTGAGAAAAGAGTTGTTAGGTCTCACCATGGAAGTGAAGATGTTTGAGAAATTGAAAGTGAAGGCCCTTCAGGCGGCAAGGATTGCATCGGCCAGGAAAGAGCAGAAAATGATGGACGATCTCGCCCTCAGGGCGGAAAGGAAGGTGGAAAAGATGCAACAGGAAAATTCTTCCGGATAGGAACTTTTTGAGTCCCCCTCCGGAATAATTTTCCGGATGGGAACTTTTTGAGTCCCCCTCCGGAATAATTTTCCGGATGGGAACTTTTTTCCCCGCACCACACCCTGCCTTTATGCACCACTCTCCAATGTTGTCTTACTCTCCCAACGTAGTTAAGATGCGGCATGTTTTTTGTTATAGGGTCCTCTCATGCAACAGACAATACTGAACCTGCTGACAACGTGCATGACGGAGCTCAAGGCAACAACCGCGGGCCTCAAGGTCCCGGCCGCGCTCTCCGGCGACAGCCCTTTTGGGGTTCTGCTGAGTCAGGCAATGGACGAGGGCTCGCTGCAAGGAGCCGCCGGCGGTGTTGCGCAGGTAAAGTCGTCCGCACCTCTTGATCTCCCGGCCCTCCTGTTGGCGTTCCTGGGGGAAAACGTGGAAACTTCCGGCCAGGCCGCGCAGGCGACCGCGGGGCTGGCGTTGCTTCAGACGGCGAGTGACAAGGGCCTGAAGGCGAGTGTTAAGCCGGCAGCCGGAAGCACGCAGGATGAGGGGACGATTGCAGGCACACACCTCAAATCAGGGCAACAACTGCAAGACCTCATCATGGGGCTGCTGGCCCTGGTGATGACGAACGAGACCGGGGCCGGAAGTCAAACGGCCGCGGCAACGGGTTCGGATTCAGGGGAAGAGAAGGCTGCCGCAGCACAGGACAATGGGATCACTACCGGTGTGAAGAGCGGCGACGACGACGGCCCGTCTCACCGGGGCAAAGCGTCGTCGAATAGCGGCGCATCGAATAGCGCGTCGGAGACGGATAACCGGCATCTCCTCGATACCCTGGCGCTCCTGCTCTTTACGGGGCTTGAGACAATCCGGGGAGAGCCGGGCAAGGAATCGGGAACATCCGGCGAGACACAATCTCTCCTGCCGAAAGACGGTGGGGCCGAGAAGGGAGTTGCGGCGGCGCAGCCTGCGGCCGGCGGACAGACTGTCGAAAGCGCCCATACGGAGGGCCGGGAGACAGTTGCATCGCCGGGGGACGAGCCGAAGGGGTTTGCAGCGCGTTTTCTCGACGCAGTGACGGAAGCGGTCACATCCACAGGAACGGCGGCGGTCACATCCACAGTGACGTCGGCGGTCACCTCCTCAGGGACGGAAGCCCCCACATCCACAGGGACGGCGGCGGTCACATCCGCAGTGACGGAAGCCCCCACATCCACAGGGACGGCGGCGGTCACCTCCACAGGGACGGAAGCCCCCACATCCACAGGGACGGCGGCGGTCCGGGCGGAGCTTACCCTCATGCCGGCCGGGGGGACCGGTGCGGGCGAAAACGGTCTCACCCTGCAGATATCCGTGGGTAACGCCAGGGCCTTCGGACAGACAAGCCTGGGAGGGGAAACGGCGAGAGGCGGCACGACGGGGGTTAAAGGGGCACTCGGCCCATCATCCGACGGCGCGGTGACCGTCGTCAAAGAGCTGGCGCCCCTCCTTTTCGAAGGCCGGGACGGGAGCGCGTCACACGATCCGGCGGCGGGCAAAGAAAGTCCAGGTGCGAAGGAGGTCTACCCGATCGTACTCAATGAGCACATTTCGATAAATGACGAACCGACGCAGGAGCAGCAGGTGTCGGGGCAGCAGGCCTCCGCCGGCACGATCGAGAGGTTCGATCGGGTCATGGAACAGGTCGGGGGCGGGACAGGTCTGCATGACATGACGGTCAGGCTCACGATAGGGAGCGACGAAAGCCTCGTCCTCGGCTTGAAGGACCTCGGCCAAACGGTAACGGTGGAAGTCAAGGGTTCGAATCAGGGGATGATAAACCTGCTTCAGTCGCAGCGGGACGTCATCATCAGCCACCTGGAAGGCAAGGACATATCCGCGAACATCATCATCGACCCGAATGCCTCAGGGACGTCCGAGAAGAGGGAGAGGAGAGAGATGAGGCAAAGGACCTCAGCCGCTCGCGCGAAAGTCGGCGGGGGGTTCGACGGGTTACTCGAAATATTCGCGTAAAGGAGGGCACCATGGCTGCGGGAACCAGTACTGCAACGGCTGTCTCGGGAGCGGGCACAACCGCCTCTTCGACGGGGTCCAACTTATCCACGATAACCAACACCGAATTCCTTCAGATTTTGATCGCGCAGCTACAGAACCAGGATCCGCTCAATCCTACCGATCCGGATCAATTTGTGACGGAGCTGGCCGAGATGACGCAGGTCCAGTCGCTTCAGAGCATGCAAACATCTCTTTCGGACCTGGCGACCAGTCTCGGCACCGGGTCTATGAGTCAGTGGGCCTCGGCTGTGGGCGACTACATGGAGGTAAACGACACGTCCATATCGCAAGGGGACGAGGTGGTCCTCTCCCCGACGAGCACCAATTACAGCCAGATAACGCTGAACCTGACGAGTAAATCGGATGGAAGCAGCAAGCAGGTGACGTTTAGTCCGGGTAACTCCCTGGTGTACAACGATACAAGCGGGAACTACACGGTAGCGGGGGCGACGGCAACAGTGAACGGCCAGTCCGTCACGTGCCCCACACAGGTGTACCGGCAAATAACCGGCGTGCAGTCGAGCAGCTCCGGGGTCAACCTGGTGGCAAGCGATGGGACGACGTACGCAACAAGCGCTATCTTAGGACTAACCAAATAACGGAAAGGGGGACAGCATGCTCACTTCACTCTATTCGGGAATAAGCGGCCTTTTGGCCAACAGCGAGGCGCTCGACATCGTGGGCAACAACATATCGAACTCCAACACCACGGGTTTCAAGTCAAGCAGCGCATCCTTCGAAGACGTGCTCTACCAGACGATAACAGGCACAAGCGGTACGGGACAGGTGGGAACAGGCGCGGCGCTGGGCGCCGTTAAGACGGATTTCTCCGAGGGGTCGATTGAAACGACGGACTCCGCGACCGATCTGGCAATCGGCGGACAGGGGTTTTTTATCGTGAAGAAACCGGGGGACAGCACGGATTACTACACGAGGGCTGGCGGGTTCAGCCTTAATACGGCCGGCAATATGGTCGACGCCAACGGCGATTACCTTCAGGGCAAAGTGATGGATCAGACCACCGGAACGGCCACGGGGGTCGATACGAATATCAACATATCCCAGCAGCCAAGCCAGCCAAAGGCCACGCAGACCCTGAATATGGTGGTCAATCTTGAGTCGGACTCGGCGTGGAAGGGCGAGTCCACGGTGACAAGCGGGGCAGCCATCACCTCTATCTCGGCAGCCGCCGGCCAGTTCCCTGTAGCGGGCAATTATGCCCTTGCCGTGACCGGTGCGGCGGATGTTAACGGTAATTTCCCTGTGACATTGACCATGCCCGATGGTACTGTCGTCACGGGGACCGCAGTCAGTAATGGCAACGTCACCGATTTCACCGGCACGGACTCCAACGGAAAGACGGTCGATACGGGACTCGATCTCACCTTTGGCATCTTGTCGACGACCGCCACCAGTGCCTACACCGTGACGGGCGGCACGGGCATCAGCGCTGTTGGCCTGGCTACCGGCAAAACCCCGGCAACGGGCGACTACTCGTTTGCCGTGACCGGTGCCGCAGTGGCCGGCACTTTTCCCGTCACCGTCACCCTTCCCGACGGCACTGTCGTTACGGGGACGGCGACCAGCGCCGGCAGCACAACCGACTTCACCGGCACGGACTCCGGCGGACAGGCGGTCGATACGGGACTCTCTCTCACCTTCGGCACGTTAGCCGCCGCCGGCGCGGGGAGTACGGGTACGTTCACCGTTTCCGGAGGGGGCAACGCCAGCGCGTTCACCCTTTCGGGTTTTGACGGCACGTCCGCGACCACCCAATCTAATACGTCAAACTATTCGTCATCCGAAACGGTGTACGATTCACTCGGCACGGCCCACACGGTAACGGTCGATTTCCGGAAGGAGTCCGTAGACGCCACCTCTCAAACATCGACGTGGGGCTGGAATGTGACGGTAAGTGGAGGGGATACGGTGGTCTCAGGGGGGTCGGGGAGCATGACGTTCAATGAAAACGGCGTCCTTACTTCAGGCGGGACACCGCAAGCCGTCACCTTCGATTTCGTCGGGGCCCAGCAAAATCAGATCATCAACCTCGTGTTAGGGTCGACGTCCGGAGAAGGCTCATCGACGCAGTACAGCAGTGCTTCGACGACCACCTACGTGGGGCAGGACGGGTACGCCCCAGGCGTGCTCCAGAGCATCAGCGTAAGCAACAATGGCATTATCTCGGGCACGTATGACAACGGACAGATATTGAAGCT
>Ga0326727_10025383_pt1 | contig 11116 bp, 11 predicted proteins | sample MB2enrmetagenome_FD_207643 | JGI IMG/M metagenome (GOLD analysis project Ga0326727, IMG submission 207643) | Lab enriched peat soil microbial communities from McLean, Ithaca, NY, United States - MB29MY | ecosystem: Environmental > Terrestrial > Soil > Wetlands > Peat | place: USA: New York... | reverse complement strand
AAATTCCACGACTCATGGATCGTATCCAGCGCATACGTCGCAGCCAGCGTTCCATATTGTCCCGCCACCCCCGGATCCACCTCCAGCCCCAGCGCAATCGCCTTCCCCAGCATCCAACTGAACGTAATATCCGATAACCCCGTTTCCGGGTAACCTCCGCCCACGTCGCAATGCACCCCCGCAAACCACACCTGCTCCAGCCTTTGTCCCGGGTTCGGCGGATTCGGCGGTGTCCATAGCGTCGCCGGGAATTCCTGCCGCCGTTCATTGATCGCCAATGCGTGATACGCATTCTGCACATCCGGATGCAGATTCGTATCCAGAAATCCGTATAAGATCGGATCCACCTGTCCAAACAGCGCCGGAATCCCCAGCGATCCCACCGTATCCCACACCCCCACCATCTTGATCTTCGCGTCGTACAGATTGTAATTGCCCAGGCTTGCAAGAAGCGCCGCCCGCTGAGCCGGGTTACGGTAGGCCTGGAACGCCACGTTCACCATGTCGTCGTCAAAGTTGGCCGTAGGTAATCCACATATCGCGATCATCCCCGCCAGGCTCCGTGCCGTAAACGCTCCCCGGCTGAATCCAAACAGAAAGATTTCGTCATCCTGCTCATACACATGCGCGATCTTCGTATAACCATCCTTGATCTTCTGGAACAGTCCGTCCCCCATCGCCCCTCCGCCCAGCTTCTGGAGCGGCGTCCCGTCCGAGCCGACTCCGTCGTCATAGTACGGCGCCTGGTCCGATGTGATCGGCAGCGCCCGAAACAACTTATACACATTCGTCTGGTTTTGCGGGTCATCCCAAGTCCCGTCCGCACAGAATACAATTCGTTTGCTCATATGATGCCTGCCTCCGTTCTTGTATCTCCATTCTTTCCGCCCCTCGCCCTCCCGTCAATAGGTGAATACCACCAACGCTCCAAGACTTTCCCTCTCCCCATCAAGGTCCGCACCCGCAGTGCTCCCTCTCCTCTTCAAAAACATGGCCTATTTCGAGTTCCGCCCGCTCCCCCAGAAATCTGACTCGAAAATTCAAGGGCTGAAAGCCCCGCCTGAAGCGAAGCGGAGGCCCAGGAAAGCGAACGTTTGAGCATCAAGGGCTGTAGGCCCGTCACAATTTTCATGTCGCGTGGAACCCGACCGCGAGCATGGATATCTGCGGTAAAAAAACTCCTCCCACCGGTCGTCAACATCCCTTCTCGGATCAGGCTGGAAACCAAACCAGTCATTTCTTCCGGCAAAAATTCACCCCATCTCCAATCGTCAACAAAACCGAATCCACCCGCGGGTCGCTCGCAAGCTTTTTATTAAGTGCACTCACAGCCTTCGCGTTCTCATCGCCTTGGGCAGGTTTCACCACCGCTCCATTACGCAGCATATTGTCAAAAAGCAGAACTCCATTGGACCGCATGTGTGGCAGGAGCAACTCGTAATACGTGTCGTAACCGGGCTTGTCTGCATCAATGAAAGCAAAGTCGAACATCTCCTCATGATGCAACTTCCGGAGCACCGCCTTTCCATCACCCAACCGAAGCGTGATCTTGGAAGTAACCCCTGCATCCTTCCAATATCGACGCGCGATCCGTGTCCATTCCTCGCTTTGATCCACACAAACGAGACGACCATCCTCTGGCAAACCCAAAGCGATGCAGGTGGCGCTGTACCCCGTGAAAGTCCCAATCTCAATTGCGGATTTCGCACCGATGCAACTCACGAGCATGCTCATAAAACTCCCCTGGTCCTTCCCAATCAGCATTTCCGAAATCTCACCCAACCCCTCCGTTTCCGCCCGCAACTGATCAAGCAGCGCGATATGCGCCCCCGAGCTATGCCGGCACACATAGTCGAAAATCTGGTTCGTAAGTCTTGTAAATTTTGGTTTCATGCTCGAATGCCGACTGTAAATGCGCTGTGGTTCATTAACTTTTTCGCCCCAATATCATATCCTTTGCATTATCCTTGGTTTCGATGGATGGTTCGTCCGTGGCGAGGGAGGGTGAACAGAAAGCTATAAATAGAATAGTGGACGGAGAGTCTCAAGGTAGCGATGATACATGGGATTGATGTTGAGATAAGAATCCCAGTTCGGGAAAATAATGGCGGCGACATACGGCATTAACCCAATCTCCTAGACGGGAATCTCCGGTTGCACTCAGCATAATTTGTTCTTCATCTCCCCTATCAATGGATATACTGATCGTGTGGTTCCATACCAGGAGAACTGCTGAGCGATCAATATCAGTAATGTTGACTCCAATGATCGGTTTTACTACGGCAGCGGCTTTTGATGCTCCTGAATAAGTTTTGGTATCTCCAAGAATATCTGCGAGAGCTTTCTTTTCTGTGGAATCAATAGCCCTGAGTGGTCCCTCTCGCTCGGTCGGATAATGCTCCTGAAGATAAAATGAAATCTCGCTCATGGGGGAATGGATCAACTTTAAAACTTTAGCAGCCACAGGGGGAACTGCGTCGCGGGCCTGTGCTGCATCTTTGGTTTCGATGTTTTTCTGATCGGCGGCGAGCGAGGTGATGGAATACGCAATGGCCATCAGAAGCGTTAACAGGCGAGATTTCACGACCAAGGATGATATGTGGCATCGGCATGGAGGCGCAACCATCCACTACACCAGCTATTTTTGGGGCATGGAGACCGCTGAAACAAGGGGCAGCAACATTTCCGGTCCCTGACGGACTCACGCCGCCCTCGCTGCTCCCGCTTTTCGAATTTCAGATTTCAAATTTCTTTTTTTGCCGCCTTCGCGGCAAAAAACTCCCCTTCATAATTCCTGCTTCCTGCTTCATAATTCCTCCCTCCAATGGCCAACGTCTCCGTCCAGCACGTCTCGAAAACCTACTCCGCGGAAAAGCAGATCCGCGCCGTCCAGGACCTTAGCCTCGAAGTCAACGACCACGAACTCGTCGTCCTCGTGGGCCCCTCCGGCTGTGGCAAGACCACCATTCTCCGCATGATCGCTGGCCTTGAGCACGTCTCCAGCGGAGACATCTCCATCGGCGGCAAGCGCGTCAACGACATGCCCCCCAAGGACCGCGACATCGCCATGATTTTCCAGAGCCACGCCCTCTATCCCCACATGAGCGTGTTCGACAACCTCGCCTTCGGCCTCCGATTCCGGAAATTCCCAAAAACCGAAATCAAGAAGCGCGTCACCGAGGCCGCAGCCATCCTCGGCATCGAATCCCATCTCGACCGCAGGCCCGGCGTCCTCTCCGGCGGCGAACGCCAGCGCGTCGCCGTCGGCCGCGCCATCGTCCAGCAACCCAAGGTCTTCCTCTTCGATGAGCCCCTCTCCAGCCTCGACGCCCGCATGCGCGCCCAGCTCCGCGCCGAGATCATCAAGCTCCATCACAGCCTCCAGGCCACCATGATCTACGTGACCCACGATCATGTCGAAGCCATGACCATGGGCGACCGCCTCGTCGTCATGAAAGACGGCGTCATCCAGCAGACCGGCGCCCCTCTCGACCTCTACCGCCACCCCGACAACCTCTTCGTCGCAGGATTCCTCGGTACTCCGCCCATGAACTTCATCCGCGGCACCCTCCGCGCCTCCGGCGACAAAGTCCTCTTCAAGGAAGCCGGCGAAGGCGTCATCGAGCTCGCTCTCCCCGCGGAAGCCCGCCCCCACGCCGGCCGCGAAGTCATCCTCGGCGTCCGCCCCGAGGACATCAAACTCCAGCGCCGTTTTCCCTCCCTCGTCGAGATCGTCGAGCAAATGGGCGCCGAGACCCACGTCCATCTCCAGACCGGTGCCCACACCCTCGTCTGCCGCACTCCCACCCCCGTCGGCACGGAAGAGGCCGGTCATCGCATGTCGTTCGACATAGACCCCACTAACACTCTCCTTTTCGATCCAGTTTCGTCGCAGCAAATGACTTTTACCGCGCACGTGCGATGTTAAGAGGGATCCTGCTTGTCACGCGCGGCATCATCCTCGACCCCCGTTCCCGCCGCTGGTCGATGTTCATTCTGTTGCTCGTCGCGCTCCTCATGCTCTTCGCCGGCTCCTCCTTCCTCTCCGGCGCCCTCGACACCCCCATGAGCTTCCTCCTCTACTGGGGCGTCTGCGCGTGGCTCACCCTCGCCGCCCTCCTCCTCGCCCTCTGGGACATCCTCCTCCTGCGCGCCGCCGCTCGCCGCGAGCGTCGCAAGCTCGAGAAGCACGTCCTTGATCATCCTCCCGATGAATAGCCCCGCCCTGCCTCTCATCCGCACCCGCGAGGAACTCGAGGCTCAGGAACTCGCTACCCTCGCTCCATACGCCCAGAAGTCCTCGCAGAGCGCCGGCCGCAAGTACCGCGAGCCCCGCCATCCCTTTCGCACTGAGTACCAACGCGACCGCTCCCGCATCATTCACTCCCGCGCCTTCCGCCGCCTCGAACACAAGACGCAAGTCTTTCTCAGCGGCACCGGCGATCACCTCCGCACCCGTCTCACGCATACCATCGAGGTCGTCTCGATTTCGCGCTCCATCGCCCGCGCCCTCGCTCTCAATGAAGACCTAGCCGAAGCCATCGCCCTTGCTCACGATCTCGGCCACGCCCCGTTCGGCCACTCCGGCGAGTCGGAATTGAATCGCCTTATGCGCGACCACGGCGGCTTTAATCACAATCACCAGAGCCTTCGCCTCGTCGAACTCATCGAGAAGAAATACCCGAGGTTTCCCGGCCTCAATCTTTCATTCGAAGTCCTGGAGGGATTGCACAAACACGGCGTCCCACCCGCCCCGCCCGGCGGTCGCCGCGGCGGCGACGCGCCCGTCCATTATCGCCCAAGCCTCGAAGCCCAGATCGCCAATCTCGCCGACGAAATCACCTATTACTCCCACGATCTTGACGACGGTCTCGACTCCGGCCTCATCCAACCTACGCAGCTCGCCCACCTCGACGTCTGGCGGCTGAGCCACGAGGAAGTGCGGCGCGACTTTCCGCGCCTCGCCGGCGCCGAACTCAACGGCTACGTCATCCGTTGCATCATTGATCGGCAGGTTCAGGACGTCATTTCCACGAGCGCCGTAGCCATCGCCACGAGCCGCGTCAAGAGCGTCGACGACGTTCGCCGGCACCGCCGCGCGCTCATTTGCTACAGCCCGCCGTTGCGCGCCGCGAACCGCGCGCTGCGAAAGTTCCTTTACGCGAATCTCTACTATCATGAGGCAGTTGCGGGCATTAACCAGAGCGCATGCCGCATGTTGCGAGGGGTCTTCAAGGCGTACCTTCGCGACCCCTCTCTGCTTGGCCGGCACGCGAGCCGGAGCGTCCGGCGCGACGGAGTCGAGCGGGCGATATGCGATTACCTTTCCGGGATGACGGACGGGTACCTGCTGAACGAGTTTTCCAGGGTGTGCGAGCCTTAGCTTTCCTGGAGGTACCGGATGAGGTGGCGCATGCGGGCGGCGACGGAGCGCTCTTCCATGAGGCGCTGCTGTTCGGCGGGGTCGCGGACGAAGGTCTGAGTGACGATGTCGGCGAGGAGTTCGGGGTCGGTTATGTCGCGGAGCTTTTGGATTAAATTAATGCCGCAAGATCCCTCATGAATGCGCATGTCCCTACAAATCTCCATTACTTTCGTTCCCAGCGCCTCCGCTTCGATGATGTTTTGGCAGTCTGACGGGAATTCGCGGATCTCTGCCAGACGGAAGGGATCGGTCTGCAAAAGGTTGCCGAATTTGACCCGGATGAGGCCCTGGAGGATCAAATTCGACGTCCCATCCTCCACGCCGACGCAGGCACGGACCAAGCCGAGGCCGCCGACCGGGGAAAAACTCTCGGGCGCGGCGTCCGGTTCGCCGGCTTTCTTGAAGGCGATGCAAAAGAAGCGGTCGCGCTCGAGGCACCAGCGGAGCATCTCGCGGTATTGAGGCTCAAAGATTCGCAGGGGCAAGAGGGCGTTGGGAATCAAGACGGCGTTGGGCAACACCATGACTGGGGCTTCCCGCGGCAGGTTTAGGTTCTGGGCTGTGATCGATTTCACCGCAATCGACCGATTATACCCCGGATCGGCGAAAAGCGAAACTCCGGGGTGCTATCAGCCTTCCGGGAAGAGGTCGGGATCGGCGCGATTCGGGGGCGCCTTGAGGCCGAGCTTCTGGTAGGCGCGGGGCATGGCCACGCGGCCCTGGGCGGTCCGCTTCACGTAGCCTTGCATGATGAGATAGGGCTCGTGGACGTCCTCGAGGGTTCCTGCGTCTTCGCCGACGGCGACGGCGAGGGAACTGACGCCGACGGGGCCGCCGTTGAATTTGAGGATGAGGGCCTCGACGATGCGCTTGTCCATCTCGTCGAAGCCGTCGGAGTCGATCTCGAGCATGGCGAGGGCGCTGGCGCCCACGTCGCGGGTGACGTTGCGAAAGCCCTTCACCTGCGCGTAGTCGCGGACCCACTTGAGGAGGTTGTTCGCGACGCGGGGAGTCCCGCGGGAGCGCGCGGCGACCTCGGCGGCGCCGTCTTGATCCATCTCGATACCGAGGAGTCCGGCGCTGCGTTCCAGGATTTTTTGCAGTTCGTCGACGGTGTAATAATCGAGGCGGCTGGTCATGCCGAAGCGAGACCGGAGGGGGGCGGAGATCATCCCCGAGCGGGTCGTGGCGCCCATGAGTGTGAACTTCGGCAGGTTGAGGCGGACGCTGCGGGCGTTGGGGCCCTGGTCGATGATGATGTCGAGCTTGAAGTCTTCCATCGCGGGGTAGAGATACTCCTCGATGGCGGGCTGGAGGCGGTGGATTTCGTCGATGAAAAGGATGTCGCCACGCTCGATGGTGGTCAGGAGGCCGGCGAGGTCGCCCGCTTTCTCGATCATAGGGCCGCTGGTGCTCTTGATGTTGACGCCCATGGCGTGGGCGACGATGTAGGCGAGGGTGGTCTTGCCGAGGCCGGGGGGGCCGCTGAGGAGGACGTGGTCGAGGACGTCGCCGCGCTGCCTTGCGGCCTCGACCATGAGCTCGAGGCGTTCGCGCACCTTTGCCTGCCCGCTGAACTCGCTGAAGACCGGGGGCCGCAGCGACACGTCAAAGGGCGTGTCGGGCGCCTCCGCGGTTTCCCGGGCAAAAGATGATTGGGGCACGTCCTATTGGTTCCCGCATGGCGCCCGCTTGGCAAACCCGAAACGCGGGTTCAGACGATTTCTTCGTCGTCGCGAGTGTCGCGAGAGGCTTCGAGCATCCGGTCGTGAACGGCTTCGTCCATGCCCTCGGCGACGAGTTCCTCCACGACATTGTCGTCGCCGCCGACCAGATTCTCGACGTGATGGCCGTTATCGACGGCAGTCATATCGCGTTCCGAGATTGATTGGGGCATCCGGTCCTCCTCATCGTCCCAACTGTTGGGGTGGCCGCCGTGGAGTTCCTGCCTGGCGCGCTGCCAGTCCTGCTCGTTGTGCTCGGAGCGTCCGTCGATCCTGGCAAGCTCCTGGGCCCGCTGGCGGACCATCTCGGGGGAGGGGACGCCCAGCCCGTCCGAGTGAACCACGATCTTCGCGTAGGAAGGGCGGCTCGTGTTCATGGGAAAAAGTAAGCCTCAATCGGGATCAATCAAGGGACTTTTCGGCACGAAACCTGCATCATTTTGCAGAGTCGATGAAGAACATGAAATTCAGCGGGCGGGAGGCAGCAGTAGTCCGCGCGATAGATTTTGCCACCGGGACCATCGGAGCTGAAATCCTGGTAAAGACCCGCATTGAAGCGGCAGACGTTCTGGACATCCTGAACGCGCTGCTGGATGCCGGGTTTATCGAGACGAATCCCCCCCAGCAAGGGCACGTCGAATTGAAGGCGTTTTACCACACGATTTTCGAAGCGAATCCGGCGTACATCCACGAGATGCGGAAGGCGCTGATCCGGAACTAATAATCCGCCCAGGCATTCGGGATGGTGACGGTGGTTGTGCCGGGAGGGAGGATGGCAAGGGCTTCCCAGGTGCCGTCGCGCTTGCGCAATTGAATCTTGATGGCGCTCGCTTCCGTGAAGCGGTTACGCCATGAGAAGGTGCCGGTGCCGTCGTTATCGGCGTTTGCAGTGGAGTTCGAGACGTCGAACGGAGAAAGCCTTCGGTGTTTCTCGTCATTATCGCCAGAAGCGACAAAGACCACCTGGCGAGTGCTGCCCGGCACACCGACTTGCGCCCGAACAAGGCTGCGAAACTGACCCAAATGCGGAGTTACAAAATAGACTCTGCACAGGCCGCGCGGGTCGGTTCTCAAGGTCAATTCATCACTTTCGGGACTGACGGGTGATGTGATCAATTGGCCGCCATCTCCTCCGACGGTGAATCTCACCGGAGCGTTGGCGAGCGGCCTCCTGGCTTCCGTGACCGAGACGGTAAAGGCGTATTCGAGGCAATCGCCGGGATAAGCGGACTGATACTGACCCGCCTTGATGGTGATGATCGGATTCTTTCCGGCGTAAAAGTCGGCGGCTTCAGGATGAAGGCTGAGTTGCGATGCGAGGATCTGTTGAATGCGGTCTTCGTGGAGCCTGCGTGCAATATCGAGCGCGGATTCGCCGTTGGTGTCGCGGATGGAGAGTTCGGCTCCTTGTTCAAGGAGGTAAACGATGGATTCCACGTCGCCGCCCTCCACGGCGAGCATCAGCGGGGTCTTGCCATCCTTGGAATCAATGACGGCGTTTGGTCCGCGCGAGATATGCCACCGGTCGATTAGGGGTCCGCTCTTAAAGAGAGTGGTGATATAGACTTGAGCGCGGGCAGGGGCGGAGCCCAAGCCCGCCCAAAGCGCGACCACGCAAGCCAGGAAGAGTCGTGCGGGTGCCGTGCGCATATCACGGAATTTGGGCTGGCGCCGCCGATGCCGCGGGCTTGCCGAGGGCGTTCCCCGGAATGATGATGCCGTCGGCCGGATGCACTGTGCTGTAAGGGCCGGGGCCCGGAGGGGGATTTGTGAGGAAGAGTTGCATCGCCTTGTCGTATTCCTGGGGATGACCTTTCTTGATGGCATCCAGCCGGGCGCCGATTGCCTCTGTCGGGGCGAGGTTTCCTCCGGAAGCGAGCGTTGCCTCATAGGAAATAACGGCTGGTGTGAATTGTCCGGCAGCCTCCTGGTTATGCGCGGCCTGGAGATTATTGAGGAAAGCCAGCGAAGGGGCGCTGCTCCCCTGGTTGCCGTCGAGCGCGTCCTGCAGTTCCTGTACGCGCCCGATCAAGTGGGCGTCGCCGGATTGGCGCGCGGCAGCCATCGTGCGATTGAGGTATTTCTGGATCGATTCGTTCGGATCCGGTTTCGAGCCCGGGTCCATGCCGAGGATTTGCGGGATGACCAGCCGGAGGAGTTGGATCCTGAGCGGCAGCGTGTTGGTAAAGGCTTCGTCGTTTTCCGGTTTGAAACTCAATTTGCAAGGGAGGCCGGCCTTGTAGCATTGGTAGGCGCGGAAAATGGCGGCGAGTTCGTTCGCGGTGGCGGTGCAGGGATTGTCGGAATCATGGTCCGATTTCGCGCGAGGCTGGAGGCCGGCGAGCGCATCCTGAGCCGCCGGGATTGCGTCAAGCGTGGTGGTTTTGGCAAGGATTGTCTTGATGGCGTCGGCTGTCGGTTGGCTTGCCGGCTCTTGTGCCGAGGGCTTGGTCTGAGGTGGAGGGCGATGCGAGAGAGTGCCAATGGCGGCGAGGATATGGGAGCGTGGGATCAGGAAGGATTCATCGTTATCCTTTGCGGATTGGAGGGTCTTGAGTGCGTCGGGAAAGTTGCCCTGCTCGACGTAGGCGAGATAATCCTGCCAACTCAGGAGAAACTGACGGACGTGTTGAAGCCTTCCGTCGCGGCCCTGCTGCCCAGTGGCCTCCTGGAGTTGAGCGAGGCTGGTTATGGGGTCGTCGAGGTCGGCGGCCTTCGTTGCCGATTGCGCGGTCTTTGCGGCAGCGGTAATTGCGGCGTCTATTTTGTCGGATGCCGCCAGTTGCTGGGCGTTCGCCGCGTTGGATGCATCGTCGGCGAAAGCGACCGGGGCGCCGATGGCAGAAAGACCGATGCAGAGGACGAGCAGCGCGAGATTCTCGAATAAGCCGGGCGTTTTCATTGGCCGTTACTTTGCGGATGTGCCGGAGGCGGCGGGTGATGCCGACGCGGCAGGCACTGCCAATGTGCTCCCGGGCTCTGGTCGGTTTGGGAATCCGGCGCGGCGTTTCATGCCCGGGGGTAAACCGGGATAGTGCAGCCAGGGCGGACTGAGATAAGTATCGAGGCCGTTTTTGAAATCGTCGGGATGTTCCGATTTAATTGCGGCGAGGCGATCGCCGATGACCTTTGGGGGAACGAGGTCGCTGCCGACAGCGAGGGCTTGTTCGTAAAAGTTCACGGCATGCGCGTATTGGCCGGCGATATCCTGATTGTGAGCAATCTGGTAGAGATCGGCGGCCTCACTGTCGTTTGAAACGGGCGGCGTATCGTCGCCGAAGGGGCCGAATTGCGGAGCCATCCGCCTGTAGAAATTGGGCATGCCGGGCTGAGGCCTTTCGTCGGAAGGTTTCGCCTCAAGGAGCTGGCGTCCAGTGTCGCGGGCGCGCGCAGCGAGAAGGAAATCACCTTTGGCAATTGCATCCACTTCCGTCCGCTTGAGGAAATCGTAAGCGCCTTCGCCAGGGTTTGCCTTAATCCTAGGTGGCAAACCGAGAACCCTAGGGAGCGCGAGCGTGATCAATTGTGCGCGGAGCGGGATCAACGAGGTCTGGAGATCCCCGGCCTCGAATTGGCCGAGGGGAATATCGAGCTTCACGGCGAGGCCGGACTTCCATTGGACATAGGCATCATTGAGCGGACGGAGCGCCTTGAGGGCAGCGTCGATGGGATCGGCGTAGCTCCGGAATTCCGGTTCGCCGCGCATATGATCGAAGGCATTGATGATGGGTTGGAGGTCATCCAGCGTGGCAACCGAGAAGCCCATCTTGTGGGTGGATTTGTCCCACCAGAGCGGTTTCTCGACAGGTGGTCCGTCGGTCCAGGTTTCGCTGCTGGATTGCTTGGTATCCTGGTTGTTATCAGCGCCGCTGTTCTCATCCGCCGGTGGCTGGATGATCGAAGCTTCCCTGGCAAGGATTTCGGAGCGGGGAATCAAGTATTCCTGGCTGGTGTTAGGGTTGGATAA
>Ga0326727_10025382_pt1 | contig 11116 bp, 13 predicted proteins | sample MB2enrmetagenome_FD_207643 | JGI IMG/M metagenome (GOLD analysis project Ga0326727, IMG submission 207643) | Lab enriched peat soil microbial communities from McLean, Ithaca, NY, United States - MB29MY | ecosystem: Environmental > Terrestrial > Soil > Wetlands > Peat | place: USA: New York... | reverse complement strand
TCTGGGACACCATGAAGAACGACCACAGATACTGGCTGGCCACGAACATGATGGGCGAGGCATTCCTTGGCTTCGGCGCGTTCAACACGAAGAAGATCACGGGCGTGGACACGATCGACTTCATCAAGAACCGTCAGCTCGTCGCGAAAGGCGCCTTGGTGGACGAGAAGTTCATGGAAGACGTGCTCGGAAAGCCTCAGGGCAAGTAAGAAGAACGTATCGAAGGGGGGCTCTTTAGGCCCCCCTTTTTTGTTGATGAAAAGAGGTTCCACGCCTTTACCTTGAGGACCGAGGCCCGCTTCGTTTAAGTCCGGGCAGGTCCGACCACATTGATTTAGGGGGTTATGCATATGGCTTTTCAATCGATCACCTATGAAAAAAAGGACAAGGTCGCTACCATCACACTCAATACGCCTCCGCTCAACTGGCTCACCATTTCCATGATGAAGGAGATCAACGAGGCCCTCCTGGACGCCAAGAAGGATGCTTCCGTCCAGCTTCTGCTCTTCGATCACGCGGGGGAAAAGGCGTTCTCGAGCGGCGTCGACGTTGCGGACCACACGGAGGACAAAGTAGATGAAATGATCTCGGTCTTTCATGACATGTTCCGGCGCATGCTCGAGATAGATGTCCCGATCGTCGCAAAGGTGAACGGCGTGGCCCTCGGAGGGGGGTGCGAGCTCATCGCCTTTTGCGACATGGTGATTGCCTCCGAGCGTTCGCGGATCGGCCAGCCCGAGATCGCGGTCGGCGTCTTCCCGCCCGTCGCCGCAGCGTGGTTTCCCAAGATCATCGGCCTGAGGAAGACGTACGAGCTCCTTCTCACCGGTAAGATGGTAAGCGCCAAGGAGGCGGAAGGCATAGGGCTCGTCAACGCCGTGATCCCCACGGAGGGCTTCCGCGAAGGGGCAGACAAATTCCTCGCGGAGCTACTGAACAAGAGCAGGCCTGTGAGCATATGGACGAAAAGGGCGATCAAGGCAGGGCTGAGTCTCGATTTTGCCCAGGCCCTCGAAGCTTCGGAGATCATCTACCTGCACGGCTGCATGGCGACGAAAGACGCCAAAGAGGGTATTGCCGCCTTCATCGAGAAGAGGAAGCCGGTCTGGAAAGACGAGTAGGTCCTAAAAAAGCGATGCTCCTGACCCCGAAAGACGAGATAGAAGCCCGGATCGGGCTCTTGAGGCCGTTGATGGAAAAGGCCGCCCTCGATGGGGCCTTTTTCCATTACAAGATCGACTACTACTATTTCTCGGGCACTACCCAGGATGGATTCCTCTTCGTCCCCATTGACGGCCCGCCCGTGCTTTTCATAAAAAGAGAGCTCAACCGGGCCAGGAGGGAATCGCGCCTCGAACGGGTGGTTGCCTTGAAGTCGGCCGAGGAGATACGACCCTACGTGCGGGGAATGAAAAGGATCGGTTTGCAGCTCGATGTCATGCCCTACAACATGGTGCTCGCCTTCAAACAGCACCTGGGGGAGGCCGAGCTGGTCAACGTGTCGTCCCTGGCGAAAGCGGTGAGAAAGAAGAAATCTCCCTTCGAGATCAGGATAATGGAGAAAGGCGCCGCTATTGCCAAGGAGGTGTACGGGAAGATCCCCGAAATACTCAAGGAAGGCATGCGTGAGATCGAGCTGGGGGGCATGCTGGAGGCAATTGCCAAGCCCCTAGGCCATGAAGGCCTCCTGCGCATGCGCTCCCTTAATTACGAGCCTTACACCTGGCATATACTGAGCGGGCGCACCGGGAGCATCGTGAGCCAGGCTGATTCGCCCATGGGGGGCCTTGGCCTCTCACCGGCCTTCCCTGTTGGGGCCAGCATGAAAAGGATGCGCAAGGGCGAGCCCATTCTCATCGATTTTGGTGTGAACTACCACGGGTATCACATGGACCTCACGCGGATGTACGCCATCGGCAGCATGCCTGACGAGTTCGCCAGGGCCTACGAGGTCTGCAGGGACATACACTACCGGGTCCTCGACAGGGCGGCATCGGGCGTCATCGCCTCGGAGCTTTTTCGATACTCCAACCAGCTCGCGAGTGAGGCGGGCCTCGGCGCGTACTATCTGGGATACGGCCCTCACAAGGTCAGTTTCCTCGGCCACGGCATAGGCGTGGAACTGAGCGAGCTGCCGTTTCTCGCCCCGAGGCACGACTATCCCATGGAGGATGGCATGACCCTTGCCATCGAGCCAAAGATGGTCTTTCCCCGCAAAGGGGCCACCGGCATCGAGAACACGGTCGTCTTCGAGAACGGCGGCTACAGGGTGCTCTCCGACGTGGATGAGAAGATTACTATTGTCTAAAGAGCACCAAGAGAGGCCCCTCAACGACCAATGATTCCCGCCCGTTGCGGGCGCTCAAGGCCCGGCGGCACCACGAGCCAAGGGAGTCCTAAGGGTAACCTGTGCTACCGGCCGCTCTAAGGCGAGCGAAGCGAGTCTCTAAAGCGGGGAGGCTCCATCCGGCTCCGCCGGTGGAGGGGGCGCTGAGCCCCATTAATAGCATGAAGAGCAAATCCACTTTTATGTGCGAGTCGTGCGGCCACGAGACCCTCAAGTGGATGGGGCGGTGCCCGAGGTGCGGCGGCTGGGACACCATCAGGGAAATCAAGATAGAGACCGAAGAGAGGCCCGACAGAGAGCGCGAGCGCCCCGTCGTCATCGAGGACGACGAGCTTGAAGAGGAGAGGATCGTACTCGGCATCGAGGAGATGGACAGGGTGCTGGGCGGCGGACTCACCAAGGGCTCATCCGTGCTCCTGGGTGGGGACCCCGGGATCGGCAAGACCACGCTTTCCTTCGCCATCGCCTCGTGTCTTTCCGATCTAGGCATGGATGTTCTCTACGTGTCGGGGGAGGAGTCCCGGAAGCAGCTGGCAGGAAGGAAAAAGCGGCTCGGCCTCAAATCTGCCTTCTCCCTGCTCGCGACGGGCCGGCTCGACGATATCCTCGACGCCGTGAGAGAGGGAAGCTACCGGCTCGTCATCATCGACTCCATTCAATCCATCTCCAATTCGAAGCTGGCTTTCCTCCCGGGGAGCGCGAGCCAGATCAGGGACGTCAGTTCGAGACTCATCAGGGAGCTGAAGGAGAGGGAGATCACGCACATCCTCATCGGCCATGTGACGAAGGAAGGCAACATCGCCGGCCCCAAGATACTGGAGCACATGGTGGACACGGTGCTCTACTTCGAAGGGGACAGGATGATGCCCTACAGAATGATCCGGGCCATAAAGAACAGATACGGGCCGGTCGACGAGATAGGCCTCTTCCAGATGAGAAAAGAGGGGCTTGTCAGCGTGGAGCCTTCGCTCTTCTTCCTCTCCGAGCGTGGCAGGGCCGGTTCGGGAAGCACGCTTTTCCCCCACGTCACGGGCTCGAGGCCCCTCATCATCGAGGTCCAGGCCATATGTCCGAAGACGAGCTTCACCTTCCCCAAGAAGCTGTCGATCGGGTACGACGTCAACCGGTTGTTCGTGCTCGTGGCTGTGTTGGAGAAAGCCCTGGGCATGCCCTTTTTCGACCGCGACGTGTATGTGAACGTCACGGGAGGGATTAAGGTGATCGAGCCGGCTATCGACCTTGCCGTTGCCGCGTCCGTTCTTTCCGCGTACGGGGACGTAAGCTGGAACGAGGCGGCGTTTTTCGGCGAGGTGGGCCTGACCGGCGAGGTGAGGAGGGTGGTCAGCATGGAGCTGCGGCTCAGGGAGTGTGAGAGGCTTCACATCAGGAAGGCCTTCTGTCCATCGGGAACGGAGAGTCTTCCCGGGATAGAGGTGATCCAAGTCCGCCACATTAAGGACCTCTACGGGCTCCTCTCCTCTTCCGTCCCTTCTGGTGGGGTATAGGCAACATACTTGACAAAAACGGTGCAACAATCTAATCTATGATCTATGAAGATCTCTACGCAGAGTAGGTACGGGCTGAGGGCGCTCTTCGACATTGCGTACCACTCGGCCGGTTTGTCGACCCAGGTGAAGGACATATCCTCGCGGCAGGCCATCTCTCCCCGTTACATCGAGCAGATCTTCCAAAGGCTGAAAAGGGCCGGCATCATCGAGAGCATCAGGGGACCTTCGGGGGGGTACTATCTCGCGAAAAAAGTCGATCAGATAACTGTCGGCGATATCGTCAGGGCCACCGAAGGGAACATCGAGCTCGTTCACTGCAACGGATCAAGAAAAAGCCCCAAGAAGGCCTGCGACAGGATGGGCCAGTGTGTGGTGCGCGACGTATGGCTCGAGGCGTCGCACAGGCTGATGACCTACCTTGATTCGGTCACCCTCGAGGATCTCTGCAAGGAAGCACAGTCGAAGGGTGTGGAGAGGGTAATCGACAAGCACCTCATGTACTACATATGACATGAGGGAACCACTCACCCGGGTCTTCTTTTCCATGAGGGCATGAGATGGCAAGTACTGAGGCGCCTTGTTCACGGTGGTCGATAGGGCTTTTGAGCATCCTACGGATCATGACGGGTTTTCTCTTCGCTGGGCATGGAGCACAGAAGCTCTTTGGCTTTCTTGCCCCTCCGAACGCACCCCTGCCCCACCTCTTTTCGTTCATGGGCCTCGCGGGGGTGCTGGAGTTCTTCGGAGGGTTGGCGGTCCTCCTGGGGCTCTTCACGCGCCCGGCAGCGTTCATCCTGTCCGGTCAGATGGCTGTGGCCTACTTTCTGGCCCACGCACCGCACGGGTTCTGGCCTCTCCAGAACAAGGGCGAGCTGGCCGTGCTCTACTGCTTTGTCTTCCTCTACCTCGCGGCAGCCGGGGCCGGTTCGTGGAGCGTCGACCGCCTTCTGGAGAGGCGGTCGCAAGCCCAAAAAGGCAGAGCAGTCAGCCGTTCCGGCTGATCCTGAAAAAAAATGAGCAGAAAAAGACAACGAGCGGATCTTGACCCACGACGATGATCCTCCGAGGTGCGATGCATGAAGATTATCGCGTTCAACGGAAGCGCGCGAAAGACCTGGAACACGGCGACTCTTCTGTCAAAATCCCTTGAGGGAGCTGCCGCCCAAGGGGCGAGCACGGAGCTTGTCCATCTTTACGATGTGGATTTCAAGGGGTGCGTGAGCTGTTTCGCGTGCAAGACAAAAGGCGGCAAGAGCTACGGCAGGTGCGCCGTAAAGGATGGTCTGGCCCCTCTTTTGAAGAAGGTCGAGGAAGCGGACGCCTTCATCATCGGTTCTCCGATCTATTTCGCCTCGGTTACAGGGGTCGTGAGGTCCCTCTTGGAGCGCCTTTGCTTCCCCTACATGACCTACACCCATCCCCCGAGATCGCTCGTCCCCCGGAAGATCCGCGCCGGCCTTATCGCCACCATGGGAGCCCCGGAGGAGCACGCCTTGGAGTTCGGTTTCGTCCAACACGTCGCCTCAACAGAAATGCTGTTGAAGATGATCTTCGGAGCCTGCGAAACTCTTTGCAGCTTCGACACCTATCAGTTCGAGGACTATTCGAAGATGGCGGCGGAGCGCTTTGATCCGGCGGCCAAGGCGCGCAGAAGGGCGGAAGTGTTTCCCAGGGATTGCGAGGGGGCGTTCGCGATGGGGGCAAGGTTGGCTGCGCCGACCGCGTAGGCGCAATCCTTAGAGCGCTACAAACGGGACGATTTCATCTGCTTCTTCGCGGGCCGGATCGTAAGCACGGGGCAGGGCGACCTGCGAACCACCTTCTCGGCGACGCTCCCTATGATGATGTGCTCGAGTCCGCCTCTCCCATGGGTTGCCATGACCACGAGCTCTATGCCCTCGGTCCTCACATAATCGACAATCTGGACAAAGGAGACTCCCATCCGCACCGCCTTCACCACAGGAATGCCGGATATGCCTTTGGCGAGGCCCTCTAAGTCTCTCTGGACCTCTTCTTCTATGCCCTTTTGAACGGCCACCACGTTCTCGGCCGCCATGAAAGACTCATAGGGCGCAAAGTAGTCCATGTTTGGGATAACGTGGAGCAGGTGGATCGTCGAGTCGAACCGGCGGGCGATCTCCATTGCGTTCGCAACGATATCGGACGTGTATTCGGAAAAGTCGACGGGCACGAGGATCTTAGAGAACATCTCCACCCTCCCTGTTCTTATTTTCGTTCCATTTAGCTTCTTATATACTTCCGCCTCCCCCTTAGTCAACAGGTTTCCCGGGGGCACACCATTCCAAAACCGTGTCGGCCCTTTCGATCTTCCTCCAACGTTGTTCACCCCCATCGGTTTTTGTGCTATATTATTGGGCAAAATAGGCAATTGAGCCCTCGGGTATCGGGCAAGGCGGGATTTTTCCCTCGTGGCTAAAGAGAAACTGACCATTTTGTCCTCAACGCTGGCCGAAATCTACGCGCGTCAGGGTCACTTCGAAAAAGCGAGAGAAGTTTACGAGAGGCTTCTCTCGAAAGATCTCGGGAACGACCAGTACAGGAGCAGGCTGTTGCTGCTCTCGAAGGATTCGCCGGAAAAGAGAAAACTGGAAGTCTTGTCCGGACTGCTGAAGAAGATAGAAGAGAGACTGGATGAAAGAGCAGCGATTAGGCAGAGTGCTTGAGATTATCGAGGAGAAGAACCTTCATTCGTGCATCCTCAAGGGGATGGATAACATATTCTACCTCACGGGGTTTCGCGGGTCCGAAGGCACGGTGCTCGTCACGAGGGGCGATGTCGTTGTCCTTACCGACAGCAGGTACATAACCCATGCCCGGGAGGTGGCCGAAGGCTGCACGGTCCTCGAGACAAGAGGGAAGGACAATCTCCTTGGAACCCTCTTCGAGAGGTATGGCATCACAAGGACCGGCTTCGACAGTAACCACACTCTCTACCAGACGTATCACAACTGGAGGGAAGGCAGCCCAGGCGTGGAGTTTGTGCCCCTTTCCAACGATATAGAGGCAATAAGACGGTGCAAAGACCCGAATGAGATACTCGCGGTGAGAAAGGCAGTGGACATCGCGACCAGGGCCTTTGCCACGGTCCTCGAGAAGATAGCACCGGGGACAACCGAGAAAGAGGTGGCGAACGAGCTTGATTATGCGATGCGCTGTCTCGGGGCGGACGCCCCGTCCTTCGAGACGATCGTCGCCTCGGGCCCCAGGGCTGCCCTCCCCCATGCCCGCCCCACGGACAAGGCCCTGGAAGCCGGCGAAGAAGTGATCATCGATTTCGGGTGCCTGGTGGACGGCTATTGTTCCGATGAGACCTGCACCGTCCCTCTAGGGGAGCCGAAAGGAAAGATCGCCGAGATTTACGGGATCGTGCGCGAAGCCAAAGAAAAGGGCATCCGGGCGGTCAGGGCGGGTCTGCCCGTGCAGGAGCTGGACATGATCGTCCGTGGATTCGTTGAGGACAAGGGTTACGGGGATTTCTTCCGGCACGGCACCGGCCACGGAGTGGGCATTGCGGTCCACGAGGCGCCGGCGATAACGGTGAATGGGGAAGGACTGCTGGAAGAGAATATGATCATCACGGTCGAGCCCGGCATCTACATACCACACGTGGGCGGCGTGCGCCTCGAGGACATGGTTCTCGTGACTCAAGACCGAGGGGAAGTTCTTACCAAACTGAGAAAAGACCTCATCTCATAGAGGCGCAAAGGGGGATAGCGATGGCGCAGGTGGCGTTCACAAATGAATTCAGGAAGGGCTTGAAAGTACTGCTGGATAACGACGAGCCGTTCACGATAGTCGAGTTCCAGCATGTCAAGCCGGGAAAAGGGGGCGCCTTCGTGAGGACGAGGCTGAAGAGTCTCGTCACAGGGAATGTGCTGGACCGGACATTTAAGTCCGGGGACAAAGTCGAGATCCCGGACATGGAAGAAAAAGAGATGCAATACATGTACAAGGAGGGAGTCAACTATTATTTCATGGACGTGAACACCTACGACCAGCTCTTCATCGAAGAAGAGAACCTGGGCGACGCGACGAATTATCTGAAAGAGGGCCTGACCATCAATGTCTCCTTCTATAAGGGAAAAGCCATCGGCGTCGATCTCCCCAATTTTGTCGACATGGTAGTGACGAAAACGGAGCCGGGCATGAAGGGTGACACGGCTCAGAACGCAACCAAGCCGGCAGAACTGGAATCAGGATACGTGATACAGGTGCCCCTCTTCCTCGAGGAAGGGGACATGGTGAAAATAGACACGAGAACCGGAGATTACATCACCAGGGTCTCGAAGTAGGCCGGCTATGTTTATCACGTTCGAGGGGATCGAGGGGTGCGGAAAGTCGACGCAGATCGAGCTTCTCTTTGAGTACCTCAAGGGCAAGGGATATCGTGTGGTAAAGACGCGGGAGCCCGGCGGGACGGGCCTGGGGGAAGCGCTCCGCGGAGTCCTGCTCCAGAAAGAATTGCGCGTTCTTCCCCTTTCCGAGCTTCTCTTGTTCATGGCCGTCAGAGTCGAGCACATAGAGGAAGTGATCCTGCCGGTGCTCTCAGGGGGCGGAATCGTCCTGTGCGACAGGTTCATGGACGCCACTTATGCTTACCAGGGATACGGCCGGGGCATAGACCTCGGGATCATCGGGACCCTCAACCGTCTGGCCACCAAGGGGGTCATGCCCAACCTGACGGTCCTTCTCGACTGCGAGGTCGAGACGGGACTCGGGCGCAAGCTGGCCGGCAACCCCCACAAGGATAGATTCGAGAAGGAAGACGTCTCCTTCCACGAAAAGATCAGGTCCGCCTACCTGAAGCTGGCCGAAGAAGATCAAAAAAGGTTTTTCGTCGTCGACGGGAAGCAGGATATCGAGACCATACATCGGACCATAAGGGATAAGGCGGTGAGACTGCTGGAGAGCCATGGAGTTTAGAGGGATACTCGGCCATGACCGCCAGAAGCTCATGCTCTCCTCACTCGTGGAGAAGGAGAAGCTCCCCCACGCCCTTCTGTTTGCGGGGCCTAAGGGAGTGGGAAAAAGGACGATTGCGGTGGAGCTGGTGAAGCATCTCTTCTGCGGGACGGGCGACTCGTGCGGCGTCTGCCGAGGCTGCCGTCACCTGGCTGCCGGGACCCATCCGGACTTCACGCTTCTTGCGGGAGAGACATCGATCAAAATCGACGAGCTGCGCGCCGTGAGAAGGGAGGTATACGAGCCGCCCTTCGAGGCGTCTTGCCGGGTGGTGGTCATCGATAACGGGGATCTCATGACGAGGGAAGCGGCAAATGCCCTGTTGAAGACCCTGGAGGAACCCCCGCCTTCGAACGTCTTCATCCTTGTCTCGTCAAGGGAACAGGACATCCCCTTGACCGTGCGCTCCCGCTGCATGCGTCTCGGCTTTGGCCCCTTGCCCCGCGATATGGTGGGTCTCTACCTTGAGACTGCTTTGAAGGTCGATAAGGCACAGGCAGAGGTCCTCGCCGGTCTGGCGAGCGGCAGCATAGCCTCAGCCCTTTTCTGGATGGATGGGGAAAACTTCGCAATGAGAGAGAGAATTGCCGATCTCGTCACCGGGGAGAAACGAGGGTTTACCCGGGTGACCCTCCTTTCTGAGCGGATCGCCGCAAAGGGACACGAGGCCGAATACCTCTCTTTTCTCCTCTCTTTCTTAAGGGATGTCTGGTGGCTTAAGGAGACCGGCGACGCGACGGGCCTGGTGAACGAGGATCTGAGGGCTTTCATGGAGCGGGAAGGTCCGTCCCGGCCGGAATGGGCGCACGACTGCATCGGGAGGGTCCAGGAAACGATGAGGACCCTCCGCTACAATGTGAATAAATGGCTTGCCATGGAGTATCTGATGACGGACATAATGAGGGCCGCATGAAGTCGAGCCGCGTGAAATTCGGCCATGTGACCGGCACGGTCGAGCTGGAGACGGGCGAGGACCTCGTGGCCGGAGACCAGGTCGTCTGCGAGCTGGACAGAGGGGAATGCCTGGGCACGGTTGTCACCGAGCCTAAGGAGACCTCGAAAGAAGGCCTGCGGAAGATCCTGAGGAAGGCCTCCCCGGAAGAGGTCGCCTCCCACCGCGCCTTAAGGCAGAAGGAGGGTCACGCATTCGACGTGTGCAAGGCGAAGATCGACGAGATGAAACTGCCCATGAAGCTCCTGCGGGCTGAATATCTCCTCAATGGTTCGAAGCTGCTTTTCTATTTCTTCTCCGAAGACCGGGTCGATTTCAGGGAGCTCGTGAAGGAGCTGGCTAAGGAATTCAAGGTACGCATAGAGATGCGGCAGGTCGGGGTGAGGGACGAGGCCAAGATGATAGGAGGTCTCGGAAACTGCGGGAATGTCGTCTGCTGCAAACGCTTCCTCAACTCCTTTTCGATCGTCTCCATCAAGATGATGAAGGAGCAAAACCTGCTTCTCAATCCCTCGAAGATCTCCGGCGTCTGCGGGAGGCTCATGTGCTGCCTGGCCTATGAGTACCCCATGTACGTTGACCTGAAGAAGGACTTTCCCAAAGTGGGCAAGAGGGTCATGACGCCCCAGGGCGAGTGCAAGGTGGTAAAGCTCAATGTGCTGACCCGGATGGTCACGGTGGAAACGGCCGAGGGCAAAGAAGTGACCTTCCCGGTGAGTGACGTCAAGCTTGCCAAGATTGGAGAGACCTAAGGTGAACAGGCGCTACTACATTACCACCCCTATCTACTATATCAATGACGTCCCCCACATCGGCCACGCCTACACCACCTGCGCCGCGGACGTCATGGCCCGCTACAAGAGGATATGCGGCTACGATGTTTTTTTCCTCACCGGCGTCGACGAGTACGGCCAGAAGGCTGAAAAAGCGGCCCTGGCACAGGGCATCACGCCGCAGGAGCTTGCGGACAGGATGGTGCCCACCTTCACGGACCTGTGGTCGATCCTCAATGTCAGCAACACGGGCTTCGTCAGGACGACCGGTGCCGACCATAAGAAGGTGGTCCAGTACCTCTTCGACAAGATCCGGAGCAAGGGCGACATCTACCTCGGAGAGTACGAGGGCTGGTACTGCATACCCTGCGAGACGTATTTCACCGAGGTGCAGGCCAAAGACGGCACGTGCCCCGACTGCGGCCGTCCCCTCGAAAGGCTCAAGGAGGCGAGCTATTTCTTCAAGATGTCTTCCTACGGCGAGCCTCTGCTCAAGTATCTCGAGGAGAACAGGGACTTCGTCATGCCTGACATACGGTTCAACGAGGTGGCG
>Ga0326727_10025381_pt1 | contig 11116 bp, 12 predicted proteins | sample MB2enrmetagenome_FD_207643 | JGI IMG/M metagenome (GOLD analysis project Ga0326727, IMG submission 207643) | Lab enriched peat soil microbial communities from McLean, Ithaca, NY, United States - MB29MY | ecosystem: Environmental > Terrestrial > Soil > Wetlands > Peat | place: USA: New York... | reverse complement strand
GCCCCGCTCTCCACGCCCGGCTTGCGAAAGCTCACGATGCCCGCGCCCGTCGCCGCGGTGCGCCGGCCCAGCACCTCGTATCCCTTCGCGGCGACACCGGCGGCGATGCGATCCCCCAACGCCTGCACAGCGGGCGCAATCCGCTCCACTCCCACCTCCAGGACAAACTCAATCGCCGCCTTCAATCCGTAACATCCGATCGTGTTCAGCGTTCCGCATTCGTACCGCCCTGCATCCGGGCGCAGCGTCATGTCGCGCGTGCCGTAGTCTGCGTAGCGCGCCACGTTTGTGTAGCCGAATTCCACCGGCTCTACTCGCTCGCGCAGCTCAGGATGAATGTAAAGGATGCCGCACCCCTCCGGCCCCAACATCCATTTGTGCCCGTCCGCTGCGAGGCCATGAATGCCGCACCGCCGCACGTCTACCGGAAACGCGCCTAGCCCTTGGATCGCGTCCACGAAGAAGAAGCACCCGCGGCGCCGGCAAATTTCCCCCAGCGATTCGAGGTCCGCTCGATGGCCGCTCAGATACTGCACGAAACTCACCGCCAGCAGCCGCGCGCCCGTGCACGCCGCGTCAATTTTCTCCAGCGGGTCGAAAACCGAAAGCCACTCCACGTGCACGCCCCGCGCTTCCAGCCGCTTCCATGGGTAGTAATTCGCCGGAAACTCCTCCTCGAACGCCACCACCTTGTCGCCCGCGCGCCAGTCAAACCCCGTCGCCACCGTCGCGATGCCCTCCGACGTGTTCTTCACCAGCGCAATGTCGCTCGCGTCACCACCCACCAGCCGCGCTGCTGCCCGCCGCAGCCCGTCATACACCTCTACCCATTCGTGATAGTGATGGCTGCCAAAACGCAATGCATCTTGCGCCAAGTGCGTCATCGCCTCCGCCGACCGCCGGCACAACGGCGACACTCCCGCGTGGTTCAAATAGATCAACTGCTCGCGCACGGGAAATTGATCCTGATATTGCTCCCAAAGTGCGATGGCAGAATTTTCGATAGTTGGCTGGCTCATGATCTCTATATAATGCCTGAGGTTCACATTATGCGAATTTCCCGACGCTCTCTCCTCCTTGCTTCCCCCACTCTCGCGCTCGCCGACGTTCCGTCACACCGCTGGGATGGCTACGATTTCGGCCCTGGCCCAGCCGTAGCCGACCGCCTCAACCAAGGCCCGTTCGGTATCGATCAGGACGAAGGCTGGTTCACCATCGCCGCCACGACGCCTTCCGATCAGCACATCCGCAACTGGGGGCTAGGCTTGGTCGGCTATACGTGGGAGGAAAGCGGGCCCTCGCGCGCCGCCCGCGCCGGCCGTGAAACCATCGAGCAGCACGTCGAAAAACTTTCTTCGCTCCCGTTCGTCGACGTTTTGTACATCCGTTGCGATTGGCGCGATGTGCAAAGCCAGCCTGGCCGGCTCAACCTGAATCCCATCTGGAAACTCACCTTTGACGCCGCGAAGCAGCGCGGCCTGCGCGTCGGCTTCCGCGTACAACTCTCCAACACCGTGTTCCAGCCGGCGAGGCTCGCGCTGCCCGATTTCCTCCACGACCGCGTGCCCCTCGCCAAAATCGGGAAGTACGGCGACGACGGTCAGCCGTTTGACGCCATCGAGCCGCGCTACGATCATCCGGGATTTCAGAAAGCTTTTCGTGAGCTGAACGAATTACTTGCCGCGGAGTTCGACGCGAATCCGCTCGTTGAATGGATGGACCTCATGCAGTACGGCTTTTGGGGTGAAGGCCACACCGGCGGCTTGCCCAACCCGTTCCCGGATTACCTCACCGCCGAAAAGACTTTTGTCGCCATGACGAAGGTGCAACTCGAAACCTGGAAGCACGTGCCACTTGCCGCGAACACGCAGCCCGACATCAGCAACGTTGGAAATCGCGAGGTCGCCGATATGGCCGTGCGCGCCGCTTGCTGGCTGCGCTCCGACAGCATCCTGGTGGAAGAGCCAGTCCAGATCGAGGAACTCGGCAATCGTCCCCCGTGGCTCGCGACCATTTTGGAGGATGGTGAAAACCGCGACTACGACGTGAATACAATCGCTGTGGACGCCTCCGGCGTCAATCTGCGCGAAAACTGCATGCTCCACGTGCTGGACATTGGCGCGAACTACTGGTCGCTGTGGACCGAATCCGATAATCTTGCGCGATACAACGAGCGCTACCCAAATGGCTTCCGCACTTTGCAACGGCGCTTGGGCTATCGCGTGTGGCCTTCCTGGGTTTGGCAGAGGAAGCGTTATGGTACTGCGGAATTGATTGTGGGATTTGCGAACAATGGCGTCGCTGGAGTCCCCGGCGTCTTGCGCGTGACGGTCGAGAGTCCGGATGGCAGATACCGGCAAAGCGGCTCACTCGACGCCGGCCATCCCCACGCTGGCAAAGTGCGTCAGGCCGCCTTCGTTCTTCCGCCGGGCATGGACGGCCAAAAGCTCATCCTGAGAGGCGAAATCGAGGGGAAATCCGGCGTCCGCCATCCCATCCGGTGGGCCTGTGTGCAGCCCCTCAATGCCGACGGATCTATGACGATCCAGCTCAAAAGCAACAAAGATAAAGACTGGCGCAAAGGCATCTAACAAACTTTACTTTTTGTAACCGATCCATCCCCTGGCACGTATGCTAGCCTAAGCCAGGAGACTCCGATGCACCGCAGAGGCGTGACGCTCGCTCTAATTCCTTTATTCGCAATTACCTGCATCGCCGGCGACAAAAAGAAAGATCCCGACGAGATCGGTGACCGCGACGTCAGCGGTGGCGTCAACTTCTATTCCATCGAGCAGGAAATGGCCATGGGCAAACAACTTGCCCTGGAGGTGGAAAGGCAGTCGAAGATAGTCGACGACCCGATCCTGAGTGAATACATCAACCGCCTGGGCCAGAATCTGGCGCGGAATTCCGATGCCAAGATCCCGGTAAGTTTCAAGATCATTGATTCCGATTCGGTTAATGCCTTCACTCTTCCCGGCGGCTATGTGTTTGTGAATTCCGGCCTGATCCGACTGGCGCAAACCGAAGCCGAACTGGCCGGCGCCATGGCGCATGAAATCGGCCACGTGGCGGCGCGGCACTCCACCCGCCAGCAGACCCGTGAACAGATCGCGAACCTGGCGACCGTGCCATTAATCTTCATGGGCGGGTGGACGGGCTATGCCGCCCGGCAAGGCGCCGGACTTGGCCTCCCAATGACCTTTCTAAGCTTCTCCCGCGCCTTTGAGGGTGAGGCAGATATGTTGGGTCTGGAGTATATGTACAAGGCTGGATACGATCCCACCGCGTCGATCGATATTTTCGAGCGCATCGAATCGCTCGAAAAGACCAAACCCGGTATGGTCGCTAAGGTGTTTGCCACCCACCCCATGACTGACGATCGGATCAAGAAGGCGCAGCAGAACATTAACGAGAACCTGCCGGCGAAACTGGAATACGTGGTGAATACATCTGAATTCAATGAGATGCGGGGGCGTTTGGTCGCCATGCACCGCGCTCAGAAGCGCGAGTCCGCCGACCCTAACAAACCCACTCTGAAGCAGGCGCCTAGTAGCGGGAAGGTCGATAGCGACGACCGTCCAACCCTCCAGCGCCGCGAAGATTTCTTGTAAATTAATTCGCCGGCTGGCGAAACCCTTCCAGTACTACAGCCGTTATTTATAAATGAAGGTATAGGTCTGTCCGGGTTTATAATCAGTAAGGGGGGAAGGTCGATGAAGCGGTTCTGCGCTGTAACCTCCGCGTTTCTGCTCGCTGCCACGCTCCTGATCCCGGTTTCGTTTGCCGATAACAAGGAAAACGACCCCGATGCCATCGGGGATCGTGATGTCGGGAAGGGAGTCAACTTTTACTCTCTGGAAAAGGAAATCGCGATCGGGAAGCAACTGGCGCAGGAAGTCGAGCGGCAGGCCAAGATCGTTGATGATCCGATAGTTGCGGAATACGTGAACCGCCTCGGACAGAACCTGGTGCGCAACTCCGACGCCAAAGTTCCGTTCACGATCAAGGTTCTCGATACCGAAGAAGTGAATGCCTTCGCTCTTCCCGGTGGATTTTTCTTTGTAAACTCCGGCCTGATTCTGAAGGCTGACAACGAAGCCGAACTGGCCGGTGTGATGGCGCACGAGATCGCCCATGTGGCGGCGCGGCACGGTACCAAGCAAGCCACGCGCGGGGAGATCATCAACATCGCCACCATCCCGCTGATCTTCATGGGCGGCTGGACCGGTTATGCCATTCGCCAAGGCGCGGGTCTAGCCATTCCGATGGGCTTCCTGACTTTCTCGCGCGCGTTCGAGTCGGAAGCCGACAAGCTGGGCCTGGAGTACATGTACAAGACGGGCTACGATCCGACCTGTTTCGTCGATTTCTTCGAGAAGATTCAGACGCTGGAGAAAAAGAAGCCCGGAACGATGTCAAAGGTTTTCTCTACGCACCCGATGACGGATGACCGCATCAAGGCGGCGCAAACTAACATCGCGAGGTATCTGAAGGCCAAGCCGGAGTACGTGGTGAATACCTCGGAGTTCAACGACGTGAAGGATCGTCTGGCGATGTTGCACAACCGGCGCCGGATCGACAAGAAAGACAATGCGGACCGGCCGACCTTACGCCGCAACCCAGGCAGCGGACCGATCGACGACGGAAGCGACGACAAGAAGGCACCCGCGGATCAAGATGAACGGCCGACCTTGAAGCGGCGGGACGACAGCAGCAGCTAAATCACAGGACCTTTCAGCGCCGGGGCGTCAGGATGTTTTCTGCGCTCCGGCGTTTTCTGTTTTGGGGTGCTCCACATGGACATTAATGGCTTCCAGCTCTCCGTTCCGGAAACGCTTGCTGTCGACCGAGACCCGGTCCCCGGGCTTGATGTCTGATCCCTTGATCTTCTTGTCCCCGTCAAAATACTGGGTCTTATGCGAGCAAACGAATTGCAGCGTGTTTGAGTCCTCGCTCTTGATGCGCAGGATTTTCTTGTCGATGTCCTGAACGGCGCCGCTGAAGGTGGCCAGGGGCTCCTCGGGGATGGCGCCGGGGCTGGCTTCTCCGGGGCTTCTTCGCCGGGTATACTGCGACAGGCCCGGCAACGCTAAGCCCAGCGCCAACAGCCCCACCATCCAAGTCCGTGGAATACGCTTCATTACAGTCTCCTTCTGTTAAATGAAAGACGAACGGCGAGAGGGGAAGTGTAACATTTGTCCGCCGTATGCCATCATACAGCCATGAGAATTTCACGTGTTACGTGCGCGAGTCTGTTCCTACTGCTGGCGGCCGCGGCCGCTTTCGCAGCGGACGTAAGCGGCAAATGGGTGGCCCAGGTACCTGGCCGTGGCGGCCAGACGCGTGAGGTCACTTTTAACTTGAAGGCGGATGGCAATAACCTCACCGGTACGGTAAGCGGCCGGCAAGGAGATGTCGAAATCTCCGACGGAAAGATCGACGGCGACAACATCTCTTTTACGCAGGTGATGGAATTCAACGGCAACTCGATAAAACTGATCTATAAAGGCAAGATTTCAGGCGACGAGATCAAGTTCACGCGCGAGCGCGAAGGCGGCGAGGGCCAGCCGGCGACGTTTACAGCCAAGCGGGGATCGTAAAAGATCGCCTGAGTCTCACTTCACGGCGCGGTATTGACTCCTGATGACGGTGACGTTTTTGGCGGCCTGGGCCTGGTACCGGCTCTTGATGGCCGCGCAGGCCTGAAAATATTTCAGCGCCTCCGCGGCGTTCTCCAGACGGTAATTGGAATCGCCAATCAGAAACAGAACTTCGGGCTTTAACGCTGCATTACTCTCCACAAACGGGAGAGCGGCACGCAGTTCCTTATCGGCGGGCGCCCACTTCTTCTGGCTGTAGTACAGCTTGCCCGGTATGTAGTGAGCCAGTCCGGTCAGCATCTTCTTCCGGGTGTCCCAGTCGGCGTCGCTCACGCCATCGGGCTTCGGTTTGGCGCTGATTACATCGGCGAGCTTGCTGGAATACGCGACGACTTTGTCCGGCTCCTTGCCTTTCTGTAAATAACCGTTCGCGGCCACCAGCAGCATGTCATCATTGTTCGGATCTTTGGCCAGCACCTTCTCGGCGAAGGCGACGGCCCGATCTGTGTCGTTGAGCTGTTGGTAAGCCTGAAGCGCGACTGGCAGTAGCGGGCCGACATACTGGCTCTGGGGATTGCGGTCGTACAGATCTTCAATCAAATCGGCTTTCTTGTGCGGATCGGCGGTTTGCAACGCCATGGCGTTGAGCGCGTACTCCGAATACGTGTTCACCTGTTTGACGTAGTCCAGGTGCTTTTTCCAATCGTCTTCTTCTTCGTCCTCGGGCTTCTTCGCGGCAAGCTCCTTCTGGGCGATGGCGGCCGTGGTATCGGACCATTTCTTCACCAGGTCAGGATCTTTCTTGGATTCGGCGGCTTTCAGCGTTGCCAGCGCAGTGTCCAGATCCTCCGGATCGAGGGCAATGAGTTTGCTGCCAATATCCACAGCCTTATCTGGCTGATTGGCCTTCGCATAGAGGGGCACCATCTCCGAGTAGACCCAGGCCAGGTTTTCGCTCTTCGGGTAATCTTGCACGAACTTTTCCAGGTCGGCCAGCTTCCTGGCGTCGTCGGTATCCTGGCCGATATTCTGCAAAGCCTGGCCCTCGGGCGTCTCGGTATTGATGTTGACCTTATGGCGCTGGGCCAAAGCGCTGCCGGCCAGTAGCAGGACAAGCAGGAGAGTCCTCATCGTTTCGGTTCCTCCAAGTGGACGGAATGGTATCATACGGCGGCCAGGGGTTGCAGGACAAGCGCCAGTTTGCGAGCGCCGCTCCCTCGCGGTCGCGGCTCAGGAAGCGTTATGGCGCAGGCGGTGCAGGGGCCGCGGCTGGCTGCGTGATGGTCGCGCTGTACATGGCGGTGAGCAGGTCTTGGGAGGTGCCGTCGTAATCGGCGTCGAGAGACCACATGAACGATCCGCCCAGGCCGCGCTGCCACACCGAATACCAGATGCGGAAGTACGTCGAGAACATGTCGTCGTAAGTGATGTAACCCGGTTTGCCATCTTTTCGCAGCATGTAAGGCACCAGGGCATAGGTGTCGTAGAACGTTTCCCAACCCTTCGCATTGATGCGCTGCTTGATGAAGGTTCCGTAGTTCTCCGAAAGGACCGTGTTCTCGCAATTTGTGCAGGGCCCAAACAGGCTGCTGACGTTCTCGTAGAAATAACCGTAGAACGGGGTGCCGATGTTCAGCTTGGCCGGGGGAACATTGAGCTGCTGCAAGTAGATGTCAATGGCTTCCTTGTCACTGCCGCCTGGCTCGCATTCCCAGGGCTCGGGATTCGTCGGATCGGGGAAGATGGGGAAGTTGAGCTGCCCGTCATCGGTCCAGGGTCCGGCGCAGTCGTAGCCCATGATGTTGAAGAAGTCGACCACCGGCGTGACCTCCGGGAAGTCGTATCCGGTGCCACCCCAGGGCGCAACATCGGCGGACAGGAAGTAGCGCGGGCTGGGGAAGGCCTCGCGCAATGCGCTCATCAACTTGAAAAACGTGGTCTCGTCCAAGGCGGAACTGGGATACTCCCAGTCGATATCGACGCCGTCGTAATGGTGCTCGGCGATGAAAGTCTCGAGGTTCGCCACCAGAGTGCTCAGGCCGCCGGCGGTGGTCTCGAGCCCAGTGAAGTCGCCACCCAGCAGCAGAAGCACTTTGACGCCGGCCGCATGAGCTTTCGTGATGAGCTCCGGCTCGAGGAATCCGTCGGGTACGCTCAGACTGCCGTCGGCGTTGAAGTTCACGCCGGCGTGGTTGATGTGGGTGAGTTCGTGGAATGGAATCTGAGCGGAACTATAGGGCGGTGTCTGGGTTCTGCTCCAGTAACCATAGTCGCCGATCAGCCGCTTGGGAAGCGCATCCGCCGGGTTGCTTTGAGCGAGTAAGCACGGGGCGCAGCTTAGCGCGGCTCCGCAAAGGACCAGGGACGCGAACAGAGTGGAGATTCGACGCTTGGTAATCATAGGATGCCTTTGTCCGGTGACAGTATACATCCGCGTACCAGTGATTGCGACAGGGGCTGAGAAACAGGGGCTGAGAAACACAGGGGCTGAGAAACACAGGGGCTGAGAAGCACGGCTCGGGTGCTATCATCGGCGCAGGGTAGACGAGCGGCGCGGTCGAAGTCACGCGATATAGGACTCAGCGCCGGGCAAAGGAATTGACTTATTAGATCCGCCGTCCAGATATTCCAAATTCATACGGCGACGTTCGATTGTGCGCCGGCGATCCATATTTTGAGCGCCGCCGAGCGTGGGCGGGCAGACCGCTACCGTTTTGAGGAAGACCGCCAGCGCTACATCGCGGGGCGCGCGACGCTTCGGCGAATTCTAATGGAACGGACGGGAATGGAGACGGATCAGCTCGTTATCGAGGAGGCTGAGTGGAAGAAGCCCCACCTGGCCGCGAGGCCGGGAGCGCCTTGTGTCTATTTCAACGTCTCGCATTCCGGAGATTATGCTATAATAGCCTGTTCCAACTCAGTCGAAGTAGGCGTTGATATCGAGCAGATTCGCTCCGACTGCCCGGTTGACGACCTCGCTCGGCGTTATTACGCCACGAGTGAACATGAGGGGTTGAGAAGGCTGCCGCCTCCAGGCCGCTTGTTGTATTTTTATCGGCTATGGACGATTAAAGAAGCCGTGCTGAAGTGTGCCGGTTTGGGCTTATCCGTACCGCCGAATGTTTTGCAGGTGGAGTTGAGGGCAGATGGCATCCCATCCATGAGATGTCTGGATGCCGCACACCAGTCGTTGGCAGGATTCTTCGTGCGCGAATTGGCCTTGGCCGACGGTTACGTTTCCGCCCTAGCCGTCGAGGCGGAGCCGGCAGAAATCGAGATTCTGAACGCGAATTAAATCGCGAAATCGCCAGGATTTGAGGATTAGAAACGTATGCGACGGTACCAGTACTCCCTGTGCCCCGTAGGTTAATTCCTGATTGAGGTTCAGGGTAATGTGCCCACACTGTTGAGATAGAGGCATTATGCGGATCGGAAGCGTCATTTCAATCGCGCTGCTCACACTGGCCGCCCATGCGACGGCAGCAACCAATAAACCGAAGGAATACGCAGGCCCGTGCCAACCAGGCCAGACGCAGATAACGATCACAGTCGTCGACGAGACTGAATACGCCTGTATCACGATACCTCCTGGACCCCAGGGCCCAGCAGGGACGCAAGGTCCAGCGGGACCGGCGGGAGCAACTGGGCCAGCTGGATCAGCGGGTCCGCAAGGCTTGCCTGGAGCTGCGGGGACGCAAGGTCCAGCGGGACCGGCGGGAGCAACTGGGCCAGCTGGATCAGCGGGTCCGCAAGGCTTGCCTGGAGCGGCGGGGCCGCGAGGTCCAACGGGACCAGCGGGAGCAACTGGAGCAACTGGACCAACTGGTTCCATGGGCCCGCAAGGCTTGCCTGGAGCAGCAGGGCCGCAGGGACCCGCTGGTGTCGGCCTCAACCCCATTCAGATCGGCATGCTGCGCTGGGCGCCGGCCATCATGGCTGACGATGTCACGGTTGGGGACGCGCCGTCGGCTCTGGCTTTCGACGGACAGAGTCTCTGGGTGGCGCAGTCCGGAAGCAGCCAGATAACGAAAATCCAGCCATGGAATGCAGTCGTTCTGGGCACCTACGACATCGGCGCCAACGCGGCGAATCCGGCCTCCATCACTTACGATGGGAGCAATCTGTGGGTGGCAACAGAGAATAGCGAAGTGCGGGAACTCAAAGCCGGCGATGGCGTGGTGCTCGGCACGTATACCACGTCCGGCGTGATCGCGGCTCTGGCCTTCGACGGCGCCAACGTTTGGGCCGCTGCTCCGTCGAAGGACAGCGTCGCCCAGCTGAATTCGAAGCAGAGCGGACTGACCATTGCAACCGTGGGCTTGCCATCGGGAGCCGCGCCGGCGGGCCTGGCGTTCGATGGCGTCAACATCTGGGTCACGCATCAGGGCAGCAACACGGTGACCAAGATTTCAACCGATGGCAATTACCAGGTGGGAACGTATGCGGTGGGCAACGGTCCGCGTGGGATCGCTTTCGATGGCACCTACATCTGGGTTGCCAACTCGCTCAGCAACACGGTGAGCAGGTTGCAGGCCAGCACTGGAACACCGCAGGGGACCTTCGCGGTTGGTTTACAGCCGGCCGGAGTCGTTTTCGACGGCAACAATATCTGGGTCACGAATCAAGGAAGTAACAGCGTCACCAAGCTGCGCGCCCTTGACGGCGTTGTGTTAGGGACGTTCCCGGTGGGCCGGGGTCCCACCGGCATTGCGTTCGACGGCGGAAATATCTGGATCGCCAACACCGGCGGAACTACCCTATCGAAGAGGTGAGTGCGCGCTTGCGGCCTATGCCCGCGAAGCACTGAGGGCTGGGTTGGCCACCGCGGCCAGCGATTGTAGCTGCATTCGCACTGCGGCCAGAGGCTCCAGCAGCGCGTGGGTATCCACACGCGACAATCCCAAGCTGTACAGGGTGAGCCGGATTTCAGTGGTCATCATGGTCACGGTGAAGTGGAACTGTTGCTTCAAAATCAGTCCAGCCAGATCATTGCGCTCCACCGGCGAGTGAATCATCAGAATCTTCAGCGTCTTGCAGATCCGTTGGAAATCGTCGGAGAGTTGCTGCATGTAGGAGCGGAACAGCGTTACTCTCGTCTGTCGCAGTTTCCTCTCAATGCGGCGGCTCACCCCGGGATAGGACCGCAGAAAGTCCCGGTCGCGCTCATCCAGCAGCCGCTCCATGGCCTTGTATCGCGATGGTGAGAAAATGCCTTCCCAATCCTCGAGTGGTAGGGGCATGTTCGCACGGTTGCGCGACGTCAGCCGTTTGAACAAAACGGCGAACCCGCCGGCGAGCACGAGGGATATTACTGTGACCATAAATATCATCCAATCCATAACCTCTTTCATCCTAATTTGCTACGGCCGGAATCTACAATCCTCTATAATGGGGTATCTACTTGACTCAGGTAACCCCAAGATGTAGTATGGCCTGCCGTGGAGGATTACCCCCGAAATCTGACCGAATTTGAGGGCCGCTTTTCTACAGAGGCAGCCTGCCGGGAATATCTA
>Ga0326727_10025379_pt1 | contig 11117 bp, 9 predicted proteins | sample MB2enrmetagenome_FD_207643 | JGI IMG/M metagenome (GOLD analysis project Ga0326727, IMG submission 207643) | Lab enriched peat soil microbial communities from McLean, Ithaca, NY, United States - MB29MY | ecosystem: Environmental > Terrestrial > Soil > Wetlands > Peat | place: USA: New York... | reverse complement strand
TCTCTCTCCTCTCAAAAAACGGGAATATAGTTAGGGCTGACTGCCCGCAAGTCAAGTTGAAAGCACCAGTAGTAGTATTCTGGAACTCAGAGGAAACCCAAGGAGGAAAACGTGAAATCCTACGTCTTTCAAGTGATTCTTGAACCGGACGAACAGGCTTGGCGCGCTTATATTCCCGATCTCGAGGAAAAGGGCGGCGCCACGTGGGGCAAGACTAAGGAAGAAGCGCTGGGAAATATCCGTGAAGTTGCGCAGTTGGTGATCGAGTCGATGCTGGAGGACGGTGACACGCTTCCACCGGGCGTGACGGAAGTGAATGAGCCGGTGATCGCGGTAACGGTATGAGCGCCGATTATTCGCGCCTCCGTTCCACGCCAGCCCGCCGCCTCGCTTCCGCGCTCCACGACGACGGCTTCGAACTCCACCGACAGAAAGGAAGCCACCGTCTTTACCGGCATACCGACGGCCGTCGCGTCACCCTCTCCTTCCATCATTCCTCGGATACCTTCCCCCTTGGAACGCTCAGAAGCATTATCGAAATCCAGGCCCGCTGGACGGAAACCGACCTGCGACGGCTCGGATTGATCGACTAATCTGGCTCCAGCGCGAGTATTCCAGGCCCTCAGGGTTGTTTTTCTCGTTCATCTTATATACCGTGTGGGTAGTGTGGAGTAGGCGTAGTAGCCTGCCAATTGAGCACTTTCACGGCCTGTTCCGACCCTCAGGTCGTTATCGCGGATACTCCTTGTTACCGCCGGTTGAATGCTTATGCTTCGATAATCTCTCAGGTCGGGGAGAGAGATTCGAGGTGTCTTGCATTGACCGCCGCGCCTATTCTCGCCAATCTCCACGAATACTCGATCCTCGCCACGCTCGTTGTTATCGGCGTTATCTGCGCCGTCGGAATAGTTCTGACCTACCTGTTCCGAGTCATGGGGGATGTGGTTGACTCCTATTATGACTTCCGAGCAAAGTGCGTTCTAGTACCGTGTCTTGATGATTTCGTGCTTTCCCAGGTCCCCAAATGCGAGGGACCTGGGGCACCCATGGCTTCCGATTGGATTACGAAATCTCATGGACATAGCACTAGCAAAGAGCGAGGTTTCGGCGGTCGATTGAGGAACTAGCGAAAGACACCGGATAATCCTGACGGTCGTCCGGCGTAAAACTATTTCGTTCAGCAGCAAGGTTGGCACCAGCGAATTGGCAGTATGTCCCAGATCTCGAATTTGAGGCCTAGGGTTCACGCTATTTGTGCGCTTTCTTCCATCCTTCAAGCAGAGCCAGCACCTCTTCCGCATGGCCCTCAGGCGTAACCTTGGGAAAGACGTGCAGCAGGCTCCGGTCCGGTCCGATGAGAAAAGTGGTCCGCTCGATGCCCCAGACCTTCTTCCCGTACATATTCTTTTCCTTCAGCACGCCAAACTGATTGCAAACTTTCTCGTCTACATCGGCAAGGAGCGTGTAGGGCAGGTTGTACTTGGCGCGAAATTTGGCCTGGTCCTTGGGAGTGTCGCGGGAGATGCCCAGCACCACCGCGCCGGCCACCTGGAGCTTTTTGAAGGCGTCGCGGAAGCCGCAGGCCTCGATTGTGCAGCCAGGAGTGTCCGCCCTGGGGTAAAAGAAGAGTACGACGGGCCAGCCGGCGTAGTCCGAAAGGCTCACGGTTTTGTTTTCGTCGGTTTTGAGGGTAAAGTCGGCAACTTTTTCGTTGAGTTTCATGGGGAAGTTCCTCGCAGGTTGATTGGATGGCCACAGGCGGCCATCCGGTTCGATTATTGTCGAGACAGGCGGCATATGTCATTGCGCAAGGCAAAAGTTATCGCTCTCTTCGCCCGGACAGCGGTTCTGGCCGGCGCGGGGCTGCTCTTCGCCTTGCCGGCGTGGTCCCAATATCCGGGACAGGTGACGAAATCCGGCAAGGAGACGCCCGAACTGCGATCCATCGCGGTGCTGGAGTGGACCGGCGAGGCGGGCAAGCCCAAGGCCAGCCGCCTGGTTCCCGTGGCCGTGCTGGATGGCGGCCAACTGCAGGATGGCGGCATCTACCTGGCCCGGCCCGAGCCGCTGGCCCTGACCGGCGAGGTGGAGTACGAGCTGGAACAGAACGGCAAGCCCACTGGCCTCTTCGACATCAAGAACACCGGGCAGGAACAGGGCTCCTGGGTGGGCTATGGGGCATGGAAGCCGCTGCCCGCCGCTCGTCCCAAACCGTCTCAGCAGGAACTGGCGCGGACCAGGATTGACGATGACGCGCAGAGCGATGTCCCGGTCCTGCACCGCAAGCATCACGCCGACGACGCACCCGGTGGAGAGGCCGGCGGCAGCGGCGGTTCCGGCAGCGGCGGCGGCTCTCAAACCGGCTCAACCGGGCCGGCGCCGGCCAGCGATCCCGACCGGCCCACGCTGCACAAAAAGGATTCAAGTAGCGATACGGGCGATGCAAGCGCTTCAAGCTCCAGCCCGGCCCCCGCCCCAGACACCGATCCCGACCGTCCTACATTGCACAAAAAACCCTCCAGCGACAGCAGCGGGAGCGATACGAGAGCCGCCAGCGCCCCGGCGAACGATCCCGATCGGCCGGTGCTCAAAAAGAGCAAGAAGAAGCCGGAAGATATCGGCCGCGTCGATTCGCTGCCCCAGGTCACCGATCCCGACCGGCCCCGGCTCATTCGCGGCAAAGCAAACGGCAACAACCTGAACGTGATTCCCAGCCTGATGGGCCTGCCGCCGGATATGCAGCAGGCCGTGGCTGTCTCCGACGCCAGGTCCCGCCCCGAGCATCCGTGGAGCTATACATGGGCCAACCCGGACGACGAGACCAAGATGAAGTCGGAGCTGGAAGAGATGGCCCGCGACGCGCTGGGCCTTAAACCGCTTCCGCCGCCGCCAGCCCCTGCGCCCAGGCGAACGACTGTAACCCGAAAGAATGCCAAGCCTGCGACTGCCCCGCCCGCGCCCGCGCCTCTCATGGATGAGCAGTTTCGCGTCTTTGAGCTGGCCTACGGCTCCGGGGCCACTCTGGTGCTGACGGCGCGCACCGATGCTCCCCGGGCGCAGATGAAGTTCGTGACCCTGGTGGCCCAGCCGGATCTATACGGCAATGTGCTGATGCTGCTGAAGAGCGTCACCGACGGCGCCCATCTGGACGAAACGCCTCGGATGCGCCTGGTGGACGCAGTAGACGCCATGGCCGACAATCGCGGCGAACTGCTCTTTGAGCTGCGCGGCGCAACCCAGCGCCAGTTCGCCCTTTACCGCGTGTTGCGCGGCCGGGCGGAGAAGCTGTTTGTCAGCGGAGGCGGAGAGTATGGGACGGAAAGCAAGGAGTAGTTCCCGTCCATGTAGCATGAACAGGCTCTAGTTGCTCTTGTCACCCCTTGAAAACAACGGAATGTGGAAGGGAAGCTCGGCGTTGGACGGCTTCTTGGGCTTGGCGTTCGAGTCTTCGCGGAGCACGGTGCGCTGGGAGTTGATGCACACCCAGCCGCCATGGAGGCGCGTGAAAACGTGCGTAAAAACGCCCTTTTCGTCTACCGTAGCCGAATTGACCTTGTGGCGCATCACATAGGTGCCGTTGGCGACGGCGATGTCGCCCAGCATGCGTACGGCGATGACTTTTTGATCGTAATGGAGGGTCTTATCCTCGCCGGTAATCACCAGGGCCAGTTGCTGGTTGCGGGTGGTAATGTCGCCGCTGGCGGAAACATCTACGAATAAAGGCGATAAAACCAGTTCCAGGCCGTACTGGTCGCGCTGGTTGACGGCCGTTGACCAGGCGTCCTCAATCTTCTGGAACTCGCGCACCTCCGAGCCTTCGGTGGAGGTGACGCTGGGCTGGGCTGGAGTTGAGGCGGGAGCCGGAGCCGGGTTCTGGGCAACAACAGCGAAGCAGGAGAGCAGAATAGCAATAAAGCAAGCCATAGAACGGGTCATACGCTGCATGAACTCCCTAAACAGTTGTCAGTTTTTAGTTGTCAGTCTCAAAACCGCCCTGCACTCTGGACTGACAACTGATGACTGACCACTGACAACTTGAATGATAGCTCTTCGACGCGGAAAGGCGGCCCCTCGCGAGCCGCAAAAATGAAATTCTATGTTATAGCATCGTCTGCAGCCGCTCCGGCTGGTGAATCGTGACCAGGGCGTCTTCGATGGAGATCCAGCCGTCCTTGCGAAATTGGCCGAGGGTGCGGGTGACCGTTTCACGGGTGGTGCAGGCCATGGAAGCCATCTCCTCGTGGGTCAGCAGCAAGGGAAAGCGGAATCCGCCATTCTCCAGGTGCTCGCCGATCTGATGGGCCAGTTCGAGGAGCAAGCGCGCCAGGCGGGCGGCTACCGTCTCGGCCAGCGCGATGCGGCAGGCGTCCTGCAGGGCAAAGCGATACTCCTGGCAGATGCACTGCACAGCGCGCATCTGGGCCTCCTTATGGCTGCGCAGGAAGCTGAGGAATCGTTCCCTCTCCACGGGGCGGAGCTGGGCGGCGGTCAACGACTCGGCGGAGACCTCGTAGACGCCGTGGGAGAGAACCGCGTACAGGCCGAGCATGGAGCCGGGGCCGGCTACCCGGACGATCATCTGGCGGTCCTCGGGACGGCCGGCGGTCAGCTTGAGATATCCGCCGCAGATCAGATAGAGACAGCGGGCATCCTCGCCCTGCGTAAAGAGTGAAGCCTGCGCGGGCAGGGTGATGGTGCTGGTGACCAGCTCAAGATCGGCCAGAACGGCGCTGCCCAGGGAGCAGAACCAGCCGGGGCGGCGATTGGCGCAGGCCGCGCATCCCATCGGAACCTGCCGGGGCATGTGCTTTTGCCGCGTCCGCGTCCCTGCCGTGGTCTCTCTGTCCGTCATGGTCTTGCCCCATCCGGCGCCTATAAAAAGTGCATTCGCCTCAACCCTTTACCGAGCCCTGCATCTCTTTGCAAGGGCCGCCACTGGGCGGAAATGCGATGGGCCTCCCGAAAAACTGCACTTCCTTTTCAAAGTCTGCCGGAGCGGTAACCGCCGTGGATGTGATGGGCCTCACATCTATGGGCCTCTCTGGGAGCCGCAAGCTCTATCCTTACGGCTCTAAACCGGATTGCACAGTTGTCCCTTTCCATGGCCGGAAGTTGAAGAATGCGCCGGATTTCAGGCCATCGCCGCTCTTTCGGGGAAACCTGTGCTTTTTTGAACAGCCATGAAGCGATTATGCTGATGTCCTGCGGGAGGAGTTGTTCCCGCATTTTTTCGATCCCTGCTCCAGGGGAGCAACCGTGTGCGCGCCGGGCCGGTGGGTTGCCCTCGGACGCGTTTGAACCAGGCATTCAGGCGGCAGGCTGCATCACATTCGGAGAGAAAATCTCGGTTTGGGATATTTCTCTCTATCAGATGTGATGCACATCACCGTTTGGGTGCAAAATGAGACGATAAGATGCGCGGATGAAGTGATGCTCCGCACAAAGAGCTCCTTCCGCGGCAGAATGTGTCAACGACCCTCCACCGACCCGGTCTTCCCCACAGGGAACTACCGCCTTCGGCAACCGGACGCCGGCGCAACTGCTTCTGAAGGGGGTACGAGATCATCCAAGGTGGTGCTTTTTCATGCATAGAATTGGGCCTCAAGCGCAAACGCCGAAAAGTGCGGTTCCGGAGAAGAGGCTGGGACTGCGAGCATGTCTGATCTTGATGCTGGGCGCGGGAATGATCTGCGCCACCGCCCAGGGCGCTCAGGCGCCCGGAACCAAAGCGGCTGCTCCACAGGCTAAAGAGGCCGCTGCCAGCGACTATGTCGGTGGAGATACCTGCGCTACCTGCCACGAAGAAGTTTCCAAGAAATTCGAGGGCAATCCGCACACCAAGCTCGCGGCCCAGCACGGCTCCGCCGGCATCAACTGCGAAGGTTGCCACGGCCCTGGCCGCGCGCACGTTGAGGGGGGCGGCGACAAGACCAAGATCTTCAATCCCGTCAATGCTGCCGCCAAAGAGGTGGACGCCAGGTGCCTGAGCTGCCACGCGGGAGCGCATCCCAACTTCGAGCGCTCTCCTCATGCCAAGGGCGGCGTCAGTTGCATCGGCTGCCACGACATCCATGGCAGCAAGGAGGAGCCGCTGCTGAAGGCCTCGCAGCCCGCGCTCTGCTTCCAGTGCCACAACGACGTGAAGCCGTTTTTCGATATGCCTTTTCATCACAAGGTGAATGAAGGCCTGGTCAAGTGCAGCGACTGTCATGACATTCACGGCACCTTCGGGAACAACAACCTGAAGTCCACGGTCGATCAGAACGCGATCTGCACCAAGTGCCATATGGAGAACCGCGGGCCATTCGTGTATGAGCACCCTGCCGTCAAGGCGGAGGGTTGCATGGCTTGCCACACTCCGCATGGATCGCAGAACGCCCGGCTGTTGAATATGCCCACCATCAACACGTTGTGCAACCAGTGCCATAGCCCAGTCGCTGCCGGCACGGTTCACGGGGTCAACGCAGGATCAGCCGAGTTGCAGCCCTGCATCGACTGCCACACCATGATCCATGGCTCCAATCTCGACCCGTATTTCAAGAGGTAACGGAGGATCGCCGCGCCCTCCGCATCCATCGGGCGGCGCGGCCCGCATTCCGTGCAAGCTCGGTTCACGAGTTCAGGATTTTTGATTTCAGCAACAATGTTTTTTCCAAGTGAGGCTTCATATGAAAAAGGTAGGCTGGATTTCACGGCTGTCCAATCAACAGACCTCTACCGCCAGGATGCGGCGCATCGCCGGGAGCTTTGCTCTCGCCATATTCCTGCTGATGACGGGCATCGCTGCCGCCCAGACTTCCACGCCCTCTGAGCCGATGGCCGTCCCGGCGGGATATACATCTCATCAGACCGTGGACATAGGCGGGCATATTGCCAACATCAAGGGCAGCGGAGCCATGTACGACACGCTGATCAATCAGCAGTCCGGGCCGCGCCTTATGGGCGGGACCTTTGAGCTGCGCGCGCTCCCGGCCAACAAGCATACCCAGATCGATTTACTCCATGCCATTGCCAGCGGCTTCGGCGGCGATCCGTACAACTTCGCCAAACTGGATTTTTCCAAGGGCAAGATCTACGAGTTCTCGGGAACCTTCCGCCGCGACCGTCAGTACTCCGACTACGACCTGCTGGGCAATCCGAATATCACCACCGGGCTGTCGATTCCCATCGGGCCCTCCAACGCGCCCGTTGGCGCGCTGGCCTGGCCGCAGGTGAATCACTCATCGGTGATGTTCAACACGGTACGCCGCATGACGGACACCAATCTCACCCTCTATCCGCTCTCTAAGGTAACGTTCAGGGCGGGGTACTCGCAGAATATCTTCCAGGGTCCGGGCATGAGTCCGAGCTATACCATCGCCAAGTACAATGCCCTGCTCGAACAATATCAGCGCAACAGCACCGACGAATTCACGGGAGGGGTCGATTGGAAGCCCGTGCAGGGCACCAAGCTGACTTTTGAGGAGGAGATCACCCATTTCAAGACCGGCTCCTACTTTACGCTGACCCCGAACAGTTCCCTGGTGCAGGAGGCAGACGGAACACCGGTCTACCTGGGCAACTGGGACAGCCAGACCGCCTACGGCATAGCCGGCTGCAATACCGGCAGCATGGGCAGCGCATACACCAACTCAACCACCTATACCATCCTCTCTCCGGCGCAAACTGCCGGCGGCCTGCCGATCATCAATCCGGCATGCGATGTGGTGACCAGCTACATGCGCTCGCAGCCAACGCGCATTCTCACGCCCACTGAGACCTTCCGCTTCCAAAGCTCCAGCATCAAGAACGTCACCATGAACGGCGATATGCGCTACACCAACGCCAAGATGAATCTCCCCAATTATTACGAGAACTTTCAGGGCCTGGATGGGGCGGCTCGCTCGATAACGTACTCCGCCCTCGCCAGCGGAAAACGGGCGGTTGTCTCCGGTGACTATGGTGTCGTCTGGCAGGCGACCAGGACGGTCAGCCTCTCCTATCAGATTAACTACTCCGATGTGCACCAGCCCGGATCGGCCACCTTCACCGGTCTAACCACCCTGTCGACGCCCACGACGGTCGTGGCCGGGAATAATGGTTATGAAACTATCAACTACTCCGGCACGCTGATCACGACCAACGCCGCCAATAACACTTCGACAATATCGGGAGCTTCCTACGTCAATCAACCCCTGCCGTCCTATTTTGGACAGAAATTCCTGACCAACAACGTGACCGGGACCTGGGATGCCGCGTCGCGAGCCACGCTTTCGCTCACCTATCGCTACCGCACGCACACCATCGCCCAGGGCATTCCCGATAACGTTCCGCTTCCCGTGGGTAACACCGGCCCGGATTGCTCTGGAAGCGCAACTGGCGTAACTTGTACGGGCGGCACCGTAACCATCAATGAAAACGGCGGTATCTTCAACGCCGCCCTGCGTCCCGCAAACAATTGGGAGCTGAATGGCTCGGTCGAGGTGCTCTACGACGACAACGCCTTCACCCCGGTCGGTCCGCGGCAAACCAAGCACTACAGAGTGCATACCAAGTACAGGCCAAAGCCCTGGGCGACGCTGTCGGGCGCCTATAACGAGCTGGAGCGGCATAACAACACCAACAACAATCAGGCCACAACTGCATTGTTCGTTCCACCTTCGACAACACCGGCTCCTAACGGAACCGCCTCAACCGGTACTCCGTATGATGGCCCGATCCAACATGTCGATCGCAGCCGGGTGGCGAGCTTTGGCGCGGTGCTGGCGCCGAATGAGCACTATGGGCTCGATTTCAATTACGCCTATAGCGATGTGTATGCGTCCACCAACATCTGCTACCTGAACGGCGCCACGGCCACATTGCCTGGAGCTGTGCAAAGCGCCACCAGCACGCCATGCCCGAACATATGGGGAAGAGGCGCTACGGGCGTTTCGGAGTCCAATGGCACGGCGCTCTCGGATTGGGTCGCCAGGGACTTCATGGATGCTCCTACGCAATTTGTGTCGGCGGCTCTGAACCTCTCCCCCGTTGACAAGATCCACTACAGTATCGGCTATCGCATCAGCGATGTGAACGGCACCCGGTTCTTCAACGATGCGCGCGACGTCAACGGCTCGCTGGTCTCTAAGTATCAGTCGCCTTTCGTGAATCTTGCATGGACGATCCATCCCGGATTGATTTGGAAGGGTGAGTACAATTACTACGGATACGGCGAGGGCGGTCCCTCCGGCTCGCAGTACTGCAGCACTTCAACCTCCGCGACAGCAACGGTTATTCCTTGCAATTCTTCGACGATCGCCGCATATCCAACCGGCATAACCGAACCGGTTTCAGGCCTGACCGCGCCGCGGACCTTCCATGCGAATAACATTACCTTTTCATTGCATTACGCGTTCTGAGGAGAAACTGCCATCCCTCTTAATTGCGGGGTGGACCGGATTCGGGATTTACCGGTCCACCCTTTTCACATAGCGGCACGGCGTCCATGCGTTCATCAGGCAAGGAAAGACAATAAGTGTATCGAGTGAATGGCGAGTTGCAGGATCAATATCCTTACCGCCCCAAAGCCCAGTAAATCATTTTGCCGGTTCCTGCGCGGTCTTTTGCCTGTCACAGGGTAGCCGGTTTGTGAAAGAATCCATTCGGCAGGAGTGGCTCACGCGTTACCAGCCGTCAAACCCCAAGGAGTCTCGCAATGACAAAGACGATTCGTGCTCTAATGATTCTGGCCACCGTGATTTGCATGGCCAGCGCTGCCCAACTGGTTCACGCCGCCTCTGCAACGGCTGGCCAGGCGGTCTACAAGGCCAAGTGCCAGATGTGCCACGGCGCCGATGGCTCAGGCAATCTCCCCAAGGCAAAAGCGAACCCTCTCGGCGGCGCTACGGTGCAGGCATTGAGCGACGCCGGCCTTAAGAAAGCCGTTACGGCCGGCACGGGCACGATGAAGCCGGTCGCCGGAGTCACGGGCGCGGATCTCGACAACGTAGTTGCGTTTATACGATCCTTGAAGAAGTAGCAGCATATCCGGCCCGCCCTCCGGGCGGGTCATCCAATAGTGAGTGGGGGAGAGTGTGTCGCTGCTTCAAAGATTCCGCGAAGAGTGGGTGCGGCCGGCGCTGTTCTTCGGCAACAACCCCATCAGCCTGGCCGGCGGAGCGATTACCAGCGCCTCCGGCGTGACCATGATCGGCTATTGGCTGGTGGAGCTGTTCGGCCGGCCCAACGACAATCCCTACCTCGGAATCATCTTCTTCATGCTTCTGCCGGCTTTGTTCGTGGCCGGGCTCCTGCTGATCCCGATCGGATTGTTCGCGCGCCGCAGAAAGCTGCAAAAAGCCGGCGAGATTCCCGCCGAGTTCCCTAAAGTCGATTTGAACGACCGCATCTTCCGCCATGGCCTGGACATCGTGCTGGTGGCCACCATCGTCAATCTGCTGGTGGTGGCCATAGCCAGCTATCGCGGCTCGGCCTACATGGACTCGCCGCAGTTCTGCGGGCAGAGCTGTCACGTGATGCATCCGGAGTACACGGCCTACAAAATCTCCGCGCACTCCCATGTGGATTGCGTGGCCTGCCACATCGGCGCGGGCGCGGAGGCGTATTTTTCCGCGAAGGTGAACGGCACCAAGCAGATTCTTGAGGTTGCCTTCGATCGCTACCCTACGCCGATTCCGTCGCCGGTGGAGAGCCTGCGCCCGGCGCGGTATACCTGCGAGGGCTGCCACACCCCAGCCAGGTTTATCGGCGAAAAGCTGCTGGTCAAGTCAAACTTTGCCGACGACGAAAAGAACACCGAGACCCAGACAGTAGTGGTGCTGCACCTGGGCGGGCTGGATGGGCTCTCCCATCTCACCGGGATTCACGGCGTGCATCTGGGCCACATTGAGTACATCGCCACCGATCCGACCCGCACCGCCATTCCCTGGGTGCAGAAGCGGAACGAAGACGGCTCGGAGACCGTATTTGCCGCATCGGCCTTAAACGGCGCCGTGCCTCAGGGCGAACACCGGGTGATGGACTGCATCGATTGCCACAACCGCGCGGCGCACACCTTTGTTACCGCGGAAGACGCTCTCAACCGGGCCATGGCCGAGGGCGCGGTCTCGCCCGATCTGCCCTGGGTCCACAAGGAG
>Ga0326727_10025377_pt1 | contig 11118 bp, 9 predicted proteins | sample MB2enrmetagenome_FD_207643 | JGI IMG/M metagenome (GOLD analysis project Ga0326727, IMG submission 207643) | Lab enriched peat soil microbial communities from McLean, Ithaca, NY, United States - MB29MY | ecosystem: Environmental > Terrestrial > Soil > Wetlands > Peat | place: USA: New York... | reverse complement strand
GCGTGATCTACCTGGTTCGCGCCATCATCGGCTTGCCCTTCGGCCCCGACAGCCCGTTCGTCAACGAGGCCAAAACCGCCACCATCCGGCGCGCCGATGGCGTCGTTGCCGTGAGCGAGCAGGTCGCGGAGTATACCCGGCGTTATGGCCACATGGACGCGCGCCATTTTCCTATTTCGCTCCTCGATCCCGGTGAGCCGCCCTGCGCCGGCCGCTTCGACAATCGCTTCGTCACCATGGTGAACCCCTGCGCGGTGAAAGGAATTTCCATCTTCACCGGTCTCGCCGCGCGCTTTCCGCGGATTGAATTCGCCGCGGTCCCTACCTGGGGAACTACCGCCATCGACCGCGCGGAGTTGCAAAAGCTGCCCAATGTCACCATCCTGCCGCCGGTCGACAATGTGCATGAATTTCTGGCGCAGACCCGTGTCGCGCTGGTGCCATCGCTGTGGGCCGAGGCACGGTCGCGCATTATCCTGGAAGCCATGGTGCGCGGCATCCCGGTGATCGCCAGCGACGTCGGCGGCCTTAAGGAAGCCAAACTGGGCGTCGATTATCTGCTGCCCGTGAAACCCGTGTCGCGTTATCACTCGCGCGTGGACAACCTGATGGTGCCCATGGCGGAAATTCCCGAACAGGATCTCACGCCGTGGTACTCCGCACTCCACCGCCTCACCACGGATCGCGCCCACTATGAGCAACTCTCGGTGGACTCCCGCCGCGCCGCTCTGGAATACGCACGCAATCTCAACGTTCTGCCTTTCGAGGACTATTTGCAACAAATCATCCGGTCGCCCAAACCTCGCCGCCAGCATCCGTCTGCCGCTCCGCCTCTACCGCTCTCCGCGGACCGTAGGAAGTTGCTGTCGTTACGGCTGAAGCAGGCGCGCGATGTGGATTGATCCGGCTCTGGTTCAACAGCTCGATAACCCTTCCGGCAGGCCGGAACTGGCGCGCCGCGCGACGGCTATGGCGCGTGAGGCCTTCCCGGCCTGCGATATCGAGATCTTCTGGGACGGCCTCTGGATCCGCCGCGTCGGCCCCCACTACTTCCCCGATCCCGACATGTTCTCCACGCCCGACCACAAGCGGCAACGCTGGCCGGCACAGGCGGAAAAACATCTGCGGGATGCCGGTGACTACTGGTTCCATGTTTATCAGCCGCGCCCCGGCGACATTATCGTTGATATCGGCGCCGGCCGCGGAGAAGATGTGTTCGCTTTCTCGTGCGCGGTCGGGCCGGAGGGCCGCGTGTGGGCCATTGAACCGCATCCGGCATCCTTTCAGGTTCTCCAGAAGTTCTGCGCCTTGAATGGCCTCTCGAATGTCACGACGCTGAATTATGCCTGCGTGGACCGTCCCGCCGTTTTGCAGATCGAAACCATGCCGGTATGGGAATCGAACTACGTGCGCGCAGGAGACCCCTCGGCGGCCAGCCATCCCGTCCAAGGTTTGACGTTCGACGGCCTGTGCCAGCTCCACGAAATCGGCCGTATCGATTTCCTGAAAATGAATATAGAAGGTGCCGAGCGCGCCGCGCTTCCCGGCTGTACCGCCGCGCTCCGTCGCGCCGGCCACGTGTGCATCGCGGCGCACGACTTTCGCACGGCGAGGGGCGAAGGCGAAGCCTTCCGGACGCTGTCCTTCGTGCGCGAGTTCCTCACCGCCGCCGGCTTCGAACTCGTCACCCGCGATCACGACCCGCGCTATTACGTCCCTTACCACGTCCATGGCGCAAGGCATTGGTAAACGCAGCACGCCTTGTGGGGCGGACTTTGTTTACTCTGCCCGCGTGCTGAGGAGCAGCCGCGTTGTAACACGGACTTCAGTCCGTGCAGTTCGCGTGAAGCCACGGCCCTCAATCCTCTCATAGCCCGCCCGGGTGCTTAACCGTTCCGGGGAAAGCAGCAATTGCGAGCGCTGTATTCGTGGGGCAGACGATCGTTTTGGGTCGTCTGCCGGCCGAGCCCCCGAAAAAACGGCTGCTGCGCAGCTTGGCAGAAAAACGATGGTCTGCCCCACGGGGACTTGGCCTGTCCCCAAAACGGTTAAGCACCCAGCCCGCACCCCATACGGTGGAGTTTATCCCCCATTTGTGGTAGATTTGTCGCAACGACAAAAGTAGGCATTTAGCTGGCAGGGAGACCGCCGTGCCCGAAACCGAAAACATTACTTCGCTGCTTCAGGCCGTCCGCTCGGGCGAAGCCGGTTCGGCGGATAAGCTCATGAGCGCCATGTATTCGGACCTGCGGCAGGTAGCCCGGCGCTACATGGCATCGGAACGCGCAGACCATACCCTGCAGCCCACAGCAGTCGTAAACGAGGTGTATCTGAGGCTCTTCCGGCAGGATGAGCCCGCCGCCATCGATTGGCAAAGCCGCGCTCATTTTATGAGCGTCGCAGCCAAACAGATGCGCCAGATTCTGATCGATCACGCGCGCCAGAAGCGCGCAACAAAACGGGATTTTGGAGTGAAAATCGCGCTCGCCGACGCCGACCCGCGGGCGCTGGCCACCCAGCCGCACTACGATTTCGAAGCCCTTGACGAGTTGCTGAACCTTCTCGCCACCAAGGACCCGGAAGCGGCCAGGGTTGTCGAGTTGAAGTTCTTCGGCGGATTGACCGATCGCGAAGCTGCCTTGGTCATGGGGATTAACGTCGCCAAATTACGGCGTGATTGGGAATTTGCGCGCTCGTGGCTGCGCCACCGCATGGGCGCTGAAAAAACTTGAGCAGAACGGCGTTCGCTCGCCGCTTATCCAGATAGGGAGGAATGGAATGAAATTCAGGATGCTTTTGAGTTTGGCAGCGGTCGGGCTGATGGCCACGCTGGCCGTCGGACAGAACGCTTCCGCGCCCAAAACGGCCGCGAAAACGGCCGCCAAGTCGTCTCCAGTGGACGACGTCATCGGTATGGTTAAGGCCGGCTTTTCCGATTCGTTAATCATCAAGAAACTGCAGAAAGAAAATAAGCCTGTGGACCTTAGCCCGGCCGACATGGTGAAGCTGAAAAACGCCGGCGTATCCGAGACCGTCATGGGGGTGATGATGGATCCCGGCGCGCCGGTCCCGGCAGCCGCACCCGCCGCGGCTCCAGCGGCTCCGGCGGACGGCGCCGCTGCCTACCCTGCGCCTCCGCCGCAATCCGCGCCGCCGCCTCCTCCGACGGATGCCGCCGCCAATTATCCTGCGCCCGCACCTGCCCCGGCGCCTTCGGCTCCCCCGATGCCTCCCACTAACGCGCAGAAGAAGCGCGTCATTGTCGACGAGTTCGATTACTCGGCTGTCAAGACTTCCATTCAGGCGATCTTCGGCACCCAGCAGGATATCGGCAAAGGCATTCGCGCCATGCTGACGACTCGCCTGGCGCAGCAAGGTAATGTTGTGGTAGTGGAGCGCGCCAAGATTGGCCTGCTGCAGGCCGAACAGGACCGCAATGCCGGCAACCGCGTCAAGCAGGGCACCGGCGCGGGCATCGGCAAGATCAGCGGCGCGGATGCGTTGCTCACCGGCGACATCATCATCTTTGGACGCGACGACAAGAACAAAGGCGGCGCGGCGTCGGCGATCGGCGGCTTCTGCCGGTTGTGCGGTGCGGCTGCCGGCGCCAAGAAAACCGACAAAGCCGTAGTGGCCATCTCCTATCGCTTTGTGGATGCGGAAACTTCGGAAGTGATCGCGACCGGCGAGGCGCGCGGTGAATCCAAGCGCACCAGCACCAACGTCGGCGCATTCGCCGGCGCATGGGGCAAAGGCGGAGGCGGAGGCCAGGTGGACATGACCAGTTCCAATTTCGCCGATACCATCATCGGCGAAGCCACCCAGGACTGCGTCGGCAAGTTGGCGGACATCCTCTCCACTCAGTCCCAGACCATGACCAAGAACGCGCGGCCGGTAGAGGCGCTGGTTGCCGATATCGCCGGTCCGAGCATGACGATTACCGCCGGTGGTAACGATACGGTTGCGGTTGGCGACGTTTTCGAGATCCTCAGGATCGATCGCGAGGTCAAGGACCCGGTGACCAAGGAAGTGCTCGACCGCATCACTACCAAGGTCGGCGAGTTGGTCATCTCCAGCGTACGTGACAAGATCGCTACCGGTAATTATTCGGGCTCCCCGGCGGCGGTCGGCTTTATTGCGCGCAAACGGCTCTGACGGAGGGTCATCATGGCAGCCGGACGCCTGCTCCCTGTCGCTCTGCTTTGCGCGGCAACCCTCCCGGCGCAGTCCAGGCGGGCGATATCCATCGAGAACTTCGATTACTCGGCCGTGATGAACTCGGTGCAGGCCATTTTCGGAACCGCTTACGACATCGGGCAAGGTATCAATGCCATGATGACCAGGCGCGTTCAACAAGACGGCCGCTTCACCGTCGTGGAGCGGCGTAAAATCGGCGCGCTGACCAGGGAACAGGATTTCGACGCCAGTAATCGCGTGAAGCGCGGAACCGGCGCGCGCGTCGGCCAGATCACGGGCGCGGATCTCACCTTGTTAGGCGACATCGTGGTGTTCGGCCGCGATGACCGCCGCGTCGGCGGAGGAGTGGGCGCGGTTGGCCCCGGTGCGGGAGGAGCCGTCGGAGGATACCACAGCACCAATAAGGCTGTGGTAGTGCTCGATTACCGCATCGTGGACATCCAGACTTCGGAGGTGATCGCGAGCGGTGAGGCGCGCGGCGAATCCAAACGCACCAGCACCGGTTTGGGCGCCGCGCTTCTCTCCGGATGGACCGGCGCGGCCGGCGGGTTCAATATGGCCAGCTCCAATTTCGGCGAGACCATCATCGGCGAAGCCACCATGGATGCCGTCGATAAGCTCGCCATCGAGATCCGCACCGTCAATCTCTCCGGCGGCGCTGGCGACCGCTCGGTGGATCTCGACGCGCGCGTGGCGGATGTGGACGGAAACAACATCACCATCAATGCCGGCCAGGCGGCTGGATTGCAAGTTGGACAGACGTTCACCATCTATCACAAGGGTAAGGAGATCAAGGATCCCACTACCGGTGAGGTTCTCGACGTACTGACCACGCCCATCGGGCAACTGACCCTTACGCTGGTGCGCGATCGCATCGCCATCGGGTCATTCAATGGTGCCGCCGTGCCCGTGGTCGGCGACGTAGTTCGCAAATAGGGAGGCATGCATGAGGATGTTGGTCGTTTTTCTTACGGCGCTGCTGCTCAGCCCGGCGCTGGCCGAGGATTCCGCAGCACTGAAAGCCGCGAAGCTCCATTTCGGACAGGTGGCCACCAGGGCATCCGCCAATTTTCGTTCCGCCGATTCCATCGAGGAGCGCCTGAAAGCGCAGGGCAGCACCCTCCATCCTTCGCTGGTGACGCTCCGCTTGCGCATCGAAACCGCGCTCGATAAGGCCGAAGCCGCGCTCGGTAAGAACGACGTGAAGACCGCGGTCGACCAGACCAAACAGGCGGAAGGCCTGCTGGACAAGTTCGCGCGCAAACTCGGAGGAGACTGACATGCGCCGGCCGGATTCCATGCAAAACCGCTCTCTGAGGAGCTGTGAAGAAATCGGCCTACAACCGGGAGAGAGCAGGCCGAAGGCCTACTCCACATTGATTCAGAAGCACTTGCCGGTCTTGTGGAGTAGGCCTTCGGCCTGCAGGCCAATTTTTTCACGCCTTCTGACAGTCGCGGCTCAGAAAGAGCCCCATGCCGAGCCGCGAGCGTCAGAAGCTGTGAAAAAATCAAAAGCCGCAGGCGAAACCGCCTGCGCCACCAACACAAGTCGTTTGCTGTCAATGGTGGGGCAGACGGTTTCGTCTGCATCGGTCGCTTGCGGCCGATTTTTTCACAGCTTCTCAGGGAGCGGTATCCTGGCCGTCCTCATCCTTCTCCTCTGCGCCCCTCTCTTCTCCCAAGAGGACGCCCAATGGCGCAGCGCCCTCACCGAACTTCTCTCGCGACCTCCGGGGACCGCCACGCTTCAGGACTTGCAGCGCCTGGAAGATAATATCCGCCTCGCCACGCCCTATTTCGGTACCCTGACGCCCGGCGATTACGAGGCCAATCGCGAGTTGATCCGCCGCATGACCGCCTATCTCGCGGCCATGAATTTGGCCAATCGCGATCCCCGCATGCGCTTCGCCCTGCGCCGCGCCAATCAGGCGCTGGCTTCGCTGCGCTATGCCGCACCTCCGGCATTTTCGGCTCCCTTGGGACCCATGCCTCCCGCCGACCCGCGCCCCGCGCCGCCGACCCGCGCCCAGGCCCCCTGGGAGTTGCAGGCGCCCGACATCTCGAATATTCCCGAAGCGGACAAAGCCAAAGCCCGCGAGTTGCAGGACCGCTATGAATCGGCCGCCGCGCAAGCCGCTACCGCCTGGCAATCCGCGGAAGTGTTGCGCCAGAATCTGGCGGCCGAAGGCATGGCGTTGAATACTCTCACCGCGACCTCCATTGCCCGCGTCCAATTCTATCTGGAGACCGCCGCCGACGCCCTCCGCGAACAGGATTGGGAGGACGCCAAAGTCAATCTCCAGCGCGCCGAATACGAAACCGAAAAAGTGTTCAAGACCGTCGGCCATTAACCTTACCCTTATGCCTCCTACAGCCAATCAGTTCTGTTCCAAGTGCGGCGCTGGAATAGCTCCGGACTCCCGCTTCTGCGGAGATTGCGGAACCCCAGTCACCGCCCCGCCCCTCCCGCCATGGACAACTTCACCCGTGTGCGCCAATTGTTCGATCAGGCGCAATCCATTCCGCAGACGCAGCGCGACGCTTGGCTGATGAACGCCTGCCAGGGTGACGCCGCCCTGCTCGCTGAACTGCGCGGCATGCTCAAGCCCGGCGGGGAATCGTTCCTGCAGCACCCCGCGGCTTCCGCCACGGCTTTCGGCTATACCATCGTGCAGCCGGTCGCTCCGCCTCCCGTTCCTCCCGCCGCTCCCCCGTCCGCTCCGCCGTCGGCGCCGTCCTCCACTCCGCACTCCGCCACGCCCCCGCCCCCTCCCGCTTCCGCTTCCGCTTCCGCGGCTTCGCCTTTGCAATACATCGGACCCTGGCGCATCCTGCGTGAACTGGGACGCGGCGGTATGGGCGTAGTCTTCCTAGCCATGCGCGATGATGGCGCATTCCGCAAGAACGTCGCCCTGAAACTGCTGCTCAAAGACCAGGTCACGCCGGAATTCGTGGCGCGCTTCAAGCAGGAGCGTCAGGTGGTGGCCGCGCTCGATCATCCCAATATCGCTCGCATTCTGGATGGCGGCGACGCTCCCGACGGCATGCCCTATTACGCTATGGAGTACGTCGAAGGCTTGCCGCTCGATCAATACTGCGATCAGCAGCGCCTCTCCATTACCGGCCGCATCAAGATGTTCCAGCAGGTGTGTATGGCGGTGCACTATCTGCACCAGAACCTCATCGTGCACCGCGATCTGAAGCCCGGCAATATTCTGGTCTCTTCCGACGGCGTGGTCAAACTGCTCGATTTCGGCATCGCCAAAATGGTGGGCGCGGCCTCCGTCACCAACCAGGAACTCACTACCGCGCAGGGCTCGCCCATGACGCCGACCTACGCCAGCCCCGAGCAGATGCAAGGCGCCACGCTACAAAAGACCTCCGACATCTATTCGCTCGGCGTCATTCTCTACCGCCTGCTCACCGGCCGCAATCCCTACCTCAATCTCGACGAGAAGATCGCCAAGCTGGCCTCCCGCGAAGACCCTCCGCTGCCCAGCCAGAACATCCGCGAGGACCTGCGCGCCACGCCCGAGAGCACCGCGCAATTGCGCCGGGCGATGTTAGGCGAGCTCGACAGCATCGTGCTGATGGCCATGCGCTACGATCCCAAGGGGCGTTATCAGTCGGCGGCCGATTTCTCCAGTGACCTGCAGCATTTCCTCGACGGTCAGTCCGTCACCGCGCATCACGATTCCGTCGCGGGCAAATCCTTCAAACTCCTCAAACGCAAACGTGCGGCCGTCGCCGTGCTGATCGCGTTTCTGTTACTCGGAGCTTTCAGCGGTTGGGAGTGGTGGCGTTTCTCAGAACAAAAGGCCGAAGCTGACGCGCGGCAGGCGCACCTGAGCGACGAACTGGCGAAACTCGAAGGCAGCAGCACTCCCACCTTGCAGGACGTGCGCGACTTGAAGAAGGCGGTTGGCACCGATTTCACCGCGGCCATCGCCATCCGGCCGGGCCCCACTCCGGAACGCGAGGCGTTGCTGACCCGCATGGTCCGCTACCTCGATCGCGCCCGTACGGCGTTGCCCTCCGATCCCAATGCCGGCATCGAAATCGCCGACGGGTACCAGCAACTGGGTCTCTTGCAGGAGAGCACCGCCGCGGGTAAGAATCCGCAAGCCGCCGTGGGCACCTATCAGAAAGGCGCGGAAGTGCTGGGCAGCGTCAGTTCGCAGCAGCCGGACAACGCCGCCGTCAAACAGCGCCTGGCGCGCCTGAACGAACGCATCCGCACGTTGCAATCGGGAGGGACGCCTCCTCAAGTACCTGCTCAAGCTCCGCCGCCTGCGCAAGCGGAAGCTCCGCCGCCCGTGCCTGAACCGGCTCCGGCCGCTCCGGTTGAAACGCCCAAGCCGGCCGCGCCAACGCCGGTGAGGGTTGCCAAAGCGCCGGGGGCGACGCCCACTGCGGCGCCTGCCGATACCACTGCTCCCCCACCCCCGGTGCAAGCTCCGCCTCCCGCTGCCCCGGCCATCCCGCCCGCCGAGATGGCGGATGTGGAAGAGCGTATGGCCAACGCAGCCTCCAAGGTGGAAATCGCCGAACAGACCATCGCGCCCGTGCGGCAAAGTCTCGCCCAGACCGGACAGTCGTTGAACCCAGACATTTCCACCGCCATGACCACCATGCACACGCGTCTTGCCCGGGCCAAACGCGAGATGGCCGCGGGGGACCTCGCCGCCGCTAAGGAAGACATCGCCGCCGCCGAGGGTCTCGCTAACAAAGTGTTACGTTCCGTAGGACGATAAAATCTCCCCCGGATTAGCTGCCAAGAACTCTGAATTCAGAGTAGAATACCAGGATAGTTTCGCCCCAAAAAATCTTGCGCATTCTCAAGAGGCGATCGCGCTACCTTCAACAACGACACTTCAGCTCAATTATCAGGAGGCAATTGAAATGAAACGTTCACAATTCAACGCGACTCTACTCCTCACCGCTGCTCTCGCGATCCCCGGTCGCATGGCAGCGCAATTACCAACCGGCACGGACATTAATCAGGCAATTCCGATTTACTTCGGTCAAATGATCACCGATCTCGGCGACAAGAATACCATTCCAACCAAGGTTTACTCCATTGTGTTGGCCAAAGGGCAACAGGTTTCCGGCACACTGACGTCGTCAGGACACACCGTTGGCCTCGGCCTGTACCCGCCCACCGCGCTCACCATCGTCGGCTGCAATTATGGATGCATTAACGGCAGCGTGGCGGGACAAGCCGCCGTTAACGACGCAGGTTCCTTCACCTACACCGCATCCGTCTCAGGCACCTACTATGTCAAGGCCTCCTTTGGCGATGTCGGCGAGACCTACACTCTGGAGGTGAACGCCGTTGGCACCCCGATCACGACGCCGCTTCCCACCCAGGCCGGCTGCCTCACCGGGCAGGTCGACTACCTGACTTACTCGCTGCAGCTCATCTCCGCGGGCCTTCCCGATTCGGCCAGCATCGGAGGAACACAAATGTGCTCCACCTGCACCGTGAAGCCGCCTGCCTATCCCGAGATTGTCAGCAAAATGGAAACCTCCATCGGGCTCGGCGCGACCGTGTCCGCCTGCTACGACTCGACCGGCAATATCTTCCAGATCACGCTCAAACATCCGTAAACGCACTGTCGCATAAGGAGTCAATAACATGAAAACCGACCTGCGTTTCTGGCCGGCCGCGCTCCTGCTGGGATTGCTCCCGGCGTCTGCGGCCTTCGCCGCCGCTCCCGTAATCCAAGGCGTGGTGAACGGCGCGAACTTCACTCCCGGGTTCGCTTCCGCCACATTCATCACCATCACCGGAACCAACCTCGCTAGCTCTACCGCCAACTGGAGCGTGTTCACGAACGGCAATCTGCCCACCTCCCTCGGCGGCGTAGGTGTCACCATCAACAACATCCCAGCGTATATCGCCTTCGTGAGCCCCGGCCAGATCAATGCGCTCGCACCCGACGATCCCACCACGGGATCAGTCCCGGTGGTAGTCACCAACTCGCTCGGCGTCAGCAACACTTTCCAGGCCACCAAGCAGACCGCCGCTCCCGCGCTGTTCGCCTACTCGCAGCAAGGCGGATTCTTCGCCGTGGTCGAGGCGCCTTTCACTTACCAGTTGGTAGCGCCTCCTGGACTATTCGGCAAGACTCCCGTGACCGTGCAAGCCGCGCCCGGCGAGACGCTAACCCTCTATGGCACCGGATTCGGTCCGGTCACGCCCGCTCAGCCCACGGGACAATTGGTCACCACGCCCGCGCCGCTCGCGAACCCGGTAACGGTGACTATCGGCGGCCAGTCCGCGGCTGTGCAGTTCGCCGGCTTGATCGGATCGGGACTCTATCAAATCAACGTGACGGTCCCGCAGGTGGCCAGCGGCAACCAGTTGATTGCCATGTCGGTGGCCGGCACGAAAGCGGCCAACCAGCCTTATGTTCCCATTCAACTGCTGCCCAGCCAGATGGCGACGGCGGTCGCGCCGACGCTCGTCAACTGCCTGACCGGACAGGTCGACTACATGACCTACCAGTTGGGGCACGTGCCGTTCAGCGTCCCCGTGGCAGCCAGCATTGGAGGAACCCAGCTATGTTCCACCTGCCAGGTCTTGCCTCCGACTTCCGAGCAATTCGCCACTCGGATGGAAAACTCGATCAAATACAAAGAATCGGTGAAGGCTTGCTACGACCAGACCGGCACTATCTACACGCTGGAAGTCGTGCATCCGTAGGAAAGCAGCGAATGCTGGCTTGTCCGGTTATCGTGCCTTTTGCTGTACGAAGGTGCGCCTCAAAGGCGCAGATTACCAGTGGGTGAAAGTCCCACTCCAGGAGTTGTCGGTATGACTGGATAGCTGACGGGCCGTTTCGCCGGGTTAACCGACGGGATGGGAGCCTCGTGACAAAGCCCACAAAAGGTGGGTGAGCGAGTCTGCAGGCCGTA
>Ga0326727_10025376_pt1 | contig 11118 bp, 7 predicted proteins | sample MB2enrmetagenome_FD_207643 | JGI IMG/M metagenome (GOLD analysis project Ga0326727, IMG submission 207643) | Lab enriched peat soil microbial communities from McLean, Ithaca, NY, United States - MB29MY | ecosystem: Environmental > Terrestrial > Soil > Wetlands > Peat | place: USA: New York... | reverse complement strand
TTCTTCCACCTCTCCCTGCGGGAGAGGTCGTCGCGAAGCGGCGGGTGAGGGTGGCGCCCTCCGCGCAAGCCGAACAACCAGCCGCACCTCCCTCACCCGCGTCGCAAGGGCTCCGCGACCTCTCCCAGAGGGAGAGGTAAGTGGAACAGCAAGGCCCCACCCCTAAATGCCCGTCCTCGACACCGCCATCGACACGCGCTCTGAAACGTTCCGGGTCAACACGGACGCGATGGCCGGCCTCGTCGCCGACCTGCGCGCAACAGTCGACACTATCCGCCAGGGTGGCGGCGAGGCCGCCCGCGCCCGCCACCTCTCCCGCGGCAAGCTGCTGCCGCGCGACCGGGTGCGCGCGCTGATCGATCCGGCGTCGCCGTTCCTGGAACTCGGCCAGCTCGCCGCACACGGCATGTACAACGACGAGGTCCCCGCCGCCGGCATCATCACCGGTGTCGGCCGCGTATCGGGGCGCGAATGCGTCATTGTCGCCAACGACGCCACGGTGAAGGGCGGCACCTACTACCCGATCACCGTCAAGAAACACCTGCGCGCGCAGGAAATCGCGCTGCAAAACCGCCTGCCCTGCATCTACCTGGTGGACAGCGGCGGCGCCAACCTGCCGAACCAGGACGAGGTCTTTCCGGACCGGGATCATTTCGGCCGCATCTTCTACAACCAGGCCACCATGTCGGCCGCCGGCATCGCGCAGATCGCCGTCGTCATGGGCTCCTGCACCGCCGGCGGCGCCTACGTCCCGGCAATGGCCGACGAGAGCATCATCGTGCGCGGCCAGGGCACCATCTTCCTCGGCGGCCCGCCGTTGGTGAAGGCGGCAACAGGCGAGATCGTCACCGCCGAGGATCTTGGCGGCGGCGACCTGCACAGCCGCACCTCCGGCGTCACCGACCACCTTGCCGAGAACGACCGGCACGCGCTCGGCATCGCGCGCCGCATCGTTGCCAACCTGAACACGCGCAAGTCGCCCGCGCTGGCACTGCGCGCGCCTGCGCCACCGCGCTACGACGCGCGCGAGATCTACGGCATTGTCTCGGCCGATCGCCGTCAGCCGTTCGACGTGCGCGAGATCATTGCGCGCCTGGTGGACGGCTCGGAATTCGATGAATTCAAACGGCTGTATGGGCAGACGCTGGTCACCGGCTTCGCGCATCTCTGGGGCTACCCGGTCGGCATCGTTGCCAACAATGGCATCCTGTTCAGCGAAAGTGCGCTGAAAGGCGCGCACTTCATCGAGCTCTGCGCACAGCGCGGCATCCCGCTGGTGTTCCTGCAGAACATCACCGGCTTCATGGTGGGCCGCAAATACGAGGCCGGCGGCATCGCCAAGGACGGCGCCAAGATGGTGACCGCCGTCGCCACCGCCAACGTGCCGAAATTCACCGTCATCATCGGCGGCAGTTTCGGCGCCGGCAATTACGGCATGTGCGGCCGCGCCTACTCGCCGCGCTTTCTGTTCATGTGGCCGAACGCGCGCATCTCGGTGATGGGCGGCGAGCAGGCGGCCAGCGTGCTGGCCCAGGTCCGCCGCGACAACATCGAGGCCCGGGGCGAGACCTGGCCGCGCGAGGCCGAGGAGACCTTCAAGGCACCGATCCGTGAGCAATACGAAACCCAGGGCCATCCGTACTACGCATCGGCCCGGCTGTGGGATGACGGCGTCACCGATCCCGCGGACACGCGCCGCGTGCTGGGATTGGCGATTTCCGCCAGCCTGAACGCGCCGATCGAGCCGACGCGCTTCGGCTTGTTCCGGATGTGATGCGGATGACGATGCTGCCCCATGCCAAGTCACCGAACGCGGCCCCGTCTTGGCGTCCCCCTTCATCGCCCTCCGCGTCATGCCGGGACTTGGTCCCGGCACCCACGCCTTACCTTGGTGCCACTAGCACAACCATTGATACGGGAGGATCGCCCGTGGTCCGCCGGGCGCGCGCCAGCGACCCGTGCGCCGGGGATTGGCCCACGGGCGCAAAGCAAAGCAATCCGAATGAACACAGATTACACGGGTTAAGGCACAGATTACACGGAAAGAAAGCAAATATAACGACACCATTGCGAAATGGAATCAGCTTCCCGGCGCTCGAATTGCCGCATCTTCCTTTCCGTGTAATATGTGCCTTAATCCGTGTAATCCATGTTCATCTTGATTGCTTATTTTTCCTTCCCCTAACGCATCAACCATCCCCCGGCCAACCAACCCAGCCGCCCCAACCGGCCTGATCCCCATGTTCCAGAAAATCCTCATCGCCAATCGTGGCGAAATCGCCTGCCGCGTCATCGCCACCTGCAAGCGCCTCGGCATTGCCACCGTCGCCGTCTATTCCACCGCCGACACGCACGCCCGTCACGTCGACCTTGCCGACGAAGCCTGGCCGATCGGTCCGCCACCGGCTCGACAAAGCTACCTCGCGATCGACAAGATCATTGACGCCGCGCGACGGTCGGGCGCGCAGGCGATCCACCCCGGCTATGGTTTTCTATCCGAAAACGCAACATTCGCCGAAGCCTGTGCCGCTGCCTCCATCGTCTTCATCGGCCCACCCCCTGCGGCCATCCGCGCCATGGGCTCCAAATCCGCCGCCAAGGCGCTGATGGAACGCGCCGGCGTCCCCCTGGTGCCCGGCTATCACGGCGACGCCCAGGACCTGCAAACCCTCACCGCCGCCGCGTCGCAGATCGGCTACCCCGTGCTGATCAAGGCCAGCGCCGGCGGCGGCGGCAAAGGCATGCGCATCGTCGAACGCGCCGACGACCTGCACGCCGCCATCGAAGGCGCCAAACGCGAGGCCGCCGCATCCTTCGGCGACGACCATGTGCTCATCGAACGCTACCTCACACGTCCGCGCCACATCGAGATCCAGGTCTTCGCCGACACCCACAACAATTTCGTTTCACTCTACGAGCGCGACTGCTCGATCCAGCGCCGTCACCAGAAGGTCCTCGAGGAAGCCCCTGCCCCCGACATGGACCCACGGCGCCGTGCGCAGATGGGCGCGGCCGCCATCGCCGCCGCGCGCGCGGTCGGCTATGTCGGTGCCGGAACGGTGGAGTTCATCGTCGAGGACGATCGGTTCTACTTCATGGAGATGAACACCCGCCTTCAGGTCGAACACCCCGTCACCGAAATGATCACCGGCCAGGAGCTGGTCGAATGGCAGCTGCGCGTCGCCGCCGGCGAGCCGTTGCCCCGCACCCAGTATCAGCTCCGCATCCAAGGCCACGCCATCGAGGCGCGCATCTACGCCGAGGACCCCGCGCGGGATTTCCTGCCCTCGATCGGCACCTTGGTGCATCTGCGACAGCCCGCCGAAGCGCCCGACATCCGCGTCGACACCGGCGTGCGCCAGGGCGACGCGATCACCCCAAACTACGACCCGATGATCGCCAAGCTGATTGTCCGCGGCGACGACCGCGCCGAAGCCTTGCAACGCCTGACCCACGCCCTTGACGCCTACGAGGTCGTCGGCGTGCACACCAATCTCGGCCTGCTGCGCGCCATCGCCGCCCACCCGGACTTCGCCCGCGCCGAGCTCGACACCGGCTTTATTGCGCGCCATGCCGAGGCGCTGTTGCCGGCCGCGTCCTCACCCGAAACGACCGACATAACGATCTGGGCCGCCGGTGCGCTGGCCGCACTCGCCGACCGCCGCGCCGCCCACGCTGCGGCCTCCGCCGACCCCTGGTCGCCCTGGAACGCCGCCGACGCCTGGCGTATGAACGGCGACGGGTATCAGGACCTGATGTTCCGACGACGTGACGAGATCGTTACGCTGCGCGCGCACCCCGCGGACCCTGGCCCCGCGGACAACCACACATATCGGCTCGACCTGCCCGGCGGTTCCGTCCAGGCATCAGCGATCGAGGATGACGCCGCCGGAATGACCCTGCGGGTCGACGGCGTGCTGCATCGGCTGCGCGTGGTGCGCCATGACGCCGCCCTCGTCGTGATTCTGCACGGCCGCAATCACATACTGCTGCCCATTGACCCGTTGGCGCCGCCCAGCCGCGACGATGTCGGCAGCGACCTGGTGACCGCCCCCATCCCCGCGCGCGTCGCGCGCATCCTGGTCGAAGCCGGGGCAAAGGTCCGCAAGGGCGCGCCTCTGGTCGTTCTGGAGGCGATGAAGATGGAACTGACCCTGGTCGCCCCCGCCGACGGCACCATTGCGACCATCCGTCACGCGGTCGACGACATGGTGGAGGAAGGCACCGAGCTCGTAACGTTCACCGTCCCCGCGTAGGCGATGCCTGGGCGTAGGCGATGCCTGGGCGTAGGCGATGCCTGGCAACCGAAACGGTGTTGAGCGGCCCGTGGACGCCAGCCACGTGTCGAGCCCGATGACCGGCCCGCCACCGCGGCGTCCCACAAATTGGACGAATCACTTCAAGAATTTATCTTAGAAACCATTCTATTATCTCGAAATTTGTCTTGACCGGCCAACGGACTCCGGGGTAGAGAATCACCTGTGGCCTACGGCACGGCAAATAAATGCCGGGACGGGACGGACGAAAGATGAACGCATGGGCCTACACGCTCATCATGAGTCTCCTCACATGCGTCGCATCCCGCTGCGACGGACCCCCTGGGCGATGTTCGCCCAGGGGACCATGTGGGCTCTGGGGACCATGTGCGCCCTAGGGACCATGTGCGCCCGGCAAATCTGCACCCTGGCAGTGCTGGCCCTGGCCGCCCTCCTGTTGCCAGCAGCGATCGCGCAGAACACCGCGCACGCCTCCGCCAACCTGGTGCTGAACGGCACCTTCGCCCAGGATTCGCTCACCCCAAGCGGCAGCGGCTACTCGTCCTTCCAGCTCGGCACCTGGCAGATCAATGGCAGCGGCACAACTTATACGGGTGCCGCCGCGGACTGGACCAACGCTTCAGGCGCCTACAACTTCATCTTCACCTCCGGCACCGCCACCGCGGTTGGCCAATACAACACCCTGACGCTGGCCGACGGTTCGGCGATCGGCACCGCGCCAGGCGGCGGCAATTTCATCGGCAACGACGGTAACTACGACTCCGGCACGATCTCGCAGACCATCACCGGCCTGACCCCAGGCCTGCCCGCGACACTGTCGTTCTGGTGGGGCGCCGGCATCCAGAACGGCTACAGCGTGCCGAACACCGAGTATTGGTCGGCCAGCCTTTGTCCCACCTCGGGTTGCGTTGGGACCGACACGCAGGGCACCACCCCCTATACCCTCAGCGCGGTGTATTTCAGCGGCTGGATGCAGGCTACCATGAGCTTCATCCCAACCAGCACCACCGAGGTCCTGTCGTTCCTCGCGGTCGGCACCGGCACCCCGCCGTTCCTGCTGCTCAGCGACATCTCGGTGACCACACCGGAGCCCGGAACCCTCGCCGTGTTGCTCACCGGACTGGCGGGCCTCGGATTGCTGGCCCGCCGCCGGCGGGCAACGTCCCGGCGCCCACGGCTACGCGACGAAGCCGCCGCCTGAGGCACGCCGGCCGGCCATCGTCACGGCAGAACGTTTCTGCCCCGCCAAGCGCCGAACCGCGCTAATCTCCACGCGCCATGCAGACGCTCACCACCGCCGCACAATCCCTAGCCGCCATCGGACTGCTATTGGTCCGTCTCTCCATCTGGCTGGCGCTGCTCAGCGCGGTCTTCGTCCCGCTGGAGCGCCTCTTCGCGCTGCGTCCGCAAGCGCTGTTTCGCAAAAACGTCGCGACCGATCTCGGTTATTATTTCATCAGCGGTCTGGTGCCGAGCCTCCTGCTGGGCCCGCCGCTCGCGTTGCTCGCATGGACCGCGCACGCACTGCTGCCCGGCGGCCTGGCCCAAACCGTGGCGCAGTGGCCGCTGTGGCAGCGGGTGGCGGTGGCGCTGGTGGTCGAGGAGATCGGCTTCTACTGGGGGCATCGCTGGAGCCACGAAATTCCGTTGCTCTGGCGTTTCCATGCCATCCACCATAGCGCCGAGCAGATCGACTGGCTGGTCAACACACGCGCCCACCCGGTCGATATGGTGTTCACCCGGCTTTGCGGCCTGGCACCGCTTTACGCCGTCGGCCTCGCCGCCCCGTTGGCCGGCACCCCGAGCCTAGTGCCGCTGATTGTGCTCACGATCGGCTCCGTTTGGGGCTTCTACGTCCACGCCAACATGCGCTGGCGATTTGGTCCGGTGGAATGGCTGCTGGCGACACCGGCATTCCACCATTGGCACCACAGCAACGACGGCCCGGCCTTCGTCAACAAGAACTACGCCGCAATGTTTCCCTGGGTGGACCGGCTGTTCGGCACCCTGCTTCTGCCAGGCGATCGCCGGCCGGAACGTTATGGCATCGATGGTGCACTGGAGCCCGATCTGGTCGGACAACTGCTGGAGCCGTTTGCGCTTTGGGAGCCTGGGGTATCCCTGCCAGTCGTGGGTCAGTCGAAAAATGCCGCCGCCCAGTAAGACGGCGTTGAACCGACAGCGCGATCACCCTGGCTTGTTCAGCACCGCCAAGGCCTCCCGCGCCTGCGCCCTCTCCGGAAATTCCTGCTTCATCGCCGCGATCGCGCGCAATAAACGAACCGCCTCGGCCGCGTTGCCGGTGTCGCGCAATGCGATCGCGAAATGATACAGAATGCTCGGATCGCCCCTCGCCTCCGCGGCCGCCTGCCGCAGCACTGCCACGCCAAGGTCCGCCCGCCCCGAGGTGGTGAGCATCCACCCCAGGGTGTCGGCGTTGCGCGCATCGGGCGACAGCAGAAACGCCTCCCGCGCCAGCCCCAGAGCGCGATCGTCGTGCCGCTCGTGCAACAGCCAGGCCAGATTGTTCAGCGCGACCGGGTCATAGGATTTCTTCGCCAGGATATCTGTCAGTACCCGGATCGCCTCGTCATGCCGTCCCGAGCCGATGTCGAACTGTGCCAGTTCCTCCATCGCAACAAGATCATCCGGATGGTCGCGCAGCCAGCGTCCTACTGAGTTCCTTGCGTCCTCGATATGGCCGCCGCGAAGCTGCGCCCCTGCCAAGTGCGTGACCATGGCCGTCTCCGGTGCCGCCGCCAAAGCCTTGGCATATTCAGCCGCGGCGTCATCCGGCCGATTGACCTCCATGTAAAGGTCGCCGCGCAGCGCGCGCGCCGGCCCGAATTGCCGATCCTGCGCAGCCAGCATATCCGCCGTCGCCAGCGCGGCGTCCAATCCGTTCGCCTTCAGATCGATCAGAACATACGCCTGCAGCAATGCGTAGTTGCGCGGCAGCGCAACCAGTCCATCCTTCACCACATTGCGCGCCGACCCGAAGTCGCCCGCGGCCAGCAGCGACCCGATCAGCAATTGCCGCACACCGAGTTCCTGCGGATTGCTCACCAGTAACTGCCGCAGCGTGTCGCGCGCATTGTCCTTCTGGCCCAGCGCCTGCTCGGCTGTGGCCTTCAGCACGCGCAGCGGAACGCTCGCGGTGCGGTCGTCCGTCATCTGGCCCAGCAGGTCGAGCGCCAGTTGCGGCTTTCCGGCGGCGATATATTGATTGCCCAGCTTTTCAACCACCGCCATGTTGTTCGGATCGGCGTCGCGCGCGTGCTCCAGCAGCGCGGTGGCGTCCGGCAGGCGATTGGACCGGTCGTACTCGGCGACCAGCAAAGTCAACGCCGGCTCAGCCGCCGGGCTTCGTTGCAGAATGTCGGCCAGCACTTTGTTCGCCTCGTCGCCGTGACCCTGCATCGCCAGCACGTGCGCGAACTCGATCCTGGCTGGCAGATAATCCGAGTGGAGGCGGTTGACCAACGCCAGCGTCTGGCGCGCGCCATCAAAATCCAGTTCAGTCTGTTTCAATATTGCATCGAGATACAGCACCGTGACGCTGTCGCCTTCCACCGCCTTGATCCTGGCCAGCGTTGCATGGGCTTTCGGCAGATCGCCGGTTGCCAGCGTCGCATAGAACAGCGCCGCGCCGACCTCCGGCACCTTCGGCAACGCCTCCAGCGCGCGTTCCAGATCGGCGACCGCCGCATAAGGCTGGCCCAGGCCGATATGCATGCTCGCCAGCCTGGTCTGCGCGCCGACGTCCCCCGGCGCTTGCGCGCGCGCCTGTTGAAACGCATGCACCGCCTGCGCCGCCTGGCCGCCCATTGCATAGGCGTTGCCGAGCAGGTCGAACGTTTCGGCATCGGCCTTGCCGGCATCGACCAGCGGGCCGAGCGTTGCGACCACAAGATCCGGCCGGTGCCTGGCAAGTTGCACACGCGCCAGCATCTTGAACGCATCGGGGTCGTCGCGCGCCTGCGCGAGATACAGATGCGCCGCCGCATCGGCCTGTTCGAGCTGGCCAAGCCGTTCCTTCACCAGCGCGAGCAGGTAATAGGCACGCGGGATGCGTGGCATGAACGCGGCGATTCGTTGCAGTTTCTCATTGGCATCCTGGTAATCCTGCGCCCGGGCCGCCATTGCCGCCTGCAGGTAGATCGCCTGCACACTGCTCGGCACCGCCTTGAGAACCTCAGCGATGTCGGCCTTCGCCGCGTCGATTTGGTTCGCGGCCAGTTCCAGGGTGGCGCGATCCAGCCGCGCCTGCACCATGTCGGTCGCCCGCGGCTGACCTGCCAGCAACTGGTCCAGCACCGCGCGGGCGCCCGTTGCATCGCCGCTCATGCGCAGCACCTGCGCCCGCGCCAACAATGCCTCCGGTGATGCCGGTTGCAGCGCCAAGGCCCGGTCGATCCTTCTCCGCGCGGTCTCCAGGTCGTGCCGCAGCAACGCCAGGCGCGAGGCACCCAGCAGCGAATCCACCGTCTCCGGCGCCGTCTGTTCCGCGGCGTCGAATGCCGCCTGCGCCGCGTCCCGATGGTCCAGCCCCATCTCGGCGTAGCCATGCAGCACCAGGATCGCGGCATCGAGGACCGGATCCGTGCCACCTGGCTGCATCGTGTTCAGCACGGTATCGAACTTGTTCTGCGCCAGCAGCGCCTGCCCGAGCAACCGCGTGGTCGCCTGCATATCGTAGCCACGTTGTTGCGCGGCAGTCGCCTCCCGTTCCGCGGCCACCGGGTCGCCGATCTCGAAACTGACCCAGCCCAGCCAGTAATGGGCTTCGGCATTCTGGGGATCGGACCGCACGGCCTTGCGGAGATCCACCTGCGCCGTACGCAGATCACCTTTCTGGATCGAGGCGCGCCCCCTCGCCAGGTCGGCCGCCGAGTCGTCGGCCTGCGTCGCGTGGGGACCCAGACAAACGGCGCCCGCAAGCATCAGCCACAGACCAACCCGGTAAACTTTGATTGCCCGCTCCCTCATCGCGTCCCGGCGCGCGCCTCGACTTGACGCGTGTTCTACACCAGAAGGAGCTACAAATGCGACCCGCCCCGATGCGCCGCCACCATCGCCGCCATCGACGGGAACTCAAAATCGTACCCCGCCCCCTCGGGCGGTGCCATCGTCGCCCCCCATCCCGCCTTCCCATGCCGCCTGTTGATCCACGCCGACGCCAGGCCAAACCGTTTCGCCGGCGCATGATCATGAAACAGACTCTGCGCGGTGTGCAAAATCTCTCCCTTCGCCACCCCGCGCTCCGCCAACCTCGCCAACATATATTCAAAGTTCCGCGGATCAGGCTTATACGACCCGACATCCTGCGCGGTATAAACCGCATCGAACACGACCCCCAACCGGCGGTTGCTGCCCTTGAAACTCTCCCGATCGACGTTCGACAATATCACCAACTGATAGTGCTGCTTCAAATACCCCAGCGCCTCCGCCGAGTCCGGAAATGCCGGCCAATCAGGCACCGAGGCCCCAAATCGCACATGATCCGCGTCGTCCATTGTCACATCCCAAGTCTGCGCCAGCCGCCGATGCACCGCCGCCAGCAATTCGGAATAGATCATCGCCGGCGTCGCTTCCTCCTGCGCCGACTCATGGCGCGCGAAGACCTCCAACACCACATCGCGCGACAGCGTCTGGCCCGTCGCTTGCACAGCCTTCTGCAATAACGGCTGCAGCGCGGTGTAAATGCCAGACTCCCAGTCAATCAGCGTGCCATAGCAATCGAAGGTCAGAACGCGGAAATCGGACAGTCGCATGGTTGCGGTCTCCAGGGGTGCCGTCAGACGGCGGGAAAGGTAAGGTGCATCATGCGCAACGTGGCAAGGGCAGCATGACCAACACACGAGGGCTTCTCTTGGTGAAGTCCGGCGGCGACGAAGCCGTGCCGGAATGGCAGGCCGGCTTTCGCGCCGTCGCGCCGGATCTGGAGGTGCGTGGCTGGAACGACCCGTCGGTCGATCCGGATGCGGTCAGTTATGTGCTGGTGTGGGAACCCGAGCCCGGCCGCCTCGCCGGCTACAAGAACCTGCGCATCATCTTCAGCAGTGCCGCCGGCGTCGATCATATCGTGCGCGATCCGACCGTGCCGGCGCATCTGCCGATCGTCCGCATGGTCAGCGAGGAGACCTCGCAGACACTCGGCGAATATTGCTGTCTCGCCGCACTGTCGATCCTGCGCGACTTTCCGCGCATGATCGCCGCGCAGGCCGAACGCCGTTGGGACACCTACGAGCCGCCGCACACCGCGTGGGACAAATGCGTCGGCATCATGGGCTACGGCACGATCGGCCAGGTCGCCGCGCGCATGCTGGGCGGCCTCGGGTTCAAGCTTGCCGGCTGGGCACGCAGCCACAAAGTGGTGCACGGCATCGATATGTTCGCCGGCAACGACGCGCTCGACTCGTTTCTTTCGCGGTGCGACATCCTGGTCAACCTGCTGCCCGACACGCCGGAAACGCGCGGCATCCTCGACGCACGGCGCCTGGCGATGCTGCCGCGCGGCGCCGGCGTGGTGAACGGCGGCCGCGGCACTGCTATCGTGCTGCCCGACCTGATCGCCGCACTGGACAGCGGCCACGTCGCCGCCGCCGTGCTCGACGTGTTCGAGGAAGAACCGCTGCCGCAAGACCACCCCGCCTGGACCCATCCGCGCATCACCGTGACGGGTCACCTGGCCGGCTACGCCTCGCGCCGCGCCCGCGCCGCATCGGTCGCCGAGACTTTGGCGGTATTGGAACGCGGCGAGACCGTTCCGCATCTGTACGATCGCGTCCGCGGCTACTAAGTCGTGCACCACCGTCTACAGCGCGCTACATAGCCGCAG
>Ga0326727_10025375_pt1 | contig 11118 bp, 10 predicted proteins | sample MB2enrmetagenome_FD_207643 | JGI IMG/M metagenome (GOLD analysis project Ga0326727, IMG submission 207643) | Lab enriched peat soil microbial communities from McLean, Ithaca, NY, United States - MB29MY | ecosystem: Environmental > Terrestrial > Soil > Wetlands > Peat | place: USA: New York... | reverse complement strand
CGGTGTCCTCGAACAACTGGTCGGTCAGCGCCTTCAGCGCCTCGAAGGTCTCGACCTTGTGGACGCCGCGCGAAAACGAGCCGTCGGGGATCTTCACCACCATCGGCCAGCCGAGCAGCTTCTCGGCCTTGGCCAAATCATCGCCCTCCGCCAGCATGACGGTCGGCGGAATGGGAACGCCGTGCGCGTCCATCAGTTCGTGAAGATAGACCTTGTTGGTGCAGCGGATCATCGACTGGGGATCGTCGATGACCGGCATGCCCTCCTGCAGCGCGCGCTGCGCGAAGCGGTAGGTGTAATTGTCGATCGAGGTCGTCGCGCGGATGAACAGCCCGTCGAATTCCGCCAGTTCCGCCAATTGCCGTTTGGTGAGCAGGTCGATTTCGACCGAATGGCCGCCGGCGTACTTCTGAAAATAGCGAATGGTCTCCATCGACGAAGGCGGCAGCGGCTCCTGCGGGTCGCAGAGCACCGCCAGCGAATATTTCGCGACGGCGCGCGCGCGCGGATTGCGCCAGTCGCGTTGGGTGTGCTGGTGCAGCGCGGCGCGAAAGAACTCGGCCTCCTCGGGGCCGAGTTTGGCGAGCGGGCGCGGGCGAAGACGGTCGATCCGCCACCGCTTGCCCGGCGTGATGGTCACCTCGATCGCCGGGCAGCGATACCAATCGAACAACAGCCGGCCGAACGCCTCGAAACGCGCGTCCGGCGACAGGCCGAAACAGAACAGCAGATCGAAGGTGGTGATCTCGGTCGCGCGCGCGCGATGCGCGGCCAGGTTGAGCGCCTCCTGCAAATCGGGCAGCGCATATTCGTAGAGCTTGTGCTCGCGCAGTTCGAGCATCGTCTCGACGGTCGGGATGATGCGATGCCCGCGCGCCTCGGCCAGCAGCGAGGCGTAATAGCCCTTGGACTGGTAATTGTAAGACCGCGACAGGTTGACGATCTTGGCGCGTCCCGACCCGGCGAACAATTTCGGCCGCGCCAGATAGTCGCTGGTGGTGATGACCTTGTGCGGAGTCTCCGCGTTGGGGAAATCGCGCGCGTGATCGACGAGAATCACCCAGCCGTTCATGGCGGGCCCGCGGGACGAGCCCCGCGCCTCGGCGAGCGCGCGAAAGTCTTGGGGGATAATCCAGTCATCCGGCCGTCCGGCTCCTTGGCCGAGCGAGAAGCGAGACCCTTGCGCCGCCGCGACGCGAGCGCGAATCACGGCCGCCGAGGCGCCGCGCCCGCCACCATGCGTCGCCCTCGCGGCAGGCGCAACAGGAAGCGCGCGCAACCCGCCGGTTTTTCACGCGATTCATCGCGCTCGCCCGCCGGGCGCGGCCTCGAGGCGCTTCTCGAAACGCAGCGCGGCGGCGCCGTCGGCGTAATAGCCGTCGTACTGGGCGAATTGGCGGTACCCCATCTTTTCGTAGAGCGCGATCGCGGAGGCGTTGTCGTAACGCACCTCGAGGCGCAGGGCGGTGCGGTCGTGGGCGCGCGCGTAGCGCTCGCAGGCTTGCAGCAGCGCCCGGCCGACGCCGCGCCGCCCTTGCGCGGGATCGACGGCGAGCGAATAGAGCCGCGCGCTTTTGCCGCCCTTGCGCAGCGCGATCAGGGCGTAGCCGGCGAGCCTTTGGCCGAATTTGGCGACGATCAAAGGCCGATGCGCGGCGACGATGAAGCCGCGCAGCGAGCGGCGCGAAAGCCGATCGCCTGGGAACGCGGCATACTCCAGCGCCTGGATCGCGTCGAGATCGTCGAGCGAGGCCGCGCCAACCACCATGCCGCCGCAGGCGCCCATTTGCATCCCGTTCCCCGAACGCCCCCGCTTGCCGCCGCGCTTGCTTGTCGCGGAGGCGCTTGCCCATTTCGATGCCCGACACTAGCTGTAAAATTCGCTCGCGCGCTCGCCGTCTGATAGGACGACGGAGGCATGATGGGCAAGACGGAAAAACGGCTGGCGAGCCTGAAGGCGCTGCTCGACGACGCGCACCGGCGCATGGGCCTGGAATTCGGCTTCCGGCTTTGGGACGGCGCGCTCGTCCCGGCCGACTGGCCGAGCGACGCGCTGGCGGTTTGCATCGCCGACGAAGGCGCGGTGGCGAGCCTCGTGCGCGCGCCGCGATTGCCGACCTTGGCCAATCTGTGGGCCGCCAAGCGCCTCGACGTCGTCAACGGCGACCTCTTCGATCTCGTCGCCAGGCGGCCCAAGGGGCACGCGCGCGATCTGCGCAAGCGCGTCGACAAGCTCGCCACGCTCAGGACCGCGCTGGCGTTCCTGTTCGCGCCGCGCGGCGGGCCTTGGCCGCTGGAGGGGATTCTCCAGGACCGCGAGAGCAGCGGCGCCGAAGCCGAGAACAAGCGGAACATCGCCTATCACTACGACGTCTCCAACGCCTTCTATCGGCTCTGGCTCGACGAGCAGATGGTTTACTCCTGCGGCTATTTTCACCATTGGAGCGACGGCATCGACGCCGCGCAGGCGCAGAAGCTCGACATGATCTGCCGTAAATTGCGCCTCAAGCCGGGCGAGACGATGCTCGACATCGGCAGCGGCTGGGGCGCGCTCGCCTGTCACGCCGCGCGCCATTACGGCGTCGAGGTCGTCGGCGTGACGCTCGCCGAGCAGCAGATCGCCTACGCCCGCGACAAGGCGACCGCTCTCGGCCTCGCGGACAAAGTGAGGTTCGAGCTCGTCGATTACGCGCGCCTGGAGGACGCGGAGCGTTTCGACAAGATCGCCTCGATCGGCATGTTCGAGCACGTCGGGGCCGCGAATTTCTCGACGTATTTCGACGCCGTGCGTCGCCTCTTGAAACCCGGCGGGCTCTATCTGCACCACGCGATCACGCGGCCGGGCAAGCGCGCCGCCGTCAAAGGCGGCAAGAAGCGGCCGGAATTCGCCGCGCTGACGCGCTACATCTTCCCTGGCGGCGAACTCGACGATCTCGGCGCGACCATCGCCAATCTCGAACGGCATGGCTTCGAGGTTCACGACGTCGAGGGCTGGCGCGAACATTATCAGCGCACCTGCCGCCTCTGGCACGATCGCCTGAGGGCCAGCTACGACGAGGCCTGCGGGGAAGTCGGCGAAGCCAAGACGCGCGTCTGGCTGGTCTTTCTGGCGGCCTGCTCGCTCGTGTTCGAGCGCAGCGCCTGCGGCGTCTACCAGACGCTCTGCTCCAAGCGCGCCAAGGGCGCGAGCGGCCTGCCGCCGACGCGGGCGGATTTGTATCGGTAGGGGCGGGCGGGGGAGGGGGCTGGCGGGAATGCGCGACGGGCCATCGGAACGCTTGACGGTATGTATCAATTATGATACATACATCTATCAATGGTCGACGTGCTGAAGCCCATTCCGCTGGCGTTCTGGCGGTCCGCAAGCGGACACGAGCCGGTTCGGCAATGGTTGAGGCTCTGTCTGTCGAGGACAAACGCGCGATCGGGCGCGACATCGCCAACGTTCAATTCGGCTGGCCGATCGGCCTGCCGGTTTGCAGGCCTCTCGGCGATGGGTTGTGGGAGGTCCGTTCGAGTCTCCCGAGCCGGCGCGAGGCGCGCGTGCTGTTCGGCTTTCACGACGGCGCGCTGATCGCTCTCGCTGCGTTTTTCAAGAAGACGCAGGCGACCCCCGCGAAGGAATTGGCGACGGCGCGCCAGCGATTGAAGGAAGCGACGTCATGACGAAGAAGACCAATCCGCATATCGGTTCGAGCTTCGAAAGCTGGCTCGACGAAGAGGGCGTCCGCGAGGAAGTCACCGCGGCGGCCGTCAAGCAAGTCATCGCCGAGCAACTCGCCGCGGAAATGAAGCGCAAGGGCATCACCAAGGCGCGGATGGCCGAGATGATGAACACCAGCCGCGCGCAAGTGGACCGGCTGCTCGATCCGAAGAACAAAAGCGCGACGCTCGAAACGCTGATGCGCGCCGCCAAGGCGGTCGGCCGCGAACTGCGGCTGGAATTGGCGTGAGGCTTATGACGAGGGTTTGGCCGACCGCGCAGGTGTGGGAGGCGGCCTGCGGCCGAAGCCGGCCGCCCGACAGACCTGCGTCCGACTGAGCGCGGACGAAGCAATCGCCGCGCCCGCCTCACTCCCGCCCGGCGCGCCGCATCCACTCCTCTTCGTCGATCGTCTCGACGCCGAGTTCGCGCGCCTTGGTCAGCTTCGAGCCGGCGCCGGGGCCGGCGACGACGAGATCGGTCTTGGCGGAGATCGAGCCGGAGACCTTCGCGCCCAGGCGCTCGGCGAAGGCCTTGGCTTCCTCGCGCGTCATCCGCTCCAGCGATCCGGTGAAGACGATCGTCTTGCCGGCGAGCGGGCTGCCGGTGGCGATCGGCGCCATCGGCTCGACGCGAACCTGCTTGAGCAGCGCGTCGAGCACGGTCTCATTATGCGGCTCGGCGAAGAAATCGACGATCGATTCAACGACCACCGGCCCGATGCCCTCGATGTCGTCGAAAGCCTCGGCCGCGTCGCGCGATCGCGCCGCCGCGCGCAGCTTGGCGAAATCGCCGAAATGGCGGGCGAGCCGGCGCGCGTTGGTCTCGCCGACGTGGCGGATGCCGAGCGCATAGAGGAAGCGATTGAGCGCGACCGTTCGCCGCGCCTCGATCGCGGCGAAGAGCTTGCGCGCCGATGTCTCGCCGAACCCCTCCCACTCGCGCAAAGGCGGCCGGCCGTGGCCGTCGCGCGCTTGCAGCGTGAAGATGTCCGCCGCCGTCTTGATCACGCCTTTGGAGTGGAACAACTCGATCTGCTTGTCGCCGAGCCCCTCGATGTCGAAGGCGTTGCGCGAGCAGAAATGCTTGAGGCCTTCCACCGCTTGCGCGGGGCAGACGAGGCGGCCGGTGCAGCGGCGCACGACGTCGGCCTTGCCGGTCTTTTCGTCGATCTCCCTCAGCGCCGCCGAGCCGCAGACCGGGCAGACATGGGGAAACGCGAACGGTCTCGCGCCGCGCGGGCGCTTGTCGACGACGACCTGCAAGATTTGCGGGATGACGTCGCCGGCGCGCTGGACCTCCACCGTGTCGCCGACGCGCACGTCGAGCCGCGCGATCTCGTCCTCGTTGTGCAGGGTCGCGTTGGAGACGACGACGCCGCCGATCGTGACGGGGCGTAATTTAGCGACCGGCGTCAGCGCGCCGGTGCGCCCGACCTGGACTTCGATCGCGTCGACGATCGTCGTCGCGCGTTCGGCGGGAAACTTATGGGCGGCCGCCCAGCGCGGGCTGCGCGAGACGAAGCCGAGCCGCTCCTGCAGCGCGAGTTCGTTGACCTTGTAGACGACGCCGTCGATGTCGTAGCCGAGCGTCGCGCGGCGCGCCTCGATGCCGTGATAATGCGCCAGCATTTCCTTGGCCGACCGGCACAGCTTGGTCAGCGGGTTGACCGGCAGGCCGAAGCGGCGGAAGGCGTCCATCGCCCCCATCTGGGAGTCGGCGAACGGCGCGCTGATCTCGCCCCAGGCGTAGGCGAAGAATTTCAGCGGCCGCTCGGCGGTGACGCGCGCGTCGAGCTGGCGCAGCGATCCGGCCGCCGCGTTGCGCGGATTGGCGAACGTCGGCTTGCCCGCCGCCTGCTGGCGCGCGTTGAGCGCGTCGAAATCCGTCTTGGCCATATAAACTTCGCCGCGCGCCTCGAGCACTTGCGGCGCGCCGTGCAGCGTCTTGGGGAGGGCGGCGATGGTGAGCGCGTTGGCGGTGACGTCCTCGCCCTCGTAGCCGTCGCCGCGCGTCGCCGCCTGCACGAGCTTGCCGCGCTCGTAGCGCAGCGAGCAGGAGAGGCCGTCGATCTTCGGCTCCGCGGTCATTTCGAGCGGCGCGGCTTCGTCAAGGCCGAGGAAGCGTCGCACCCGCGCGCAAAATTCCTCGACCTCCGCGTCCTCGAAGACATTGTCGAGCGACAGCATCGGCACGACGTGGCGAACCTTGGCGAATTTTTCCGCCGGCGCCGCGCCGACGCGTTTGTTGGCGGAGTCCGCGCCGGCCAGCGCCGGAAACGCCTGCTCCAGCGCCGAGTAGCGCTTGCGCAGCGCGTCGTAATCGGCGTCGGAAATGGTCGGCGCGTCTTCCTCGTAGTAGCGGCGGTCATGCTGGGCGATTTCCGCGCCGAGGCGCGCGTGCTCGGCGCGCGCAGCGGCGAGCGAGAGCTTTCCGGTCGGCGTTTTCTTCGCGGGCATGGCGGAGGTTTATCGCAGCGGCGGCATCAACGGAAGCCGACGACCTGGCTCAGGGCGTATGAGACGGCTTTCGGATGACCCGGCTCGCCCTCGCCCCAACCCCTCTCCCGCAAGCGGGCGAGGGGCTTTGCGGCGCCGCTCCCCTTCTCCCGCGTGCGGGAGAAGGTGGCCGACGAAGTCGGCCGGATGAGGGCCAGCCCGAATACGCGAGCCATTCAGCTGGAAATCGTATGAGACCCGCGGGCGAATGCGGATTTCTCCATTGTTTGCTTGGCGGAGCGGAGCGCGAGAGGAATTCGAAGTCAAGGACGACCGTATCGCGGTCGCCGCCGCAGGCGGCGCTTCGCGTCCTTGAGTTCGCATTCCTCTCGCGCAAAATCGCCTCCACGCGCTCAATGGAGCGCCGGCGCCGGCCTCGCATGCGTCCGAGCCAGTGGAAAAGTCTTACGCTTGGCGCCCGCATCATAGGGCCGCGCAGGGTGGAGCGCCGACAATCGCTCCAAAGCTTCGAACCGGGGTGCGGCGGCCGACGATCATCGCCCGGCCGCCGCCTTTGCCGCAGTAATCCTATTTCCAGCCGGATTCCTTATCGCAGGCCGCCATTTCCGCTGGATGCGTCTTTTCCCATGCCGTGATCGACTGGGTCTCGTCCGACGACATCTTGCCGTTCATGCACGCGCAATAGGCGGCGACCACCTCCGGCGTCGCCCCCTCTCTTTTGTTATCATTGACGCATTTCTTGATCCAAGCCGCATCGTCCGCATCGGCGCGCGCCGGCGTAACCGCCGAAGCAAAGCCCAACCCGCTGACAACTGCGACTAACATTAAGGTCTTTCTCATTTGCGCTACCTCCACAGAGATCCGGCGCGCTAGCGTTTCCCGTCCGGCCGCGCGCCGCGGCGCCGGCACCTCATTTAACCGAACCGCAGGCCGATCGGATAGCGTCTTTATGGGGAGCGTCCGCAAAGGGCGGATTCTCACCATCTACGCGGCTACTAAGCGCCAGACCCTCCCCCCAGCTCACCGCCAGCGCCCTCGCCCCCGCTGCTTCCGCCGCCTCGGGCGCGACCAAGGCGAAATCGGGCATTTGATGGCGCGCCCGGGTGAATTGCCGCTTGGCGTAGCGGCGGGTGTCGCGCACAGCGAGCCCGGCGGCTTCGTCGAGGGTAAGCTCGCCGCGCAAATGGGCCATCAGTTGCGGCGCGCCGTGCGCGCGCATGACGGGCAGCGTCGGATCGAGCCCGCGCCGCATCAGCGCGGCGACTTCTTGAAGCGCGCCCTCGCGCAATATCGCCGCCGCTCAGTCGTAGTGCTTGAGTTCGGGCCAGATCGCCGCGAGCGGCGCGCGCGGCTGGCGCAGGATCCAGATCGTGAGGCCGGTTTCGTATGGCATCGCGTAGGCGCTGTCGATGCGGCCGACGGCGCGAACGTCGCCGTAGGCGCGCTCAAAGTCGGCGGCGTCGCGACCCAACGTGATGACCACGTCGCCCGAGGCGCCGCGCGGCCCCCAGAGGAAATAGGAATTGGCGGCGCTGATCGCCGGCGGGCCGCCGAGCGCCGGTCCGTAGACGTCGAGCGCGGCTGCCTCGCCGTAATTGGGCGCGAAGAAGACAGCCTGGGCGCGCTCGTCGGGCGGCAGGTCGCGATAGACGGTCGAGACCGCGGCCGCCATCTCGCGCCAGCCGAACATGTCGGCGAAATACTGCGGCAGGGCGGCGAGCTTCATATTCTCGGTCTGGGTCTCCTTGGGCGAGAAGCCGCGCGCCTGCATATAGGCGACCAGCATATCGGGCGGCAGGATCGGCAGGCCGATCGGCGCCCAAGAGAGGCCGGAAACGACGACGACGGCGACCGCGATCCCGCGCGCGATCGGGCGCTTGAGCCACGCCTCCCACGCGACGGCGCCCGCCGCGAACAGCGCCGGATAGATCGGTGTGACGTAGTAGGCCTTGCCGTTGCAGACGATGACGATCGCCAGCAGAACGACATAGGCGATCGCCAGCGCGCGCAGCTCGGGACGCGGCGGCCGCACGCTGAGCCGCCACAGGCCTGCGAGCCAGACCAAGGCGAAGAGCGGCCCGACGAAAAACGCCTGCTGCAGCAGCAGTCCGAGCGGCGACCGCCCGACGGCCTTGCCGCCGACGTCGGCGCCGGCGACTTCGAGGAACGGCCAGCCGTGCAGCGCCTGCCACAGGACATTGGGCAGCGCGATCGCCAGCGCCAGCGCCGCGCCGGCGTAGAGCCACCGGCGCGCCAGGCTGCGCCTCAGCGGCGTCGCGACGACGCCGATAGCCAGCGCAGCCATGTAGAGGACGATCAGATACTTGCTCTCGAAGCTGACGCCGACGATGGCGCCGAAGGCGAGCCACCAGCGTTCGTCGCCGCTATCGACGAGACGCACGAGGATCCAGGCGCAAGCAAGCCAAGTCAGCGCTTGCAGGCAATCGGTCGACAGCAGCACGCCGCCGGTGAGCAGCGCCGGCGCGAGCAGAACGCAGAGCCCGGCGAGCGTCTGGGCGAAGCGGCCGCCGCCGAGGCGGCGGGCGAAATCGGCGGTCAGCGCGACCGTCGCCGCCGCCGCCAGCGCGGGAACAAGCCTGAGCGGCGTCAGCGCGGTCCCGAACAGCTTATAGGAAGCGGCGGCGATCAGCGGGATCAACGGCGGCTGATCGACGTAGCCGAAGGCGGGATGCAACCCGCAGACGATGAAATAGAGCTCGTCGCGGAAGACGTCGTAATGCGGGTTGGCGACGAGGTGGACGACGAGGCACGCGGCGCCGAGCCACAAGGCCGGCGCGCCGGCGATTCCCGGCAGCTTCGCGGGCCGAACGGCGGCGTTGGTCGCTGCGGCGGTCAAGCGTCAACCCCTCCAGCGTGATTGCGCGGGCTCACGACGCGCAAAGCGAGCCCGGCGAGCCTTCTAGCATGGCGGCGCGTCACATACGGAGGCGGGTCGGCTGCGCGGACTGCCGCACGCGCGCGGCGTTTCGCCGCAGGCCGGACCCCCAAAGCATCGGAGCCGAAGTCCGTCGTCCCGGCGCGAGGCGCCGAGCCGAACGCGCGCGCCGATGCGCGCAACCACCGACGCCATTCATGGTCCTCCTTGCATCGCGCCGATCATCGTATCGATTTGGGGACACATTTCGCTCGTCGACGCCCACTCCGCAGGTTCGCTCAGGATCGATTCCTGCCGCCGCCGGCGCGGGCGCTAAACGCAAGACTCTCTCCCCTGGCTCAGCCGAGCGCCTTTAGCGCCGACGCTTCCGCCGCCTCGGGCGCGACCCAGGCGAAGTCGGACATCTGGTGCCGCGCCCAGGTGAATTGCCGCTTGGCGTAGCGGCGGGTGCCGCGCACGGCGAGCCCGGCGGCTTCGTCGAGGGTAAGCTCGCCGCGCAGGTGAGCCATCAGTTGCGGCGCGCCGTGCGCGCGCATGACGGGCAGCGCCGGGTCGAGCCCGCGCCGCATCAGCGCGGCGACTTCGTCGAGCGCGCCTTCGCCGAGCATCGCCGCGAAGCGCGCCTCGATGCGCGCGTCGAGGACGGCGCGCTCGGGCGCCAGAAACAGCCCGGCCCACTCGCCCGCCGCCAAGGCTGGCGCCGCGGGGCCGCCCTGGAATTCGGCGAGCGGTCGTCCCGTCGCGGCGAGGACTTCGAGCGCGCGCAACACGCGCTGCCGGTCGCTCGGGCTGAGCCGCGCCGCGGTGAGGGGATCGCGCGTCGCGAGCCTTGCGTGCAGGCTCGGCGCAGCGAGGCCTTCGGCCTCGGCGCGCAGCGCGGCGCGCAAGGATTGCGGCGCTTGCGGAATGTCGGAGAGGCCTTGCGTCAGCGCGCGGAAGTAGAGCCCCGTGCCGCCGACGAAAAGGATCGGAGCGGGACGCCCGGCGTTTTCGGCGAGAATCGCCCTGGCGCGCGCCAGCCACAGGCCGACGGAGAAATTCTCGGCGCCGTCGATCTCGCCGTAGAGCCGATGCGGCGCCTGGCGCTCCTCGGCCTCGCTGGGGCGCGCGGCAAGCACGCGCAAATCGCGATAGACCTGCATCGAGTCGGCGTTGACGATCGTCGCGCCGAAGCGTTTGGCGAGCTTGAGCGCGACGGCCGACTTGCCGCTCGCCGTCGGGCCGGCGATGAGGAGCGCGCGAATCATCGTCCCTGCCGCCATGCTCCAATCGAAGGGTCCATGAAATCAACTCGCATTCCTCGTCCCTTCTCCCCGCCTGCGGGGAGAAGGGGTCGGCGCCGCTGTGTCCACAGAAAAGCGCGCGCGGTAAATCAATCCAGCATATGGCTGACCATGCCGTCGGCGAGCTTGGGTTCGAACCAGGTCGATTTCGGCGGCATGATCGCGCCGGCGTCGGCGACCGCCATGAGATCGCTCATCTCAGTCGGATAGAGCGCGAAGGCGACGGCAGACGCGCCGGAGGAAACGAGCCGCTCCAGCTCGCTTAAGCCCCGGCCGCCGCCGACGAAGTCGATGCGTTTGTCGCGACGCGGATCGGCGACGCCGAAAACCGGCTCGATGATGTTCCTGGCGATCAGCGTGACCGGCAGCCGCGCGAGCGGGTCAGCGCTTTGCGCGCTCTCGGCCGCGACCTCTGCCTTGAGCGCCAGTCGATACCAGCGACCATCGAGAAACATGCCGACTTGGTCCGCGCGCGCCGGCCGCACGGGCTGATCGCTCGGCTCGATCGCGTAGCGGCGCCCGATTTCCCTCAAGACCGCTTCGGGCGTCAGTCCGTTCAAATCGCGCAGCACGCGGTTGTAATCGAGAATCGTCATCTCTTGTTGTGGGAACAGCGCCGCAAGAAAATAACCGTCCTTCTGGCCGCGCGCCTCAGCGACGCGCGAGGCCGCGGCCGAGCGGTGATGGCCGTCGGCGATATAGAGCGCGGGCAGGGCGTCGACGGCGCGCGTGAGCGCCGCGATCGTCGCCTCGTCGTCGATCACCCAGAGCTGGTGG
>Ga0326727_10025374_pt1 | contig 11119 bp, 8 predicted proteins | sample MB2enrmetagenome_FD_207643 | JGI IMG/M metagenome (GOLD analysis project Ga0326727, IMG submission 207643) | Lab enriched peat soil microbial communities from McLean, Ithaca, NY, United States - MB29MY | ecosystem: Environmental > Terrestrial > Soil > Wetlands > Peat | place: USA: New York... | reverse complement strand
GTTAGCCGCCAAAGAACGAGAAGAGGAACTTTCTACTTTGCTAAGAACAGGACATTTCTACTTTGCTGGGATTAGGACATTTCTACTTTGCCTTGACAGAGACAGGAAGTCTGCTCTGTTATTTTGCGGAGGCTCGGACGGCTTTCTGCGAGCCAGCCCACGCATTAATTCTTGATTCGAGCACCTTGGGGGGGAGTGGTCTATTCGCTTCCGCTAACCCCCTGCCATCTATTAACCACCTTTATTTTCAACAGCATTCCGGCTTCTAGCGGCTAAGTACATGTATTTTCATATACATACGGGCTTCGTCCCCGAGTTTTCTACAGCGCCACTTTGTTTTCATAGACATTCGCGCATCGTTCCGTCATTTTTAGGTTTTCCCCCCGCTTCCACACCCTGCGAGGTATATGACATAATGTCATTGTCGGGAACCCCTTCCATGTTCTCCACCCTCCCGCCATCGCCCTCACCATGAGCAGCGCTCGGGAGGTCGGTGAATTCCTTCCGCAGCCTCATCAGTATCCTCACTTTGCGATCAATCGAGCGGTCCAGCGCCGCTTCCTGGCGCAGCAGCATGCTCCACGTCTCCCCCTCCGGCGCCAGGCAGGCCTCCCGTTCTATCGCCGCTCTCTCCTCATTCGCCTTTTCCGCATAGGCGAATTCTTCCCGCATGCTGGCGATTTCCTCTTCCAGCAGACGCAGAAGTTCCTGCCGCTCGGGCTCGCCCGGCGGCTCGCAGGCGGGGTTTTGTTTGCACAGGAACTGCCGGTATTCCTCGTCCTTCTCTTGTCGCACGGCGACGTACAGAGGGTCGCTGAAACGGTGCAGCAAACTGAAAATCAGCCCCTGTCGCCAGCCCACCATCCCTCGGTAAAGAGGTTCCAGTACGGCGTACTGGCGGGGCTGGAAGGTGCGCTGCTTCACCTCCTCCTGTACGAGTTCAAGATAAGAAAGCATCTTTCTCAGTGCCACTCCCCGGTCTGTAGACTCCGATAAGCTCACATCAAGCATCTCGTGCCGGGAGGCGGCGAAGGTGACACGGGCCATCTCCTGCCGGCGGTGGTGTTGCCAGTCGTCGATCCCCTGCAAGGCGCGCCGCCTCAGGCCCGCTTGCGCCCGCTCCAGCCTTTCGCGGCGGCAGTAGAGCCAGGCGAGGTCCTCGATCTGCTTCTCCCAGAGCGCATCGCCGGGACCGAAGGCGCTCTTGAGTTCCTGCTTCGAGTTTTCGAATTCTTGCGGGTCTTCGCCCAGCGCACGCATGGCTTGGTGCTGGTTTTCGTCACTGACGTAGGCGCCGTCCCGCCAAGGCGGGATTGAGCTTGGAGTTCTGCTTGGCGGCAGGGCTGCGCGGTCCGGTGGAATGCTGGGCATTCGAGCGCGCGGCGGCGAGCAACTGAGGGGTAAGTTGAGGTGATTTACGTAGAGACATAGTTCCTCCTGGAACGGATTGTTGGGATAGCAGGGAAAGGACTTCCCCGGGGATTGAGGTTCTCACACAGATAGGCTACCACAGGGGGAGGGTTTGTCAAGAGAAATATGTTCACAGGCGTAGGCCAGGAGTTCTTCAATTGACTCGTTGAGGGGGCCTTGCCTCGTTTTATTCAATGAATTAATGATTCAATGGGTTAATCGCTGCAATCCCTTGCCTCGGGCTCTCTTGGTGTCTTGGTGGTTCGGTTTGATTAGCAATAGTAAGGGCAGGCGTGCTGTCTGCGCTTTCCGAATCCTCGTCGGGGCTGTAAAATGAAAGCGCATGACTTCTGGACTTCCTATAGAAGACTTATATTGAAATTGCTCCCCGCTCGACATGCCGTAAGGCCGCGGGCGGGGTTATTTATTTTAGGCCGTGCCGATGCCCCCTGAGCCAGCGGTCAAACGCACCCTAGCTTTCATCGACTACCTGAATGAAGTAAATACCCCATCTCGTACTATTGTATTTTCTCTGCGCTACATGTCACGTAAGAATCGTTTGCAGAGTGTTTACCCGCAACTGTTTGTCGCTTGGGAATCACTGACCCCATTGGCAGCTTGTCGTATGGATTTTCCCTTTCGGGTTTATAATCAGATTTTATGACCGTTTTACAGGTAAAATTGTACCTGTCCAGTTCATCGTAGTCCGGACGCCCCGGCCCCGAAATGTGCATGGCTTGGTTCATGATGCCGGTAGCGGTCCAGTGTCCCCAGCACTTCTCGCAGGTTGTGTTGACGTTCTCAAAGGTACGGACTGCGTTGTAGACATTCGAACCTTCGATAAATTTTGAAACGTTGGTGGCGTTGGGTACGGTGTTGTCCAGGTGCGACTGTACGCAAGCCGAGTCTGCACAAAGAATGGGCTTGGTGATCGAAGAAACCTCTGCGTGTTCATTCATGAAGCGCTCTGCCATGACCGTTGATTTAGCCTTCAAACAACTTGTTTGCGACGCATCCGGAACGAACTCTGGACCGTATCGAGTCATTCTACCGGTGTACCTCGAGTAAGCATAGTGTGCGCAAAACAGCGGGTCAGTCACTTGCGCTTCTTGCAAAGCTTTAACATTTGCATCCGCTACGATCATTTGCGCATGAACCCCAGTGAAGTGTGACTCTTTCAGGTCTTTCCGTGATACTCCCAATACTCCGTGTACGGTGATCCTTTCGTTCCTTTCGATCAGAAAGTCTAAGGTCCTTTCTTGACCGGGCGGCAACTCAACCTCCATCGTCTCACCTTGATCCTGGTAATCATGGACCGTTACCCGAGCCACGAAGGGAAAGCTCTTGCAAGCGGTAGAATCCAACCCAGCCCACCAACCTACATTGTGGCTAGTCTTGTTTGATAGCCCCCCGGCGGTTTTGTAAGACGTGATGTTGCTAATCCTTACGCACTCGATAGCACCGGCACCCGCTATAGGTGGCACCTTGTCCTGTGCCGTGGGAGCGCTGACCTGCGCCGCCCCTGGTGAAGGGGCCCGGTAAGCGCTGCCAGCATTCTCAGTCGATCCAGGCCCGGGTGAAGTGCTTCCAAGCGGAGAGGGTCCAACTAGCTTCCACTCTTGCGCCCGGAGCTCCGCCTCCGCGATCTGTTGTGGAGTGATCTTTTTCGCAAGAGCATCTCGTACGCCAGCTTGCCTCTTTTGCTCTTCGCCACTAAATTTCGAAGCTGCAAGGTTGAGCCACATGTACGCTTCCACATAGTTCTGCGTCACCCCTTTGCCGTTGGCGCACATGAGACCGAGGTTGAACTGCGCGTTCGCGTTTCCCTGCTCGGCGGCTTTGCGGTACCAGCGAACAGCCTCAGGGTAGTCCTGCGCCACCCCTTGGCCGTTGGCATACATGACACCGAGGTTGTACTGCGCCATCGCGTTCCCCTGCTCGGCGGCTTTGCGGAACCAGCCAACGGCCTCAGGGTAGTCCTGCGCCACCCCTCGGCCGCGGGAGTACATGACACCGAGGTTGAACTGGGCGTTGGCGTTCCCCTGCTCGGCGGCTTTGCGGTACCAGCGAACAGCCTCAGGGTAGTCCTGCGCCACCCCTTGGCCGCGGTCGTACATGACACCGAGGTTGAACTGCGCAATCGCGTTCCCCTGCTCGGCGGCTTTACGGTACCAGCCAACGGCCTCAGGGTAGTCCTGCGCCACTCCTTGGCCCTTCTCGTACATGAAACCGAGAGTTACCTGCGCATTCGGCTCCCCCTGCTCGGCGGCTTTGCGATACCATTTCAATGCTTCCGTCGCGTCCTTCGGGACACCAAGTCCAAGGAAATACGCGCGCCCCATTTTGACCTGCGCAGTCGCATCTCCTTGTTCAGCGGCTTTGCGCACCTCGGCCAGGGGCGGCGGGGTCTGTGCTAGGAACGTGAAGCCGCAGAAAACCATCGCAAGGATTAGTCTAAGCGTCATCGGCACTCACCTCCCATTTTGGACGCCCGGCTGCAATTCAGTATATGCCCAGCCGCGTTCCTTTGATGGTCCCTTGTGCATACGTGGGCGACCACCGCGGCTGTAAGAGACCCCACACCCCCCGCCTGCGTCGAGCAGACGGATCAACGCTCGACGGGCCTCACACATAGACGCCATGGACTTGGCAATCGGGGCTTGTGTTGTCAGGAATTGGCCCGGCTCGAAGTGCCGCGAAGGGTCTAGCTTCCGCGCGGCCTCACGGCGTAGCTCTTCTTCAACCCTGCGCAGTAGTAGAGGCATGCTTATTGGGGAGGGCTCGTCCTTGGGAACATCTTGCTCCGTCGGCCGGCGCATGAGCTCACGCTTTTAGTTAATCGTACTACTAGATCTTCCGGCATATAAGCCCCAATAGATGAGAAGACTTAATTCTCCACAAGAGCGCGGAGTCTCGTATTCCAGAGGCTCTGCGGCTCTTCCTTCAAATACGCGTTCGTTCATCCGCCGGCAACAGTATACGATCAACGGCCAGAATGCGATTCGCGCCGACCGGCGCGCTCAGACTCCCAGAGTAATGGTGCACGCTCGACCAGGGCCAGTCCTCTGCCCGTTTGACGAGGCCCGCTCTCACGGGGTTGAGGTGAATGTATTCCACCTTCTCGTAATATTCCTTGACGCTCCGCAGAGCGCGGTCGAAAAACCGGGGCTGCCAGAGAAGGCCCGACTCTTTTCTGGCGGCATTGACGCGAAGCGTCGAGCCGACCTTGATCGATTCCATTGCACGCGAGATGGTGGCCGGAAAGCGCGGGAACAAGATCGCATGCCAGTGATCAGGCAAGAAGACCCAGGCCGTAAGCAGAAAGTGATGTTTCTCACGCCGCTCCAGTAGCACGCGGGCCAGGCACTCGAATTCGGGTTCCTCAAGCCTTCCCCGGTGGGGCAGCAGCCGGCAGGTGATGAAGAAGAATCGGTCGGATAAAACCAGGCGGGGCAAGCGGGACATGAAGCAGAATTATACGCCCGATTCCATACGCACAAGCCGCAGAGTCTCTGGAGAACGAGACTCTGCGCTTTCTCTCCAACTGCGGACTTTGTGCCCGTCGCGCGGTAGGCCAATTTGCGGGCTTTTCGTCCCGCCTGGGCCATTCTCGGAAGTGGGTTGGGGCGGGCTGTAGCATTGCCGCATCGTGTTCCCAGTAGGGCGTGGCACGCAGTAGGGAATAGGGAATAGGGAACTGGAAATAGGGAAGAACGGCATTGCAGCATAGTGTTCCCGGCACGGCCCTGGCCTCTTGCTTAGTTTCACGGTAGAATTGTAGCCTATCTCGTACCGCCTGTCAAGAGACAAGAAGTCTGTCTTGTGGCACAGCGCGCCCCGATGGCCGCAACCAAAACCAGATTCTCCGTGTTCTCCGCGACTCCAAAACCTCAACACAGAGAGCACGGAGGGTCTCAGTGGGCTCTGTGTTAAGGTTTCTCTGGCCGCGGAGGACACGGAGGCATTATTGGTTCGGGAAGAACACTTTGTGCGCCGACAAGAAGTTCCGGATGATAGGGCAGAGTCCGTCACGAAAGACGTCGGAATTTTGAAAAGGTGCAGGGCCGGTGCAAACCGGCCCCGCGGCTGAGGCCTAGCCGGACTGCTTACCCAGCAGGGCACGGAGTTTGGCGAGAAGGTCCGGTTCTTTGCTTCCGAACCGTTCACTGAAGTTAACCGGAAACGGCGCCATTTCGGCGTGGTGCCACGCCGGTTCCGACCGGAACCGGCTTATCGCATCACTGAAGTAAACCGGAAACGGCACCATTTCGGTGTGGGGCCCCGCCCCCCACGGGAACCGGAGTATCGCGAGCCGACCGGCCGAGATACGTTCCGCGAGGTGGAGCTCAGGGTACACCTCGTCGATGGCCAGGATAACCAACGCGTCTTCGATGGCGATGGCCACACCCGGATCAAACCACTGGGCAGGCTCCCTCACTTCTGGGCGAACCAGGGGAGAAGCGGAGATGCCTCCTTGCTGTGACGCGAGCGACCCGAGCAGACCCTGGAGGATGTGCACGGACTCGCAGCAGTCGAAGCGGAGTTTGAGGTTCAATGCGTCGTACCAGATGAGGTAAAAACGATATGTTCCAGCCGGCACGCCGCTGAATGGCTTTTGGGCAAATCCCTGAAGAAAACCGGAGAGTTCTTTTTCGAAGATTGTACCCCGCAGGGCATCGCCATCGAAAGAGACCTTCTTGACGGCCCCTTCCTCGGCGACTTCCACCCGGACGGGCAGGGTTGTGGTTACGACAAACCCGATCTGCGCTGCCACTCGGTCGAAGGCCGCGTCGATTTCTTTCTGGCGCTCGCGCATGATCCGGTACACCTGGATTAGGTTATTGTAAAGGCGAATGACTGCAGGTTGGACTAGCTCAGTCCCGCCCCCTAAACGTGCAGAGGATGCTTCGCTCATATTTCACCTCGCTTTAGTTACGGACTCTAACCTTGTCCGTGTGGGGTTCGGAACAGCGACTGTCTACTGGCTGGCGCAAACAACTCCGCTGGTCCGTTTTTCTTCCTCCAGGCGAGCGCGGAAGATGTGGTAGGGCACCGGCGCTCGAGCGACGCCAAATAAGTCCACAGCTTCCCAGCCGGAACCGGGACGGGTGAACTCAAGGCCTGGGATTACGGGCGTTGGGATATGCTCTTTCGCCGAGTCGAAGCCAAGTGGCTCGGGCGCGGCGGGAGCGTTGTAAGGGACTCCGGAAGCTTTTCGGGCGTAGGTATCTTCCAGACAATTCACGATGCGCTCGCCGCGGACCATCAGCTCGCGGCTGTGCTGATCGACGCGCAAACGGGCATCACGGGCGAAACAGCGGAGAGCGACCTCATCGGCTGGGTCGCAGGTTGCAACGAAATCGTAGATTTCGCAGCAGCGCTCGTAGGTATCCAGATTGGTCTGTTTGATAAAGTTGCGGGCGGCAGCCCTCAACCTCTGGCTGAGCAATTCCGGCCGGAACCGCCGCATAAGCTGGAAATAAAAGTCCACCTGCATGTTGAAATAATGCAGGCCGTAGTCGCTGAAGTTGCGATCGAAGAAGGCGTAGTTGGCGACCTGGTGGAACGCTTCCGAACGCGGATCTTTGAGGCGATAGTCGTACCCGAAGGTGTCGCCCAGGAGTCGCCCTTCACGCAGCAGCTTGCACTCGAGCCCCGTGCCCGGGTAGGCCTCAGCGCGGCAAAAGTTGAACGGGTTCTCGTCGTGGCGCTCGATGAACCGCAGGTTGATGAGGATATCATCGAGCGTGGTGTCCGGCTCGAACATGAGCAAGTTGTACGCAACATGAATGTCAAAATCGTTCAAAATCCTTAGTGCATTAAGGATGTGCGCGACAGTCTGCCTGCGGTTGAGGTTTCGGAGACCATTCTCCGAGGCGTTTTCGACGCCCAGGAAAACGCGGAAGAGGCCGAGCTCATCCAGGATACGGATCGACTCCTCAGTAATGCTGTCCGGCCGTGCCTTGACAGCGATCGCGATTTGATCGACTCCGTTGCGACGAAGTCCATCACGAATGGCGGAGAACCGCTCGGCGGCTTTGGCCGGATTGGGAAGGAAGAAGTTATCGTCCTGAAAATTGAAGATGCGGACGCCGTGACGATGATAGAGGTAACTCACTTCAGCGACAATGCTGTCCACCGTCCGGATACGGAACTTCTTCCCTCCGCCCCGCTCGTACCAGGCGTTGATGCTGCAAAACGCGCAATCGCGCCAGCACCCGCGACTGCTGAGGACACTCGCAATAGGCTTGTCGAAGTAGGAGTGGAACGTCGCGCGCTTCGGCCAGGGTAACTCATCGAGTTTGTCGGGATTCCCAATGGCTGTATTGGTTCGTGCCAGCCCTGAATCATCGCGGTAGCAAAGGCCGGGCACGCATTCAAGGTGATCGAGATGCTCGGCGAGACAGCACATGAGTTCCTCGCCTTCTCCCAGCGCGACCGAGTTGAAGTCCGGGAATTGGGTGACGAGGCGCTCGCAATTGAACGAGGCGAACGGACCGCCTGCGATCACATGCCCACGAAATCCTGCTTCGCGGATGCGCTTAGCTAGGCGGCAGAACTCGGGTCCACGCGCCGTGAACACCATCGACAGACCAACGATTCGCGGTTCGAAGGCAAGGGTCTGCCGCACTGCGGACTCAGCGTCCTGCTCTGAATTGAAAGGGACTATATTGACATTGTGGCCGCAGGCTTCCAGGGAAGAGGCGATATAGCGCAACCCGAGGTTTTCTTCCAGTTCCGCCCCAATGAGAGCAATGTTCATGGCCTCACCTCCGGGGTGAATACTCGTAGCTCGTCTTTACTCAAGGCGCAATTAGCTCAAGCAACTCCTTGTTGGTTAGCTAATACCCTTATGTTTAAGGTGTCAATGACGCGCGTCAGTTATGTCAATGACAAACATCAGTTGTGGCGATCTTTTCTTTTGGATGCAGTCCGCGTAGTTCCTCAGGGCCGCCCCTACAACGCAGTTCTTTCACACGTTCAGAGGGTCGTGTATGGAAGAAAAGGCTGATGTGGTAAGGGGTTGGCTGCGGAAGGCCGCAAGTGATGTCGTGACCTTGGAGGCAGCCCTCGGAACGGGCTCGTTGGACGGAACCTGCTTCCAGGCTTCCAACCGGAAAACTCCGTTATTTTGCGGAGGATGGGACCGACTTCTGTGAGTCAATCCAGGCGTTGATTCTCGTTTCCAGCACCGCGAGGGGGAGCGGCCCGTCCGCGAGCACGGCATCGTGGAAGGCGCGAAGGTCGAATTTATCGCCGAGGGTGTCCCGGGCGCGTTGGCGCAGCTCGACAATTTTCATCTGACCGAGTTTGTAAGCCAGCGCCTGCCCGGGCCAGGCTATGTAGCGGTCCACTTCGGTCTGGATGTTGGGTTCATCCATGGCGGTGTGCCGGTGAAAGAAGTCCACCATCTGCTGGCGCGGCCAGCGCTTGTAGTGCACACCTGTATCCACCACCAGGCGAACCGAACGCCATATCTCATTTTCCAACCGTCCATATTCGCTATAGGGATCCTGGTAGAAACCGGCTTCTTTGCCTAAGCGCTCGGCGTAAAACGCCCAACCCTCAGAATATGCATTGTAAGAAGCAAACCTGCGGAAGGGCGGAAGGTTAGGCAGTTCCTGCGCGATGGAGAACTGAAGATGATGGCCAGGAATCCCCTCATGATAGGCAATCGCTTCCACATTGAGCAGGAGCCGATGCTGGGGATTATATTCATTGACGTTGATGCGGCCAGGGCGTGAATCGTCGCCGGCTCCGGGTGAGTAGTCGGCCGGGACGGCCTCGGGAGCGCGAAAGGCCTCCATGGGGATTACTTCCAGTCTGTTCTTGGGCAAATGAGAGAAAAGCTGCGGAAGTTTGGCATACATCTGGTCGGTGTAATGCTGGTACAAACCGAGCAGTTGTTGGCCGGAGTTGGCATAGAGATGGGGATCGTTGCGGATGTGCTGGTTGAAACTCGCCAAGTCACTGAAGCCCTGCTGGTGAGCAATCTCGAGCATTTCGGTCTCGATTTCAGCTACCTGTTTGAGTCCCAACTGGTGGATTTCTTCCGGGCTCAAATCGGTCGTCGTCATTCGTCGAATGTCGAAGCGATAACGGGCGTCGCCATCCGGCAACGCCCAAATACCACATTCCGCGCCTCCTTTAGGGGCGTATTGGGTGTGCACAAAAGTGGCAAATTTCGCGTAGGCGGGCGCCACCTCATTCTTCACTGCGGCGAGGGTGGCATCGTGCAGGCGCGTCTGCTCAGCCTCCGAAATGCCCGCGGGAAACTTAAACACGGCCTGGGTGAATGGGCTGTCGCGCGGAGACTTGTCAGCGATATCCTGTGCCTGGAGGGCGACCTTCTCCAGCAGATATCGCGGTGGAGTCAGGCCGTCGCGCAGGCCGAGCTGCATATCCGCTACAATCTGCTCGAAAATATGCGGGATCTGATGCAGGCGCGAAAGATAGTCTTCATAATCCTTCACCGAGCGAAAGGGCGTTGTTGAGGGCAGGGCTGCGTAGGTTAGATGTACTCCGTTCATCTGGTCGACGGGCATTTCCCAGTCTTTGAATCCGGACGATTCGATCTGGTCGCGCAGGCTGCGGAGCATGAGAGTCTTATTCAACTGTTCTTGCTCCGGGAACCCGGCAGTATCGATAGACTCGATGCTCCGCAGCGTCTGTTTCGCATGCTCGAGTTCTTCGGCGAAGAACTTAGCTGAATAATCACTCACCTTGTCATTGAATCGGTTGTCGCCGATATAGGTCGCCATCTCAGGGTGAGCTTGAAGCTGATATTGCCACTCTCGCTCGAGCGCGGCACTCAGTTGCGCGCGGCGCATCTCTACCGCAGTCTCGGCCGGCATCCTCGGAATGGCAATCATTACGAATGGAATTGCAAGAAGCAGTATAGGAACCCACCTCATAACAGGAGAAGATTATCACAGACAACGACTCCAAACGAGCAGCTACACCACCGAGGGTGTGCGACGCAGAAGTAATGCTGCGGCGATTTCGTCGTCTGGGGCGTGTTTCCGAGCGTATTAAGTGTGCTAGGAAAAGGCCCGGAGGGCCGACAGAGTTTAGCCCAGGGCGTCAGCCCTGGGTCCAGAAGGCCCTCTGGTTCGCGGGAGCCCCAGCGGGGCGAAAGAAAAAGGTTTCGCCGCGGGAACTCTGCCTGGTTCTGCCGCCCCTTGCGGGGCTTGACCGGCGCTCGGGCTTGGTTTCCCAGGGCTTGCGCCCTGGGCTAAGTTCTATCGCCCGCTACGCGGGCTCCCCAGACCAGCCTGCTGTTGCCGCCGTGGGCTTTCACAGATATGTCATACACCCTGACAACGCACCTTGACCGTGCAGGATGGCGAAAGCTGTGAGGGAAATTCCGCCTGCAACGAACTTGAACGGCCAGCACTCCCGGGTTGATCGGGGGGGATTCACTAGTCACGGATGGGATAGCGGCCGTAAGTCTTGGCGGTCTCGTAAAAGGCCAGGATGTTCTGGAGCGGCACCTCGGGCTGGATATTGTGAGCCGGCGAGATGATCAGTCCTCCGCCCTTCCCTACGCTTCGTAGTCGCAATCTGACTTCATTTACCTACTCAAGCCTTCGAGATCTCCGGCATTCGCTTGATGCGCGGGTCGGTAAAGATATCTTGATCGTCCGTGCTGCGAGTCGAGAATTCAGAGACGATGGCTCCTTCCGGCCCCGCCTGGAACCAGTGCTGC
>Ga0326727_10025371_pt1 | contig 11120 bp, 10 predicted proteins | sample MB2enrmetagenome_FD_207643 | JGI IMG/M metagenome (GOLD analysis project Ga0326727, IMG submission 207643) | Lab enriched peat soil microbial communities from McLean, Ithaca, NY, United States - MB29MY | ecosystem: Environmental > Terrestrial > Soil > Wetlands > Peat | place: USA: New York... | reverse complement strand
ATGAAGAAAATCTCCACCATCGGCGCGGGTAACTGGGGCACGGCCTTGGCGGCGACGCTCGCGCAATTGGGCCACGCCGTGACGCTTTGGGCTTATGAGGCGGAGGTGGTGGAGAGCATCCGCTCCCGGCATGAAAACGAGCTGTTCATGCCCGGAATCAAGCTACCGGAGAATCTTTCCGCCACCGGTGACCTGGGGGAAGCGCTGGCGGGCGCGGAAATTGTGCTCACCGTCATGCCCTCGCATGTTTGCGGGACACTCTTTCAGCAAATGCTCCCGCACCTGCGGCCCGAGATGATTTTCGTGAGCGCCACCAAGGGCCTGGACACGGGCCGCTTGATGCGCATGAGTGAAGTCATATGCAGCGTAGTGGGCGAATCGTTCCCACCCCGCCTGTGCGTGCTCTCCGGACCCAGCTTTGCCAAAGAAGTCATTCGCGGCGATCCCACCGCCGTGGTGGTGGCTTCGGATGACCGCGAAGCGGCGCAACAGGTGCAGCGTGAGTTCGCTTCGCGGGCCCTGCGCCTTTACACCTCGAGCGATGTGGTGGGAGTGGAATTGGCAGGTTCGGTGAAGAATGTGATTGCCCTCGCCGCCGGTGTGGTGGAAGGTCTGGGGCTGGGGCACAATCCCACCGCCGCACTGATTACGCGCGGGCTGGCCGAGATGACTCGCCTGGCCTGCTCCTGCGGGGCCAAACGCGAGACCCTGGCCGGCCTCGCCGGCATGGGCGACCTGGTCCTGACCTGCACCGGCCACCTTAGCCGCAATCGCTCGGTGGGCGTGGAACTCGGAAAGGGGCGCAAACTCGCTGACATCATCGGGTCCATGCGCATGGTGGCGGAAGGTGTAAAAACCACCAAGGCCACGGTGGCGCTGGCAAAAAGGCTTCAGGTGGAAATGCCCATCACCTGTCAGGTGCACCGGATTTTGGAAGGAGAAGTTTCCCCCCGCGAGGCCATCCGCGAGCTGATGGAGCGATCGCTGAAGGAAGAATGAGAAGCGGTGAAAGAGTAGCACGTTCAACGCCGGGGCGCTGAGACGCGGAGGGCGACAAAGCCGCAATACGGAATCAAGAGCCAAAGGGCAAGGGGTAAAAGTCAAAAGCCCTTTTTCCCCAACTTCCTTCCAGAGAAATAAGAAATCACGTGTTCGCGTTGCAGAGATCTATAGGCGGCCGCTCGATGAGAACACCCCTGGCGGGTAACCAGCCGCCGCGAGGGTTCTGAACTTGTCTACTGTCTACCGTTTGCAATTCTCTGCGCCTCCACGCCTCCGCGGTGGGAGCAGCTTAATTGGCCTGGGCGACGCTGGCTTGACTGCAAAAGCGATCGAAGGCCTGGGTTAAATCTTCGGCGATTCCGTAGGGGTCGCGCCCTTCAATATCTTTCCGCTCCAGCATGAAAACCAGCTTGCCGTCGCGCAGCAAGGCGACGGAGGGCGACGAAGGTGGATAACCGGTGAAATAACTGCGTGCTTGGGCGGTGGCATCGGCGTCTTGACCCGCAAACACCGTAGCTAAAACCTCGGGACGCGCCTTATTCTCAAGCGCCATGGAGACGGCCGGACGTGCCCGTCCCGCCGCGCAACCGCAGATGGAATTGACCACTACCAGCACAGTGCCGCTGGTCTTCGTCAAGAGCGCGTCCACCTCTGCCGGCGTGCGCAATTCCTGAAAGCCAATACGCCTGAGTTCTTCCCTCATGGGCTGCAAGAATTCTTCTGGGTACATTTTTATCCTCCTGATTGCCGCGGCAGTCCAGGCTCGGATCGCCTCTTCCGAGGCGGTTCCGAACCACAGCAGCTCGCCGGGCGTTTCCTGCATGCAAATTGTCCTGGTTGCCCTGAGAACAACCGAACTTTTATTATACCATCTTCTTGAGTGCTCCGGTGCGAGGTGAGGTGGGGTTAATAATGTTCACTTTAGCGTCGTCGAAATGACTCGCCGGGAAGTCGCGACGCACGCTGTTCAAACTGCGCACTCTGCGGTGGTCGAGTCACAATAAGCTTGTTTTGGAAAAGGCGATTGTAGCGGCGTGCCCCATCCAGACTGGCGACGTGCGGTTGCCGCAGTGGTATCGGGCATGAGAAAAGCCCACGGTCAGGGCTACACTGGCCGCGGATACCCCCCTGATCGTCGCCAGGTGCACATCCATTCCGATATATACTTGATCGCATTCATAGGGTGCCCCTACTTGTGGTAAGTTCGGTGGCTGCTACCACCCAGGTGACCTTACCCTCAAGGGGGCGCCCTTTCTTAATGCGTGGCCCGCTTGCTACTGGATTTCCAGCGCGTACTTGAAAAGAACGAGTTTTGTCGGCCCACCCTTGGCGGTGCTCACTGCCAGCGGCTTGGGTGTCTTTATGCTTTCATCTATCTTCACGTCGCACTCGCCCACTTCGTCGCCCGCCTGGTTATAAAGCCTAAACCTGCCGTAGTCCTCGCCCGGCGCTTTGGGAGACAACCCGAAGCCGTAGCTGCCCGCGCCGAGGGAAATGCCGCACACGGAAATCTTGGTTTCCGAAATGAGCATACCGGTGTACCTCCTCCGAATTCGCGAGCTGGAAGCAGAGGTATCGAGCAACCCCAGAACCACCTTCGCGCCTTTGCCAGTCTTCAGCAAAGCGGCGTATATCTTCTGCACGGGAATCTGATTTTTTTCCAGGTCAAAATGATCGGGTACGGCGTTGGTGAGGGCCTCGCCGGTTACGTTTTCGAACCCACCTTGCGCACGCGCCGGGTTCGGCCAGGCCGCCAGCAAGAAAGCTAGAAACGCGATGAGCACTAGCGTCTTCTTCATGAGTTCTCCTCCTTATAAGTGTGCCAGCCTATGATGAGATGACCCGAGGCCATCCGAGACAGGCGAAGTCTATCACGAACCGCTGGCTGGCGACGACCCTTGTTATTTGGGGTCGGCGATTTCCCGCTGGGGCTTGTGGGAGCTGACGGCTCATCTCAGTCGGTCCAGATGGAGGATCGAGGCATCCCGCAAGAAGTAAAATGTGAGCACTGTCAGGGGCAGCCCTAAAACGGGATTTCTTGATCCCTTGTCTCGCTTCCTCGTTCGTTGAAGGGGTTGTCGCCCTCATCGACGGGCTCAGTGGGCTTGAATGGTTCAGCCCATTTTGCGACTAATGCGATCACCAGCCAGAGCGTCCTTCTGAGTGGCGGGTTCTGCCATGCTTTCCCGCACGCGGGCGTGAATCAGCGGCATGTTCCGCGGGGCATCCGTGCTGACTTCCTCCAGCAGTGCTCGTGCCTTAGCGACCTGCTCCTTCAAATCCTGGTCGTCCACCACGTTGCGCAAGTCAAACGTCCGCAGGAAATCACGCGGCACCTGCAGGGTTGATTCCCGCAAACGCTGTGACTTACCATCCGGCTGGTCAGCCAGCCCATCGCGGAGGTGGCTGACCAATTCCAGCAGCGAGGCCCGCATCACCTGCTGGACTGAGGCGCAAGCTTCCGACATGGCCTGTCCTGGCTGCCGGGCTGTCGGGTGTTGTCTGCCCACGCCCACTGCAAACCCAACTGGACGGTTGCATTCAAATGTGGTGAGTCGTATGTTAGCGGCCAGTCGATATTCCAAAATGGAGTCCCCGGTAATGCCGATTTAGTGGCAGTTACTCGGGGGTACATGCTGTACTGGCGAGCGCGGCAGTACCTACCGGAGGGAGAAATGAAGCAGGAGTTTTGGACGGAAAAACAGACTGCGGCCTTTCTTGGCGTCAAGCGGGGAACCTTGAGCATGTGGCGATACTTCCGGCGCTATCCGCCACCGTATGTGAAGGTGGGCATGTGGGTCCGCTATCCCCGGTCGGAGGTGCTGGCCTTTGCCCGAGTGTACCCGGTGTGGCGGAAGATGTGGACACGCCCGCTCCCGGCGCCATGGTGGACGGAAGCACAGACGGCGACATTTCTTGGTGTGCAGCGTGGGACCTTGGCGGTGTGGCGCCGCGAGCAGCGCTATCCGCTGGCCTATGTGAAAGTGGGCAGGGCGTTCCGCTATGCCCCGGCGGACGTGCTGGACTTTGGCAAAGCGTACGGCGTTTTGAAGCGCGCGCGACTCCGCCGGCGACATTTGAATATGGATCCCTCGCGGCAGGTAACGGGCTCGAATTCGGAGCGTCGGAAAACAGTAGGGAGGCGCCGTAAAGTCCAGAGAAACTCCACTTCAGACCTCTGATTTCGAGGGTGGCATGACGGTGCCACAAGCGGAGTCGAGACACACTGTGCAGCATAGAACACTGATATAAACTTTTCCTAAGACCGAATCATGTAAGGGGCTCCTTTCGGGAAGGACTTTCTGAATCTCGTTACAAGAGGCACGTCAGGGATGAGATCCCTTCTGGCGGAGGAAAATGAAGGGGAGTTTTTTGAAATTAGCGAACCCGCGCTGCATCTTGTTGGCAGCCCCAGGGGAAGACTCGAAAGGGTGTCAATCACTCGCTCGTGCGAGTATAAGAGTGTCAGGTTCGACTTGACTCTAAATAGTGTGTTGAATATGGTGAACAAGAATTCCCGGCGGGGAGGAACAGGCATGCCTGAACAACGCAAGGGTGAACGGCGCAGAGCTGAACGACGCGTGGCTGGCCCAACGATCAAAGCGACCCCGCAGGACATTATGAACGTGGCAAAGAACTTGCAGTGGAACGGGCAACTGCCGAACTGGACGACTGTCGTCGATGGGCGGGAACTTCCTGCCAGACTGCTTTTGCTTAAAGCAGCAAAGGTTTCTGATAATAATCCCACTGATGCGGAAGAGGCCGCCGTGATGCTCAGTGACCTAGGATTTGAAGTTCGCTATAAGGGCACCATTATCCCTTGGGAGGACTTGCCGGATTGACTTCACGGCCAACCGGTAGGGAATCCCGTGACTTCCGCTCGGCTGCCTTCGTGAACACTCACTTTGACCAACTGCGGGCTGAAATCCCCAGTGATATAGCGGCTGCTGGACAGCTGCAGAATGTTCCCAGTCCGTGGACCTGCCAGCCAAGCGCCATCCACCGTTTTCCGCTGGAGAGCACGATTCAGGGCTAATTGGCGGGTTCCGAGCGGTTCGGGCGTACCCAGTAGTTCCTTCGCCCTGCCGAGAGCAAGTCCGGACAGCAGCCTTCCGCCTTCATGCACAAGCGCTTCTCCCACGCTGAGAGCCAGGTTCGTAAGACGATTCATCTTCGGCCTCGATGGGATAGGAATGAAAACTTGTGCCGCGTGGGTAGACGTTCTAAGACGAAGAAGAATCAATTGGAAGGAAAAGAGGGACGCAGCGGTGACAAATCGCTGGAACGCACCACCCTCGGCGGTATCACCAGTCTGAATGGTGGGCGAATGATAGAATATCTATCTACTTTCAAGGCTTAGGCGCTTAAATCACTGCAGTTTTGCGTATTCCGCCTTGGCTTCCTTCAGGATGGGAACATCCGGGTCGGCGTCTTTCCAGAGCGTGAGGAAGTCTTGATACGCGGCGCGGGCTTTGGCGGTGTTTCCTTCCAGGGCGTATGCGCGTGCCAGTCCGAGGCGGGCCAGCGCTCCCCAGGGAAAGTTCACCACTAGTCCTCGGTGGTCGATGAATTTCTGAAATTCCACTGCCGCTCGGTTGCCGTCGTGGAGCATGAGATAGGCTTCCCCACGCACATAAGCTGGGCACAGGAATATCGTTAATTGCGTTATTTCCCCGAGTTCGACCGTGCTCGCCGCCTTCAATAGTTCGATTGCGCTGTTCGGGTCTTTGCGTTCCAGGGCGACCCCCGCACGGATGGTGGGCAGCCAATAGCTCTGGACCAACGTGCCCAGCGGGAAGGCCTTGTCGAGTTCGGAAGCCAGCTTCTCCGCCCTAGCCGTATCGCCTGCCCGCGCCAGGGCCAGCGCCGCCACGGCCCGCACATCGCGGTTCGGGGCCAACTTCAACGCCGCATTGGCCTCGGTTCGCGCCTGCTCCCCGTTTCCCGCTTCCACCTCGCGCAGCGCTGCCGCTGCCTGATAAGCTGCAGCCGTCTCTTTGGCGTCGTTGTGCTGGGCTGAATCCATCGCCCGCCCGGTCAGCACGTGGGCTTCTTTCAACTTCCCGTACCAGCCTTCCGTGTCCGCTTGCGTGGCCAGCAGCAGGTCTTCCGCGCCCGGCTTGCCCATGGCGGCTGAGGCCCACTGCGCCATCTGCGCCGTGTCGCCCTTCAGAAAAGCCAACCAGTAGCGGCTCTGGAGCAGCAACTCGCTCTCCACCTTGCGCTGCTCCGCCTGCTTGTACACCGCCTCCGCTTCATCCAGCCGGTTGAGGGCCGTGTAGGCCACGCCGAGGTTGAGATAGTTGCCCGCACTATTTGGCTCCAGGCGCAGCGCCTCTCGAGATTCCTCCAATGTCTTTTCCCAGTTTCCCAGGGCTAAGGAAACGAATCCCAGGTTCGTGTAAGGTACGAAGTCTCTCAGGTAGGTCTGCTGCCACAGCTCGAAGGTCTGCGCGGCCTTCTCCAGCTCTCCCGTCGCGGCCAGGCAGTAGAATCCCTCGATGGAGAACCGCTCCCGTTCGCTTACCTTCTCCCGTAGCTCGTAAGCCTTGCGTGCATTTTCGGCCCCCCGCTCCACCTCGTTGAGGTTGAAGTAAACCGCTGAAATCCAGCAGTAGGCCATGGCAAAATTCGGGTCAAGGTCCACCGCCCGTTTGAAGAAGAGCAGAGCGGCTGTTTGCCCTTTCCCATAGAACGTCTTTACTCCCAGGCTGTAAGCTTTCAGCGCATCCAGGGATGGTGTGGTCGCTTCCTCCACCGGCGTGGCGTATTTCTGCACCGAGCTGAGCGACTCGCCCAGCTTGCTCCGCAAAGTGACTGCCGCAGCCCCCAGAGCCTTGAGCACCGCTTCCTTGCCCGCCGCCTGCTCCTGCGCTTCCGCCAGCACATCCCCCGTGTTGCAGTTCACGGCCTTCAGGCCAATCACGTACTGGCTGCCCAGCCCCGCAATCGAGCCGGCCAGCATGGCCTTGCTGCCCGTGCGCAGGCAGACCTCCTGTGTTACCTCCGGCGTCAGGCGGTCACCGGCGGGACGGCCCATCAGCTTCAATGTCCCGTTCACCCTGCGGTCGGAAACCAGGTCGAGAAAGGGCGATTGCTCAAGCTGCACCAAGAGCCCCTGCTTCAGCGTGTCGTCGAATACCGCATCCCCCGTCTTGTTGTCGAAATCGGAGAGGACGATGGTATCCTTGTCGGTCAGACGGGCCGTGGCCTGGCGCCAGCGGAAGTAGAGCGTTCCCCCGATGGCGGCAGCGAGAAGCATCAGGGCGGCGGGAACAAGAACCTTCCAGCGTTTCCTGCCCGCCACACAGACTTGGGTCGCTCTCGCCTCGCTCGATGACGAAGGTCGCCCGGATTCTGTATCCCGCTTCAGGCGTTGCAACTCGGCGCGCATGTCGGTGGCGTGCTGATAACGCAGCTCCCGGTTCTTCTCCAGCGCCCCGTTGATAATACGTTCCAGCTCCGGCGGCAAGGCGGGATTCAATTGCAATGGCGAAGTCGGCGCTTTGCCCAGAATCGCGTGAAAGATGATGGCCGAGGTCGTGCCGGAGAAGGCCTGCTTGCCGGTGGCCATCTCGTAGAGCACCGCGCCGAAACTGAACAGGTCCGTGCGGGTGTCGAGTTCCTCGCCCCGCGCCTGCTCCGGCGACATGTAAGCGATGGTCCCAATCGCCGCTCCCGGGCTGGTGAGATGCTCGGGCTCGACCGATGCGGTGGGCAGCGCGGACGCTGCCGCCGCTTCCGCCACCCGCCTGGGCTTCGGTGCCAGCTTGGCCAGCCCGAAGTCCAGGACCTTCGCCTGTCCACGCTGGGTCACGAAGATGTTCGCTGGCTTAATGTCCCGATGGATTATCCCCTCGGCGTGCGCGGCGTCCAGCGCATCGGCAATCTGGATGGCCAGGTCCAGCACTTCGTCCGTCTTGAGCGGGTTCCCAGCAAGGCGCTCCTTCAGAGTCTGCCCCTCCAGATACTCCATGGCGATGAAGGGCTGGCCTTCGTGCTCGTCAATGTCGTGGATGACGCAGATGTTGGAGTGATTGAGAGCAGAAGCAGCCTGGGCTTCCCGCTGCAATCGTTCCAGGGCTTGCCGGTCCTTGGAGAGTTCTTCAGGTAGGAACTTTAAGGCGACGGTGCGCTTGAGTTTGGTGTCCTCGGCCTTGTACACCACGCCCATACCACCACTGCCGAGCTTTTCGAGTATGCGATAGTGGGAAATGGTCTGGCCAGTCATGAGGCGATTGCCTCACAGCAAGATGAAGCGGAACTTCGATGGGTGCCAGCATACGCCGTGTGTACCGGCAAGTCAACGTGCGCAAGGCGCCCGGCAGCAAGCGGAGCAAGACGCCGTCGGCGAGGTCTGCGGTTTTCCCTACGGAAAAACCGTGGACCCCAAGATGGGGGTCTGACCACACGCTTTCGAATTCAAGGGCAAACTCGCAATCGTTAACCCGAATCGGCGCAGCAGCTACGCCGCACCCATGCCGGAATACTCGTTCGCGCCGCACCACTGCTAATCCGTGGGCTGAGGACCGACGGTTAGCTGTACTCATCGGTTCCTTACGCAGCCTTCGCCAGCTTGTTTCTCTCGCGCTTGTCCATTCTGGCCAAGACCTGGCCGGTCAGCCGGTCCACAGCGAACACCCCCAGCACGGCGACAGGTTCGCAGACCACTCCGGCCAGATGGGTGACTGTGAGGAGGGAAGCGAAGTCCGTGGTGACCAAGCTCCACACTTGCCAAAATGGACTGGGAAAGCGAAGTCCGGCAATTTTCCAATCCAGCCCTGCTAATAGCACATAGAGGATATTTCCGATGGAGGACTCGTCCTTTATGATCAGTGCTCTCCTCTGCTCGTCCCACACTCATGGTCACTCCTTATCGACGGCTATGTTTGGTTCTTGGCTGCTGCGGCATGTTCTATGGAACGCTCTGTGCCCCAACCATGTGGTTTCGGCACAATCAGAGGCACAGAAGTCAGACTCGCAGAATTATCTGTCTGCAGCTCTGACCTCATGAGGGCTTTCGGCGCACGGCGTCACTTCACCTATCCGGTGACTGGAGGGAGTCTCTTTCCTGAATCGCACGAAACAACGAGGAACAATTCAGACAAGTCGAACTTGGCGGGTATTCTTATTGACCACGAAGATGCGAATATTATTACTCTTGGGATCAGCCGGAAACATAAAAAAGCCGAATTTCTGCGGGTTATATCCCTCTGTTCTCCCGACAATCTTTTCTCCATCCGTGAAAGTCACTTCGATTTTCCGGCCGTGCATGGGTCCGTCCGCACGCAGGGATTCATGGTATTCGGGGTTGCCAGTGAACTCCCACACAAAGAAAACTGCCTTGAGGTCCTTCATCTCAACCTTCATTCCCTGCCCCTGAAGTGGGTCTTCTTGGGGAAGAAGATTGAAAGACTCCTTCAGTACAGAAAAATCGTAAACGTAGCCCTTAATGCGGCCCCCATTAAGGAAGCCGACAACTACCTTGTTCAGATGATCCAGAGTTTTCGCAGGGGTTCCCATAGGCGGAGCTCTCGTCGCTGTGTTGTCATCTGTTACAGTATACCAAATGCCCCGGACAACCAAGCTCTTTCGAGTTGAAGGCATCCCGATGCAAGCTCGTCGGATACAACCAACCCTCGCCAGATTTGTTCGCTGAGAGGTCTGACCTCCCAACTCCGGGCAATCTTCGCCTCCGACTTGCATCCCCACGGAATCCCACCTGAGCAGGTGTTGTTTTCCAGGGGGCTGACCTTGCAACCGCTGCCAATCTTCACCCGGGGATCTTTCATCTTGAAGCCCGACGCGAGCGGCATGTGGTGGATCGTGGCAATCATTGCGGTGAGGACTCCCTTGCCCTCAGAAGAGTTGTTTGTTCACGAAATGGACCCACTTCGCCCGCCTCGTCTTCCTGGCTCTGGGGATTGCTTTAGGTGACGGGCTTGATGGTCACAGCTACGCGATTGGCCTCGCGCGGACTTCCTTAACTTTGCTGCGTGGAGGATGGTTTAGGGGTGTGCGGTGTGCCAAGTCAGCCGTTGGCTTCTGCAAACAGTGGGAGGAACGAAGACCGGTGGGTCAACTACTTGGCAGGGTCGATTGGGAGTTCTTCTTCGGGGTCATCATCATGCGCTCCGGTCTGCCTGGTAAGACTACTTGCGGCCTTTCCGTTCCCGCTCGTCCTTGGCCTTTCCCGCGGCGACCGTCTGCCATTGCATGTTTGATGGGTCATCAGCGCCACCGCCGGCCGGAGGGGAGGAGGCAGAACTGGCCTCCATCTCCGGGCCGCCGGAGTCGCGCGGGATGGAAAGGACGAGAAAGACGGCTCCAGGGGAGGCGGTTGGGCGTAGAATGGATGCCGGCCAAAATGCCAAATGGAAAATCTTCGCTTATCTCTTAAGGAGGAATTATGTTCAAGCAGGAAATTTCCCGTCGCGAGTTCATCGAGCGCACCGTCGGGGGTGCGGCAGTGGCCAGCATGGGATTCGGAGCGCCGGCGCTGGGCCGGGTGGCGTCGCCCAATGAGAAGATCACGGTGGGCGTGATCGGGGCCGGAATTCGCGGGCTCGAAAACATGCAGAGCTTGTTGACTGCGGGCGCCAATGTGGCCATGGTCTGTGACCTTTACGACGGCCACTTCCGTCGCGCCCAGGAGATCCAGGCCAACACGCCGACGACGCGCGACTATCGCCAAGTGCTTGATCGCAAGGATATCGACGCCGTGTTGATTGCCACTTCCGATCACTGGCACAAGCCGATTGCGGTAGAGGCCATGAAGGCCGGCAAGGATGTATACTGCGAAAAGCCCATGACGCATACCATTCCCGAAGCGCTGGAAATGGTGAAGGTGTCAAAAGAGACCGGGCGCGTGGTGCAGGTGGGCAGCCAGAGCCTCAGCATGCAGTCCACGGCTTGGGGCAAGCAGCACCTGGACGCGGGCGACATTGGCAAGGTCTTCATGGTGCAGTGCGAGATTTATCGGCCGGACCCGGTGGGCGCGTGGAAGTATCCCGTGCCGCCCGACGCCACGCCGCAGACGGTCGACTGGGAGCGTTACCTGGGCAGCGCGCCCCAGCGGCCTTTCGACGCCGCGCGCTTCTTCCAGTTCCGCAACTGGT
>Ga0326727_10025369_pt1 | contig 11121 bp, 11 predicted proteins | sample MB2enrmetagenome_FD_207643 | JGI IMG/M metagenome (GOLD analysis project Ga0326727, IMG submission 207643) | Lab enriched peat soil microbial communities from McLean, Ithaca, NY, United States - MB29MY | ecosystem: Environmental > Terrestrial > Soil > Wetlands > Peat | place: USA: New York... | reverse complement strand
CGAACCTGGAGGGCGGCTCCGAAGTCCCTGAGACGGGACTCAGCGCAGCTTGTTCAGGATCTCGCGGATCTTCTCCAGGAAATCCTGCGAGGTGAACGGCTTCTGAAGGAAGTTGATACCCGGCTCCAGCAACCCATGGTGCTCGATTGCGTTTCCCGTGTACCCCGAGATGAACAGGGCTTTCACGCCGGGGCACCTCTGGCGGAGCTTCTCGGCAAGCTCTTTTCCGTTCATTCGGGGCATCACGACGTCCGTCACCACCAGGCTAACGTCGCATTTGCACGACTCGATGGCCGCCTGGGCTTCCTCGCCTCCGGAGGCTGCGATAACCGCGTAGCCGTTGTTCTCCAGCACCGTTTTTATAAAATGCCGCACCGTCTCTTCATCCTCCACAAGGAGGATCGTCTCTGTGCCTCGCACCTCGGCGGCCGGCGCGGCGTCGCCGATACCGACACGCGCACTTGGCTCGGTGGTGCGCGGGAGATAGATCATGACGGTTGTTCCCTTGCCCGCCTCGCTGTAGCAGGCAATGTATCCGCCGCTTTGCTTGACGATCCCGTAAGCCGTGGAAAGCCCGAGGCCGGTCCCTTTGCCTTGCGCCTTCGTTGTGAAAAACGGCTCGAAAATATGGGAAAGAACCTCCTGGTCCATCCCGTGGCCGGTGTCACTGACGGCAATGCACACATATTCGCCCGGTTTCAGCCCCGGGTACTCCTTCGCGTAGCTTTCGTCCAGGATCCGGTTGGAGGTCTCGATGGTGAGCTTGCCACCCTCGGGCATGGCGTCGCGCGCGTTTAGCACGAGGTTCATCAGCACCTGTTCGATCTGCCCGGGATCCGCCGTGATGTTGCCAGCTTCGGGATGATGAAACGTCTTCAGCACGATGTCTTCGCCCAGGAGGCGCGCGAGGATGTTTTCAAGGGCCTTCAGGAGGTCGTTCGCGTTCACAACCTGGGGTACGAGGAACTGTTTCCTGCTGAACGCCAAAAGCTGTCTCGTCAGCGTTGCCGCCTGCTTTGCCGCCCGGGCGATCTCATCCACCTGGGCCTTCGCGCGGCTTCCGGCGGTCAGCTCCTCACGGAGAAGGTCGCAGTAGCCTCCGATGACGGTGAGCAAATTGTTGAAGTCGTGGGCAATCCCGCCGGCAAGGCGGCCAACAGCTTCCATCTTTTGCGCCTGGAGGAACTTCTCCGCGAGCGATCTTTCCTCTGTGACGTCTTTTCCGTAGATGTCGATATATCCACGACTCGCGAGGGGCATGATCGTCATCTGAATAGTGTTTTTTCCTTCGTGCACCTCTACGACGCGTTTCTCCCCTGACGCCCACGCCTGTCGCAGATCCTCTGCGGAGTCAGGAGGCATTTGTGCGCTTGGCACAGCCGCCCACGACGGCGCCAGAGCTCGCGCGGATTCATTCGCGTACAGGATGGACCCTTCGAGGGTCACGCGCATGACTGGGTTCGGGTTCTCATCGGGAAACCGGGCAAGGTCCTGGATGCGCTGCTGCGTCTGTTTGCGCTCGGTGATGTCGCGGCCCGAGCAAACAACTCCAACGACCTTCCCCTGCCCATCACGGAGGGGGACCTTGGTGGTGAGCGTCCAGCGCTCGTGGCCTTTTCTATCTGAGGACAGCTCTTCCTTGTTCAACAGGGCCGCACCCGTCTGGATTATCGTCCGCTCGTCCGCCAGGTACTGCGCCGCCTCGGGACCGGGATAGAAGTCCAGGTCGGACTTCCCGATGGCCTCCTTGGGGCTTTTCAGGCCCATGACACGAGCATTTGCGACATTCGTGATCAGGACACGGCTTTGGGTGTCCTTGATCGAAATGTAGTCCGGCAGGCTGTCGATCAGGGTCAGGAGGAGCGCTTTCTCCCGTTCGAGGTTCTCCTCGAGCTTCCTTCGAATGTTGATGTCCCTGACGGTGGAAAGGATGGTCGGCTTGCCGTCGATTTCGAAGAAGTGGTTGCTGATTTCCACAGGGATCCGCAGGCCCTCTTTGCTGAGAAGGGTGCCCTCCCATACCGCGTGCTTTTGCGATTTCAATCGCACTAGCATTTCCTGGTGAGCGATGAGTGCTGTTTCCGGGGGGATGATTTGGTGAAAACCCTTATTAAGAAGCTCATCGCGGGTGTAGCCCAGCCACTGGCATGCGATTTCGTTTACCTCAGTGATCCGCGTGGCCGCGCCGTCGGAGGCGAACTCGAGCACGAATGCCGCGTCGTTGATGCTATTGAAAAGCAGACGGTAGCGCTCCTCGCTTTTCCGCAGCGCTTCTTCCGCCCGTTTGCGCTCTGTGATGTCGTGGGAGATGCCAAAAGTCCCGATGATGTTCCCCTGCGGGTCGCGCAGGGGCATTTTCGTCGTCATGACCCAGGTGGGGGGATGATCCGGCCACGTCTCTTTTTCCTCTTTATTGATAATAGGCTCGCCGGTTTGCATGATCTTTTGTTCGTCTTCGAAGGCCTCCCGTGCGTGTTCTTCGGTGAACAAATCGAAATCCGTCAGGCCGACTGCAACTTTCTCGTCGATTAGATTGAACGCCCGCAAATGGGCCTTGCTGACGTGAATGAAGCGCCCCTCGGTGTCCTTGAAGTAGATTGTGTCGGGAATGTTCTCCTCAAGGGCCTCCATGAGGGCTTCAATCCGTAACACGTGTTCCCCTGAACTCTGGGGTTTGAGCAGGGCTTCCCGCGCGGTCTGGAAGGACTTGACGCTCTCCTGGGAGCGCCTAAGGAAATCCTCAATCGCCTCCGCGAGGAGATCAAGGGGGTCTCCCTTTCCCGTACGAGCGAGGTGCGTCGAGGCGTCCCGCGGTGAGGCGCGCCTGACGGCATCCGCGAGCGCCGCGACACGGCTTTCGAACGACTGCTCTTCCATGCACCCCTCTTCCTCGTGAAGTCGTGTCGATTTTTCGTGTGGACATTCCGACGATCTTCGGCAGACCCGCGTTTGTTTAAAGTATACCATGAGGCGGCGTTTTCTCTATGGAGTCACCAGAAAAGACTTGCTACACTCCATTGCATGGCCACGGCATCGATGGCGGCCTGCGGAGGTCATTGGTGAAAGCGGTCATCATTGGGACAAGCGGCCATATCGATCTTGCGTTGGAGATTCGGGACAGGCTGCCACAGGTGACCTTTGTTGGAATTGCCTCCGGATCCGTGGATGAGGACGCAAGGGAATTCTTCGTCGACAGACTGGAGGAATCCTTCATTCCTTTTTACATGATTACCGCCGGATGCTGGACCGTGAAAAACCCCAGGTCGCCGTGGTAGCCCCCTTCTTCTTCCTGCAGTCCGGGGTGGCGTGCGAGTGTATGGCGCGCGGAATCCACGTTTTCATCGAAAAACCCATGGCGGTTTCCCTCGAGCAACTTGAGAGGCTGCGCCGCATGCATGCCCTGAGGGAGGTCGCCCTCTGCCCGATGCTGAACAAGCGCTACCGGCCCCAATTCTTCTCGGCCTGGCACGCCGTTAGGGACGGCTGCATTGGCGAGCCGCTACTGACCGCACAGAAATCGTACAAGCTCGGCGCCCGCCACGCCATGTATACGCACCGCGCCACCTATGGTGGTACTATTTCTTGGGGGTGGTCATCCAGGCAATCCACTGGATCCAGTGGTTCAGCGGAGGGAAGTTCGTTGAGGTTGCCGCGCGTCAGACCGCCCAGGGAAACCGGGGTCACGGCGAGCTTGAAAGCTCCGGTGTCTGCCTGTTTCGCCTGTCGAACTCCGGCGCGGCGATGGTGAGCTTCAATTATTTTCGGCCTCGATCAGCCCCGACCCACGGCGAGGACAGGCTGCGCGTTGCCGGTGAAAAGGGCGTCGTGGAAGTGGCAGAGGCGGAAGCAACAGTCTGCACGAACTATGCGCCCTTGCGGAGGCTTGCTCCGGATGAAGGAGTTTATACGCCATATCGAGACGGGCGCGCCTATGCGCATGAGCGCGGAGGAGGCTTTCGCGCTGTGCGAGCTGAGCCTTCGGGCGCGGGAGGCCGCAGACACGGGGGCAAGCATCCGCGTGGGGACACAGGAGGGAGCGTAATGAGAAAGAGAAAACTCGGAAACCGAGGGCCCGAGATCACTGTCATAGGGCTTGGCACCTGGGCCATCGGCGGAGCCGGCTGGCAATACGCCTGGGGAACCCAGGACGACAAGGATTCAATTGCAACAATCCACAGGGCGATGGAGCTCGGGATCAATTGGATCGACACGGCTGCCGTGTACGGCCTGGGTCATTCCGAGGAGGTCGTCGGAAAAGCGCTGATAGGGCGCAGGTCGAAGGTCATTGTCGCAACCAAGTGTGCGCGCGTGTGGGATCCCGGCAGCACGGAGATTGTGGGCCGGCTCTCGGCAGCCAGTGTCCGCCAGGAGCTGGAGAACAGTCTGCGCAGGCTCGGCACGGACTACATCGACCTTTACCAGATCCATTGGCCGCGGCCCGAGCCCCAAATCGAAGAGGGCTGGGCGGAAATCGGGAAGGCCGTGAAGGAAGGTAAGGTCAGGTACGCGGGGGTTTCCAACTTTTCGGTGGAGCAGCTTCGGCGAATCCATGCTATCCACCCTGTGACGTCCCTTCAACCCCCCTACAGTATGCTTCGCCGGGAAATCGAGAAAGAGCTTCTTCCCTTCTGCGCGGAGAACGGAATTGGCGTCGTCGTGTACAGCCCCATGCAGATGGGACTCCTCAGCGGTGCGTTCAGTCGCGAACGAGTCACGCATCTTGAGGCGGATGACCTTCGGTCGCGGAATCCCTTTTTCACCGAGCCAGCGCTCAGCAGAAACCTGGCTCTCGTGGACAAGCTCAAGCCAATCGCGCGGCGGCACGACCGGAGCATGGCTGAACTGGCCATTGCGTGGGTGCTTCGTCGCCCTGAAGTGACAGCGGCAATTGTGGGCGGGAGGCGGCCCGAGCAAGTCGGAGAGACCGTGGGGGCGGCCGACTGGGATCTCACAAAGGATGAGTTTGCGGAGATCGAGAGGATTCTGGCTGCGCGGGAGGCCATGGAGTAAGCAGGGGGCCGGCGCGGGGAGGGAAAAACTCCGTCGATAACGAAGTTTCGGCTTAAGCAATCGGCGAGGCCGGAGCCTTTTTCGGGAAGGCCATTGCACCACGCGCAACTGGAAAGGGGAGTTTCTCCTGGGGCTTGCACGCAGGGATCCCGGATTCGGACTGAAGACGACTAAGCTGATGCACGCCCACCTGCGTGGTCATCCGCAGTCCACACGAGCTGGCCGCGATCGCCGAAGACATATAGAGCCTTAGTACTGCGTGGACACGGGGAAGATCCTTCCTCTTTAGCAACGGAGCCGATTCAGTCCAAATACCAAGGCTTTTTGCGATTGCGCACAGTTTCTCCAGATTGGACTGTTGAAATCGCCCATTTCTGGAACACCAGAGGCGATTGGTTTTTGGCCTTCGTCGCAACACATCCAATCCAATCCTTGTTCGGAATAATATTCAGGGCATTACCTTCTGGTCAAACAATCGCCTTATGCCGGGGTACATGTCCACATTTGACAAGACGAGACGCCCCTGTAGTCAGCGGACGGTGACTTTGTACCCGCGCACCTCGGTACGCCCTGTGCCTGTTATCACCTCGTTGCCTAGTTCAAGGCTCGTGATGAAAAGGTCGTTGCCGAGGATTCTTTTTGACTGGAGGAACCCCGCAAAAGCGGTGATGTCTATCGGCCCTTTAAGGACAGGCTTTCTGGCGAGAAAGGCTACGTACGTCCACCTCTGGCTGTTCTTCCCCGCAGCATCCCCATGGCCTTCGTGGAGGAAAACGTCGTATGTGGTGCCCTGAAGGGTGAACACGTCGGTCCATACCCCCGCAGGGGTCATGTCTTTATTGTCGATCCAGATCATTACCTCGTGGGTGATGGCCGAGGGGGATGCTGGCAAGGAGGAGACGGTCCAAAACTCGAAGGCGAGATTGCAGATTCCGCTCGCCTGATACGAGATATCGTAGTCCGCGGTCATTCGGCGGGAGCCCACGCGCATGGGGAGATCAGCCGTCGCGTGCCGGGGCTTCTGGTCCCACGGAGTGTCCCCGTAGATCACCTCGGGATAGGAAACAACCGCGTCACTGGAAGGCCAGCGCCAGCTCCAGCCGAAGGACTGTTTCTCTTCCGCGTTGCTCGTGAAGATTGCTTGCTGGTGCGGCCCGTGCGCAGCGCCCCGGTTCCATGTATTGTTGCTGAGAAGGTACCCGCCCTCCACGGGCAGGACCGCGAAGTCGTCGCCCAGGACGACATCACGCCCTGTGCAGGCCGTCAACGCTCCTGAAAGCAAGACAGCGCAGAGGATGCACCATACAGCTGTACGATCGGGCTTCATTCGCGGCTCCTCCCGTCATGACCGGCCAACGCCACGCCCTGGTTTCGAGGCGGCAACGATTTTCAATCCATCATTAGCGAGGAAATGTCGATTTCGATCAAGACATTGTCGTGAAAATAGAAAGTCGTCGAGTTCGCGATCTCCTGCGAGTAAGGGACGTTGTAGGAGACGGAGTTCTCCTGAGTGTCTTGAGGTTTCCCGAAGAGCTTGAGGACCTGCTCCCGAGTGGTTTGCCGAAAACGGATGCTATACCTCAACGCGGCCTCGTTTCCATGCAATTGGATGAGGATGAGGTTCTCCGCGTCCTTGCCGAAGACGTGCAGGTACACGAGGTCTCCGAAGGAGTAGCGCACCGTTATGATGGAATTAACGATCGTCGCGTCATGCTGGCTAGGGGCCATTTTCGACAGCACGTCCGCGGGTCGGCCCAACGCCTTGATGGCTTCTTCATGCGAATGGATGCGCGAAGGAGGGAGCGTAACGGAAAGAAATGGGTTGAACGAGAACGCTTGGATAGACACCAAGTCATACGTTGCTTGCGCTTTTGTGGGAGGGTGGGCGGTAGTTGCGCAGCCGGCGGCGAGCAGGAGAACGGCGGCGCACCCGCTCAGTCGTAGGCGCAAGCGCTCCATGTGCACCTAGAATATAGGCCTCGGGCCAGGGGAAAACTATTTCGTATCGGCTTCTTCTTCCAGATAGAACCGCATGATCGTATTCCCAATCACTATGCGGTCCCCGTAGCTCAGGCGACTCCTCTCGACTAGCTTGCGCGAGTTGAGAAAAGTCGAGTTCGTGGAACTTAGATCTTCGAGGAAGTAGTCTCCCTCCGCCTCCAGGGTTACGGCGCAGTGTCTGCGGCTCAGAAGAGGGTCATCGATGACGAACTCGCAGTCGCTTTGGCGCCCGAGGACGCTGTAAGGCTGATCGATCACGAACGTCGTCCCGAAGCCCCTTTTGGAAAGGATGACGAGCAGGGCTCGCTTTCCTAATGAGGCCGAATACTTGAACTTCTGCGGTTCTTTCCTGATCTGCGTATTCTCACTTTCACCGTTCACGGCCTAATGATCGCGGTGCCGTTGGACGCTGTCAAGAAGTATTGTCCGGTAGACGGCCGGCGCCAGCGCGTGCTTCAATCCCCGTTCAAGGAACCCATGTCGATCCTTCTTGCAGGCCTCTCAGCCCTTCTGTACGGGGCGGCGGATTTCTGCGGCGGGATGGCCGTGAGGAAAGCGCCCCTTCCGGCGGTGATTGCCTCGTCGCAGGCCGTCGGCCTCGCGGTCGCCGTGGTGGCATCTCTCGCCTTCGGCTTCCCGCTCGAGACGCCGCTTGACCTCGCCTGGGGCGCGCTTGCCGGAGTTTCGGGCGCAGCCGGCATTGCCGCTCTCTATTACGCGCTCGCCACGACTGTGGTTGCGGTGGCCTCGCCGCTGGCTGCGGTCACCGGCGCAGCAATACCCGTCCTCCTGGGCGTTGCAGCGGGTGAAAGGCCTGGTCTTGCGGCGTGGGTGGGGATCTGTCTTGGAGTTTGCGCCATCGGGCTTCTTACCGTGGAACCCTCGAAAGGATCCCGGGACGGGGCCGTCCGCCGCGCCGGGCTTCTTGGCGTCCTGGCGGGACTGGGCTTTGGATTGTTCTTCTTTTCGATCTCCCGCACGACGCATGGTTCAGGCTTGTGGCCGCTCGTTGCGGCGCGCGTTGCAACGGTTTCCCTGGTGACAGTTTACTTGCTGGTGGCTCGAAAACCGGTGCGTCTTTCCCGAAGGTCGGTTCCCCTGGTGGTTTTCTCAGGAGCTTTGGACATGGGAGCCAACATTGCGTTCCTCCTCGCCAGCAGGATCGGGATGCTTAGTATTTCGGCAGCGGTGGCAGCCCTCTATCCGGGGCCAACTGTCATTCTGGCCTGGATAATCCTCCGTGAGCGCGTGACCGCCCCGCGGGTCATAGGACTCGCTCTCGCGCTCGCGGGCGTTGCGCTCATCTCCACCTAGCGATCTCCGCTTTCGATTTACGCGGGTTTCGCCTTGATCCTCGCGCCGATCACGATGAGGATTATCCCGATGATGCCCAAGCCGCCGCCAAGGACGATCCAACGTCTGTGACCTGCCATTTGGCCGTAGGGGAGAACGTTGGTCCCTTGCAGAGCCCAAATCACCCCGACCACGAGCACGAGCAAACCTATAATGATGAGAACCCATTTCATGAGATGCCTCCCGTAGGTGACACGGATTAAGCCGTGTGTTCCCAAAGATACTGCTGAAAGTCAAACTTGACTCTTTGCGAATGTATCCTGTACCATCCCCGGTATTAGGATACGGGCAGCAGGATGGATGACACATCACAGGGATGTCCTGTGCGCACCTCCGGTGTGGATACAACGCACACAGCTTCCCCAAACAACCCGGGAACACTACGCAAAGACACGCGTGAGAGCACAGCGGGCTACGGCACTCAACGGTGCATGACACCGGCCAAGCCCCAGGAGTCATTTCCGTGAGCCGTCAAGTCCTCGCAATGCGGAAAATCGACAAGCGCTTCACCGGAGTTCATGCGCTTCGGCAAGTGGATTTCGACCTGGATGAGGCTGAGATTCACGCGCTGGTCGGAGAAAACGGCGCCGGCAAGTCGACGCTCATGAAAGCCCTCGTCGGCATCGCCCCGAAAGACACCGGTGAGATTATCTACCTCGGCCACCAGTTCAATCCGCGCAGCCCCAAGCACGCGCTGGAGATGGGGATCGGAATCATCCACCAGGAACTGAATATGATGGATCATCTCAGCGTGGCTGAGAATATATTCATTGGACGCGAATCCACTCGGCTGAACGGCATCCTGCTGGACAAGCGGGAACAGAACCAGCGCGCGGCGGAGCTGTTCAGGCGTCTGAAGATGAATATCGACCCTACGGAGACCCTCGGCCGGTTGACGGTCGGCAAGCAGCAGATGGTGGAGATCGCCAAGGCCGTCTCGCACAGCCTGCGCATCCTGATCCTGGATGAACCCACCGCGGCCTTAACGGAGGCGGAAATCGAGGAGCTGTTCACCATCATGCGGGACCTTGCAAGCAGGGGCGTTGGCATGATCCACATCTCCCATCGCCTGGATGAAATCCATCGCATTGCGGACAGGGTCACCGTCCTTCGCGACGGGGAGCGCGTAGACACAAAGAAGACCTCGGAAGTGACCAAGCAGCAGATCATCAATATGATGGTCGGCCGCGTCATCTACGAGCAGCCCAAGACCCGCAGTAACGTGCCCGCAGACTCGCCGGTCGTGCTTCGCGTGAACCACCTGAACGCCGGGAGGCTGGTGAAGAACGTCTCTTTCGAGCTGCGCAAGGGTGAGATACTCGGCATTGCCGGTCTGATGGGATCAGGGCGGACGGAAACGGCGCGCGCCGTTTTCGGCGCGGATGAAACTCAGAGCGGCTCCATCGAGGTACGCGGACGCCGGGTCTCCATTCATTCCCCGGAAGACGCCGTTGCGAATGGCGTAGGATATCTCTCGGAGGACCGCAAGCGCTTCGGACTGGCGGTCAACCTGAGCGTCAGAGACAACCTGGCGATGGCCACGTATGACCGCTTTCAGCGCGGACTGTTCATTAACGCGCGCAAGGTTCGCGGCGTCACGGAAGAGTTCGTCCGCCGGCTAAACATCAAGACCCCCTCAATAGACCAGCTGTTGAGGAACCTCTCGGGAGGCAACCAGCAGAAAGTCGTCATTGCGAAGTGGCTCATCTGCAACTGCGACATTTTGATTTTCGACGAGCCCACACGCGGGATCGACGTTGGGGCCAAGAGTGAAATCTACACGCTGATGAATGAGCTGATCCGGGAAGGCAAGTCGATCATCATGATCTCCTCGGAGCTTCCCGAAATCCTCCGCATGAGCGACCGCATCATAGTCATGTGTGAAGGAAGGCTTACCGGCGAGCTCCCCATCGAAAAAGCGAGCCAGGAAGCGATCATGGAGTACGCAACAATGGGACACGAGGAAGTCCTCGCCAGGAGTTGAAGAGTATGGGAGATCTCACTACCGAAACCAATCGAATGCAGCGCTTCCGCGAGCGCGGGCTGAAGTGGATTCTGGCCCCGGGGGCACTGGTCATTCTCTACCTTTTTTTCGGATTGTTCGGGATTAACTATTTTTCCTACCCGACGCTAGTCAACATCATCGACGCCGCCTTCTACATCGGATTCATCTCGATGGGCGTCACGTTTGTCATCATCAGCGGCGGGATTGACCTTTCCGTCGGGACCGTGATGATGGCTGCGGCCATCACAGGCGGCACCGCGCTTAAGCACGGGTTCCCGATGGTCCCCTCCCTGATCCTGATCATCGCCGTGGGACTTGCCTTCGGCTTCTTCAACGGGATCATGGTCTCGCGTCTCAGAATGCCGCCGTTCATCGTGACCCTCGGCACCATGATGATCTCCATGGGCGTCGGCTCTATCGTTTCCAACGTATCGAGCGCGACCTTCCCCATCCGTGGCCAGCCCGGAGGATGGTTCAAGGACATCTTCCTCTACCTGGGCCCAAGCGGCGGCGGGGCCATCCCGACGGGCGCCCTCTTGCTGGCGGCCATCGCGGTGATCTGCCATATCATGCTGTCAAATACGAAGCTGGGCCGCTACACCTACGCCATTGGCAGCAACCTTGAAGCGGCCCGCCTCTCGGGCGTCGACGTCAAGAAGTGGCAGATGCTCGTGTACGTCATCGCTGGCGGCACGGCCGGCATTGGAGGGATCTCCTACGCGGCCATCTACACCACCGTCCTTCCGGCGCAA
>Ga0326727_10025367_pt1 | contig 11121 bp, 7 predicted proteins | sample MB2enrmetagenome_FD_207643 | JGI IMG/M metagenome (GOLD analysis project Ga0326727, IMG submission 207643) | Lab enriched peat soil microbial communities from McLean, Ithaca, NY, United States - MB29MY | ecosystem: Environmental > Terrestrial > Soil > Wetlands > Peat | place: USA: New York... | reverse complement strand
CAGGCCGCGAACTTCGGCGGCGGCCTCGTCGACCTTGCCCAAGTCCGCCAGCAGCGACGCGTGCGTCAACTGCACCATGCGCTCGTTGGGATACTTCTTCACGGCCGCATCCGCTTCCTTCCGCGCGCTTTCGAAGTCTTTCGCCGCCCGATAGGTCTCGATAATTTGTACGGCCGCGCGCGGCGCGCTCTGTGCTTCGAGGGGGGCGATCTGCCGGAAAGCTTCGACGGCCTGGGCGTATTGGCCTGCGTTCCGGTAGAAAACGCCCAGCCGGTCGAGCAGCGTGGCGCGGTTGGCGGCATCGGCGTCCGAGTAGGTTTTGCGCGCGGTCTCGTCCAGCAGGGCTTTCAGCGAAGCGATCGCTTCGCTGGCCTTGCCCTCGGTTTCCAGCAGGTTGATCTCGTCAATGCGCACATCCAGGCTCTCCGGATCCAGCGCTTTGGCCTGGTTCAGCGACTCGCGCGCCTTCGCAAAATCGCGCTTGACGCGGTAAATCTCGCTGATGCGCAGGGGCAGCATGGGATTGTGCGGATCGTCGGCCGCAAGCTGCTGGTAGAGGTGGAGGGCTTCATCAAGCTGATTGGAAAGGAACAGGTTCTCCGCCAGTTCGGCGATCAGGCGAGTATCGTCGGGCGCCAGCGCCACAGCGCGTTGAAGCGCTTCGGCGGCGCTCTTGTAATCCCGAAGCTCCCGGTATGACCGGGCTAAAAGGGCCAGCGTCCGCTCGCTGGGGTTCTTGTCGGTAACGGCCTTCAATTTCTCGATGGCGCGCCGGGTGTCCCCCACGTCGGAGTACAACAGCGCCAGCCCGGTGAGCGCATCTTCGTTGGCCGGATCGGCGTCGAGGGCCGCGTTGTACGCCTTCTCCGCGTCCACCGAGTTCTGCTCAAAGCGGTAGAGCCGCCCCAGCACCACCCAGCTCTCCGCATCCTTAGCATCTTTCGCCGTGACCTTCTGGTACTGCTCGATGGCCAGCTTCAGGTAGTCCTCGTTGACCTTGCCCGCCTGACTGTCGCCGGCCATCCGGGTATAGATGCGGCCCAACATGCGGCGCGCGTCGAGGTTGTCGGGATTCTGCTTCAGCAGATCCTCGGCCTGGGCCACGGCGTCGCGAAGACGGTTGGTCTGGATATAAAGCTCCGTCAGCTCTTCGAAAACGATGCCGGCCGAGGGATCCAGCTTCAACGCCTCCTGGTAGTGTTGGATAGCCTTGGAAACGTAGTCGTTCCGGTTCGTATAGGCCCCGGCCAGTTCCGCGTACAGCCGGCCCATGGCAAAGTTGTAGTATGCTCCGGCTTTGTTGTTGTCCGGTGCATTGGCGGTTTCGGCCGGCGCCTGCGCGAAGCACAAGCCACCCATCGAGACAACCAGGAGAAGCGCTTTGGCTGAACGAATCATGCGTTGTTTACTTTCTTTCGACCGATTTGGTAGCCCCTGCCCTCGTCGAAGATGACTTTATTATTGTATAACGAGATGGATGGCCCTGTAGTCTCTGATGCGCGGGAGCGCCCGCTGGTTGCGGTGACCGGCCCCACGGGCTCCGGCAAGAGCGAACTGGCGCTGGCGATTGCGGAAGCGTTCCACGGCGAAGTGGTCAATTGCGACTCGCTCCAGGTCTACCGGCACTTCGATATCGGAACCGCCAAGCTGCCGCTGGAAGCGCGGCGCGGCATTCCGCACCACCTCATCGACGTCGTGAACCCCGACGAGATCTTCACCGCCGGTGAATACGCACGGCTGGCGCGCGAGGCCATCGCCGCCATTTCGGCGCGCGGCCGCCTCCCCATAGTCGCCGGGGGCACCGGCTTCTATCTACGCGCTCTTCTGGACGGCCTGTTCGAAGGCCCCGCCCGCGACCAGGCGCTGCGCGGCCGGCTGGCCGCCAGGGAGCTCCGGCGGCCCGGCTCGCTCCACCGTCTGCTTGCCCGGTTCGATGCCGCGACGGCGCGTAGGATTCATCCCAACGACGTGCCCAAAGTGACCCGCGCCCTGGAGGTCACGCTGCTGATGCGGCGTCCCGTGAGCGAGTTGTTCCGCCAGGGCCGCAGCGCGCTGCGCGGCTACCGCACGCTCAAGATCGGCCTGCTTCCCCAGCGCGACGCGCTTTACGAGCGGCTCGATCTGCGCTGCGCCCGGATGTTCGAGGGCGGGCTTCTCGAGGAAGTGCGCCACATTTTGTCGCTGGGCTTCGCGCCGGCTTCGAAACCGTTCGAATCCCATGGGTACAAGCAGGCGCTCGAACTGCTCCAGGGAGAGCTGAATCCGCGAGAGGCGCTCTTCTACGCGCGGCGCAACACGCGCCAGTACGCCAAACGCCAGATCACGTGGTTCCGAAGAGAGCCTGGCCTCGAGTGGTTGAAAGGTTTCGGCGACGCCCCGGAAATCCGCGCCGCGGCGCTGGCACGGGTAAAAGAATTAATGGCCACGGATGAACACCGATGAACACGGATAAAGAAACATGAATTCTTACCTGTGTTCATCTGTGTTCATCGGCGGCTAAATTGGTTTTCCTCGCCTTGCTAAACTGGAATCGCATGTGGCGGCTTTTGGTTCTTGCGGCGCTCTGCGGCGGCGCTCTCCGCGCGGAAACGGTCCTGGTTCTGCCGTTCTTCAACCATTCCAAGTCCGCCAACCTGGATTGGATCGGCGAGAGCGTTGCGGAAACCGTGCGGGATTCGCTGTCTTCCGAGGGTCTGCTGGTGCTCGACCGCGAAGACCGGCTGGAGGCGTATCGCCGCCTGTCGCTGCGTCCCGGAGCGGAAATCACACACGCCTCCATCATCAAGATCGGCGAGTCGCTGGACGCCTCGACGGTCATTTACGGCTATTACGAACTGCTTTCCGCGGAGGCCGGCAAGGAACAGTCGAAAAGCTCGTTGCGTATCACCGCGCGCATTCTCGATCTGCGGCGCACGCGCCAGGGCCCCGCGTTCAGCGAGCTGGGTGCGCTGGAAGACCTGGCCACGATGGAGGTTCGCCTGGGCTGGCAGGCGCTCGATCAACTGCACCCTAAGACTGCGCCCGCGGAAGAGGACTTTCTCAAAGCTCGCCTGCCGGTGCGTCTCGACGCCATGGAAAGCTACGTGCGCGGCCTTCTGGCGGCCTCTCCCGAACAGCGTCATCGTTTCTTTACGCAGGCCGCGCGCCTGGACGCGCACTACTCCCAGCCCTGCTTTCAGTTGGGAAAGACCTTTTGGGAACAGAAAGAATACGGGATCGCGGCGGGATGGCTCGAGCGCGTCAGCCGCTCCGACCCGCACTACCTGGAAGCGCAGTTCTTTCTCGGCCTGTGCCGCTACTATGGCGGCGATTTCAAGGGCGCCGAGCAGGCCTTTCAGATTGTAGCGGCCTCGGTGCCGTTGAACGAGGTTTACAACAACCTGGGCGCCGCGCAGGCCCAGCGCGACGATTCCGCCGCCGCCAGCGCCAGTTTCCGGAAAGCGCTGGAGGGCGACGACGCCGACCCCGATTATCATTTCAACCTGGGCTGTGTGTTGTGGCGATCGGGGCAATACGCGGCGGCTGTCGAAAGCTTCCGCGCGGCGCTGGAGCGCAATCCCAACGATGCCGAAGCCACCCTCATGTTAGGCCGCGCCCTGAAGCAGGCAGGCCCGCGCCCCGGCGATCCCGGAACCCAAGCCCCTGAGCGGCTGAAGACCAATTACGAAGAAGCCGCCTATCGCCAGCTCCAGGCGGAGTTGGGGGCCAAGTAACCCCGCTCCTTGACGGTCGCGGCTCGTGTGCAATCGTATGCCTCGCTCCGAGCCGCGACCGTCAGGGAGCGTTCCGGAGCGTCCTTACTTCTTCTTCTTGCCGCCCGCGGGCACTTCCTCGATGGTGGCGGACTTGATGCTGTCCATCTTCGGGAAATTCTTGTCGAGATAGGCTTTACCCTCGGCCTGGATGCGCCCCTGTTCCGGCTTCTCCCCGTAACCGCTATAAAGGCCCTCCACCACGTTCATGCCCGAGACTACGGTTCCAAACGGCGTGAATCCCTGGCTGTCCAAAAACGTGTTCCTGTCACTGAAGTTGACGAAGAATTGCGTGGTCCGCGTGTTGGGACCGGCCGTGGCGAAGGTCACCGTTCCCCTGGTGTTGCTATGCTTGCCGGCGGGATCGTCCTTGATGTTGGCGGTCTGCCAGACTCTGGCGATGGCGGGATTGGCCGGAATGCCAAACTGCACGATGAAATCGGGGACGTAGCGGAAGAAGGCCGCGTCGGTAAAGAAGTTGTTGACGACGAGGTTGTAGAAGCGGTCCGCTCCCAGGGGAGCCCAGGCACGATGCACTTCCACCACGAAGTCGCCATGGGTAGTGGTGAATTTCACCCGATACAAATCCGGAGCCTGAGCTTTCAGCGTCGACGGATTCATCAGGTTCGGGGCTGGCGCCGCAGCAGGCGCCGGAGGCGGAGCTTGGGCAAGCATCGCGGTTCCGGTTACGAACAGCAGAATTAAAGCTTTCATAAGTCCAGATTATAACCGCAGTGCGGGTACGCGCGCACCTTCGTTCCGCAATGCGACGGCCGATCGCAAGCGATCGAGACAGGCCTGAGCGGATTGCCGGATGGCGGCGCCATCGTGGAACAGCCAGAGGCAGGTGGCATACCAATCGATTCGGAATTCGCGCCCGCCGGACTGGTACCACTTCCCGCGCCTTACGAAGATATCCTGAAGCAGCGCGTGCAGAAGCTCATGCACACAGGTGTTGACCGATAGGAACGGAATTTGATTGCCGTGCGCATTGCGGAGCGCAATCATGCACACCGGATAACCTTCATACAGCGTGGTCACGCCCGCCAACCCCCGGCCGCTGTCCCAATGCATGGGGACAAGGTCGGTCAAAACGAGATTGATGACGCCGCGGCGCAGCCCGATGAAGATCGGCCTGTCGCCGGGGGACCTCCGAATCTCGCCCGGGCCGTCGCTGGTTTGGAGTTCGATGCCGCCCTGGCTGAAATCCCGGACAGCTTCGGGCCAGGTGTTCGACCAGAAGTGGTGAACCCGCTCGGGCGGGCACTGCGACCGTGCATCCATGACTCGATGAACCGGCACTGGCAGCCGCGCTTGTGTGCCGGAGCGGATGGGGACAGCCGCTGCTGTCCAGATGAAATGCCGCCGCGTCACTCCCCCTCCCCGAGCACCGTCAGTTTATCGCTTTGTTATAAAATTGCTAACTGCCTTAACACGTACGGCAGAATTCCGCCGTTCCGGTAGTATTCCACTTCCTGCGGCGTATCCACCCGAACGTCCACGGTGAACTGTATCTCCACGCCGCCGTCCGCCACGGCGCGCACCGTGGCCCTGCGGCCGCCGCCATTGAGCGCCGAAGCCACGCCTTCAATGTGGAACGTCTCTTTGCCGGTCAGCCCCAGGCCGGCGGCGTTCTCACCCGCCCGGAACTGCAACGGCAACACACCCATGCCCACCAGGTTGGTGCGGTGGATGCGCTCGAAGCTCTCGGCGATCACGGCGCGCACTCCCAGCAGCGCCACGCCCTTCGCCGCCCAGTCGCGCGAAGAGCCGGAGCCGTATTCCTTGCCCGCCAGAATCACGAGCGGCACGCCTTCCTCCTGGTACTGCATGGAAGCGTCGTAGATGAACATCTGCCGGCCGTCCGGCAGGTGCACGGTCCAGCCGCCTTCCGTGCCCGGCGCAAGCTGGTTGCGCAGCCGGATGTTGGCCAGCGTGCCGCGCACCATCACCTCGTGATTGCCGCGGCGCGCGCCGAAGGAATTGAAGTCCTTGGGCTCCACTCCCTGCGCGATGAGGTAGCGGCCCGCCGGACCATCTTTGGGAATCGAGCCGGCCGGGGAAATGTGATCGGTGGTCACGGAATCGCCCAACAGCGCCAGCACCCGCATGCCGTGAAAGTCCGCCAGCGGCTTTTTGGGGTCCGCCATTTGCTCGAAGTAAGGCGGCTTCTTGATATAGGTGGAGCTTTCGTCCCAGTGGTAGATGCCGCCGGTAGGCACGGGCATGGTCTGCCAGTTCCGGTCGCCATCGAAAGCGTGCGCGTATTCGTGCTGGAACATGCCGGGGGTAACGGCGGTGCGCACGGCGTTCCGCACCTCTTCGTTGGAGGGCCAGATGTCGCGCAGGTACACCGGCTGGCCGCTGGGGTCCTGGCCCAGCGGATCGGTGGTCAGATCGATATCCACGGTTCCCGCCAGAGCGTACGCCACCACCAATGGCGGAGAGGCCAGGTAGTTGGCCTTGACCAGCGGATTGATGCGGCCTTCGAAGTTGCGATTGCCGCTCAGCACGCCCGCCACCACCACGTTTTCCTTTTGCACCGCCTGTACCACCGCTTCCAACACGGGGCCGCTGTTGCCGATGCAAGTGGTGCAGCCGAACCCCACCACGTGGAACTTGAGCTGTTCGAGATACGGCATCAGGCCGGCCTCGCGATAGTAGTCGGCGGCCACCTTCGATCCGGGCGCCAGGCTGGTCTTCACCCACGGCTTCACCGTCAAGCCGCGCTCGACGGCTTTCTTGGCGAGCAGGCCGGCGGCCAGCATCACCGAAGGATTGGACGTGTTGGTGCAACTCGTGATAGCGGCGATGGCCACCGCGCCGTTGCCCAGCGTGCCGGCCGCGGGCGACGGCTGGTTCGGAAACGCCGCGTGGAAGTTCTTCTTCACGTCCGGCAGCTCGACGCGGTCCTGCGGGCGCTTCGGCCCGGCCATGGACGGCGCCACGGTCGCCAGGTCCAGTTCCAGCGTGTCGGCGTAGGCCGGGTCCGGGGTGGCGTCGGTGCGGAAGAGGCCCTGCTCCTTGGTGTAGGCTTCCACCAGCGTGACCAAATCGGGATCGCGGTTGGTGAACTTGAGATACTCCAGGGTTTCCTGGTCCACCGGGAAGAAGCCCATGGTGGCGCCGTATTCGGGCGCCATGTTGGCCACCGTGGCGCGGTCGGCCAGGCTCAGGGCGCTGAGGCCGGCCCCATAAAACTCGACAAACTTGCCCACCACGCCCTTCTTGCGGAGAATCTGGGTGATGGTCAGCACCAGGTCGGTAGCGGTGCAGCCTTCCTTCAGTTTGCCGTGGAGCTTGAAGCCCACCACCGGCGGCAGCAGCATGGAAATGGGCTGTCCCAACATGCAGGCCTCAGCTTCAATGCCGCCGACGCCCCAGCCGAGCACTCCCAGCCCGTTGATCATGGTGGTATGGGAATCCGTGCCCACCACCGAATCCGGGTAGGCCTGCCCCGACTCCGAGCGGAATACCACCGCCGCCAGGTACTCCAGGTTCACTTGGTGGATGATGCCGGTGTCGGGCGGCACCACGCGGAAATTGCGGAACGCGGTCTGTCCCCAGCGCAGCAGGATGTAGCGTTCGCGATTGCGCTGGAATTCGAGGAGCGCGTTCAAATCGAAAGCGTCCGGAGAGCCGAAATGGTCCACCTGGACGGAGTGATCGATGACCAGATCGGCCGGCAGCAATGGGTTAGCGCGATGCGGGTCGGCGCCCATGGCGGCCAGCGCGTCGCGCATGGCTGCCAGGTCCACCACGCAGGGCACGCCGGTGAAGTCCTGGAGCAGCACCCGCGCCGGCATGAAGCTGATTTCCTTGGAGTTGGCGCCCTCACCGCGGGCCACCAAGGCCACGTCATCCGCCGAAACCCGCCGGCCGTCTTCGTGCCGCAGCAGGTTCTCCAGCAGGATTCTGGTCGAGAAGGGGAGGCGTCCAACATTGCCCACACCCGTTTCTTGGAGGCGGGAGAGACGAAAGCACTCGTACTCCCGGTTACCTACGCGCAGCTTTGCCGCCGCGCCAAAGCTATTTTTCGGCATCAGTTTGATTATAGTTGCGGGAGCCGGGCGCGGTGCAGGCTAAAGGTTTGGCCTGACCGGCCGATCTACACTACGTGTCGTCGCCTCAGAATCTGCCGGCCGAAGACCCGCGCACGATGCTCCAGGCCCTGGTGCAAGGCTTCGAACGGGATGCCAAAGAGAATCGGGAGCTCATTCGCGGTTTGCTGGATGACGACCGTCAGGCGTTCTATTCCAACACCATCGAGATCCTGAAAACCGGGGCCAATTCGCGCGGCGCCCAATGTCTGGTGGCCTTGCTGGTGGCCAACGACCTTCTGCTGCCGGCCCTGTGCGATCCGGCGCTGACCCCGGAGCAGGCTTTGTCGGTGGCGCGCGTGGCTATCCGTGTGGATTCGGTGGCCGACGTCAATCTGGCGAGACGGCTGGCTGACTGCGTTAGCGGCGGCGGGCCGATCCGCCCAGAGGATACCGCACGCTTGCTGGAGATCCTCGGCGAGATCTCGGACGGAACCCGCATCCTTCCTTCCTTGATGCGCGTGATGCGCCATTCCGATCCCTATTCGAGGTCCAAGGCTGTTCTCATCATCGGACGAGGCAGCCGGAGCGTCACCTGGGCGCAGAGGCGCCTGTCCGAGGAGGACCATCGCGTCCGCGCCAACGCTGTCGAGGCGCTCTGGGGATTGGACACCCCAGCCGCACGGGAGTTGCTCCGCTTCGCCGCGCACGACCAGAACAACCGCGTGGCGGGCAACGCGCTCCTGGGGCTGTACTGGTTGGGCGATTGTTCGGTAATCCCGGAGATTCTGAAAATGGCCGCTCACGATTCCAGCCTGTTCCGCTCGACGGCTGCCTGGGTCATGGGCGAGACCGGCGATCCGCGGTTCACGGAAGCTCTGGCCCGATTGATAAAGGAACCCAATAACGCGGTGAGAAAACGAGGTTTTGCGGCGCTGGGACAAATCAAGGTGGCGGTCGCTCAGACCTTTCAGGCCAGCCATTGGCGGTTGGCGGGCCTCTTCGTGGGAAACAACGCCCGGGAGGGTTCGCGCCGCCTGCAACTGGCAATTGTTTCGGAAGACGGCGGCGAACAGCCCCGGATTCGGCCGACGGAACTCATCTTGAGCGAAGACGGACGGCAGGTTGTGACCTACAAAGTAATGGAGCGGCCAATGGCTCAAGCCGTGTCCGTTTTTTGGGTCCTGCCAAGATCGGGTGGCCCGCCCGGCTTCCCTTGGAACCAGGCAGTGCTGGCGTGTCTCCGATGGAAGCGCCCGTCCGACTTGTGGGCCCTCATGCACTACTTGCCGACGGGCGATCTGGAAGACCAGAATGTTTCGCTGGCCGATGAGCCGGCTCGGTTCCATTCCAATCCCGACGGCCTCAGGGCGGCCTTGGAAGCCGTTCCCGCACGGACCGGCTGCACCGACCTGTGGAGCGCCATTTGGCGCTCGGTTCGGACCGATAACGCGCCCGTGCGTGGCAAGCGCCACGTCATCATATTCAGCCACACCGAAGAAGCTAAGTCTGCCGGCCCTGGCCTGATATCGGCCACCCTGAGCTCCCGCGCACTGGTGCAGGTTATCTCTTCGGTCCCGAATCCGGCGCTGGAGTACTTTTGCCGCCGGGTCCGCGGGAACTTTCAAGTCGCCGCGACGGATGAAGAGGTCGCCGCTCTGGTCGGGCAGGCCTATGTGAATCTGCTGGCCCGGTACGACATCAGCTATCGCCCCGTTTGTCCCGAGGCGCCCACTCTCAAGATCCGGGTGCACGCCCCGTCCGGCTGGGGCGAATCGGAGCTTCCCATCCCCGCGCGCCCGGTGGGAGAGCCGCCGGAGTGATGTGGCGCGCGCCACAATTACCTTGCCCGGAAACCCGCGTTCTTGGAGAATGGATTGGAACCCATCGCCCGGAGGTGAGGTGTGAAACTACGGTTTATGGCGGTCATGGCAGCAGTCGCGACGTTGTCGGTCTTCGCCGGAGCCGGTAGGGGGCAGGCTGCGGCACAGCCCAAGCCTCTGGTGAATGCCGACATCGTCAAGATGGTCAAAGCGGGGCTTGAGGAGGATACCATTGTGTTGGCTATCCAGAACAAGCCCACGGCTTTCGAAACCAGCCCGGAAGAACTCATCCGTTTGAAAGAAGAGGGCGTCTCGCAGGCGGTTCTGAAAGCCATGCTGAACGCTTCCAATTCCGCCCCCGCGGCTCCGGCTCCGGCGCCGGCTCCGTCCGAACCCCCGGCGCCGCCGCCGGCTCAGCAGGTGCAGCCGGATCAAGGTTCCCAGGGGGTCTGGGTGGAATTCTACGGTCTTTGCCGGAAGAATGATCTGACGATATTCAAACCCACCATCTACTCCAACCAGGTCGAGCTGGCCCGCCTGGCGTGCAACACCTACTTCTACGTGGCTGCCATGCCCGGAACCTACAAGTTCTGCGCCACCAAAGGCAAGTGCGTGAACGCGGCCCTCGGTTCCAAAGGGCCATACTTCTTCCGCATTCTGCCCACCGCCATCAGCTACAACATTGCCCAGGTCGACCCCTCGGTGGCCCAGGATGAGATCCAGAGCCACGGCGCGGCCGCGCTGGACCTGAGCCGGGTTCTGGCCCCCAAGATCGTTACCACCAACACCGATAGCTCGCCCCCCGTGTTTCTGTCGCCACAATAGGAGGGCTGCTGCACCCAAACGTCAGCGCGCACCCGCCTCGGCCGTCACCGCCGGCAGATTGGCTTGTTTCAGCCGCGCATTCAGGTCCGCCAGGTCGCGGCTCTTCAGCGCATTCCACCGCTCCAGGAGCTTCGCCAGCGCCGCGTGGCGATCCGCTGCCGCCGCCGCCGCTTGGGCGGTAGGCGTTACATCGGCGCCCTCTAGCAGACGCATCAACTGAGTGAGCGAGCCGGTCGCAGAGGAGAGCGTATCCGGCCCGGCGACAGCGCCCCGGCCACCACCGCCGCGGCCGCCGCCACCGCCGGCGCCCCCGACCGCGGTCACTTTTTGGTCGAACGCCGCAATCGCGTCCGCAACGGCGCCCGGCCCGGCTTTCTCGCGCAGGGGCCCGAGTTGCGCGCGCATGGCCCGAACTTGTTCCAGCGCCTGCGAGGTCCTCACTATGTCGTCGTACATCCGCTTCGACAAGGTGAACTGTTGTTGGAGGCCGGCCAGCGGCGTGCGCACCCGCGGATCCATCTTCACCGTCAAAGCCTCGGTGTAACTCTTCCCGCCGGCCGTGAGTTTGACGGTGTAGCGCCCCGGCATCACCCAGATGGATGTGATCGAGGCCGGTGTGTCGTGGACAATGGCCTGCATCCCATAATTGCCCCGCCCGCCCGGCAGCGGCGTGTAGTGCAG
>Ga0326727_10025366_pt1 | contig 11122 bp, 10 predicted proteins | sample MB2enrmetagenome_FD_207643 | JGI IMG/M metagenome (GOLD analysis project Ga0326727, IMG submission 207643) | Lab enriched peat soil microbial communities from McLean, Ithaca, NY, United States - MB29MY | ecosystem: Environmental > Terrestrial > Soil > Wetlands > Peat | place: USA: New York... | reverse complement strand
CTGGCTGGCCCTGAGCTTCGCCGGCGTCTATCTGCTGCACGCCTGGTGGTGGACCAGCGTCAGGCGGATGCGCCGCTCGGGCCGGCTCGTGCCCAACATCGTGGTCGTGGGCGCGACCCGCAACGCCGACCGGCTGATCGCCCGGGCGCTGGAGCGCCGCGACGTGGCGGTGCTGGGCGTGTTCGACGACCGCAAGGGGCGCACCGGGGCCGACGTGCGCGGCGTGCCCCTGCTGGGCGACACCTCCGACCTGATCGGCCACCGGATCATGCCCTATGTCGACCGGGTGGTGATCACCGTCAGCTCGACCGCCCAGGCCAGGGTCCAGGCGCTGGTCGACAAGCTGCGCGTGCTGCCCAACGACATCACCCTGTTCGTCGATCTGGGCGACAAGGACGCCGAGGCCGCGACCCTGTCGCGCCTGGCCGACATTCCCCTGGCCCAGCTGTCCGGCCGCAAGATGGACGCGCCCCGCGCCTTCGCCAAACGCGTCCAGGACCTGGTGATCGGGATCCCCGCCCTGATCCTGGCCGCGCCGCTGATGCTGGCGGTCGCCGTCGCGGTCAAGCTCGACAGCCCCGGGCCGATCTTCTTCCGCCAGCGCCGCCAGGGCTTCAACAACGAGGAGATCGTGGTCTGGAAGTTCCGCTCCATGCGCCACGAGCTGCGCGACGAGGCGTGCGAGCGGCAGGTCGAGAGCGACGACGAGCGGGTGACCCGCATCGGCCGCTTCATCCGCCAGACCAGCCTCGACGAGCTGCCGCAGATCTTCAACGTGCTGAAGGGCGAGATGTCGCTGGTCGGCCCGCGCCCGCACGCGCCGGGCATGAAGACCGGGGCGATCGAATCGGCGCGGCTGGTGGCCGAATACGCCCACCGGCACCGGATCAAGCCGGGCATGACCGGCTGGGCGGCGATCAAGGGCTCGCGCGGGCCGCTCGACACCGCCGAGAGCGTGCGCCGGCGCGTGGCGCTGGACATCGAATACATCGAGCGCCAGTCGTTCTGGCTCGACCTCTACGTCATGGCCATGACCCTGCCCTGCCTGCTCGGCGACCGGCAGGCGTCCCGCTAGGGGCCGGGCGATGTTCTGGAAGGGCGTCCTGGGCTACCTGCCGGTGAACATCGTGCAGGGCGTGGTGGGCCTGCTCAGCATCGTGGTCTTCACCCGGGTGCTGCCGCCGCAGGATTACGGGATCTACGCCCTCGCCTTTTCGGCGATGAGCCTGGTCTACACCTGCGTGTTCGTCTGGCTGGAGGCGGCGATGGCCCGCTTCTATGCGCCAGAGCGGGAGGCCGGCCGGCTGCCGGGACACTTCCGCACCATCTATGGCCTGTTCGCCCTGCTGGCGCTGGCGTTTCCGGCGCTGGCGGGGGCCATCCTCTGGCTCTGGCCGCTGCCGGGGCCGCTGAAGATCGCCGTCGGCGCGGGCCTGGCCACCATCCTGTTCCGCTGCCTGGCCAAGCTGGCGCAGGAGCGCCGGCGCGCGGCGGGCGACGTCAGGGCCGCGGCCCTGCAGGACATCGTGGTGACCGCCGGTGGCTTCGCGGCCGGCGCGGGCCTGGCGCTGGCCGGCTTCGGCGGCGCCTCGCCGCTGGTCGGCATGGGCGCGGCGGCGGCGGTCTGTTTGATCTTCGCCCTGCCCGGCGAGCTGAGGTCGATGAAGGGCGGCGCGTTCGAGCCGGCGCGGGCGCGGATGTACGCGGCCTACGGCATTCCCGTCTCGCTGTCGCTGATCCTGTCGCTGGCGCTGGCGACGACCGACCGGTTCCTGCTGGCCGCCTACCTCAACGAGACCAGCGTCGGGGTCTATCACGCCGGCTACAGCCTGGCGAACCGCACCCTGGACGTGATGTTCATCTGGCTGGGCATGGCCGGGGGGCCGGCGGCGATCATGGCCCTGGAGAAGGGCGGCGAGGCCGCTCTGCGTGAAAGCGCGCGCGAACAGGCGAGCTTCATGGTCGCGCTCGCCCTGCCCGCGGCGGTGGGCCTGGCCCTGGTGGCGCGGCCGCTGGCGGACGTGATGATCGGCCCGGCGCTGCGCCAGGGCGCGGCCGAGGTCACCCCGTGGATCGCCGCCAGCGCCTTCCTGGCCGGGATCACCACCTATTATTTCCACACCGCCTTCACCCTGGCGCGGCGCACCGGCCTGTTGCTGGCGGCCATGGCCATTCCGGCGTCCGCCAACATCGCCCTCTGCCTGGTCCTGATCCCGCGCTTCGGGCTGCAGGGCGCGCTGTGGGCGACGGTGGCCAGCTACGGCCTGGGCGCGGTGGCTTCCTTCGGCCTCGGCCGGCGCGCGCTGGCCCTGCCGGTCCCATGGGAGACGCTGGCGCGGGCGGGCCTGGCGTCGGTGCTGATGGCGCTGGCGGTGCGGCTGGCGCCGGCCACCGGCGGCGTCCTGGAGCTGCTCGCCAAGGCCGGTGTCGGTATGGCGGTCTACGGCGCCCTGGCCTGGGGCCTCGACCTCTGCGGCGCGCGCACCCATTCCGGGCGGCTGGTCCGGGCCTTGCAGGCGCGCCTGGCATGAGCCGGCCGAGCGAGACCCTGTTCGACAACCCCGCCTGGGCGGGCGCGCGACCGATCCTGTCGGTGCTGGTCCCGTTCCTGCGCGACGATCCGGGCCGGCTGCTGATGGCCCTCGACCGCGAGCGCCTTTCCGGCGCGGTCGAGATCGTGACCCTGGACGACGGCGGCGGCGACGACGACCTGGCGGACGCCGTCGCGGCCACGGTGGCGCGCCTGTCCCTGCCCGCCCGCTTCGTGCGCCTTTCGGCCAATGTCGGGCGCGCGCGGGGACGCAACCGGCTGGCCACCCACGCGCGGGGGCGCTGGTTCCTATTCCTGGACAGCGACATGCTGCCCGACGGCGAGCGGTTCCTTCAGACCTATCTGGCGCTGATCGAGGCCGAGGCGCCGGCCGTCGCCTTCGGCGGCTTCTCGCTGGACCAGGCGCCGCATGCCCGCGCCCACGCCCTGCACCGGCGGCTGGCGCAAAAGTCCGACTGCGCGCCGGCCGAGGCGCGCCGCGCCGCGCCGGAGAAGCACGTCTTCACCTCCAACCTCCTGGTCCGGCGCGAGGTGTTCGAGACCGAGGCCTTCGACGAGGGCTTTTCCGGCTGGGGCTGGGAGGATGTCGAATGGGCGATGCGCGTCGCCCGCCGCCACAAGATCTGGCACGTGGACAACACCGCCACCCACCTGGGCCTCGACTCGGCCCAGACCATCGCCGCCAAGTACGAGCAGTCGGCGGCCAACTTCGCCCGGGTGGTCGCGCGCCACCGCGAGGTTGTCGAGCGTTACCCCAGCTATCGCGCCGCGCGGCTGCTCAAGCGGGCGCCGCTGCGCGCGACGTGGCGGCCGATGCTGAAGGCCTTCGCCCTGGCCGAGGCCGCGCCGCTGAGCGCCCGCGCCTTCGCCATGCGGCTTTATCGCGCCGCGCTCTACGCCGAGGCGGTGTGATGACGCTGGAGCCGTTCGCCGCCTACAGCGCCGACCGTTCGCTGAAGGGCAAGCTGCGTCGGCGACTGGTGCGGCTGGTCGAGCGTCGGCCCGCGCGGGTGGCGTTGGAACAGGCCATGGTCTCGTTCAGCTTCGACGACGCGCCGGCGAGCGCCGTCGCGGCGGGCGCCGAGGCGCTCGAGGCGCGGGGCGCGCGGGGCAGCTACTTCATCTCGGCCGGGCTGGCCGGGCGCGAGGGGCCGATGGGGCGCTACGCCACCCGCGACGAGGTGATGGCGCTGGCGCCGGCGGGCCACGAGATCGCCTGCCACACCTTCTCGCACCTGGACTGCGGCCAGGCCGGCCGGGCGGCCATCGAGGCCGACGTGGCGCGCAACCACGAGGCCCTGGCCGCCTGGGGCGCGGGCGAGGCCACGACCTTCGCCTATCCCTACGGCGACGTCTCGCGCGCGGCCAAGGCCGCGCTCGGCGCCCGCTATGGGCTGCTGCGCGGGCTGAGCGCCGGCCTGATCGAGACCGGAACCGACCTGAACCAGGCCCCGGCGGTCGGGATCGAGGGGCCCGAGGGCGAGCGCAAGGCCATGGCCTGGCTCGGGCGGGCGATGGCGCGCAAGGCCTGGCTGATCCTCTACACCCACGACGTGGCCGAGACGCCCTCGGCCTGGGGCTGCACGCCCGCCGCCCTCGGCCGGCTGATCGACGCCGCCGTGGCGGGCGGCTGCGACATCGTCACCGTGGCCGAAGGCGCGCGCCGCGTCGGCCGGTGACGGCGGGGAGTTGTCCGTGCGGGCTCACGCGGCCCGCATCAGCACCTTGGCGTCGCCTCTAAACCCCTTCGCCCTTGGACGGCAGCGACAGGCGGATGGCGTAGGCGACGAACAGCACCCAGCGCATGTCGTTGTAGACCACGGCCACGCTCTCGGTGAGGGTCATCAGCGAGTAGACGATCAGGAACGGGAAGACGAGCAGCGCGCCCTTGTGGGTGAACACGGCCCAGAGCGTCTTGGCCAGGGTCGACAGGTAGAACAGGCTCCAGGCGATCAGGCCGACCAGGCCGAGGCCCAGCCACTGCTCGAGCCAGCTGTTGTGGGCGTGCTCGGGCTTGAAGCCGGCCTGTTTGATCACCCACTGCAGCGGGCCCCAGCCGGTGTCGTCGCTCCACACCGCGCCGTAGCCGTAGCCGAGCAGCGGGCGCTGCTGGATCAGCCGCCAGACCGCGGCCCAGATCTTGGTGCGGCCGGTCAGGGTCGCGTCCTTGCCGAGCAGGCCGAGGAACAGGTCCGGCTGCAGGGCGACCACCGCGCCGGCGACGACGACGGCGGCGACCGCCAGCCAGGTGGTGATCACCGCGCTCGCCCCGCCCCGCCGCACCAGCAGCGCGAAGCCGAGTCCCGAGCCGCCCAGCAGCAGCGACACCAGCGAAGTCTTGGAGGTGGACAGGCCGAGCAGGACGATGGCCAGCGCCGTCATGCTCCACCAGAACAGGCCGCGCCTGGGCTGGAACAGGGCCGCTGCGGCGAAGCTCAGGGCGGCGAAGGCCATCAGCCCGCCGAAGGTGTTCTTCTCCAGCCACAGCCCGCGCCAGGCGCCGGGGAACAACTCGGTCATCCGGCCCACGGTCGGCGACGCCACGCCCAGGATCAGCGACAAGACGGTCATGACGGCGAAGGCGACGGCGACGATCTCGACCAACTGCGACCAGCGCCAGCGCGCGCCGAGGGCCACGCCGGTCAGGGTGGTGAAGCCGATGGCCACGATCCGCCGGCCGGTCTGGTCCGGGGCGACCGACCAGAGCAGGCTGAGCGCGGCGACGCCCATCAGGGCGACCAGGAACGGCTCGCGCAGCAGGCCGAGCGCGGCTCGCCCCGGGCGCTGGAGCAGCACGGTCAGGCCGGCCAGATAGGCCGGAAAGAACATCGCCCTGGCCAGCACCGAATCGGCCTGAGTCTGTTCGAAATGAATGACGATCCAGGGCTGGGTGAACATCATCAGGATGAACACCGAAAGGGCGTAGGCGATCGGCGCCGGCCGCTCGCGGGCCTGAGGGCGCGCCGGCCGGACGCGGGCGGCCTCGGCGCCGGGCCAGGCGCCCGTCTGGACGCTCACCGCAGGATCGCCTTCAGAAAGCCGGGCGGCTCGGCCTGGACCCGGTTGAACACCAGGCCCGCGCAGCGCCCGCCGGCGTCGATGATCGCATCGCGCAGACCAGCCGGGCCCGCCGCGTCGCCCTCGTCGGCGGCGACCACCAGCACGGTGGCGTCGGCGAAGGGCGCGACGGCGACGGCCGCGCCGGAGCGGTCGGCGGCCGGGGCGTCGATCACCACCAGCTCGGCGTGGCGGCGCATGGCCTTCCAGTAGTCGCCGGTCGGCAGCACGCTGACCCGCTGGTCCGGCTGCAGGATCTCGCGCCGGAAGCGGGTGACCCAGAGGTTCGATCCGCCCACCGCATGGGCGACCAGATAACGGGCGTCGGGCCAGGGCCGGCCGTCCGGCCCGCGGGTCGGCGGCTGGACGGTGAAGAAGGCCGAGCCGTCGGGCGAGGCCGCGCTCTGGCGGCCCATCACCCCGTAGCGGCCGGGGTCCTCGGCGATGGCCCGGTGCTGGGGCGCGTCCAGAAGGTCGAGGTCGACCAGCCACACCGCCCGCTGGGCCCGGCGCGAGGCGAAGCGGGCGAACTCCCGCGCCACGGTCGAGGCGCCCTCGCCGGTGCGGGCGGCGACGAACTGGATGATGCGCGCTTGGCCGGGCGGGGCCGCGCCGAGCGAGCCCCACAGCTGGGCCATTTCCAGGGTCAGGTCGACCATTTGCCGAATCGCACCGCGCGGGACGGTTCAATCAGTAGCACACAACCGAAGCTCGACATCGCGGCCCGGCCTATCGCCGCTGTCCGGCCTTGACGCCGACGCTGGCCAGCACCGGCAGCTCCAGCGTGCGGCCGGCCGAGGCTGCGGTGGGAAAGCCGGTGCGCAGGAAGATGCGCAAGAGGCCGACGCAGAGCGCGGTGAAGGCGGCCATCATCAGGCCGATCAGCGCCACCGGCTTCTTCAGGCTCTTGCCGTGGGCCGGCGGCGTGGCGCGCTCGACGATGGAGATGTTGTCGTTGCTCTGCCGGGCGATGGCGTCGGCGGCCTGGGTCTCCTGCTCCTTGACGGTGAAGTCGCGGACGTTGTTGGACAGGACGTCGCGGTCGCGGCTGAGGTCCTGGAACTGGGGTTCCAGCTGGTCGAAACGCAGCTGCCGGTCGGTGACCTGGGCGATCTGGTCGCCGAGGGTCTGGGACGAGCGCTGCAGCGCCGCCACCTCGGCGGTCAGCTGGATCTTGTCGGTCTGCAGGGTCTGGTAGACCGGATTGGCGCCCAGCCGGCGCGAGCCATCGCCCTGGACGTGGCCGTCGGCGACGGCGCGCTCCATGGCCGCGATCTGCACGTCCAGCGCCTTCACCGGCCCGGAGTCGGGGCGATAGCGGCCGAGCAGTTCGGCGCGCTGGACCTTCAGGTCGGTCAGCTTGTCCTGGGCGGCGTGGTCGACGTCGTGATAGAGGCCGACCTCGGGCGGGACCTGGGCGAACTGGGCTTCGAGGGCGGCCAGGCGGGCCTGACGCTCCTGCAACTGGGCGTCGGTCTGGTACTTCTGCTGCTGCAGCTGCGACTGCAGCTGGGCCAGGCTGGTCTTTTCCGACTCGAAGTCGCCGATGTTGTTGCTGCCGAGGAAGGTCTGATAGGCCTCGTCGGCCTGTTCCAGCCTGGCCTCGAATTCGCGGCGCTGGGCCTCCAGCGGCGCGGCGGGATCGAGCAGGATCGAGCGACGGTAGGTCAGGTACTGGTCCAAGAGGGTGTTCAGCACCAGAGCCGCGGTCTGGGCGTCGTTGTCGTCATACTCCAGGCGCACCACCGGCGTTCCCGGCGCGCTGGCGATCTTCAGCTGCTTCTCCATCGCCGCGACCGCCAGGGCCGTCATCTTCTGCTGGTCGGCCAGCGAGGCGCGCTCGTAGCGGCCGGCCATGGCCGGAAACAGCCGGGTCAGGCCCAGCTTCTGGATCACCTGCTCCTTGACCTGGGCGCTGGACAGGATCTCGACCTCGGACTGGACCACCTGGTCGGTGTCCGGCACCGCGCCGCGGGCGGCGTCGCCGGCGGCCGGCTGGTAGACGTATTCCTGGCCGAGCCGGATCAAGAGGCTCGAGCGCGCTGGATAGACGGTCTTCAACGTCAGGGCCGCGGCGATCGCCAGGGCGGCGATGACCATGAACACGCTGAGCATGACGAATCGCTCGCGCCAGAGCAGAGGGATGAAGTCGATGGGCGCGAATTTCGGGCGCGAGGGCGCCTCCGCCCGGCGCCAGGGCGGCGCGGCGGTTTCGCGCTCTTCGATCCACGCGCTGGCGGGCATGTGATTCCGTGACGTTTCGTGACCAGCCTCGAAGCTGGCCTGACGCGCTTAACGGTTGGTTACCCATTTTCATTAACTGATGGAGACCTGAACGCCGTTTGCGCCGGAAGCCGCCATGCGCCCTGGTCCCCTCGCCCGACTCGTCCTGGTCGCGCTCGCCGCCGAACTGGCCGGCTGCGCGAGCTCCGACGTCTATGCGCCGGCGCCCAAGCCCACGGCCGAGTTCGCGCAGGTCGACTATGCGACCTGGAACGACCAGGAGCCCGAGTACCGGCTCTATCCCGGCGACGAGATGGACGTGACCGTGCCCTCGGCGCCGGAACTGAACAAGACCGTGGTGGTCCAGCCGGACGGCCGGGTCAGCCTGCCGCTGATCCCGCCGGTGCTGGTGGCCGACCGCACGGTGATCGAGACCGAGGCGCTGATCACCACCGCCTACGCCGGCGAACTGCTACGCCCGCAGGTGTCGATCACGGTGCGGCCCGCCACGCTGAAGGTGTTCGTCGGCGGCGAGGTGGACAAGCCCGGGGTCTACGACATGCCCGGCGACATCAATGCGCTGCAGGCGGTGGTCATGGCCGGCGGCTTCACCGTCTCGGCCAAGCGCAGCCAGGTGGTGCTGATCCGCCGGGGCGTGGGTGGAAAGCCGATGATGCGCACCGTCGACCTGCGCAATGCGATCAGCGATCCGGCGCACTTCGACATGGCGCCGCTGCGCCGCTTCGACATCGTCTATGTGCCCAAGACCGGGGTGGCCGAGACCGGGGACTTCGTCCAGCAATACATCCGCGACATTCTGCCCGTGAGCATGGGCTTCAGCTACGCCACGGGCGGGCTTTCGACCTTCTAACGACCTCGGCTCAGCCGTGGGACAGCCACTCGCGCGCGGCGCGCTGCGCCTCGGCGACGTCGGCCGGGTCCATCTCCTGGCTGAGCTCCTTGCGGTAGATCTTGGCTTCGAGCGACCCGCGCATCGCCGCCAGATTGAACAGCATGTGCGCCGAGACATAGTCGAGCGGCGCGCCGCCCTGACCGGTGGAGTAGAGCAGTCCCATGCGGAACAGCTCGTCGCCGGAGGAATCCGCATTGGGCAACGGCAGTCCGCCTGAGCCCATCGGTTCGACATTGGCCATCATGATCAAACTCCCTCGCTTCTTTCGTCCGTCACGAGCGGAATGAACGGCGGTTCTCGCCTTGAGTAAGATCAAGCGGCTTGCCGGATGAAAATATAGTTAAGCCCGCTGTTAGCCAGTTTTCATCTTCACCCCGCGCAAGCAACCGCCCGCGCGAAGCCCATCGGAATCAGGGATTCTGCTTGGGAGGAATAGATCGCCCCGATCGCGGGCGCGGCGGAAGGTCGCTGGGGCCGGGCCAGGTTGTCGCGCGAGCGGGCGCCCGCGCGGGGTTTGCAGGGCGCCGAACCCGGTTGGCGGGCCTGCGCCTTGTCGACGCCCCGGCCGCGGCGAAGCAAAGCGCCGGGGCCTGAACCGACTCTAGCGCCGGGCCCTCTGCCCGAACAACACCGCCCGCGCCGCCTCGGCTTCCTTGCCCTGTCCCTGCAGGCCCTGGGCGCGCTGTTCGACGGCGACGCGGAAACCGCGCTGGACCGCCTCGCGCTCGCGCAGCCGCTCGAACCAGGCCTTCAGGTTGGGGAATTCGTCCATCTGGATGCCCTGGTTGCGGTGGGGCACCACCCAGGGCCAAGCGGCCATGTCGGCGATGGAATAGGCGCCGCAGATGTAGTCGCGGCCCTCCAGGCGCTTGTCGAGCACGCCATAGAGGCGGTTGGTCTCGTTGGTGTAGCGGATCGCCCCGTAGGCCACCTGGCGCTGGTCGAGGATGAAGCTGGGCGCATAGCCGCGGAAATGGTGGGTCTGGCCGGCCATGGGGCCCAGGCCCGCCATCTGCCAGAACACCCACTGGTCGACCTCGACCCGGCCGCGCTCGTCGGCGGGATAGAACTTCCCGGTCTTGCGGCCGAGGTACTGCAGGATGGCGCCGGATTCGAAGATCGAGATCGGCTGGCCGTCCGGACCCTCCGGATCGACGATCGCCGGCATGCGGCCGTTGGGACTGATCGCCTGAAACTCGGGCTTGAACTGGTCGCCCGCGCCGATGTTGACCGCGACCACCTCATAGGGCAGGCCCATCTCCTCGAGCGCGATCGAGATCTTCCAGCCGTTGGGCGTGGGCCAGTAGTGGAGTTGGATGGGCTGAACCATGGCGATGTCCTCCGAGACGCCGCGACACCTTGGCGGCAGGCCGGCGCGCGCGGCAAGCCCAATCCTTCGCGGCCGGCCATTCAGGGAGGGTTCACCCGCGCCGGCGCAAGATTGGCGCGACTGGGTGAGCCGCGCGAGTCCGCGATCGCCCGGGCCGCGTCTCGATTGGAAGGACAAGATGTTCAGGCGCCTGGTCGCCGCGGTTTTGGCATTGGCGCTGATCACGCCGCTCTCGGCTGCGGCCCAGGGCTACGGCGGGCGCGCCCATGGCCCAGGCGGCGGTTTCGGGGAGCGCGGCGGCTATGCCGGCGCGCCGAGGGGCTATGGCGGCGGCGAACGCGGCTACGGGCCGGACCCGCAAGGCGGCGGCTATCGCCAGCCCCCGCCCAACGTCTATCGCGGCCCGCCGCGCGGGCCCCAGGGCCCGATGTTCCCAGGCGGCGCGGGCGGCTTCTATGCGCCGGGTCCGCGCCGGCTGACGCGCGGCCAGTACATGCCGCCGGAGGCCCGCGGCGCGGTGGTGCAGAACTTCGCCCAATACCACCTGCGGCGGCCGCCGCGCGGCTACTACTGGTACCGCGCGGGCGAGGATTTCGTGCTGGCCTCGGCGACGACCGGCCTGATCTTCGAGGTGATCCCGGCGGAGGGGTACTGACCCCTTCCGGCCTGACGGAGCCTACTCCACCCCCAGCTTGGCCTTCAGGATTTCGTTGACGGCGGCGGGGTTGGCCTTGCCGCCGGTCTCGCGCATCACCTGGCCGACGAACCAGCCGATCGCCTGGGGCCGGGTCTTGACCGCCTCGGCCTTGTCGGGATTGGCGGCGATGATGGCGTCGACCGCGGCCTCGATGGCGCCGGTGTCGGTGACCTGGACCAGGCCGCGGGCCTGGACGATGTCGGCCGGCGCGCCCTCGCCCGCCCACATGTGCTCGAACACCTCCTTGGCGATCTTCGAGGAGATCACCCCGTCCTCGATCAGCTTGACCAGGCCGGCGATGTCGCGCGCCGGGATCGGGCTCTGGTCGATATCCAGCCCGGCCTCCGACAG
>Ga0326727_10025365_pt1 | contig 11122 bp, 10 predicted proteins | sample MB2enrmetagenome_FD_207643 | JGI IMG/M metagenome (GOLD analysis project Ga0326727, IMG submission 207643) | Lab enriched peat soil microbial communities from McLean, Ithaca, NY, United States - MB29MY | ecosystem: Environmental > Terrestrial > Soil > Wetlands > Peat | place: USA: New York... | reverse complement strand
TATGCCGGCGATCAATCTGCTGATGGTTCGGTGGCTCATGGGCTCGTCCCATATGAGGTTAATGCGACCATGGAGGGGGCGAGCGCGGATCGGGAAGGGTCGATTTTATCATCACTCATTGGCGGATATTAGGGAGGCGAATTTGGGGTGTCGAGAGGGACGATTGAAGGACTGACGTAATGTGGCTGAAGTTGGTGAGGGATTGAGGGACCTGGTTTGAGAAAGGGCGCGGCGGATATGGTCATGCCCGAGGGACTTTCTCTTACTGCCGCACTCTTTCCAGGGCTGTGGATCGTAATTTCATCAAGTGCGAATGGGGCGGTAACAAATCGGTAACATGAGCGTGATTACATCGGGACCATAAAAGCGGGACGCGTGGAGCGGGCCGCAAAGAACCAAAACCCAATTAAAATGAAAGGACCCCATGAAGAAACCAACCGCAGGATTTACGCTGATTGAATTACTGGTGGTGATCGGCATCATCGGGATACTGGCGGCGCTGGCAATGCCAGTGTACACGACGGCGATGATGAGCGCCCAAATGACGGACGGGCTGAGCAATGCGCGACAAATCGGCCTGGCGATGAAGATGTTCGCGCAAGATAACGACGGGAGTTTTGTCTCCGGGACGAACAGCTACGGCGACCAAATAACCACATCGAACGATGCATTCCGGAGCCTGATACCGACCTACCTGGATAATGAGAAGGTATTCACCATCTCCAGGGCGAAGGTGGGATCGAAGGCGGACAACAAGATAAGTCCACCGACGGAGATCCTGAAGGCCGGCGAGAATGCATTCGCGTATGTGGAGGGATTGAATACGTCGTCAAACTCGAACTGGCCCCTGATCGTGGATGAGACGGACGGCAGCGGCCATTACACGACCGTGGAAGGCAATCTGGGCGGGACCTGGAAGGGGACAAAGGCGATCGTGGTGCATACGGATGGCAGCAGCGCGGCGGTGCCGCTGCTGGGTCCAAATACTGCGAGATATATCCCGGAGTTTGACGATCCGACCCAGAACGCGCTGAATGTAACCAACTATATGGGAAGCGGGGTGCAATTGCTCGAGCCGGCGGCGCCATAAATGGAAGGTTCGCATTGACTATAACCGCAGCGGGAGAAAGAGTGGCGCGAAAATGAGCGAGCTAAGTCCCCGCCAGGTTCGCGCCCTCATCCTGCTGCTGATCATCGCACCGCTAATCCCGACGGTGCTGATGCTGCAATTGATGATGGGAGCGGTGCAGGGCGAGCGGGCGGCGGCGCAGGAGGAGGCGGGCGAGGTTTACGATCAAGCGCTGCATACCGCGGTGTCGCTGCTGACTGCGCATCTGAAAGCGGAAGGCGCGGAAGGGGAATCGTTCGCCGCATTGACGGCGAGGGCGAAGCAGACGCTGGACCGATGTTTCTCCCAAGGGGCGAAGGTGCGGCTGATCCCGCCCTCTGCGACGCCGCACAATACGCCGGCAGGCGGAATGGCGCCGATGCTGGCGGAGGCGACGCTTGAGGCACCGCTGTCGGGATGGCGGGTGGAGCTTTTCCAGGATGGGCCGGATGCGTTCGCTGAGGCGTCGCGATACCAGGTGACGGTATTTACCGCGGTGGGCGGCGGGGCTATCGTGCTGAACCTGATGCTGGCGGGCCTCGCGGGGTACGCGCTGAACCGGCAGATGCGGGTGCAGGAGCTGAAGAGCTCTTCGCTGGAAACGGTGGCGCACGAGCTGAGGACGCCGCTGGCATCGATGCGGGTGCTGCTGGATACGCTGCTGGCTAAAACTGGCGAGTTGGCGAAGCCGACGGCGGAGTATGTGGAGCTGATATCGAATGAGAATGCGCGGCTCATCCACCTGACGGAGAGTTTTCTGACGCTGGCGCGGCTGGAGCGCGGGGGGTGTCGAAACGAGCGTCGGGCGATTGCGCCGGCGGAGCTATTCGGTGCGGCATTGGAGACGGTGTGGGCGCGTGTAGGGGAATCGCACCAAGAGGTGCGGGTGGAGGTGCCGCGAGTGATGGTGGACAAGGATGCGGTGACGGTGGCGCTCTCCAACCTGATTGATAACGCGATGAAGTATTCCAACGGGGAGAAGGAGATCACGCTGCGGGCGGTCCGGGAAAACGGGGGGGTGGAGTTCCAGGTGATCGACCGGGGAATCGGGATTGCGCGAGCGGAGCAGAAGAGGATCTTTGAGCGGTTCTACCAGGTGAACCAGACGCTGGCGCGCACGCATGAAGGATGCGGGCTGGGACTTAGCATCGTAAAATCCATCGTCAACGCACACGGAGGGAAGATAAAGGTCGCAAGCAGGGAAGGGGAGGGGACTGCGGTGGGCGTGTTTCTGCCGTGTACGTGACGAGTAAGTCAAATCCCCCCATGGAAACCATCCTCCTAGTAGAAGACGATCCGGCGATGCTCCGGGGGCTGAAGGATAACTTTCAGCAGGCGCATTTTCATGTGCTGACGGCGACGGACGGCGAGCTGGGGCTGGAGGAGGCGTTGCGGGCGCGGCCGGACTTGATCGTGCTGGATGTGATGCTGCCAAAGGTGAATGGATACGAGATATGCCGGCTGCTGCGGGCGGAGAAGCTGGATGTGCCGATCATTATGCTGACGGCGAAGAACCAGGAATCCGATATCGTGCTGGGGTTGAACCTGGGAGCGGATGACTTTGTGACGAAGCCATTCAGCATCAAGGAACTGCTCGCGCGGGTGGAGGCGTTCCTGCGGCGGCGGCGATCGGTGGAGCCGGAGAGTTATGCGTTTGGGGATTGCCGGCTGGACGTGGGAGCGCATTCGTTCCAACGGGCGGGGCGGGAGGTGAAATTATCGCCGAAGGAGTTTGAGTTACTTCATTATTTCCTGCGGAAGGCGGGGTGCGCGCTGACGCGGGATCGGATCCTGAATTCCGTGTGGGGTTATGACCAGATGGTTACGCCGCGGAGCATCGATCGGTTTGTGACGGTGTTGAGGCAAAAGATCGAGGCGGATCCACAGCGGCCCGCTTTTATCCAAACGGTGCGGGAGTTTGGGTATAAGTTTGTGAGTGAAGGGTAGAAAATGTGTAGCGGACTCCCAGAGGCGTACGCGTAACTATCGGTCGCCGATGAAATTGCCCTGATGCTAAAAACGGAACGAAAATCTTGAAATTCTCAAAAGCGGGAAGAGAATCGCAGTAAATAACCTGCGATCCTCGGCGGCAGGAAGCAAAATGGAAAATCGAAGTTGAGCGAACTTCGGTTTCGATGTCATCAACCTAAGAAAGGATAGAGCCGATGAAATACATGATCTGTTGGTCCGAACGTTCACAAGGATCGCCCATGGAATACGAAAACGCCCAGAAGCGGATACTGGAAGTATTCACGCAATGGACGGCGCCCGCCAATTTTAAGATCGAGATGTTCGTGGTGCGAGTGGGAGATTGGGGCGGGTATATGCTGGTGGACTGCGACGATCCGCTGACGGTTCATAAATTCTGCTCGATGCTCCCGGCTTTTGTGTTTGAGGCGCGTCCGGTGGTGCCTGTCATGGACGCTGTGCGGGTGGAACTGGAAGCGATCGAATGGCGCGACGGTCTGAAACGGAGGTAACGCTGGGAAAGCGGCGCGAACGGGAATGAGATGCACTCCGCCGGCCGGGATGCCCGCCGGAGCGTTTTGTCGCGCGTCCGGTGTGGGGGATTTGGCCGGGAGAGGGTTGGTGGGATTTAGGCTTGCGCGGAGGCGTGACAACCGGGATATTGCGCGGCCTCCGGAGTCGGAAAGACCCTATCGTCCAGTGGCCTAGGACACCGCCCTTTCACGGCGGTAACACGGGTTCGAATCCCGTTAGGGTCGCCCTCATTCTGAGGGACTTACGCACGTTTTCAAATAGGGCGTGACAAAAACGTGACAAACTCGTATTCTTTTGGGTGTGAAAACGAAACGCCTTGAAGTCAAAGAGGGGAACATCAGCGTCCCGATTTACGAGTTTTCCGACGGTAGGTATTGCGTCGATATTCTGCTCGGAGAAAAACGAAAACGGATTACGCGCGCGTCGCTCGATGCGGCGAAAGTCGAGGCGCGAAAGCTCATCGCGCAAATCGCCTCGGGCCGGGCGCACGAGGAGCCGATGACACTCGCCGAAGTGGAGGATTACCGCCTGGCCAAAGATAAACTCGCACCGTTCGCGGTGTCGCTGCTTACGGCTGTGGAGGAATGGATCGCGGGACGGGGCAAGACTTCGCGTGTCATCACGAAGAATGTTCGCGAGGTCGTTGAGGAGTTTCTCACGTCGAAACGGGTCGAAGGCGTGAGCTTTTTTCACCTGGAGGATCGCAAATACCGGCTGAACAAATTCGCGGGAGCTTTTCCCGGCCGCATTGCTCAAGTCACGACGCACGAGGTCGAAGTGTGGCTGAACGGTCTCGATGTCAGCGGGCGCACGCGCAACAATTACCGGAACGCCGTCCTACAGCTTTTCCGTTACGCGCGTGCCAAGCGATACCTGCCGCGAAACGAGCCGACTGCGGTCGAGGACGTGGCTGCCGCGAATTCCGGCGAAGGCGCGATTGAAATCTACACGCCGCAAGAGTTGCGACTGCTGCTCTCGCACGCTCCCGCGAAACTGCTGCCGTTCTTTGCCGTCGGCGCGTTTGCCGGTCTTCGCAGTCAGGAAATCATGCGCCTGGATTGGAGCGACATCCGTTTTGAGCAGGGCTTCATCGAAGTCGCGGCGGCGAAAGCCAAAACGGCCTCGCGCCGGCTTGCTCCGCTTCTGCCAGTGCTCGCGGCATGGCTGCTTCCGCTTCGCAAGAAATCCGGCCACGTGGTCGGCTACACTCGAAACGATATGCTGTCGGTAGCGCGGCAGGAATTTTGCAAAACCGGCATCATTTGCGACGATGAGACCATCGAGTTCACCTGGAAGCCGAATGCGTTGCGGCACAGCTACGCCAGCTACCGGCTGGCAGACATCAAGGATGCGGCGCGGGTCGCGCTGGAGATGGGCAATTCGCCGGCGATGCTGTTCCGCAATTACCGGGAGCTTGTGAGCGAACAGCAGGCCGCAGAGTGGTTCTCGGTGCTTCCGAAGGCGGAGAAAGGCACGAAACCGGCTCGACCTGAAATGGCCCGTCAGGCGGCCTAGCTGCGTGATTTGATCAGGAACTCCTCCATGAAAGTTTCGAGTTCCTTGAGGCGATAACGTGTTAAATGCGAGCTGACTTTTCGCGGGTGAATGAAGCCGAGCCGAACCCACTCCTTGAATTGCGATTCGCCCACGCAAAGAAATTTACAGGCACCTTTGAGATCGACGTAGCCGCTGAATTCATTGATCCGGGAGAGCTGCCGCTCGACGGCATCACTCACGGCGCGAATCAGCACGTCGTCTGGAATCTCAAGGCGTAACATCGGTTCGTTCCTTTCGTTTTCGGGAAAATCGCATGCGCGCGGCGGTCACACTGCGGCGAGTTCACAAACAGGTTCCTTCATCAGCAATTCCGCAATTCCTTCGCGAATTGTTTTGTGAGGATTGAGCGTCGGAAACAGGTCTCTTATTTCCACTCGCAATACCTGCCGAAGGTAACAAATCTCATGGTCGTCCACATGGACAAGTTGCGCCTCGATTTTCGAGACGCCGCTGCGGCTGGTATTCCACCCCGCGAGTTGCAGATGCAGTGCAAGATCGGCTTGTGTCCAGCCACGCTCACGCCGCAATCGCCTGATCTTCGGTCCCACCACATTTCGATGCGTGAAGGTTTTCATACTTTCTTGAGGAATATCTCAGGCGTGCCCTGCGCCTGCGCTCGTTCTGGCGCAGATTTAGCCTGCCGCGTGGCTCTTGGGGGTCTCTGAACCTGGCGTCTGGATCGTCTCAAAACCGGTTCGTAAAACCGATCGTTCCGAACGGGGGGTTGTTCCGGCGATGGCAAACGGAGCAGCGAGGCCATCTCCGAAAATGGCCGGCTCTAGCTGCGGAGGTTGTGAAGAACTGCGATGGGAAGCAAGGGGAGGAGTTATTCAAATCACCGGAAACAACCCCATGAAGCCGTCATTTGGCACGCCTCCTGCTTTCATGTAAGCCCTTTCTACGCTTGGACCGGTAGAAGGCGCGTGACATAGGGTAATCGAGCAGTTGCGATTGGCAGCAAAGATTGCGGCCAATGGCGAGATCCCGCTTTTCCGGCCACGACGGATATGATGCCGACCACCGGGCACCTGTTCTTTCAGCGAATCTCAAAACCGGTACGTCGGTGGACGTTCCCGTGGTAAAGCGAGGAACGCCACGGCTGAATGGTTTGCGTTGGCAAAATGCTACGGAGCATTGGCACGTCCATCGAAGGCGTAGAACGATGAAGAAAAAACTCAACAGGCGCCGCTGGATTCAGGTTGCGCTGAAACGGGCGCACCTCACAAAACCGCCGTCAGTATTGCTCATGCCGAGCGCATCGGCATGCAATACAAGAATCTCATCGGATCGGAAATCATGAAGAGGAGAGATAATTTGGGTTGGAGTCAATCCGACTTGGCCGTGAAGCTGCAGCTCGCCGGTTGGGACATTGATCGCAGCCAAGTCTCGAAAATCGAATGCCGCTTGGTTCATGTCAGTGACTTTCAGCAACTGTATTTCGCGCGCGTGTTCAAGATAACCATCAACGATCTCTTCCCGCGCATTGATCCCTACGAATCGGTCAGTTCCTTTCTTGAAAAGACAATGGAGAGAAGGCGATTGCCGATCCCTCGCAAAAAGCGAAAAAGAGCCGGAAGGGGTTCGGAGAAATGAGCAAATGGATGCATCGTTTTCTATTTCTCTGCCCGGCAGCTTCTTTCGCGTGAATCCATAGCGACCTCTCCCTGGCGAGCGAGCACAGTCAAGGTGGAGATCGGCGGGCGAAGGCGGACGATACTACCTTGACCGCGCGCAGCGAGCCATACAATCGAGACGCGAATCACGCCAGCCGTGCGGCTTTGGAAAATGCGTTGTTGCGCCGTCGAAAATGAAACAATGAAACGGCGCTTTCGCCGAACCGATGTGGCCGCGCAGCCTGCGGAGCGGCGACATCAAGACGGGCCGGAAACGGAGCGCAAAGTCTTTGGCTTCAGAGCGCGCCAGCCGCAACGAAGTGGTGAAGACAAAGTCTTTGCGCGGGCAGAGGGAGAGGATTCGCTGCACAGTCGCCAAGCACGTCGCTGTCCAGCGTGATCGACGAGGACCGAGTCGCTACCTCCATTGCCGGATTCGCGAAATCAGCAAAGCGGTTTTGGGTATCGCCATCGCCTTTTTGTGCCCAAAAGATGTGGCCGTGTAGCTTGCGGAGCGGCGACATCGTTCGGCGGGTGGCAGGGCGAAGTCTTTGGGCTTGCGAGCGGGCTTTCAGCGGCGACATGGGTAAGTTCGCGAACAAGGCCAAAGTCTTTGCGTGGCGGGAGGGAGGGATTTCCACCTAAGCACCGGGGGGACTATGGGTGGCTTGCCGCTTCTAAAACGTCGTGAGATGCAATTAAAGACGCAGGCTACCGCATTTCCCTGATTCGGCTTCTGAATCCCCAACCACATCACCCAATCGCGCCTATGCAAAACAAACCCCAGTTCAAATTTGAAACTGTTCCTGCACTTGAAGCCGCACCGCGAACTGATCTTCCCGAATCCTTAAAGGCTATCGAAAAAGAAAACAGCCTTGAGAACTGCATCGAACGGAATCGCCGCAAAGCGACTGTTGCCTACCGTCTGACCGCCGTCCATTCATCGCGCATCATTGATCGAACCGCGTCTAGCGAAGCATTCCCGCGCGCCCAACAACCCGGCTCGGGAAACCGGAACAAACCACGCAACGGGCATCCAAGTTAGCAAGCGCTGGACACCACCTCGCCAAACCAACTCACGCACATGAGCGATACCGAAAACCGCATTCTCTCGATTCTTCGTCCGGGCGAAATGCTGCGCTTTGTCCTCATTAAGGATGGCGAGCGTAAGATCGATTTCGGCATTGAAGGCAGCTCCGAAAGCGCCGCTGACAATGATTTGCTCGCTGAACGTCTTTCGTTGGTTCTGAACGACCTTCGCTCATGCGGCTATAGTTTTGGAAAGCGATTGCGGAGCCTGCAACCTCGCAAGGGCATGCAGTGCTCACGCTCTCGAAAACCGCGCTCTCCAGCGTGGGTTGAAATCCGGCCAAGAACCCTCATCGGAATTCCTACAAAATCCGACACCTTGGGATTCTCTCCAGCAGCAGAGCGTTCCACCGTGCAAAGTCTTCGAATGCCCGATTTTCCGCCATCCCCCCGGGGCACCACTTTGGACTCGCTGCCGATGCTTGTGACGGCGCTGCGTCAAATTGAGTTGTTTGAAATCGAGTTCATTCAGATGACTCTCCCGGAATCCGCCGCGAAGCATCTGGAGGAGGCGCTTCGCCTCCAAACTATCACTCAGCGGGCCATCACGCAGTTCGACCAGGCGACACTCTCTCAGGTATTCCTCGCCTACTGGCTCTGGCATCGTACCGGGTGGTATATCACGGTGCGCGCTCGTTTCCGGAACGCGGGCGACATTCCTGTTGCTTCGCTCGAAATGATCGGTCGCGATCTCTTCATGAGCGAGTGTGAAGTGATTACTACGGTCAACCCGGATGCGACCAAAAACACGTTCGATATGCGCAATGCCTATCCTCGCGGCTGGCCGTTTCCCTCCATTTTCCCTCCGCCGTCCGCTTTCGGCACACTGGCCGCATCCCGTCTCCACAATGCGAGCCTGCCAGAGTTGCCCAAGAAAGGGCTGAAAATCGGCGTCGCTGACGGAGTCGATGTCAAGCTGCCCCTTGAATCTCGGGATCGCCACACATGTGTAGTGGGAGGAACCGGTACTGGGAAAACCACTCTGTTTGCCCGAATGATCGGTGAGGACTTAAAGCGAAATGAAGGTGTTATCGTAATCGATCCACACGGTGGTCTTTGTCAGGCTGCGGCGCACTTGGTTCCAGAGTTCAGAAAGAAGGAGGTGTTCAGTATCGACCCCAGCAACGTGAAGCATATTCCCGGGTTGAACATCCTGGACATCCCGCAGTCTCCCATGCGTCGGCGTCACGCGGCATTCATTGTTGGAGAGCTGTTCCGCTTCTTTGAAGAGGTATGGAACATGCGCGAAGCAGGCGGACCGATGTTCGAAATGTATTTCCGGAACACTTTGCTCCTGCTGTGCCTCCAAAAGAGGACCGCCAGGAAAACCGTCAAGCCAACCGGCTCGAACACTGATCTGAGCGATGAGAAAGTAGAGGCCACAGTGCGCCGTATTTTCGGCGAAGATGCAAAAATAACAATTGAGGGACCCGCTACCCCAGAATGTATCAAGCCTCCGGCCCACCAGCCCATCGCGGAGCGCCCGCTCAGCCTGAAAGATTTCTCGCGAGTATTTGGCGATCAGAAATTCCGCAAAGAGCTTCTTGAACATTGCACGGAGCCGTCAGTCGTCCATTTCTGGACTGATATAGCCGAACGTGCGTGTGATGAAGCCAGGTTATCCAACATTGCCCCGTATATTGTTTCCAAGATCAACAGCTTGATCCAAACCGGCTACGTTTCCGATCTGCTCTGCGCGGAGCACAATGAGTTCCGAATCGCGGAACGGATGAATCGCGGCGAAATCATGCTGTTTAACTTAAACAAAGGGCTTCTCGGCGGTTACGAGAGCAAACTGTTGGGAACAATACTCATGATGGAGGTGTTCGCGGCGGGACTTCAGCGAAGCCTGCTCCCTGAGTCGAAACGCCGGCCCGTCAACATCTATGTCGACGAGTTCCAGAACTTCGTTTCTGACAACATGGCGTCCATGATTTCCGAAGCCCGGAAATTTGGTCTGCGTATTCACATAGGACACCAGAATCTCTCTCAGCTCAAAGCCAGTGCGGGGCGCCAGGACTTGCTCGAAACAATTCTCGGCAACGTGGGCAACTTGATTCTGTTCCGTCTCGGCGTTCCTGACGCGGAGAGGCTGAAGTTGTTTATCGAACCCTACACACGGCAGGAGATGCAGGAACTTCCCAATTTCCACGCCTTGGTGCGACTCCTGACCCCACACGGCCCGGTACGGCCGCTGATCATGAAGACCCTTAAACCCTGAAAAAAACCCCAATCCGCAATCCACCAATGAAATCACTCACATCCTCATCCATTCCTGTCGGACGGCTCTTCGGTATCCCGATGCGTCTTCATATAACCTTCCTGATCTTCCTTTGGTTGCAGCTTCGTGCCAATGAGGATCCCGGAGTTGGTGTGCTGATGGTTCTCGGAATCACGGCATCCATCGTTCTCCATGAACTCGGCCACGCCCTGGCTGCGCGGCAATATGGTGGCTGGCCGGATGAGATCGTTCTATGGCAGTTCGGTGGAGTGGCTGTGTGCCGGGAACCCGGAACCCGGCAAGGGATGCTCGCCGTAACTCTTGGTGGACCGCTTGTCACACTCCTTCTTGCTTCGGCGCTCACTGGAATTTCGCTTTGGACCGAGAGTCTGCCTCCCACCGCCGTGAAGTTCACCCCGGCGCTGCCAATCGCCGCCCTCGCCCGGTTCAATTGGATCGCCCTGGCGTTCAACCTCATTCCAGCATTCCCGATGGACGGCGGGCGTCTGCTGCGCGATCTGCTCGCCTTTCGCATGGGAACCTTCCGCGCGTCAGCTTTTGCGGAACAGATCAGCCGTTGCATCGCCGTAGCGGCGCTTGCGCTTGGGCTTCTTCTTCCAAACTCAGATCTTGTGACGCTTAGCCTGTTTCTCTTCCTGACCGTTGGCTGGCAATTCTTTCGCCGATCAGCGGCTGCGTGAGCATCCAAGCCCCCTGAACATTGATGTGAGATGCAATTACTTGTGCCTATGAGTGACGACTACAACCCTCACGACAAATGCGAACTTAAGCTGCGGATTTTTGGAACTTCCATGTGTTCCAAAGAAGCCGCGATCTACGTTCCCCCGGTGGCGCAGGTACGCATTCCAAACGAATCCAAATCCCCGAACCAACTATGAACAACGTCCAAACGCTCGATCAAACCAATGGCACTCCGTTGCTTGGATTACTGCTCCTCATAGGCATTGCCTTCTGGTGCTGGTGTAGCTCAGGACCTTTGTTTCTCCGTTGGCCCCTCGTGGTTCTAATCGT
>Ga0326727_10025364_pt1 | contig 11122 bp, 6 predicted proteins | sample MB2enrmetagenome_FD_207643 | JGI IMG/M metagenome (GOLD analysis project Ga0326727, IMG submission 207643) | Lab enriched peat soil microbial communities from McLean, Ithaca, NY, United States - MB29MY | ecosystem: Environmental > Terrestrial > Soil > Wetlands > Peat | place: USA: New York... | reverse complement strand
CTGCCGCCATTCTGAAGTCCCGAGGAGAGGTGTGTCAATCGCGGATCAAGCTCAACAAAAAATCCGCTTGACACCACATCAAGGTTTCAGAGATGCGCAATCCGGTCATATGGCGAGGTAAACTCGCCGCTACGAAATCATATTGACCCGCTATCTCATAACCCGCAAAGGAAGGGGCTTCTTATGACTCATAAAAATCAATCCCTCTACTCAGACACAAGAGTGGAATCTGCCAATACCAGCACGAACGGACATGACATTGCCCGGTCGCCGGAGGGTTTGACCCGCCGCAGCATGCTGAGATCTTTGGCGGCGTCGGCAGCCGCCAGTGTTCTGCCCTCTGCATTGTTAGGAATGAGCGCGGTGGTCCGAAGTGGAATGGCGGAAGGGGGAGACGGACCACGAGCGCCCGTCAAGAATCCCGCTTGGTTCGGCTTTAATTTGCTGGAGTACTTTTCCACGGACCCGGACTGGATGAAGTACTTTCCCTACAAGAATGATGGGTTATTCCCGGAAGACGATTTCCGCTGGATACGTGATTGGGGTTTCAATTTTGTTCGTCTACCCATGGACTACCGGTTCTGGACCGACGTGACCGATTTGATGACCATCAGCGAGAAGCACGTTGAGCCCATCGACCGCGCCATTCGCCTGGGAGAAAAATACGGAATCCACGTCAACATCTGCCTCCATCGGGCGCCGGGAGAATGCGTTCTGGACGGGATGGACGAAGCCATCACTGGCATTCATATCACCAAAGAGAAGACCAATGTGTACGAAGATGCGCGCACGTTGGAGGCGTTTGTTCACCAATGGACTTACTTCGCGCAGCGATATCGGGGCACACCCAATGAGCGGCTCAGCTTTAATCTGGTAAACGAACCCGTTTCCCGGCCAACCCCGGCGGAGCAGTCTGACCTCCGAACGCACAAGCCCGACGATGCCTTCAGCCGCGAACTCCGCCAGCGGCATGAACGCCAGTATGTGCGCGTGGCCCGCGCCGCCATCGACGGGATTCGCGCGCATGACCCTGGGCGCTTGATTGTCACCGATGGATATCCGGGCGCGGCCTCTCCCATCCCGGAGCTTTTTGACACTCGAGTTATACAAAACTGTCATACCTACATTCCTGCCCTATTGACCCACTATCAGTGCGAGTGGGCCCGAAGCTTCGTCACCAGTGACACCCCATTGCCAACATGGCCGCTCAAGGATCGCCAAGGGCGTATTTACGACCGTGCGGCGCTTGCCGCTACATTCCGGCCGTGGGCTGACCTGCCTCGGCAGGGGATTCCCATCCACTTCGGGGAAATGGGCTGCTATAAGCACACGCCTCCGAATATTGTGCTGGCTTGGTTCGACGACACGCTCGACGTGCTCAATGACTTGCACACGGGATGGGCACTATGGAACTTACGCGGACCCGACGGGATCCTGGATACGGAGCGCCCTGGAACCAAATTCGAAGACTGGCACGGCCACCAACTTGACCGCCCGCTTCTGAACTTGCTCCAGAAAAGGATGAAAATCTGAAATGGGTGTACTCGGTGCGCGTTTCCCTGCCAAGGGGCTTGACATCTCCCCTTTGGCCTCGGATACTACCGGGCTTTGTTGATAGATCTTGCTTCCAGGGGGACGCTGGCCGGCGGCTGGATTCATTACGGGGGCGCGCATGACCATTGAGCAGCAAGAGGTGGGAAACCTGAGTTACAGCCACGGCCTTGGCGCCTCGCCACTGTCAGGCCTGACCGTGGGCGAGTTATTGGACCGTACCGCCGCCCGCTATCCCGAGAGCCCCGCCCTCATCGTTCGGCACCAGAATAAGCGCTACACGTATGCTGAATTCCTGCGCGAGGTCGAGCGCGCTGCGGGGGGACTTTTGCGTTTGGGCATCCAAAAGGGCGAGCGGGTGGGGATCTGGTCCACCAACTACGCCGAGTGGGTGATTACGCAGTTTGCGGTCGCCAAAATCGGCGCTCTCCTGGTGAATCTCAACCCCGCTTACGGCACGGTGGAGTTTGAGCTCGCCCTTCAGCAATCGGCATGCTCGACCCTGCTTATGACGCGGGGCTTCCGCAAGAGTGACTACCCTTCCATCCTTTTCGAAATCTGTCCCGAGGCTGCCTCCAGCATACCGGGGGAACTGCACTCGGCCAAGCTGCCGGATTTGCGCAACCTGATTTTTATCGGAGACGCCGCGCCGCCCAGCATGATTCCCTGGAACGATCTGTTGCAAATGGGCGAGGACCTTCCCGAGGATGCCTTGCGGGCCCGCGCCGCGACGCTGGAACTTGACGACCCCATCAACATTCAGTACACCTCGGGCACCACTGGTACGCCCAAAGGCGCGCTGCTAAGCCATCACAATCTTGTGAACAACGGTCTGCTGATCGGCCAGGGCATGCGATTCACCTGCCAGGACAAGCTGTGCATTCCTGTGCCCTTCTATCACTGTTTCGGCATGGTGCTGGGCAATATGGTGTGCGTGGCGCACGGCGCGGCGATGGTGATTCCGGCGCATTATTTCGACGCGCTGGCCACGCTTCAGGCCATCGCCGAAGAGCGCTGCACGGCCGTGCACGGCGTGCCCACCATGTTCATCGCCGAACTGGAGCACTCACGCTTCCGCGAGTTCGACCTCACCTCTCTGCGCACGGGTATCATGGCGGGCTCGCCCTGCCCCATCAACATCATGCGCCGCGTCGTGGATGAAATGCACTGCTCGGAACTGACCATCGTCTACGGCCTCACCGAAACCTCACCGGGCATCACCCAGACCACTCCCGATGATCCTCTGGAACTGCGCGTGACCACCGTGGGCAAGCCCATGGCGCACACGGAAATCAAGATCATCGATACGCGCACGGGCCGCATCGTGCCGCGCGGAACTCCGGGCGAATTGTGCGCGCGCGGGTACGCCGTTATGAAAGGCTATTACCAGAATCCCGAGGCCACCCGCCAGACGCTCGACGCGGACGGCTGGCTGCATTCCGGCGATCTCGCTACCATGAACGAGAACGATTATTGCAAGATCACCGGACGCTCCAAGGACCTGATTATCCGCGGCGGCGAGAACATCTATCCGCGCGACATCGAGGAGTTTCTCTATACCCACCCCGCCATCAGCGAGGTGCAGGTGATCGGTATTCCCGACCGCAAATACGGCGAGCAGGTCATGGCCTGGATCAAGCTCCGGCCCGGCGCCACCTCCAGCACCGAGGCCATCCGGGAGTTCTGCAAAGGCCGCATCGCCCACTTCAAGATTCCCCGCTTCGTCAAGTTCGTCGATTCCTTCCCCACCACCATCAACGGCAAGATGCAGAAATACAAGATGCGGGAAATTTCCATCAAAGAAATGGGGCTGGAAGAAGCTGCGCAAATCGCCACGGCGTAGGGGGAGTAAAGAAGGCAGTAGGCAGTAAGCAGTAGGCAGCAAGGGCGTCGTGGCGCGTACGCCGCCCTTATGGTATGTGCCCACCTAATCTGACCGGATTGCGCCCCGATGCATCGGGGCGGTTCGCCTCCATCTCCCGCGCTTTCCCGTCGAGAGGTGGCGCTGGATTGCGCAGAGCGAAGCTCTGCGATTCGTTGGCCGCGAATCCACTGCAAAGCCCCAACCGCAGAGCTTTGCTCTGCGCAATCCGGCACATGGAAAAGGGCATGTGGTAACATGCTTCCCCAACTTATGAACAACCAAATCGCTAGCATTCAAACGACGACCGTCGGGTCCTACCCGGTACCGGACTGGCTGACCGCGGCGCCCAGTCGGCAGGCGCGCCTCGATGCCACCCGCGTGGTCTTCGACATTCAGCGGCAGGCGGGCATCGACCTGCCCACCGACGGTGAACTCTACCGTTTTGACGTCAACCATCCCGACACCAACGGCATGATCGAGTATTTCGTGCGGCCCATGGCGGGGATGGAGGCACGCTTGGGCCGCGCCGATTGCGATGCCTATTTCCGCATGCAGGGAGTGGGCTTCCGCAACCAGCCCGCCGCCAAGGTCACGGGCGAACTGGGTGGTGGCGCCCTCAATCTTATGGCGGACTGTGCCAGCGCGGCGGAAGTAGCGGGCGGGCCGTTCAAGTTCACCGTCACCAGCCCCTACATGCTGGCGCGGCTGGTGTTGGATGAGCACTATCGCGACTTCTCCGCTCTGACCCTGGCCATCGCCAACGTCCTGGCCGAGCAGGTGGTGGGGCTGCCTTGCTCCTGCCTTCAGGTGGATGAAGCCAGCTTGGTGGAATTTCCCCAGGACAGCGCTTTGGCCGCACAGGCGATCAACATCATTCTCGACCGGTTCACTGGCCAACGCGCTGTGCACCTTTGCTTCGGCAACTACGGCGGGCAAACCATCCGCAAGGGCCACTGGGCTTCGCTCCTCGCGTTCTTCAACGCACTGCATGCCGACCATTTGGTGCTCGAGCTCGCCCACCGTCCCGTGGACGATCTGCACGCGCTCAAGGACGTCGATCCTCGCATCAAGATGGGCATTGGCGTCGTGGACGTCAAAATCAACCCCGTTGAAACTCCCGACGAGATTGCGCGTCGCATCGAAACCGCGGAAAAAGTGCTGGGCCCAGGACGCGTGGGATGGATCCACCCCGACTGCGGGTTTTGGATGCTCAAACGCTCCGTCGCCGACCGCAAAATCGCGGCCTTGGTGCAGGGCCGGGACCGGTACCTCGGAAGAGGGCAGTAGGCAGTTGGGGGGAGGCAGAAAGCGGAAGGCAGAAGCCGGACGGCGGAAGGCTCTGTGGTGAGATTTCCAGAGGGTTGCGGCGCCGCCGCAGGGGCAGCCCGTTTTGACTTTTGTGTTTTGCCTTCTGACCTGTTTTTTCTCTGCGCCTCCGCGCCTCTGCGGTGAGAAAGCCCTTCAGCTTTCACCCAGTGGGTTTGGGAACGGGAGCAGGTTTTCAACGGGGACGAAGGCGGGGCGCGTTTGGGGCGAGCGCCAGTTGTCAAGCATGGCGACTTGCTGCACGCAGGATACGGTGCAATGTGGCGCGCAGCTCTTTTGGGTGTGGTACTCGTGTTCAAGGTGCTCGCGCGTGTACTTGGCCAGCGGGATGGCGGGAAAGCCGCGTTGCTGCGAGCAATAATGCACCAGGCCGTCCTCGCAAATGTAAAGGTATCGGCTGCCGGCGCGGCATCGCCAGTCATTCGCAACGCCATGTGAAATGTTCCTCTGAAACTGATGGAAGCGCGCGTAAGAGCGCTTGCCCATCTGCATGATCTCGGCGAAGAGATTCTGCTGATGCTCGCCCAAGGGCTGAAGCTGGCCGTCGTGATCGTGCAGGATGCCCACCGTGCTCGTAAAGCCCAGTTGCAGCGCGCGGCGCGCCACGGTGAGCGCATCATCGGGATTCCGCACCGGGCTGCCCAACACGGAGTTGATATTCACCTGGAAAATCGCATAGCGCGAGAGCATCTGAAGCTTGCGGTCCAGCACCTTCAGGCTTTTCTTGGAAACCTCGTCGGGCTGCACGTTATCGATGGAAATCTGCAAGTGGTCCAGGCCCGCGCGGTTCAGGTGCTCGATGCGTTGCGGCGTCAGCAGGTAGCCGTTGGTAATGAGGCCGGCCAGAATTCCGTGCCGCCGAATGCGCCGGACGACTTCTTCCAAATGCGGATGCAGCAGCGGTTCGCCTCCGCTGATGGTAACAATCGTGGTGCCGAGCGCCGCCAACTGATCGACGCGATGGAACATCTCTTCCAGCGCGATGGGCTTGGAGAAATCGTCGAACTCGTTGCAGTACGTGCAGGAAAGATTGCAGCGGCGGATGGGAATCAAGTGCGCCAGGACGGGATGGCGTTTCGAGGCCAGCCCTTTGGCGATCATTCGCCATTCACGCAGGCGCGTGTTCACGAACCGGAGTTTTCGCCGCAGGGCCAAATTCATTTTCATTCCCAGTAGGTTGGGGCACAAGTCGCGCGCGAATTGTTGACAAAGTATTAATGCCCACGATAAGTCGATAATTGTCGAAGGAGCTGCTCAAAGTTCTGCCAACCTAAACCGAGAGAACCAAAGAGGTTAAGATTAAGAGATAAGGAGTAAACACACAACAAGCTTAGTTCGAACTGCTAAAAATCAAACGTGAAGTGCATTTTTTGGATGTCCAGCGCCGAGGGGTCGTATTGTCCCTATTTCTCACTAGGTTGGGAAATCCTCATCGTGCGGTCGAGGCCGAACCTGGTCTGGCCCACATTATCCGGAGTTGATCGGTCAAATTGGACGGGTTGATTCGTCAAGTTGGACGCCCTAAAGTCCGAGTCGCAGTGGCCAGCAGCGTGCAAGTCAAAATGTCGGGCGAACGAAGCGTCGGACAAATAGTCCCACCCTCGCGGGTTCCCCAGCAGGTTGCCCTTGCCTCAGGCAGGTCGCGCGGAGTATGCTGGTTATTACTAGGAACCTCGCAACGCCCTGGCATGCCGGGGTGGGTAAGTCTGCCCGTCGACCATCGCTTCGTCCGAGACCCCCAGGCCCAAAAATCCGTTTCGGGGAGTTAACCGTGAAAGCGATTCCGTTCAAGCGCGCCGCTCGCATGATTTCCCGGGGGGCATGGAGTTTCCTGACCAACCGTCCGCTGGTAGTTTCCTTCGAGGTCACACATTCCTGCACGGCTGATTGCCTACATTGCGACAAGGGGGGCATCAAACCGGAGCCCGCGGGCCTGTTGCACGCGGCCGATTACCGGCGGTTGCGCGCGGAGCTGAAGCCCCTGGCGGTACAATTGTCCGGCGGGGAGCCGCTGCTGCGCCGCGACCTGGAAGACATCGTGCGCGCCGTCAAGGAGCCGAGCGGCTTGCCCTACACCATCCTGGTAACGAACGGGCGGTTATTGACGGAGGAAAAGTATCTCGCCTTGCGCGCGCTGGGCGTGAATCAGTTTTCCATTTCGCTGGATTTCCCCGACGAGCGCCACGATACCTTCCGCCAGTCGCCCGGCCTTTACGAGCACCTCGCGAATCTGGTGCCCACGCTCGCCGCGCACGGGTTTGACGACGTAGCCCTGAATACGGCCATCACGCGCGAGAATCTGGGGGCGCTGCACCCCATCTATGAGCGCGCCGCGCAGTGGGGCGTCAACATCTCCTACAGCGCCTACACGCCGTTGCGCACGCACAGCATGGACCACTACATCCGCTCGGCGAGCGACCTGGAGTTGCTCCGCCGCACCCTCGACGAACTGCTCGTCCTCAAAGCCCAAAACGGCCGCATCGCCAATTCCCCCTGGACGCTTTCCGGCATTCACAATTTCTTCCGCGACGGAACCATCCCCGGCTGCACGGCAGGCCGGCGCTTTATGGTGGTGACGCCGGACGGCGGCCTGCGCGCCTGCTCGATGTTCAACCAGACTTACGCCTCGCACCAGGAAATCCTCAAGGAATGGGTCCCCAAAAACACCTGCGGCGGATGCTACGTCTCCATCCGCTCCTACCTCGACGCTTCCTTCTGGACGCTGTTGAAGGACAATCTGGCCAGCCGCGTGTTCACCCGCCCGGGGCAGGCAAAGCAGTGCTGAGTCGATACCGAGGCGACTTCCCCTAAGCGCCGGCGCGCTACGCTCGGTGAATTCCGTTCATCCTCTCACCCGAAATTGTCGATAAGCGATGTGGGGGAGTGTGTCACGCGGGGGTGGATCGCAAGTGGGCGATTCTCGCCGTCATCGAGGGAGCCTCGGAGACCACGTCGTGTAGGGCCGAACGGCGTTCGGAAAACCGGGACAGGCACGACATTTCCTATTTTTCGAGAGCATGGTTCAAGGCTCTGGCTGACATTTGGAGCGTCAACGCGGGGTGGATTTCGTCTGCCGACGCTTTCCGGGATGGCCGACGCGTCAAGCGTCGCTGGAATCCGCAACATGCTCCTTTCGCCTTCCCTTTTCAACCTGGGAGTAATACGCCAGGGAGCATGGAAGGTCAAGGGGAATAATGGCGGAAGGCTCGATTTGCCTGAGTGCCTGAGAATAAATAGGAAATATCTAGTCCTAGCAGGACCCGAAAAGGAAGTATATGCAGCCGGCCATCAGCGTCAACACATACTTCCTTTGCCAGGACCATCTGCGGCTGAACCTCTACCGTCAGGGAACTGTCTTCATCAACCACACATCCGACACGATGGTGGCCCAACCCGCAGTGCGCTTCCACTGGTTTACCAACGGCAGGCGGCCGGTCGAGATGTTAGCCGCCTTCTCCAGCCGGATGGTCAGTTCGCCGCCGCGCGTCAGTTCGGATGGAATCGGGTATTCGAACAACTGCGCGTCCCACTCGGGTACCTCCACATCGGCCGCCAGCAGACGGTCATTGGCGTAGATGGACTGCGTCTTCTCCGGATGCAGCATCGCGAAGCGGGGCAGGAACCGTGGCCGCACGAAGGCGAACCGCACGCGATACGCCGCCGCCCCATCGAGTCCCGTGTACCGGAACGTCACGCCGGGTCCGGCGTCCTCGGTATAGGCCATCGTGCGCTGAGAAGGCAGATTGGCATTCGACACATTGCCGAACAGGAAGTTGTTCGCGCTGTACTGAAGGCCGTGCACCAGGTGAGGCGATCGCTTCGGATCGCCGGCATCATCATAGAAGCCGCCCACACCGGGATCCTCATAGTGCGCGATCAGCCGTGCGATGGCGCGCTTGTCGGCCGGCGTGGCCGAGGCCACCCGTCGAACCTGCCGCTCGATCCAGCCGAGCCCCACCAGATCCTGCTCGCGGGTGAAGTAGACGATGTTGCGCAGCCCGAACAGCCGCGCACTCGTCTCGTCCGCCTGGCGCGCTTCCTTAACCAGCGCCACCATCTCCGGCGAGTCCTGCGGTTCGGCCAACCGCTCCAGGGCATAGCGCGCCGCCGCGTCCGGATCGTCGGTGGCGAAGCGCTTCTCGATGGCCTGCCGGCGGTCGGTCTGCCGCGCCAGCCGCAGTTGGATGTAACGGTCGAGCACGGCTTTCTCCCGGTACTCCGGCCACAGGTAGCTGCTCTGGCGGAAGCGAGCCGGCATACGCGCGCCAGCTTCACTTACCAGGCGATAGGCGCGGCTGATGCCATCGTTGCCGGGAAGGGGTTCGGTGAGGCTGCGTTCCATTTCGAGGATCGCCTGGCTCATCGCCGGCGCCGCCTCCGGACCGAACCACGTGCGGGTGTACTCATTGATTATGTCCTCGAGCGGGGTGTGAGGCGACCAAAGTAGCCGCTGCCAGATCCACTGGTTGAACTGGTCGTGGTGGCCTTCCGAATAGGTGATGTCGCCCTCGTCGTAGCGCATGGTCTCCTGGAAGATCCGGTAGTAGGCACGGGGTCGCGCGAAGAACGCCCGGCGGTTGTAGGTCTTGGCGAACGCGGGATCGGGCCGCAGCCCATAGAACCAGTGATCGGTGGAAGGCGGCAGCTCGCCCTGGAAATCGGGCAGCGGGTCCGACACCATCAGCCCGTATTGCGAACTGATCCAGTGCGTCAGATCGGTGAACATCTGGATCGCCTGCCTCCGCGGCATCTGCCACACCATCTCTTTCAGGTAGCCGTCCAGGATGCCGAAGCCGGGATAGTGGAACAGGTCCAGGCGATGGTCCGGCCGCTTGGTGCCGTTCCAGGACATGGCGTTCGAGCCCGGGCCGTAGAAGATGCCCGCCAGCCAGTCGCGCGGCCGCTCGTTCAGGTAGTCGAAGATGAACTGGTCGCCGGCGTTGCTCAGCTCCTGGTTGGTGATGTACACCTTGGCCGACGGCAGGTACTTGTGGATGATGCGCGCGATGTCCTCGCAGATCAGCAGGTAGGTTTTGCCCCACGGCTCGCACTTCTCGCACCAGCAGCCGCCGGCATCGCCGGAAGGGATGCGCAGGATGTCGTAGTCAGGCATCTGTTTCACTTGGGCCTCGATGCTCTCCAGCACCAAACGGCGCGCTTCGGGAATCGACAGGCAGACGAAATTTGGCCTCCCGATGGGCTCCACCGCCGACCATTCAGGATGGCCACTCAAGGCATTCGGATTGAGGCTGCCGTGCGCCATCAGCCCGTAGGAGCGCAGGAACTCGAAGTCGTCGCCGGAAACCTTGAACAGGTTTGCCCCGGCCAGAGCATAGTCGAGCACTGCCCGTCGCCACTCGGCTTTCGTCCATGGCCGCACGCCGGTTAATTCGCGCATGGTCGCGCCCTGGCTCACTTCCGTGTCGCGAATGCGGAACGCGGGCGCCGTGCGCAGATGGAGAGAGGAGGGGAACTCCAGACCTTGCGGCCGTGCGACAACGCGGCGGAGCAGTTCGCCGGCCGCGTAGAGCGTGCCGCGCTCATCCACGCCCGCGGCCGCCACCAGCAGGCCCGTGGGAGTGGAAATGGTTTCAATAAGGAAGCCCTCAGCGCCGGGATCCTCGGCCGTAGGCGGTGCGATATGCTGCTCGTCGAGCAGGGCGCGGAGACGGTCGAAGTTCCGAGGAATACCCAGAAGGATCACAAGACCCTGGCCGGAGGGTTGGCTGGCGTTGATCTCGACAGGCACGCCGGCGAGGGCGCGGAGACGTTCGGCGAGGAGCGCGGAGACATTGCGCTCGATGGCGCCGGCCGAGGGAGAAGTGGAAACGGTGATCTGGCGGAAGGTCGCGCCAGTTGCCGATGTCCATGACGCCAGCTTGCTGGGCGTATCGGCCAAATCGGCGTGAATGGCAAGGAGGGAAAGAATGGTGTCAGGAGGGAAAGAATGGAGGGAAAGAATGGTGTCAGGAACCATTTTATTCAAGAAGCATTTTATTTTCGAGGAATAAGCGATAGTATTCGGCTATGGGCAGAGCGAGGCGAGTGGATGTTGGGGGGATGATTTATCATGCGCTGAACCGCGCGAACTTCCGCTCTCGGCTGTTCCGAGAACCTGCGCACTATGAAGATTTTCTCGGTATCGTGGAAGAGGGCTTGCATTTTGTGCCGATGCGCATTTTGGCTTACTGCCTGATGCGGAATCATTGGCACCTGGTGCTTTATCCCCGAGCGGACGGCGATCTCTCCCAATTCCTGCGACGCATCACCCTGACCCACACGCAGCGTTATCACGCGCGCACCCGGACGGTCGGATACGGCCACGTTTATCAAGGTCGCTATAAGTCGCTGCTGGTCGAGTCCGACCGTCATTTCCTGACC
>Ga0326727_10025363_pt1 | contig 11122 bp, 3 predicted proteins | sample MB2enrmetagenome_FD_207643 | JGI IMG/M metagenome (GOLD analysis project Ga0326727, IMG submission 207643) | Lab enriched peat soil microbial communities from McLean, Ithaca, NY, United States - MB29MY | ecosystem: Environmental > Terrestrial > Soil > Wetlands > Peat | place: USA: New York... | reverse complement strand
GTCTTTCATCCCATGCTACTCGGTTGGAAACCCGGACCGTAGGCTCGGGTAGGGTTGGGCTCTTCACCCTTGAACCGTATCAGGAGGTTTCTTGCGGCATTCACATCCGCATTGCCAGCATAGCCACATTTCAGGCAACAGAACTCCTCCCCTTTCCGGTTCCCCCTCTCAGTGTGGCCGCAGACGTGGCACCGTTGACTGGTGTATGCAGGTGGCACACGCTCGAAGCGAACACGGTTCGCCTCGCAGGCCATCTCGACCCTGCCCAGCCAGTCGCGGTACGCCCACGCACCGAGACTGCGTCGCATCCCTCTGGACAGGCGACGCTCTGTCCTAGTTCCTTGATTCAGGCGCTCAAGGTCCTCAACCACTATCATAGAAGGTTTGGTTACCACAACCTCACTGGCAACCTCCGCTAACCGTTGATGCAGTGCAGCACGAGCACGCTTCTGCCCTCGGGACCCGTGCTCGCATCTCTTCACGCGTTCTATCATCTGTTTGATGTCTGTGCCGAACTGCCTCCCGTCTGAAAGTGAGGCCAAGGCATTGATACCAGTGTCCAGCCCGTATTCGGCACCAGTCTTACGGGCCTCCCCAACATCCACCTCGAAGGCCAGCTGCACGTAGCCTTCTGTGATGATGTAAGACTCCAACCTCTTCGCTCTCTTGTAAGAGGCGTAACGGCGATAATGACGGTGGAACCGTATTGGCAGGTCCATTACGATGCCCCGCCCAACGCTCGCGATATGAAGCCATGAGTCAAACTCGTTGACCTCCTTCGAGACCGTGAGAGATGCAATGGTGGAGGAAACGTGCATACTCTTCCCTTTGTGTAGCGGCTTATGTGCATGCTTCCCGTCTCTCTCGCGGGATGCCCGAATCATGTCGATAGCCTCTCGTGCCGCCACTTTCCGCAGACGCGCAGACGACCACGTATTCGGAACCTCTATTGCCTCCTTGAGCAGGTCTTTCTTCCTGGGGGGAAGACCATGACCCCACCATCTGTCTATGAACGTGTTGACAACGCGACCGTACTCTGAGAGAATGGATGTCAGGGCATCACGCTTGGTGCGTGTTGCCTCCACCAAGGAGCAACGGGTGGAACGGATGACTTTCATGCACGCCCTGCTACCACTGGCAACGCGCTCCAACTTCTGGGCATACAGATTGCTACGGTGGAGGCACCTCTCATCGAAAGCCGAATGTGTTGGAAGGGGCATATGAGATCTACTGGGAGTAGAGAGATCAATTCACGGTGAAGACCGGCCATGAGATGCTTGCCCACGTGATGAGACAGACAGAAATGTATCAAAGAGTATGAAATTCTGTAGACTCCGCAACAGCTCCCGACCCCTAACCTGGCCTGGACGAGACAAACTCCTGGTCGCCCATCGGCCGAAACCACTATACGACATGGAATCTTGATGGCGACAAGGTATTGAAAATCACCATGAGCTTTATTGCGGTCTCACCCTCTGGCGAACAACTCCTGTTTGGTCGCCACGCCGAGACCGCAGCACTTCGTGCCCTGCTTGAACAGGCGAGGGAAGGGCATGGCGGAACTGCGCTCATAAGCGGTCCTGGGGGAATAGGAAAAACATCGCTGCTTCAATGGATAGATGAGGAAGCGACCGGGCTCAAAATGAAGGTGAGATGGGGCCAGTGCCTGCCCGGCGTCGCCGACCCATTCTTTCCGATCGAACAGTTGTTCCGTCCCTCCAAGAACAGGGAGCGAGCCGATCTTTCGGCATCTGACATCCTGGCAGAGGGGGGAGGTTCAATAGAGGAACACAACCCGCACGGGAAATCGGCATCCAGGAAGGGGAAGTCCTCTAAATCGCGGGCGGATGCGAAAGCGAAGGCTACGTCCGGTGCCCGCGCTCCGGCGACGGCGCTCCTGGACTATCTGTCGATACTCGAGCGTGAGGTGCTCACCAGCCCGTTCGTCCTCTTGCTGGACGACTTTCACTGGGCGGACCAGGACTCAGTGCAAGCCCTCAAGTTCCTGAGCCGGAACATCAGGAACCTGCCCGTTCTCATGGCAGTGGCGTTGAGGGAGGATGAAGTTGATGATCCGGCCTTCATGGAGGTGCTGAGAGACCTGAGACGGGGAAGGCTAGTGACCGACTTCCGCCTGAAGGGGCTGAATGAGAGTGCTGCGAGACAGCTGCTTGAAAGCATTGTCCAAGGACACATCGATCCCGACATGGTAAGGACCGCACTCCGCTCGCTGCTGGAACGGACCGGGGGAAATCCATACTTCCTGCTGGAGACGGCCCACCAACTGCAGGAAGTTGGGAAGATGCGCACGGTGGGTGGAAGAGCAGTGCTGGACCTGCCCCAAGGGCCGGGCGGCAGCGGGGCCCTGCCGGTGCCCGCATCGGTTTCGGACCTGCTAAACAAGCGGTTGCTGGCGCTTTCCAGCGAAGAGAGAGAGCTGTTGGCGGTGGCCGCTCTTCTCGGCCAGGAGTTCAAGGCTGCTCCGCTCAAGGATGTGTTCCATTCACCAAACGAGCTCACTGAGAGGATACTCCAAAGGCTGTCTTCGGAGAGGGGCCTGATCGTCCAGAAGACGGCGAACGAGCCACGGTACGCATTCGCTCACGCCTTGCTGTGGGAGACCGTCCTCAACTCGATCTCCTTGGCCAAGAAGCGAGAGTGGTCCGAGAAGCTGGCCCTCTGGTGGGAGGCACATGACCCGGCCGATGTTGAGAAGATAGCGGCACTTCACTACGAGGGAGGAGCTGGCAAGAAGGGGCTATACTGGACAGAGAAGGCGATTGCGGTGTCTCTGCAGGCGCACGCGCACCAACGGATAGAAAGGCACTTTGCGATCGGCCTCAGCCTCCTGGGAATGGACGGAGCCAAGGTAGAGAGGAAGGTGGAATGGGGACTCTTTGTGGTGGGACAGCTGAGGAGGGATGGGGCACCCCCTCAACTGATCGAGCCAATGTGCCGCAAGCTCATCGAGCTCAATCCCCCCGAGCCGATGCTCTGCGACGTGATGCTCGAACTGGCTAGCGTGAATACCAGCCGCACCAGCGAAGCCAGGCAGCTTCTCGCAAGGGTGCAAAGAATGGTACAGCTCAAACCAGGGATGGCATCCCCATCGCTCATCGGCAGGATTGCTGTCGTGGATTCGGCGATACTGATACATGACGGGAAATTCGACATGGCCGAGGAAGCCGCGCGCACGGCCCTCTCCAGGCTCCCCGAGGGTGAGACCTATTTCCGTGGGCTTGCGCATGAGTATCTGGGCTGGATATGCGTGAGGACGGCCCGCTGGGATGAGGCCGACAAGAACCTCGAGCAGGGATTGAAGTATGCCAAGGCTGGCAATGCGGGGGGGCTGATACCGCGCATCGTCAACCTGGAGGGGGCAAACGCAAGTGGCAGGGGCGACCTCATCAAGGGGGACAGGGTCTTTGCTAAGGCGGTGGAGATCCACAAGAGCCTCGGAGAGTCCCATGGGCTCATCACAGCCCTGTACAACCTCTCCATCGTGATGGCTCACAGGGGAGACCTTGACGGGGCTATGGGAACTGCGCGGGAAGCGCTGCGCGTAGCTGAGAAATTCGGTCTTCAGACAGAGATAGGGGAAGGGCTCCATCAATTGGGATACGTCCAGATGCAGATGGGAATACCGTCAGAGGCCTTGAAATTCTTCAGGACGGCCGAGAAGGTCTACACGGAACAGGGAGACCAGGACTACCTCATGGAGTTGCGATTCGACATGGCGGAGGCGAAGGGGAGGGCTGGGGATCCGGCTGGTGCGCTGAAGGACCTTGCGGACTCTGAGGGTGATGGAAAGCTGGAGTCTGACGAAGCAGCACAGCTCCACATCCGGAAGGCCATGTTCCTGATGGCGACCGGTGCCAAAGAGGAGGCGAAGGCCGAAGTGGAACGTGCCCTTGAACTTTCCCAGGAGGGATATCTACGCTATTTCGAGGGAAAGGCGCTCCTTCTGTTGGCAAACTGGGAAAGCAAGTTTGGTTCGCATGTGAGCGCAGCCAGAATAAAGGGGCAGGCGGAGAAGGTCCTCAAGGTATGCGGTGTGATCGACACTGCGTTCCTCTCGCCGGGATACACAGTTCCCACGGTGAAGCCAGCTGGGGAGAAGGGTGAGGACAAGCGGGCACCTCATCTTTCATTGAGCATACTGAGGCACCTTGCCGATCATGGAGGCATGGAGGAGGCCTTGCAACCCGACGACGCCGCCCCGTTATCGTTGACTCAGAAGGGGATATCGGATGGCCTGGGGATTCCCAGGGACCGTTTCAGCCCGATCCTCAAACGCCTATCGGACAAGGGGCTGGTCACGGTTCGCACTCAATACGTGAGAGGCCAGTCGCGCCAGATGAAGGTGTACCTGCTCACCCGGTCCGGTGCCGAAGTGATCAACAAGTGAGTTGGGAGGCGGAAGGGACACCGTGGATTTTCCCCGAAAAGGTGTTACCTTTCTGTAACATGTAACGATAGCCTATATATTGGCTCAGAACCCCTTGGTTCATCGACGAGTGCGAGGCGAGAAAGGACATGTGCGCAAGAGGAAAGGTCTCGGAAAGAAGGGTGGTCGCCCCAGAGGCGAGCCCCCAGGAAACCTCTCCTCCAGCCCATTTTCCAACAGCAGCGTCAACACCTGCAGCCGTCGGGGGTGAGATATCTCAACCAGACCCCTCGCTGCCTGAAACTCCATCATTACGTGAAGGTCAAACGGAAGGAACAGAGCGAACCGTGGTCGACCCGCTGGACCCCAAGAAGGTTGCACTCAAGAGGACCCAGGATGATGACGAGCCTGCCGAAATTGAGAAGGAGATAAGATTCTGGATCGGCAGGGTGGCCGTGCGCATTGAAATATAGGTGCGCGGTACGAACAATGTCAACAGGCGGCGCTGAAAAACATATGACTTACCATCCCACCGTTCACTTGTCCAAGACCAATGGACCAGCGACCGCAGCAAGTCCCGCACGCCAAGATATCTCGGAATCTTCGGGGGGGATCAGGCCACGGTTTCGGAAAGGAGGTCCCAGCGTCATCGGGATACTCCTCATCCTGGCGATAACGATCGTGCTTCTTACATCGGGCACCCCTATGCCCAACGCCCCCGGCCTTGCGCCCAGATCCTCCTCTCAATCCAGGACGAGCGTGAGCATCTCATCAGGAAGGTCGGAGATCCTGGCGGAGCTCAACTACCCTGCAACGACGGTCGTCAACGACCCGAACGACGGGTTTCGTCCATCTGGCAGCATGCCCTGGCCAGTCCACGGTGTGGACCGAAGCGGCACAGAGTATGCCTGTATCTCCGGAACGGGGTATGGTGTCGGACCGTACAACCTGTCCAGCGTGCTTGCGATGCGGAGCTGGAACATCACTTCCGTCCGAATACCTCTCAATGAGGACTGCTGGCTGGACATCAACGTGAATAGTACGGTGGCCGCACCCTATAGCGGCGCGGGTTACAGGGATTTCATCGTCAATTACACTGACCTGTTGGAGTCGCAGGGCATCAGGCCGATCCTGGTCCTGCAGATGAACGCCCCTGGCACCAACATGTCCAACGTTCTGACACCGCCCATGGCCGATGAGGACCACGCCCCAGCCTTCTGGGCGAGCGTGGCATCCACTTTCAAGAACGACAGCCTCGTCATCTTTGACCTCTTCAACGAGCCCCACGACATCTCCTGGAGCTGCTGGCTGAACGGCTGCTTCCAGACCCACACGAACCCTGGGTGGCAGACCGCGGGAATGCAGCAGCTCCTGGACGTGGTGCGCTACTCGGGAGCCGACACTCAGCTCGTGATCCTTGGCGGACTGAACTATGCGAACGACCTGTCCGAATGGCTTTCAAACAAGCCTACCGACCCGATAGGATCGGGCGAATTGGGGGCGAGCTTCCACATGTACCAGAACACTGACTGTTCCAGCGCGCTCTGCTGGAACCTCACCTTCCTCCCGATCCTCGCCAACAGCATCCCGCTGATCACGGGAGAGATGGGAGAGTTCGATTGCGGGGATTCCGTCATCAACAGCTTCTTTTCATGGGCCAACTCGCTCAGTATACCCTACCTGGGCTGGTCATGGACCACCTGGAACAGCTGCCAGGGTCCGACCCTCATCTCCAATTACAGCGGTACTCCATTCAGCCTCTACGGGACGGATTTCCGTAACCATCTTAGGGGTTTTGCAGCCCCTGCGCTCACTGTTCCAACCGTTCCCCTCGGGGTTACGGCGGCAGCGGGAGCTGCGTCGGTGTGGATCAACTGGAGCGCACCCTCAAGCAGTGGGACCTGGCCGGTGAGCTGTTACCAGATCGCTTACGGAACCAGTCCAAGCACTCTCAACAAGGTGGTCTCAACGGGTTCGGGCTCGACGCTGTCATGGAGCGTGCAACCTCTGACCAATGGCGTGACATACTATTTTGCGGTCAGGGCCCAGACCCCCATAGGCTTCGGTCCTTACAGCTCCCCTGTCTCGGCCGTCCCCAAGGCTGGAGCCCTTACCCTATCGTCGTTCTCGGCGTCCCCCAATACCATCGGTGTCGGCCAGTCGACTGACCTCAACGTCACAGTGACCGGCGGGATAACCCCGTACACCATCACTTACACTGGCCTGCCAGGAGGATGCATCTCCTCCAACGTGACCTCGCTGACCTGCGTCCCCTCGGCTTCTGGTGTGTTCACCGTCCGTGTCTTTGTCAACGACTCCGCCGGCCACTCAGTGACCTCGACCGCGACTCTGACCGTCAATGCAGCTACTGTCACCATCTCCTCGGTTGCGGTCAGCCCCACGGCACCCACGGCACCTATAGGTACCATGCAAGTCTTCACGGCCACTCCAACGTGCAGCGCCACGTGTCCCAAATCGGGAATCATATGCGCGTGGACGCTCACTAACGGCGCCATGGGCTCGCTCAGTGCGGCCACTGGCACCCCGGTGAATTTCACTGCCGGGAGCATCACAGGGACCGTAGGCATCTTCGTCAACGCAACGCTCAATGGATCCACCAAGACGGCCTCAGCCATGATCACCATAACGAATCCGGCCAGCAGCCTGACCTCGGTTGCAGTGAGCCCGACCTCGCCCACCGTGGCCAGCGGTGGCATTCAGGTCTTTGCGGCCACTCCAACGTGTGCCTCCACCTGCCCTACCACTGGAATCGCTTACTCATGGTCCCTCACGAACCCCGCGCTGGGCACGATCACTGGGACCGGAGCCTCGGAGACCTTCACCGCGGGGTCCATCGCTGTGACTGGCGGCATCTTCGTCAACGCCACTCTCAATAGCGCTACACAGGTTGACCATGCCATAATCACAGTCACGGTTGCTCCGATCAATTCCCTGACATCAGTGTCAGTGAGCCCAGCAGCACCAACACTATCTTCTGGAGGAACGCAAGACTTCACGGCCACTCCCAAGTGCACCTACACCTGCCCTGCAACGGGAATCACATACGCGTGGGCCCTTGCCAGCACCGCACTGGGCTCGATCAATCCCACAAGTGGATCTACCACGACCTTCAATGCAGGTAGCGCCGGGGGAACCGTTGGGCTTTTCCTCAATGCTTCGCTCAACGGCACGGCCAGGCAAAGTTCACATGCCATGATCACGATAAGGTCGTCTTCAACTCCGACGCTTTCATCGGTCAGCGTGAATCCCTCTACGGCCACTCTTTCCGTGGGAGAAGCGGCGACATTCACTGCCTCCCCTGATTGCACAGGCGGTACGTGCCCGGCAGGGACGACGTTCACTTGGACGCAGAACAACGCCCTGGGGACGCTGAACTCCAATACTGGGTCAACGGTAAAGTTCACAGCGGGCACTGCGGCGGGGACAGACGCGCTCTTCGTCAATGGAACTCTCAATGGGCTCACTGAACAGAGCCCAGCGGTAATGATCAAGATCACCGGATCTTCTGTGCCGGTCCTCAGTGGTGTTGCCGTAAGTCCCTCTTCGGCCAGTCTCCCTACTGGAGGAACTCAGACCTTCACCGCCACTCCAACTTGCACGAATGGCGGTTGTCCCTCCTCTGTGAGCTACATCTGGTCCGTGAACAACACGCTGGGTGCACTCTCTACCAATTCGGGTACCTCCACAGCCTTCACAGCGGACACCTCGCCAGGAACCGCTGGCGTTACGGTCACTGCCACTCTGAATGGGGTCACCGTCCGTTCCACGGTCACTGTGACCATATCCTCAACGAGCACAGGCGGAGGTGGTGGACTGTTATCCGGTATGACACTGTGGCTTGTTATCATCGTCATCGCAGCGGTAGTCGCTGCGATTCTGGTAGCGGTTTTGCTGAGAAGAAGGGGGAAGGATGCGGAATCCTCACCTCTCGAGCCCTCTCAGATGCAACCGTGGGGCCCACCTCAGGACGCAGGCGCGATGCCTCCCCCTCAACAGTGGCCGGAGGGACCGTTCGAACAAGCGGCCACCTTCATACAATGCTACTCCAGGTCTGCTTCCTGTGGACCAGTGAGGTAAAGAGAGGTTCAATGCGGCGATCAAGTGTGGTAATGTCTGCGACCTTGGCGATAGTTTTCGCGAGCGTGATGGTGCTTTCCCCATTAGGCTCCCCCTTGATGGCGGACGTCAGGGAGGCTCTCGACGATGGCCTCATGACGGTAGGGGCAGCCTTCAGCGCAATGTTCCCACAGACAGTGAATGTCGGGCCCCTGCCAACGAGCGATATGCTCAGGATTGGCGTCTCTCTTCCGTTGCAGAACCAAGAACAGTTGAACAGCTTCATCGAGGCAACATCCACGCCTGGCTCGTCGGGGTTCCGGCAATTCCTCACTCCGGCAGAGTTCACCTCCACCTATGCTCCAAGCGCGGCCTCTTACCAGCAGTTGGAGAGCTACTTCGAAGGTTTCGGATTGCACATGGAACCCTCGACGAACAGACTGGTCCTTGGCGTAACTGGCAACCCGAACGATATGGGGGCTGCGTTCCACACGACGTTTGCCGATTACAGGTTCCCAACGGGAGCCGCTTACTATGGCCCGACCTCCGCGCCACAGATCCCCCTCTCCCTTGGAGTGAGCGGAGCCTTTGGCTTCACCAATGCTCTGTTCAACCGTCCAAACGATCTTGCAAATCCCTCGCAGACCGGAGCAGGCGGCAATATTCCACTTGCCTGCGCGTCCGGTACGGGGACATCAGGCTCGCCATTCACCCCAACACAGATCGAGTCAGCCTACGGGGCAAGCACTCTCTTCTCGGCCGGGCACAGCGGATCTGGGGAAAAGATCGGTATCGTGGATGACTACGACAAGACCGACCCTCAGACCACACTAGCGAGCGACTTGAGCTCTTATGACTCCAGCTGTGGTCTTCCTTCTGCCACGGTGGTCTACAACTATCCAATAGCCGCCACCACGTACAACACCAGCACTGCTGACAACGGGGACGGAACGGAGACCGATCTTGACATGGACATGTCGCACACCATGGCACCCAATGCGACCCTCGACGTTGAGTTCTCTCCTGATTCTGGAAATGGGCTTTACCAGGCGACAGACGCATTGGTCGCAGGGGGCCTTGTCAATGACATCACGATCTCCTGGGGCGAACCAGATGTGGGAAATGGTGTCGGAGGCTCGTGCTCGTATCAATGCAACGCATCCACCGATGGCAGTTATGCGATCCTCCATCCGATCATCGAGGCTGCAGCGGCAGAAGGCATCAGTGTGTTCGTTGCAAGTGGGGACTGTGGCGCTGCCGACGGAAGCACCACTGCTTCTACCGACTACCCCTCTTCCGATGAGGATGCCACCGGTGTCGGCGGAACCATGCTCAATCTGACCGGTTCGACCTACAAGAGCGAATGGGCATGGAGCGGCAACCTATCGGGATCTAAGTGCAACAATAACGGAGGTGCTGGTGGTGGCTGGGCTCCCACACCGCAGCCGTGGTATCAGTACGGCTATGGTGTTCCGCACAAGACTCTCCGTGGCGTTCCTGATGTCGGTATAGTCGCAGGCTCATGGATCGAGGCTTACGAGGACGGCAGCATGACGGGAGATGGCGGAACCTCGGATGCAGCACCGATGTGGGCCGGGCTTACGGCCATAGCTGACGAGATCCACGGGGGGGATCTTGGTTTGATCAACCCCATCCTATATTCGATACTGCGTTCCGGCGCGAACTACAACAGCAGCTTCCATGAGATCACCACTGGCGACAACGGGTACAAGGCTGGCCCGGGCTGGGAACCTATCTCCGGTATTGGTACCCCAATAGCGAACGTTGCGATCCCAGAGATAGCTAACGGCGGTCCCTCCATGACACAGACCGGATTGACTGGCACATTGACCGCCAGCACCACAACGCCCGCAGCAAAGGCTACTGTGACCTTCACTGCCACCGCAGGCGGTGGAACGGGTACATACCCCAAGTACTGTTACAACTTTGGCGATGGCAATTCGACCACGACCAGACTGGCAAGTGTGACCCACGCCTATGCCTCGGACGGTGCCTATGCGGCCAATGTCGTAGTTTACGACTCACAGGGGAACTCGACTGCGTCCCCTTTCATACAGATGAGCGTTGGAACGACCCCGTTCACGATCTCCCTCTCTGCCAGCTCCACAAGCAATACCGTTGGGACCAACGTCGTGCTCACTGCGAGTCCTTCGGGAGGGACTCCAAAGTATGCTCTCGAGTACTACTTTGGGGATGGCTCCAATTCGCCTATGACCACGAACTCAGGCATCTTCAACCATACTTACAAAGCACCCGGAACGTACAACGCTCAGGTGACCGGAACCGACTCAAAGAAGCCAGCTGATGGCGCAGTGAGCAATGTTGTTTCCATTACAGTCACCGTCGGAACCATCACCCTTAACTCAGTGGCAGTGTCCCCGGCCTCGCAAACTGTAGGTCCAGGTGGCAAGCAGCTCTTCACGGCCACCCCGACATGCAGTTCCACCTGCCCTGGCACCATCACGTATGCGTGGGCGCTCACGAGCACTACACTGGGCACGATCAGCCCAGCCACTGGCGCTACGACGACCTTCACCGCAGGAACCACGGCAGGGACCGTTGGCCTCTTCGTCAACGCGACTCTCAGTACGACCACGGTGACGTCTCATGCCATAATCACGGTCTCGACTACCACCG
>Ga0326727_10025361_pt1 | contig 11123 bp, 9 predicted proteins | sample MB2enrmetagenome_FD_207643 | JGI IMG/M metagenome (GOLD analysis project Ga0326727, IMG submission 207643) | Lab enriched peat soil microbial communities from McLean, Ithaca, NY, United States - MB29MY | ecosystem: Environmental > Terrestrial > Soil > Wetlands > Peat | place: USA: New York... | reverse complement strand
CGACTGGCTGAACGCTCCCGGCGTAATGATCGTCGCGGAGGGCACGCTGATGGTGGAGCGGCGGCTGGCCGACCGCGTCAGCGTGCTTACGGCCAACAACGACGCCGTCACCCTCGACCTGGACGCCGCCACCCACCTGCCCGTCCGCCGCACCTTCCGCTGGCGCAATCCGCAGTTCAACGACTACGACGAGGACGCCGAGACCTACGACGACTACCACACCATCCAGGGCCTGCCCACGCCCATGACCGTCACCCGCTACCACAATGGGGAGATGGCCGGCCAGCGCTACTACACCAAGGTGGTCTACAACCTGCCGATGGACCCATCCCTGTTCGACCCCAGCGTCGCCCTCAAGAAAAAGTAGCGGGCATTTATACTCAAGCGTGAGATGAGCGACCACCCCAACCAGCCCGCCGCAGCCCCAGAGACGATGGACATCAACCAAATCATGTCCCTTCTTCCCCACCGGTATCCCTTCCTGTTCATCGACCGGCTGATCGAGATTGAGCGCAAGAAGCGCGTGGTCGCCATCAAGAACGTCACCATCAATGAGCCATTCTTCACCGGCCACTTCCCCAACTTTCCCATCATGCCGGGCGTACTGATCATCGAGGCCATTGCGCAGGCCGGCGCGGCGTTGCTGCTGACCGAGGTGCCGGACCGCGCCTCCAAACTGATGATGTTCACCAGCATCGACGACGCGCGTTTCCGCCGCCCGGTGGTTCCCGGCGACCAACTGCGCATCGAGGTCACCGTGCTCAACTGGCGCACCAGCGCGGTCAAGATGCGGGGCATCGCCACGGTGGACGGCAAACTGGCCTGCGAGGCCACGGTGATGTGCGCGATGACTAACCGTAAGCCCGCCGAACCAGCCGTGCCAGCCGGAGCCTCCGCCGAGTGAGTATTCATTCCACCGCGATCATTGCCGATGGCGCGCAGATTCCCGCATCGTGCAGCATCGGCCCATACTGCACTGTTGGGCCCAATGTTGTGCTGGGCGAGGAGTGCGAGCTTGTCTCCCATGTTGTGCTGGACGGGCATCTCACGCTGGGCCGCGGCAACCGCATCTTTCCTTTCGCCTCGATCGGCATCGCGCCGCAGGACCTGAAGTACGCGGGCGAACCCACTCGCTGCGAGCTGGGCGACAACAACACCATCCGCGAGTCGGTCACCATCTCACGGGGGACGGTGGGCGGCGGCGGCGTCACCCGCGTGGGCAATGGCTGCCTCATCATGGCGTATGTACACATTGGCCACGACTGCGAGATTGGCGACGGATGCATTCTGGCCAACGCGGCTACGCTGGCCGGCCACGTCGTCATCGAGGAGTACGCGGTGGTCGGCGCGCTGTGCCCGGTGCATCAATATTGCCGCATCGGGCGCTACTCCTACATCGGCGGAGGGACGACGATCACGCAGGATGTGCTGCCCTACTCGCTGACCTGCATCGAGCGCAACAACCACGCTTACGGGCTGAACAAGGTTGGCCTGGAGCGCCGCGGATTCACCCCAGCGCAGCTCAAGGCACTGCGTCAGGCCTACCGTTTGCTACAGGCCTCCAAGCTGAACACCAGCGACGCACTGGACGCCATCCGCGCCACGCTGCTGGCCGAAGGCGGCGAGGCCTATCCAGCCTCCGTCGAGCACGTCCGCTACCTCGCGGAGTTCATCGCCGCCAGCCACCGCGGCGTGATCAAATAGGCCAACATCCATGCGGAAACTGATATTTCTCCTATTTGCAGCCGTCTTCATCTTTCCCACTGGCTGCCGCAGGTCCGCCACGCCAATTAACGTATACGACGGCTTTGAAGGTGCGAAGCTGAGCCCTCTCTGGGAGACTACGCGCGTGGTTCCTGGCGCGGTCCAGATGCAGTCCGAAGTCGTGCGCGCGGGCCATGGCGCAGTCCGCATCACCCTGCATCCCCGCGACGTCTTTGAGCCCGGAGCCGACGGCGATACCGTTAGCGAACGCGACGAGCTGCTGGAAGCTAGCAGGCTCACCTCCAGAGAGAACATTGCGTATGAGTATTCCTGGAGCATGTATCTCCCGGTCGACTTCCTCATCGCCCCGGTGCGCCTCGTCGTGGCTCAGTGGAAGCAGGATTGCAGTGGGACCGCACTCTGCTCCAACGACAGCCCTGTGCTCGCCGTCCGCTACGTTGATGGGGTGCTACGTATTACGCAGAGCTTTGGCCGGAGCGAAAAAACTGTTCTCTATGAGGAGAAGCGCGATCTGCGCGGGCATTGGCTCGACCTCCGCTTCCAGGTGCGCTTTACACCGCAGGCGAACGGCTTCGTGCGGGTAGGGTTGGACGGCAAACAGGTCGTGAACTTCACCGGTGCTACCGCCAACCCGGAGAACACGGCCACCGGCTATCCCACTCCAGGCTTCTATTACTTCAAGATGGGGCTTTACCGCGACGTCATGCCCCAGCCCATGACGATCTACCTCGACGAGTACCGCAAGAAGCAGCTCCCATCCGACGCGACAAGTACCGGGCGGCCAAACTGAAGTGAGAGCTCAAGATTCGAGGAATTGATAAGAAGGGGAGATGGTGCGCCCGAGAAGATTCGAACTTCTGGCCTACAGCTTCGGAGGCTGCCGCTCTATCCAGCTGAGCTACGGGCGCACATTTCAAGCCTAGCATGGAGGGGCGGGCATCGCATCCCCGCGCGGGCTGCATCGTATCTGTGTGCTTGACAGGCTACTGCGGAGAGTCGAGCATCGAAGCCGATGGGGCTTGCAGGATAGAAGTAGTCCCATCCATAAAGAAAGCACGGCGCTCACCCGCCCGCAAAAATCCGACCGCACGAAGAGAGAAGACCATGAGACTCCATCCGTCGCACCCGCGCATCCCCTCCTTCCGCCCGCTTGCAGCCCTCGCCTCGGTCGCGCTGCTGGCCATTGCCTCGACTGCGCTCAGTGCACAGATGGGCGGTGGGCAGCCATCCGGCCCTTTGCCCAGCCCGGCAGCAACAGCCAACGTCACCATCGGCGGTGGTAGCATCACCATCAAGTACAACTCGCCGCAGATGCGCGGGCGCAAGATCATGGGCGCGCTTGTTCCCTATGGCAAGGTGTGGCGGACGGGCGCGAACCCCGCCACCACGCTCATCACCACGGTGCCGCTGAAGTTCGGCACGCTGCTGGTTCCGGCGGGCACGCATACCCTGTACACGCTGCCCAGCGCGGACGTCTGGCAACTGATCATCAACAACCAGACCGGGCAGTGGGGCCTCACCTACACCGAGAGCATGGATCTGGGCCGCATCCCGATGCAGGCCAAGCCGATGGCTGCGCCGCAGGAGGGGATGAGCCTCAGCTTCGAGAACACCACGGCCAGATCCACCGAGCTGCACATGCGCTGGGAGACGACCGACCGCTATGTTGTGATCACCGTGCCGTAGGCTGGGCGAGGTTGTTTCCCTTGGCCTCCGGCCCGAGCGCGGCGACCGTGGCAACGACGATGGCGACGATCACTACCGTCCCGGAGAGCGCGACGTTCAGTGCGCCGCTGTTGTGGCGCGTGGCGTAGGCCGCCTGGAAGACCGCATTGCGCGAGGAGAGCAGATTGCCAAGCTGGTAGGCGACGCCGGGGAAGACGGCGCGCACCGGGCCAGGGGCCAGCTCGTTCAGGTGCGCGGGAACGATTCCCCACGCGCCCTGCACCATGAACTGCATCAGGAACCCGCCCAGGGCCAGCATTGCCATGGAGTGCGACCAGGCCCACAGCGGGACCATGGGGATGGCGAAGAGGGCGGCGAGCAGGATGGTCTTCCTGCGCCCGAACCTCTCGGAGAGCGCACCGCAGCAGATGCCGCCGACAAACGCTCCGATGTTGGCAATGGCGGCGACCAGGCCGACGTGGCCTTCGCTGAGGCCGCGGTCCAGCAGGAAGGTTGGGTACAGGTCCTGCGTGCCGTGGCTGAACGAGGTGAATGCGGTCATCAGAACAACGAGAAAGAGAAAGCTCGGCAGGTAGTCGAGGGAGGTCTTGACGATCGCCTCGACGCGTGCAAAGTCGAAGCGCAACTTGGGGACCTGGTGCTGGCGATCGCGGCCGGCGAGCCATACTGGCGACTCTTCCACCTTGTATTGCAGGTAGAAGGCGAGCAGCGCGGGCAGCGCTCCCACCATGAACATCACGCGCCAATTTGTCATCATGCCGGAGCCGTGCAGGTGGGGAAAGAAGAGGCCGAATAGCGCGGCGGCCAGCAGGTTGCCGACGACGTATCCCTCCTGTAGCAGGCCGGAGAAGAAGCCGCGTCCCCGTGCGGGGAGCGTCTCCAGGGCGAGCGCGGCGCCAACGCCCCACACGCCGCCCATGGCGACGCCGAACAGAGCGCGGCAGACCAGAAAGCTGTGCAGCGTAGGCGCGAAGGCGGAGGCCAACTCGAAGACGGAGAAAGCGACCACGTTGAGCATCAGGGTGGGGCGGCGGCCATATCGTTCCGCCATTGCGCCAAACAGAAGTGCGCCAACGGGGCGCATGACCAGCGTCCAGAAGATGGCTTCGGCAACCTGCTTGACGCCGACGTGGAAGTCCGCGGAGATCGCCTTCAGGCAAAAGGTGAGCAGAAAAAAGTCGAACGAGTCGAGCGTCCAGCCCAGGAAGCAGGCACAGAAGGTGTTGCGCTGGATCCTGGTTAGCGCACGGAACTCACCGAATAACGGCATCGCAGAATCTTAGCATTCCGGATGGATGCACGGATTCTTTAGCAGAGGATGCAGGGCAAGGCTAGGTGTGGGCTACATCTTGGCGCGCAGCGGAGTCACCTGGGCCGGCGGAGGCATCGGGATGACCTCGGGCTCCTGCACGTAGTTCTTCAGCAACTGGTGGTGCAAGCAGTAGAGCGCGAGTTCCAGGCGGTCGCTGACGCCCAGCTTGTCGTACACCTTGCGCAGGTAGTTCTTGATGACCTGCTCGGTGGTGCCGATCTGGTAGGCGATCTCTTTATTTCGCATGCCGCGTGTGATGCAACTGATGATGGCCAACTCTTTTTTGGTGATCTTGGGCAGAACGCGCGGGCTGGTGAGCGAGCTGGCCTGGGAGCGATAGGCCTCGATGACCCAGCTGATGGATTGGTTGTCGATCCAGGTCTCGCCGTCGGCGATCTTGCGAACACATTTGACCAGCAGGTCCGGGGAGATGGAGCGGGGTACGACACCGCGTACGCCGCGACGGTAAAGCTCCACAATGTTGTCTTCGTCGGACTCTACAACCTGGACGATAATCTTGGCGTCGGGGCTGTGCTTCACCAGCTCCGGGATGGCATCGACGGTGCCAGCGATGAGCTGGCCCTCGAGGACCACGACATCGGTCGGGTAGCGTTCCAGCGCGGTGAGCAGATTGGCGAACGACTCAGCCTGCGCTACCACCCGGATGTCGTCTTCCAGAGCGAAGACCTTCTTCATGCCCACCCGGTAGATGGTCTGGGAGTCGGCCAGGATGACACGGATTCCGGTTGTCGCGTGGGACTGCTCATGGCCAGTATGGTTGTACGGCTCATGGCCGCTGTGGCTCGACGGATCATGGCCGGTGTGGGTGGACTTTGCCGAGTTGAGAGTTGACGTCATCGTTTAAACCCTGAGAGTGTATTCGTCGATCACCGCCGCCACCATCGTTTCCTTATCCGAGAGTTGATGGCGGACGACACGCCCCATGCACTGAACGGAAACATCGCCAGCCGAGCCCATGCCCTCCGACGGCAACTCCAAGGTGAACTCGATGCGGTTGCCAACCTCCGGCAGATAGTTGGATGCAAACAGGAGCCCATTGGAGGAGATGTCGCGCGTGGTGGCTTCCACCACCCCGTCCTCCGTCTTCAAATGGAGCGCAAGCCTTAGAGGGAAACGGACTGCTGTCCGGACTTCATCCCTGGCTGCAGGCTTTTGCCGCTGGGTCAATTTTCCTCCTTTGGAGGACCCCAGGCCCGCTTTTCGGGGAACTCTGTGGTTACCAAAGTTTATGCTACATGATCATTGTGCTACTTAGTTTCAACACACAATCACACATAAGTTGTATTAGTGGGGAAAGTAACCAAGAAGGATTCCGCATTGCCGGGCGATTCATCGATTCCCGTGTTGCCCGTTGCTCCCTGCGCCGTTCTCAGGCGCGGCGAGAGGATTATGGACGAGCGTCCATAAATGACTGAATCTCCGGCATTTCCTCGCCAGTTAGGCGATAGGTTGCTGCTGGCCAAACCCCCTCCACCTGTTGTGGACTGCGTGCGCCCACGATGGCTGCGGTGATGGCGGGGTTGGCCAGCGTCCAGGCAATGGCGACGACGCCGGCCGAGACGCCACGGCGCGCTCCAATCTGCCGGAGCAGATCGGCGAGGGCCAGATTGCGGCTGAGCAGCGGCTCCTGAAACTGCTTTGCGTTGCGCCGGAAATCGTCCTCCGGAAGGTTGGCGACACGCTCTTTGGTCATGGCGCCAGTAAGAAGGCCAGAGACCTGGGGCGAATAGTTGATGACGCCGATCCCATGGTCCATGCAGAAGGGCAGAATCTCCTCCTCCACCGCGCGGTTCAGCAGCGAGTAGGGAGGCTGCAGCGAGGCGATGGGAGCGATCTTCAGGCAGCGCTCCATCTGCGCCACCGAGAAGTTGGACACGCCGATGTGGCGCACCTTGCCTGCGCGCTTCAGCTCGGCCATCGCGGTCCAACCCTCTTCGATGTCCTGGTCCTCCACTGGCCAGTGGATCTGGTAGAGGTCGATGACGTCCAACTGGAGGCGGCGCAAGCTGTCTTCCACCTCACGGCGAATCTCCAGCAGGGTACGCCGGATTCCGCGCCTTTCGTCCCAAACCATGCCGCTCTTGGTGAAGACGAATGGCTTGACCGAGGACTGCTTCACCGCCTGGCCTACGATCGTCTCGGAGTGGCCGAGGCCGTAGACTGCGGCCGTGTCGATCCAGTTGAAGCCGAGGTCGATGGCTTTGCGGATGGCCGCGATGGAGGCGTTATCATCCTGCGGGCCCCAAGCGAAGGCCCAGTTGCCGCCGCCGATGGCCCACGCGCCAAATCCGATTGGCGTGAGCCACATCTCCGTGTTGCCTAGCTGCCTCATTTCCATCGTCCGGCTCCCTCTCGCGCAGTTATTCCACCGCCTCTATCTTAGCGGATATCGCAGCTCGATCAGGGCGAGGCATATACCCATCCATGTGGAGTAAACAATTGAATGGGTTTAATTCATGCGACATTTCCGATGCGTCAGGCGTGGCGGCTGCGCGTGAGGCGGTAGTAGATGGCTGGCGTGACAATCAGCGAAAGAACCACGGAGACCAGCAGTCCGCCGATAACGGCGATGGCAAGCGGCTGAAGCATCTGGGAGCCCGACCCAATGGCGAAGGCCAGGGGAAGCATTCCGCAGACCGCAGCAATGGCGGTCATCACAATGGGGCGAAGCCTCCGCTGCGCTGCATGCAGCATGGCCTCGCGGGCCAGGTCGCGATCTTCTCCCACCCATCGCGGTGAGGCTGCGATGGATGGGGCACCCAGAGCTTGCAGGTCGGAGGCGGCTTGCGCGCGGAACTTCTCGTCCGCGTCGAGCAGCAGGATGCCATTTTTTGCCACAATGCCGATCACCATGATGAGGCCCATGAAGCTGGCTACGTTGAAGTCGGTGTGCGTAATCAACAGCGCGAGCACTACGCCAGAGATGGAGAGCACGGAGCTGGTAAGGATGGCGATGGGCGCGGAGAAGTTGCGAAACTCGGCCAGCAGAACGCCGAAGACCAGAACCAGCGCGAGGACCAGAACGCGCAGCAGGTCGCGGAAGGACTTCTGCTGTTCCTGGTAGGTACCTCCGTACTCGATGCGCACGCTGGAGGGGATGTGCAGATTCTGCACGGTGACCTGGACCCGCTGCATGGCCGTGCCGAGATCGGAGCCCTCCAGGCGGCCGGTGACGGTGATGAGCTGTTGCAGGTTCTCGCGCAGGATCTCATTCTGCGGCGGAAGCTGGGTCACCTGCGCCAGCGAACCCAGCGAGGCGGTGTGGCCTGAGCTGGAGTTGAAGACCGTGTTCTGGATCGAGTCCAGCGAGGCACGCGTTTCATCCGGCAGGCGGACGCGGATGGTGTACGGGCGGCCGTTGACGATCATGGGCTGCGAGGTGGGCAGGCCGTCGAGGATCGCGGTGGCGTCGTCGGCAACCTCGCTGGGCGTGAAACCGAGGCGTCCCGCAAAGTCCGGATCGACTTGGAAGCTGGTGGCTGGGCCGGAGATGGTGTTGTCCACGCCGTTCTGGGTGTCCACCACGCCGGGAATCTTCTTGATGGCATCTTCCACCCTGGGGCCGAGCTGGTTGAGCAGGGCGGCATCGCTGGAGAAGAGTTTGATCTGGATGGGCTCCGGCGAGTTGGAGAGGTCGCCGATCATGTCCTGCAGGACCTGGGTGAACTCGATGTCCAGGGCGGGTTCGGACTTCCTGATCCTTTCGCGCACGTCCTCCATGACCTCTTCGATGTCGCGGTCGCGGTCCTTCTTGAGGCGGACGCTGAAGTCGCCGGAGTTGGCTTCGGTGACGGCGGCGAGGCCGAGCTGGAGCCCGGTGCGGCGGCTGGTGATCTCCACCTCGGGCGTACTGCGCAGGATCTGCTCGACGTGTTGGAGGATGCGGTTGGTCTCGCTGAGCGAGGTGCCTGCGGGGGTGAGGTAGTCGAGGATGAACGCGCCCTCGTCCATCTCGGGCAGCAGGTCGGAACCGAGCGCGTTGTAGCCAAACCAGGTGGCCACGACAAGCGCAAGGCAGACCGCGGCGAGTGCGATTGGCCGGGTCAGCGCCCAAGTGAGCGCGCGTGCGTGGACGTTAAGAACTCGCCGCATCACCGGCCCGTCGATGTGTCCGGCATGAGCGGCTTCAACAGCGGGATTGGGAGGGAGCGGTGCAATGGCTGAAGGTTCGGCATCCAGCACGGCGGGACTGTCTACGGCCTTGCCGTGGGAGAAGAATGGAAACAGCGGCTTGCGTGTTCTGCCGCCGCCCGGTTTGCGCTCGCCCAGCAGCGAGAGCGAGAGTGCGGGGGTGAAGGTGACGGCGAGGGCAAGCGAGGTGAGCAGCGCCGCAGTCATGGTGACGGCCAGAGCGCGGAAGAAGCTGCCGGTGACGCCTGTTGTAGCGATCAGGGGAAGGAAGACAACGACAGGCGTAATGGTGGAGAAGACCAGCGGCGTGGCGAGTTCGTGCAGTGCAAGGCGAATGGCAGTCGTGCGCGACTGGCCCGCATCGCGATGGACGATGATGTTTTCGACGACGACGATGGCATCGTCGATCACCAGGCCGATGGCGGCAGCCAGGCCGCCCAGGGTCATCAGATTAAACGACTGGCCGATGACCCAGAGAAAGAGGATCGTAACCGCTACGGTTACAGGAATCACCAGGCCGGCAATCAGCGAGCTGGACCAATCGCGCAGGAAGAGGAACAGAATCATGCAAGCCAGCACCAGACCGATGAAGATGGCGTCGCGTACACTGGCGATGGACTCGCGCACCAGCTCGGACTGGTCGTAGAACGGGGTGAGATGAACTCCGGCGGGCAGGATTCGGCTTAGTAGCGCGACCTCAGCGGCGACGCCGTTGGCAACCTGGACGGTGTTGGAGGTGGGCTGGCGGGCGATGTTGAGCAGCACGGAGGGAACGCCGTTGGCTGTGACGGTGTGGTAGACAGGCTCGGTGCCGGGGCGAACTTCCGCCACGTCGGAGATGCGCACGGGAGCGCCGGTGGGGGTTGTCTTCACCACCAGCGAGGCGAGGTGCGCCGCATCGTGCGCCTGAGAGCCAACCAGCGCGAGGATCAGTTCATGGTTGGCCTGATAGAGGCCGGGTGACTCGATGATGTTGGAGTTCTGTACTGTGTTGACGAGGTCGGTGAGCGTGACGCCGGAGTTCTGCAGGCGCGCCATGTCGGGAACGATGTGGAACTCGGGAACCTCTCCGCCCTGCACCGTCACGGTGCTGACGCCGTCCACGCGGTTCAGGGGAGGCTTGAGGTCGTAGGTTGCAATCTCCCAGAGCCGGGTCCGCGAGATGGTGTCCGGTCCGCGGTCGTCCGCGGTGAGCGCGTAGCCGAGGATGGGGAAGGTTGCGAAGGTGAGCCGGTTGGTGGTGATGACAGCGGTTGCAGGCAGCGTCTGGCGGACCTTGGAGAGCGCGGCATCGGCCAGTTGCAGGGTGTGGAACATATCGACGTTCCAGTCGAAGAAGAGGCTGACTTCAGCCGAGCCGCGGCTTGTGGTGCTGCGCACGGTGCGCAGTCCGGGAACGCTGTTGACCGCGTCCTCGATGGGCTTGGTGATGGTGACCTGCATCTGCTCGACCGGCATGACGCCGTTGTCCACGCCGATGACGACACGCGGAAAATTGGTGTCGGGGAAGACTGAGATGGGAATCTGAAATGCCGCGTAGACACCGGCCAGCGAGAGCACGATGACCAGAAAGAAGATGGTGCGCGACATGCGCGAGAGCCAGAAGGGCGACTCCTGCGCCGGGTCAGAGGATGGATTGGGCGCGTGCAGGCTCACTTGTCGTCAGCATCCTTTCCGGAGTCGGTATCGGTGGCCGCACCGATTTTGACCTTGGTGTTCTCGTCAAGGCCGTAGGCGCCGGTGGAGATCACCATGTCCGACGCCGTCAGGCCGCTGAGAATCTGCACCGTGTCCGCGTTCTGGATTCCCAGAGAGACAGGCTTCTTGTGTGCGGTGGAGTCCGGCGCTATCACCATTACGAACTTACTGCTTCCGTCCGGGCTGCTCTGGATGGCATCCGCGGGAACGGTGAGCGCGTTGGAGAGGGTGCGGCCCTGGATGGTGGCGTGAACCGGAGTGCCCGCCTTGAGCAGGCCGTTGGCATTCTCCACGCGCAGCCATACCTCGACGGTTGTGCTGCCGGGATCGAGCGCCGGGCTGATGAGGGAAACCTTGGCGGGCACGGGCTGATCAACGCCTGGGACGGTGAGCGTGGCCGCTGCGCCGAGCGCGAGTTGCTGGGCCTGGATCTGCGCGATATGCAACTTGGCAATCAGCGCGGAGGTGTCCATCACCGTAATGACGGGAGTTCCCGCGGCCGCGGTTTCGCCGGCAAAGAGCGGGCGGTCGGTGACCACGCCGGAGATGG
>Ga0326727_10025360_pt1 | contig 11123 bp, 8 predicted proteins | sample MB2enrmetagenome_FD_207643 | JGI IMG/M metagenome (GOLD analysis project Ga0326727, IMG submission 207643) | Lab enriched peat soil microbial communities from McLean, Ithaca, NY, United States - MB29MY | ecosystem: Environmental > Terrestrial > Soil > Wetlands > Peat | place: USA: New York... | reverse complement strand
TTCCCCCCGGTGGCTGCACCACAGGGCGAAGCAGACGACTGTCACGGAAAGGGCGACGATGTTAAAAAAGGGGACGAAAGGGAATGCGCCCAGATGCGCCGGCAGCAGTGAAAGCCGGTCCCCCAGATTCGGCCCGAGCAGGAGCACGATGGCGCGAATGATGGTCAGCTCGAGCAGTCTCCGGCTGAGTTCCGGCGTCCGGCTGCCCTGCGCCCATTTCGGATGGACAGGCGAGGGTTCAGCGACCCGGAACAGCTTTGAGAGAGAAGGGATGGGGGAGCTTTGCAGCATGGATTATCCACCCGAGAGCAATTTGATGAGCTTGAACAGCGGCAAATACATGGAGATGACGATGCCGCCCACAACGACCCCCAGGAAGACCATCAGGACCGGTTCAAGGATGGTCAGCAGGTTGGCGACGACGACATCGACCTCCTCTTCGTAATAATCGGCCACCTTCACTAACATGGTGTCCATTTCACCCGTGCTTTCTCCGACTGAAACCATCTGGGTCACCATCGCGGGGAAGAAGCCGGACTGGCGCATTGGATCCGCCATGGTGCCTCCTTCCTCGATCCGCTGCCGCAATTGATAGATGACATCCTCCAGGATCGCGTTGCCGCATGTCTTTGCCGTGATATTCAATCCCTCCAGGATTGGGACGCCGCTCGTCATCAAGGTAGCCAGCGTGCGAGTGAATCGGGCAACGGCAATTTTGCGCAGGACCGGGCCCAGGACGGGCATTCTCAAGAACGTCCTGTCGATCACATGCCTGCCTTTATCCGTGCCGTAGTAAGCACGGAATCCGAGGACGAGCAGCACGATGAACACGAGGAAGAAGATTGCGTAATGCACGAGAATCCCGGAGAGCGCGATTACGATTCGAGTGGGCAGCGGGAGGGCGACGTTGAATCCTTCAAAAAGGCTCGCAAACACAGGAATCACCTTCCAAAGGATGACGGCGACGACTCCGACTGCGATCGTGAGAATGGTTGCCGGATAAATCAGCGCGGAGCGCAACGCTGACTTGAGCTTTACGATTTTTTCGATAAAGCTGCTCAAGCGTTGAAGAATCGTGTCCAGGATGCCTCCCGTTTCGCCGGCGGCAACCATGTTGGTGAACAGGGAATCGAAGACTTTAGGATGACGCGCCATCGCAGCCGACAGAGTTGACCCCGCCTCGACATCGCTCCTGATTTGCTCCAAGACCTGCTTGAATGCCGGGTTCGGATGCTGCTGCGCGATGGCATCCACGGCCTGGACCAAAGGGAGTCCTGCATCCAGCATGACCGAAAATTGGCGCGTAAAAACAGCCACTTCGGATTGGGATACCTTCTTGCGAAATGAAAAGCCCATGTTAGGCTTTTTTTTCTCCCGGATTGCAGTGGGAGCGACCTGCTCCCGACGCAACACGATTGCCAAGGCCTGGGCGCTGTCCGAAAATCGTTCGCCCGCGATGCTTTCATTGGTTCGAACATTCCGTCCGCGATATACGTAAACTGGCATGACCGTTCCCCTCAGCGGCGTGTGCCGCCCGCATGCTCGGGCCGTTGCATGCGCTGGGCGGCGGATTGAAGATTAAGGCCGATTCCCCTTTGAATCAGGTCCTGTAGTTCCTCGACGCTGGAGGATTTGGCAAGAGCATCCTCAAGCGCGATTTGTTTTCCCAGAACCAGGTGTGCAAGAGACTGGTTGAAAGTCTGCATGCCATACTTGTCCTGGCCGGTCTGCATGGCGCTGTAGATCTGGTGAATCTTGTCCTCTCGAATCAGGTTCCGGACTGCCGAAGTCGGGATCAGGACTTCCATTGCCATGCAGCGGCCCGTGCCGTTGGCCCTTCGGATCAGCGATTGGCATAGGATCCCCTCCAGGACCATGCTCAGCTGGGCCCGGATCTGGGGTTGCTGGTTCGATGGGAAGATGTCCACAATCCGGTTAATCGTGGTGGCAGCGCTGTTGGTGTGGAGAGTGGCGAGAGTCAGGTGGCCTGTCTCCGCAATGCGCAGCGCCGATTCCACGGTTTCGAGGTCTCGCATTTCTCCGATCAGCACGACGTCCGGATCTTCGCGCAGCGCCACCCGGAGGGCATCCGAAAACGAATGAGTGTCGGCACTGACCTCACGCTGGTTGACGATGCAGTTCTTGTGGGAATGAATAAATTCGATAGGATCCTCGATCGTAAGAATGTGTTCGTGTCTCTCACGATTGATCTTGTCGATCATGGCCGCCAGAGTTGTCGATTTCCCGCTGCCGGTGGGACCCGTCACCAGGACGAGGCCGCGCGGTTTTTCACAGAGCTTTTCCACCACTGGCGGGAGGTTCAGGCTTTCGAAGCCTTTGATCTCGAAGGGAATGATTCGGAACACGGCTCCCACCGAGCCTCTCTGGGTGAACACGTTGGCGCGGAAGCGGCACAGATCCTTGATGCCGAATGAAAAATCGATTTCCCATTTTTCTTCAAATTGGTGTTTTTGCCCATCTGTCATCACGCTGTAGGCCAGTCTTTTGGTGTCCGCGGCACTCAAGACCTCTTCATCGATTGGGCACAGGCGGCCGTCCACGCGAATCTGCGCCGGTGACGCGGTCGTCAGATGAAGGTCCGAAGCTCCGGATTGTATGGTCTTCTGGAGCATCTCGGGTAATGTGGCCATTCGTTCCTCCTCATGCCTGCGGACTCTTCGATAACCGGGTCATGGGAACGCTCGCGCGCCGGACTGCTCTCCAGGGGGGTCGCCCCGCCTGATTTTTGCTTTTTAAGCAGCCGTTCCCCAATTAACCTATCGGCTTTTTCAGTGTTCCGCAGTATCCTGCCTCACAAATATTTTCAATTCCCTAATTCAGCACCGTTTCCCGAAGAACCTCATCTAAGGTTGTCGCGCCGGCTTTGATCTTTGCGAGCCCGCTTTGGCGGAGCGTCAGCATCCCTTCTTCGACCGCTTTGCGCCCTATTTCCCGGGCCGAAGCCCCGACCAGGATTAGCTCCTGGATGTCTTCGCCAACCTCCATCACCTCATACATACCGATTCGGCCTTTGTAGCCTGTTCCATTACAGGTCTTGCAGCCTTCGCCCTTGTAAGTGTGGATAGTCTTTGCTTCATCCTGAGGGAAGCCTGCATTAATGAGTGCCTGGAGCGGAGTTTTGACTTCGACTTTGCAGTCCGGACAGATCTTGCGGATGAGCCGCTGCGCGCAGATCAGATGAACGGAGGTGGCCACCAGAAAAGGTTCAATTCCCATGTTCAAAAGACGGGAGATCGTGGACGGGGCGTCATTGGTGTGAACGCTGGAGAGGACCAAATGCCCGGTGAGAGCGGCCTTAATTGCGATTTCCGTCGTTTCGAAATCCCGTATTTCACCGACCAGGATGATGTTGGGATCCTGCCTCAAAAAAGACCGGAGTGAGGCCGCAAAAGTCAGTCCGATCTGTTCTTTGATCTGAACCTGATTGATTCCCCTGAAGTTGTACTCCACCGGGTCTTCGGCGGTCATGATGTTGGTCTCGGGAGTGTTCAGTCTGTTCAGCGCGGAATACAAAGTGGAGGTTTTCCCGCTGCCTGTCGGTCCGGTGACCAGAACCATTCCGTATGGTTTGAGAATTGCCGCTTCCAGTTTTTTGAGAGAGACTTCCTCGAATCCCAATTTGCTCATGTCCAGCGGCAAGGTGTCCCGGTCCAGGATTCGGAGGACTATTTTTTCTCCGAACAGGGTGGGAAGGGAGGAGACACGGTAATCGAGTTCCTTATTCTTCCCGTTGAACGAGGTCCGGATCTTGATCCTTCCATCCTGCGGGAGCCGTTTCTCCGAGATGTCCATCTTCGCCATGATCTTGATGCGGGAAATCATGGCATCACGCAGTTTCAATGGCGGATTCATCATATTGTAAAGAATTCCATCAATGCGGAAACGCACCCTGAAATCCTTTTCATACGGTTCGACGTGGATATCGCTGGCGCCTTTCTTGAGCGAGTCGGACAGAATCAGGTTGACTAGCTTGATGATGGGGGCATCCTGGCTGGAGCGCTCCAACTGGTCCAGTGACACCTCTTCCTCATCTTCCGTCGCCTCGAGATCCAAATCGAGGCTGCCATCTTTGTCAACCTGGGCAATCTGCTCGTAAACTCTTTTCAGCTCGATGGAATGGGGCGTCCCGTAATACTTCTCCAACGCCTCCGTGATCGAAGTCTCGCTGGCCACCACCGGTTCGACATTGAATCCCGTCATGAACTTGATGTCGTCCATGGCGAAAACGTTTGTGGGATCGGCGCTGGCCACGGTCAGGGTGCTGCCGACGCGGCTCAGAGGCACAACCATGTACTTTTGAGCCACTTCCACGGGGATCAGTTTGACGACGGCGGGATCGATTTGAAAGAAGGAGAGATTAATGGATGGGACTCCGTATTTCCGGCTCAACAGAGCCGTAATGTCGTCATCCTCCACAAATCCGAGATTGATGAGAATAGAGCCCAACCGGCCACCGGTCTGGCGCTGCTGTTTCAGGGCAATTTCGAGCTGGTCGTTTGTGATGAAGTTTTCTTTGACCAGCAGTTCGCCGATCTGGGTTGGCATTCTTGTTTCTATCCGTTTCGTAACAAGTCAATGACTGTTGTTGTGAACAGGAGGATGCTGATCCAGCCGTTCATGGTGAAGAAGGCTGTGTTGGCGCGGCTCAGATCTGCCGGACGAACAAGGTTGTGCTCGTACGCGAGCAGAAGTCCCACGACCGCAAGACCCAGGAAACTGATGCTGCCGAGCCCTTCGCTCCAGAACAGATACCCCAGGATGCCCACCATCACCAGATGGAGTGCGGCCGAAACCCAAAGGGCCGCGCCCACACCGAAACGCTTCGGAATCGAGTAGAGCGATGCCCCTTTATCGAATTCCACATCCTGGCATGAGTAGATGACGTCAAAACCGGCGACCCAGAGCACAACCGCAAGACCCAGAATGATGGGAGACAGCGAAATCGATCCTCGCAGGGCGATCCATGCTCCGATGGGGGCGCAAGCCAACGAAATGCCCAGGAAAAGGTGGGTGAACCAGGTAAACCTTTTTGTATAGGAATAGAAAAACACGATTCCGAGCGCCACGGGGCTCAGTTCCAGGGACAGGCGATTCAACCTGGATGCGGCCAACACGAGCAGGGCCGAACTCGCAACGATAAATGCCGCCACGAATTTACGGGTGAGCATCTTCTTGGGCAAGGCCCGGTTCGCTGTGCGCGGATTCCTTGCATCGAAAGGCAGATCCACCAGTCGATTGAACGCCATCGCTGCACTTCGCGCTCCGACCATGGCCACTAAAATCCATCCAATCTGTGTCAGACGGGGCAAGCCTCGTGCCGCCAGAAATGCCCCCATAAAAGCAAAAGGGAGAGCGAAAATCGTGTGTTCGATTTTCACCATCTCCAGAACAATTCGCAGTCTTTTCAGCAATCCAATACCTTACGGGTCCTCCTACCAAATGCCCGGGACCGCAGTCCGGGACACGATTGGAGTGGAGTCACCGCCCATCGCCTATAGTTATCGACACAAATACGCTTTTAATGAAGCAGTTATCTCTTGATTCCTGCCGGGCGCAAGACAGGGCTGAAGATAACAAAATGGCCTCCGGCAGGGCAAGCTGCTATCCTGCTTTGAATATCGAAAACCAACGCCACGGATTTCACGCCATTCACTGATTTAGGGAAGCGACCGGATGATGCGCTCAAATTGATGCGATCTACGGCCGAAATTGAAAAGCAACGCAGCGGAAGCCCGTTGGCAGCCAAGCAAGGTAACGCTTGGGCATAGTGTCTGGAACCAAAACGGTTTTAGCTTTTGTTTGCACTATGAATTTGCCATTGATAAAGAACTCGCTTCACGTTCGGCTCCAACGCCAATGCGTGTTCATAGATTGACTCCAGAACTCCGGGTCCGAGTGAGTTGTGACGTCCTATTGCAGCTCCGAGCACGGTTCCTGAGAGGCCCCGATAAATCATTGGCCATTCCATGTGATCTAACCGGCGGTTTCGTGTTTGATACAAGTCTTTTCAGAATCGGTGCAATCGGTGGAATCCGTGGCGTTTTTGCAGGGGCGGTCCTATAATCCAAAGATGTCCGATGCCGGAAAACAGAAGTCGCCCGACCGAATGATCGGGATTTTGGGGGGGATGGGGCCTGAGGCTACGCTCGATTTATACCGGCACATTATAGATCTCACGCCGGCAACCAGGGATCAGGACCATATCCGGGTCTTGATCTATTCCAATCCCAAAATCCCGGACAGGACAAATGCTATTGCAGGATCCGGCAACACCCCGCTGCCCGACCTCATTGAATCCGCAAAGGTTCTGGAGAAGGGAGGGGCTGGAATTATTGCAATGCCCTGCAACACGGCTCACTACTTCCTTCCCCAAATGCGGCAGGAAGTCTCAATTCCAATTCTGGACATGATCGAAGAAACCTGCCTCAGAATTCGAAAAATTCTGGCCGGCGCCAACACCGTCGGGCTCATAGCGTCAACCGGAACCGTGAACAGCGGCGTCTACCACAAGCACCTTGCCAGGATGGGGATCGAAATCCTGATTCCCACGAATGCAGATCAGCAGAGAATTCAGGCGGCCATCGGTCAAGTCAAGGCGGGAGAGCGGAACCGACGGACACAGGCGATCTTCCAATCAAACGGAGCGTTGCTGGTGGAGGCAGGTGCGAAAGCAGTTATCCTGGGTTGCACGGAAGTGCCCTTGGCGTTCGAACCCGGCAGTGTAGATTACTCCAGCGTGAACTCCACAAAAATTTTGGCAGAAGCGGCCGTGGACTGGGCGCTTGGAAACGGAGCTTGAATGACTCGCATCCGCCCTATCCACCTGCTATAGCGAACACAATGGACAGGACGTCTTGGTCCTCAACCGGCGCGCTTAAATTGCCCAGAGTGCGGATGTCCTGGTCATTCAAGTAGAGGTTCATGTAGCGTGCGGTTCTGGCGGAAAAGAAACGGGAGCCAGCGTCAGGAAATCGTTCCTTGAAGCTTTCCAGAACTTCGCCGACCGTCTTTCCTTCCAACAAAATTTCGGCTTTCTGCTCCGTGTAGTGCCGAAGCGGCGAGGGGATGCGAACGGTTATACCCATCAATAGTCCTCCTGAGAGAAAAAGGTAGCATGAAAGTCCAGGACAGTCACCGGTAAACCCCGTTTTACGTGCGTCCTATTTATGATGCGGGGTGAAAAACATCTCCAAACCGTCCATGGCCGTGAGCTTGTCAAGGCACGCATAAATCAGGCCTCCGGTAACCCGCAAGTATTGCGGATTTTCAGAAATTTACGTTTTGTTTTGGGCTCCAGTCTTGTGAAAAGGGGCCAGCTTCAGTATTCAGGCTAGACACAGAAAATCAAAAAAGGTGAACGGTTTGATCAATTCCTTTGACAAAACTGTCAAAAATATTGACAATATGGCAACATGGATCTGTCAAGAGGGCATACAGAATTGACGGACAAGATTGAAAACTTCCCCCGGGAATCCAGGTTTGCTCTGTTCCACAGCGTCAGAAACAAGCTGCTGGTTTTGATGATTGTGCTGTCGCTGCTGCCGCTGACGGGGATGTCGATTTTTTCCTACATCATCGCCAGGAACAAGATCCAGGAGCGCATTACCCTTTCTCTGGGCAAAATGGCTCAGGACACGGCGGATAAGGTCGACTTAATGCTGAAGGGGAAGAAGGACGAAATTCGGTCCATGGCAACCACCTATCCACTCATCTTCCAGGGCATAAATGTTAAGGACCACAGCAGCCTGACGGCTCTCCTGAACAACTACTGCTTTTATCATGACTCTTATGACCTCCTGATGGTCCTGGACACTTCGGGGAACCTCGTAGGCGTGAATACAACCGATCGATATCTGGTGCCGCTGCCCGGCAAGAAGTTGTCCGAAATCCTTGGCGAAAACATTTCAAAATTTCCGGAAGAACAGCAACTCTTTTTGTCATCCGTGACAGGGCATAGCTACCACTACGACTGGTATCAATCCAAGCTCGTTCAAGAGCTATATGACTACCGAAGGGAAGATAGAAGCCATCAATACAATATCGCGTTATCGGAACCCATCCGAGATCCGGTGAATCACGAAATCACCGGGGTCTGGATCAATATCCTGAACTGGTCGTATTTTCAGAATATTCTCGACACCGTGGAAATGGACCTTGCCACACTGGATCTCAAGACAGGGTTTGGCTTCATGCTGGCGAAAAATGCGAACACGATTATCGGCCACAAGTACCGGCTGAATCGCAAGGCGGAAGAAAACGAAAAACGCTTGGGTGGACAGGATTTTTATGCGACCACTCTGATTAATGACTACGGATTGCGTGCACTGCACGACGCAATCCTGAGTCAGGAACACAGTTTTTCCTATGATATGAAAGGCAGCGGCAAGATAGCGGGGTTCGCGCCCATCGACGACACCGCATTCGGCTGGATTGTCGGAGTGGAGATCGACAAAGCCGATGTCTTCCGGCCGATCAAAGTGTTGAGCTATTGGCTAATCGGAGTGACCATTCTGCTCGCGGCGCTGGTTGTGCTGTTCACTTATGTGATCGCGGAGGGAATCACTGTACCGCTGAAAATTCTCATCCGTTCGGCGTCAACCATCGCGCAGGGAAATTTCAAGGAGCGGGTGCCGATCCGCTCTTCGGACGAAGTCGGAATCCTGGCCTCCAAGTTCAATGAAATGGCCGGAGCGCTGTCCGTTCGAGAGATCCAGCTTCAGGAGCTGGCAAAGAACCTGGAAGAGATGGTCCGCGACCGGACTGTCGAGCTGGAAAATTCCCACGAGGCTCTGAAGCGGGCCTATCTTGATCTTCAAAGCGCCCAAGAACAACTGGTCCAGACGGAGAAGATGGCATCCCTTGGTCAACTCGTTGCCGGGATCGCGCACGAAATCAAAAATCCGCTGAATTTTATTTATGGCAATACCGGTTTCCTAGCAGATTACACCAAGAAATTGCAGGATCTGGTGGAAGCCTTTGAGAAACTCCCGAGCCTGTCGGAAGAAGACCGGACGCAGATGGTGAGGGTGAAAGAGGGGATTCACTACTCATTCATCAAGGATGACCTGAGGATTTTAATCGACAATTTTACGGAAGGCGCCCGGCGGATCAATACGATTGTCACGGATCTGAGGACTTTTTCCCGCATGGACGCCGATATGATTTCGGAAGTCGATCTGCACGCCTCGCTGGAGATGTCTCTCAACCTTCTGCGCAATCAATACAAGAATCGGGTCGAGATCCACAAAGAATATGGGGATATCCCCAAAATACGCGGCTACGCGGGTAAACTGAATCAGGTCTTCATGAACCTTCTGTCCAATGCATTCCATGCGGTGCAAGACAAAGGCGAGGTGTGGATAAGAACGCGGTGCGATGACGGCGTCGTGGAAGTGGAGATCGAGGACAATGGCATGGGGATTCCCAGGGAGCACCTGAAGCGCATTTTTGAGCCGTTCTTCACTACAAAGCCTGTAGGTCAGGGCACGGGTTTAGGCTTAAGCATCAGCTACGGCATCATCGAGCAGCACCAGGGGAAAATCTCAGTGACGAGCGTGCCTCAGAAGGGGAGCTCCTTTGTCGTCAGCCTGCCAATTGATCGGGGGAAGTCGGAGTGACGAAGAAGAAGTACGCGCTTTTGCTCGTGGACGATGAGTTGGCAAATCTGCAAAAACTCCAGCGGACGTTCATGGACCAATATGATGTGCATCTGGCCCAGTCGGGAGAAGAGGCTTTGCAGATTCTCCACAAAGCTCCCGTCGATGCGATCATCACAGATCAGAAGATGCCCAACATGACGGGTATCGAATTTCTCGAGCTTTCTCAAAAGGGCTTCCCCAATGTCGTCCGGATTGTGCTGACCGGATTCACGGATGTTGATGATCTTATCGCTGCAATCAATACTGGCAAGGTTCATAAATACATCACGAAACCCTGGGAACCCGATGATGTGAGGCTCGCGGTCCAGGACGCTCTCGAGAAAATGGAACTGGTGCGCGAAAACGAACGGCTTGCCACAGAGCTCAGGATCGCCAACGAACGGCTGCAGACTGAAAATGCCATTCTTCGCCAGGAGGTTGAGAAACAAGTCTTTCCCAAGAGCATTATTTACGGCAGTCCCGAGATGGAGAGCATACTCTACCTGCTGCGCCGGGTTACGGGCACGGAAACCACAGTCCTGATCCAAGGCGAGACTGGAACGGGAAAGGAACTTGTCGCCCGTTTTATTCATGCGGAAAGCACCCGCCGCGATCAGATCTTCATCCCGGTCAATTGCGGAGCGATCCCCAAGGATCTGGTGGAGAGCGAGTTTTTCGGACATTCCAAAGGCGCTTTTACCGGAGCCACTCAGGAGAAAAAGGGTTATTTTGAAATGGCAAGTGGAGGAACGATCTTTCTTGACGAGATAGGCGAAGCGCCTCCGGAACTGCAGGTGAAACTGCTGCGAGTCATTCAGGAAAGCGAGATTATGCCAGTCGGCCATAACAAGCCGAAAAAGGTGAATGTGCGGATCATTGCGTCCACCAACCGGGACCTCAAAGCGGAGGTCACAGCCAGCCGATTTCGCCAGGATCTGTTTTTCAGAATCAATGTTTTTTCAGTCACGATTCCGCCGTTGCGTGAGCGGAAAGGGGACATCCTGCCTCTGGCCGATTTTTTCCTGCAACAATTTTCTCAAAAGCTGAACCGCAAACCAGGCCGTCTCAGTGCGGATACCCGTGATCTGCTCCTGGAGTATGCGTGGCCGGGAAACGTGCGCGAGTTGCAAAACGAAATCGAGCGTCTGGTCCTCCTCTCGGAGGTCGGGAAAGAGATTGGACCAGAATTGCTTTCCGATCACATCCGGCAACGCCCCCGGTCTTCCCCGCTTTCGGACGGGGACCTGAAGTCGGCAGTTCGCATTTTGGAGGAGGATATGATTCGGGACACGTTGACGCGCCTGGGACAGAACAAATCCAGAACCGCACGCGCGCTCGGGATCAGCCGTCAGTCCCTGCTGGAAAAGCTCCGACGCATGGGAGTTAATGATTGAATTTTAGAATCAACCGCTGGTTTCCGCAGTTCGGCGCAGATCGAAGGCTTGATCCGTTGCAATCCGCCAA